>Ga0207679_10000047_pt1 | contig 119891 bp, 112 predicted proteins | sample KBSC73metaG_FD_184320 | JGI IMG/M metagenome (GOLD analysis project Ga0207679, IMG submission 184320) | Corn rhizosphere microbial communities from Kellogg Biological Station, Michigan, USA - KBS C7-3 metaG (SPAdes) (version 2) | ecosystem: Host-associated > Plants > Roots > Rhizosphere >...
TGTAGCGGCTCTTCGCCTGGTTGGCCAGTTCCGCCTGCTGCTTGGCCTGCTGCAGCTGCTCGTCCGTGCGGCGGTGGGAGTCGATCTCCCGGCGCAGCGCCAGGGTCTGCTCATGGGCCGCCTGGGTCTGCCGGTTGGATTCTTCCTGTGCCACCTGCCGGCTCTTGTGCGTGAGCACGAGCCACCAGGCCACGATGCCGCTCACCAGCAGCAGCGCCGCGAACGCCTTGACGAACCCCAGGCGGAGCACCGGCGCCATCACTGGCGCGAGCGGCCCGAGCGCCCGAAGCTCGTTCTGGTACAGCAGACCGAACAGGCCGGCCAGCACCGGCACCACGACGGCCATCAGCAGCAGGTAATGCCCGAGCCCGGTCTCGAGGTAAGGCCAGATGCGCCGCGGCAGCATGGCCCGCAGGGCCCTGCCCCATTGCATCGACAGGCGTGCATCCGGCTTGCACAGGTCGTCGCAACGGGCATCCAGCGAACAGCACAAGGAGCAGATCTGGCCCAGGTAGGCCGGGCAGTGGGCCAGGTCGTCCACCTCGTACTCACGTTCACACACGACGCATTGCCGCAACCCGGAGAACGGCCCGCAGGGCGGCGCCGGGGACCGGGCGATGTAGTACCGCCCCCGTGTCGCCCATGCGATCAGCGGCACGGCCACGAACGCAGTGACCATCGCAATCACCGCGGAAAACGCCTGCGCCAGCGGCCCGAGGAACCCGAGGTGCGCGGTCACCGAGAGCAGCGAGGCCACGCCCATTGCACCGACGCCGACCGGGTTCACGTCATACAAATGCGCCCGCTTGAACTCGATGCCCTTCGGCGACAGGCCAAGCGGCTTGTTGACGACGAGGTCGGCCACCACGGCCATGATCCAGGCGATGGCCACGTTGGCGTAAAGCCCGAGCACGTTCCCGATGGCGCCGAACACATCGAGCTCCATGAGCATGAGCGCGATGGCGGTGTTGAACAACACCCACACCACGCGCCCCGGATGGCTGTGCGTCAGACGGGCAAAGAAATTGGACCACGCGAGCGAGCCCGCATAGGCATTCGTCACGTTGATCTTGAGCTGTGACACGACCACGAAGAGCGCCGTGGCCGCGATGGCCCATCCGGCATGCGGGAAGATGTACTCATAGGCTGCGAGGTACATCTGATTGGGGTCCACCGCGCGGTCCACCGGCACCATGTGGCTGATGGCGAGGTAGGCGAGCAATGCGCCGCCGAGCATCTTGACCACGCCGAGCACCACCCACCCCGGGCCGCCCACGAGCACCCCCGTCCACCAGCGGCGTCGGTTCGCCCGCGTGCACTCCGGCATGAACCGCAAATAATCCGCCTGCTCGCCCATCTGCGTGATGAGCGCGATGCCCACGGTCATTGCCGCGCCGAAGAGCTGGAGGCTGAACGCTCCGCCCTGCTCCCGGGCCCCTGCGTACCTGACGAGCCCATCCAGCACGCCCGGGTTGTGGTGAAAGACGAACAGGTACGGCGCAACGAGCAGCACAAGCCACAACGGCTGCGTCCACACCTGCAGCCGGCTGATCGCCGTGACCCCGTGTGTCACCAGCGGAATGACGACCAGCGCGCACACGAGGTAGCCCCAGGCCGGCGGGATGTCGAACGCCAGGTCCAGCGCATAAGCCATGATGGCCGCCTCAAGCGCAAAGAAAATGAACGTGAACGATGCGTAGATGAGCGACGTGATCGTGGAGCCGATGTACCCGAACCCGGCTCCGCGCGTCAGCAAGTCCATGTCGAGGCCGTAGCGGGCTGCGTACACGCTGATCGGCAAGCCGGCCAGGAAGATGATGAGCCCGGTGGCCAGGATGGCCCAGAACGCATTGATGAACCCGTATTCGACGAGCAGCGTCGCGCCCACGGCTTCCAGCACGAGAAACGATGCGGCGCCGAAGGCCGTGTTGGCCACCCGGCGTTCCGACCACTTGCGAAAACTGCGCGGCGTGAAACGCAGCGCGTAGTCCTCCATTGTTTCGCGCGCAACCCAGGCGTTGTAATCGCGGCGCACCTTGACCACCCGTTGCACCGCATCGTCCTGCGCTCCCGCACGGGGAAGAATCGCAGGGCCGACGGGCGGCGCGGTGGAACGCTTCATGCTCACGATTATCCGGCCCGCCGTAAGATACCTGCCACCCAATGGAGTGCAGCCCGTCATGGAACTCACCCCGCGCGAGAAGGACAAGCTCCTCATCTTCACCGCGTCCCTGCTGGCCGAACGCCGCAAAGCGCGCGGGCTGAAGCTGAACTATCCGGAAGCGGTGGCCCTGATCTCCGCCGCGATCATGGAAGGCGCCCGAGACGGCAAGACGGTGGCCGCGCTGATGAGCGAGGGCAAGACCATCCTCACCCGCGCCGACGTGATGGAAGGCGTGCCCGAGATGCTGCCCGACATCCAGGTCGAAGCCACCTTCCCCGACGGCACCAAACTGGTGACCGTGCACCAGCCCATTGCGTGACTTCCGGAGCGCCCGTGAACCGCCTTCGCACCACACTTGCCCTCGCCGCCGGCATGCTGCCGCTCGCCACCATGGCCCACACCCATGCCGCCACCCACGACCACGGCATCGCGTCTGGCCTGCTCACCGGCTTCATCCATCCATTCACCGGGCCCGACCACCTGGCCGCCATGGTGGCCGTCGGCATCTGGAGCGCGATGACGGCCAGCCGCGTGTGGCTCGCCCCCGCCGCCTTCGCGGGCACCCTGCTCGCCGGCGCCGTGCTCGGCATGGCCGGGCTGGCGTTGCCCGCGGTGGAACCGATGATCGCCGTGTCGCTGCTCGTGCTGGGCCTTCTGATCGCCACCCGCCAGCGCCTGCCGGCCACCGCAGCCGTCATGCTGACTGGCGGGTTCGCGCTGTTCCATGGCGCGGCGCACGGCACCGAGCTCGCAGGCCCCTACGCCGTGGCGACCCTCATCGGCATCGTGACCGCCACGGCACTGCTGCATGCCACGGGCCTCTGCATCGGCCCTGCATGGCGCGGCGCGAACCGCTGGCCGGCGCGGCTGGCCGGTGCCGGCGTGGCCTTGTTCGGTCTTTCTCTACTCAGCTGAAGGCGCGACCATGATCCCTGGCGAACTGTTCACCGACGGCCCCGACCATGAGATCAACCCCGGTCGCCCCAGCGTCACACTCGTCGTCGAGAACAGCGGCGACCGCCCCATCCAGGTCGGCTCGCACTACCACTTCGCCGAAACCAACGCCGCGCTCCAGTTCGACCGCGCCGCCGCGCACGGCAAACGGCTCAACATCCCGTCCGGCACGGCGGTTCGCTTCGAGCCGGGCCAGCAGCGCACCGTGGAGCTGGTCGACTACGCCGGGGACCGCCGGGTGCATGGCTTTCGTGCCCTCGTCCAGGGCCCCCTCTGACTGGATTTGCCCGCCATGCCCACCATCCAACGACGCGCCTACGCCGAAATGTTCGGCCCCACCACCGGCGACCGGGTGCGGCTTGCCGACACCGGTCTCATCGTGGAAGTCGAGAAGGACTGCACCTTGCTTGCCGGCGGGTACGGCGAGGAAGTGAAGTTCGGCGGCGGCAAGACCATCCGCGACGGGATGGGCCAGAGCCAGCGCGTGGCCGCCGACGTGGCCGACACCGTCATCACGAACGCCCTGATCATCGACCACTGGGGCATCGTCAAGGCCGACATCGGCCTGAAGCACGGCCTCATCAGCGGCATCGGCAAAGCCGGCAACCCCGATGTGCAGCCCGGTGTCGACATCGTGATCGGCCCCGGCACCGAGATCATCGCGGGTGAAGGCAGCATCGTCACCGCAGGCGGCATCGACACGCACATCCACCACATCTGCCCGCAGCAGATCGAAGAAGCGCTGATGAGCGGCGTGACCACCATGCTCGGCGGCGGCACGGGCCCGGCCACCGGTACCTTCGCCACCACCTGCACGCCCGGCCCCTGGCACATCCATTCGATGCTCAAGGCCGCCGAGAGCTTTCCGATGAACCTCGGCTTCCAGGGCAAGGGCAATGCCAGCCAGGCCCGGCCGCTCGAAGAACAGATCGAAGCCGGCGCCTACGGGCTCAAGCTCCATGAAGACTGGGGCACGACGCCTTCTGCCATCGACACCTGCCTCACCGTGGCCGAGCAGCACGACGTGCAGGTCACCATCCACACCGACACCCTGAACGAATCGGGCTTCCTCGAAAGCACGATCGACGCCTTCAAGGGCCGCACGATTGCCACCTTCCACACCGAAGGGGCCGGCGGCGGCCACGCGCCGGACATCATCCGGGCAGCCGGCCTGCCCAATGTGCTGCCATCGTCGACCAACCCGACGATGCCCTACACCGTCAACACGGTGGACGAGCACCTCGACATGCTGATGGTGTGCCACCACCTCGACCCCGCCATTGCCGAAGACCTCGCCTTCGCCGAAAGCCGCATCCGAAGGGAGACCATCGCTGCCGAAGACATCCTCCACGACATGGGCGTGTTCTCGATGATGTCATCCGACAGCCAGGCCATGGGCCGCGTGGGGGAAGTGATCATCCGCACCTGGCAGACGGCCCACAAGATGAAGGTGCAGCGCGGCAGCCTGCCCGAAGACAACGCCCGCCACGACAACTTCCGCGTGCGCCGCTACATCGCCAAATACACCCTCAACCCGGCGATCACACAAGGCATCTCGCACATCGTGGGCTCCGTGGAAGTGGGCAAGTTCGCCGACCTGGTGCTGTGGAAGCCGGCGCTCTTCGGGGTGAAACCGTCGCTCATCCTCAAGGGCGGCATGATCGCCGCCGCCGCGATGGGCGATCCCAACGCCTCCATCCCCACGCCCCAACCGGTCCACTACCGCCCCATGTTCGGCGCCTGCGGCGCCGCCATGCACGGGACTTGCCTGACCTTCGTCTCCCAGGCGTCGATCGCCGCGGGCGTGCCAGACAAACTCGGCCTGCGCCGGCGCGTGGAGCCCGTGCGGCACACCCGCCGCATCACGAAGGCCGACATGGTGCACAACAGCGGCACCCCCCACATCGAGGTGGACCCGCAAACCTACGAGGTGCGCGCCGACGGCGTGCTGCTCACCTGCGATCCCGCCACCGAGCTGCCGATGGCACAGCGCTATTTCCTGTTCTGATGACGCCGCGGGAGCGCCGGCAGATGTCACACTCCCGCCTGCCGCTTTTCTTCCATCGACCACCATGCTGACCGTCAACAAGCTCATTCCCTGCGGCCAGGGCCTTTCCCGTGCCCTGGTCAACCGCGCTCCCACGGTTCTCCTCGACTGGGACGTGCGCCAAAAGAGCCGCTTCGACGCCACCGATTCATCCGGTCGCGCCCTCGGCATCTTCCTCCCGCGCGGTACCGTCGTGCGAGGCGGCGACGTGCTGGTCGCAGAGGACGGCTCGCTCGTGGCCGTGCAGGCGGCGCCCCAGCCGGTGATGGTCGTCAAGGCCTGCGCCGAACACGGCTCGCCATTCGACCTCACCCGCGCGGCCTATCACCTCGGGAACCGCCACGTGCCACTGGAATTGGCCCCCGACCACCTGAAACTCGAACCCGACCACGTGCTCGCGGACATGCTGCGCCACATGCACCTCGAGGTTGCCAGCACCGATGCCCCCTTCGAACCGGAAAGCGGTGCGTACGCCGCGGGAGGCCACGAGCACGGGCATGACCACGCGCCTGCGCCCAGGCCCATCGCGATCCCGGTCAAAGCCGCTGCAGCCCCTCATGTGCACGGCCCCGGCTGCAACCATGGCCACGATCACGGACATTCCCACTGATGCCCCCCCCTCTCTCGCTGCTCCGATCCCTCGTCCGCCTGACACGGCGCCTGCGCTTTCGGCTCCAGGGCCGCGCATTCACCCATGTGCCCGGGGTCATGGGCCGGTGGCCGCAACTGACGGGCACAGGCACCATGTCGCTCGGCCCCGGCGTGGTGTTCCGCAGCTTTCGAACACCGGTGCGCCTTGAAGCGGGCCATGGCGCAGAACTCACCGTCGGACCCGACGTCTTCATCAACGACGGCGTCAACATCTTCGCAGCCCGGCGGGTGGCGATCGGTGCGCACACGAAGATCGGCGACGGCGCGGTCGTCTACGACACGGATTTCCATCCGGTCGACCCCGGCCGCGGCATTCCCGTCGAGCCGGTCACCATCGGCCGCAATGTGTGGATCGGCGCCCGGGCCATGGTGCTTGCCGGCGCGCAGGTAGGCGACCATGCCGTCATCGCCGCGGGTTCGGTGGTGCGCGGCACGGTGCCGGCACGCTCGGTCGTGGCCGGATCACCCGCCAAGGTGATCCGCACGTTCGAATGCGCCGACGACTGGGTCCGGCCGTGACGCGTGCCCGGCGCGGCCGCATGCCGGCAGCCCTTCCCGCGCCGGCGCTGCTCAAGCTGATGTGGCTCGCATCACCCGCCTTGCCGGTGGGCGGCTTCAGTTATTCGGAAGGCCTGGAGGCCGCGGTCGAGGCCGGCCTCGTGACGGATGCCGCCACCGCATCGGCATGGCTGACCGATCAATTGCACCTTGCACTCGCGCGAAGCGAACTGGCCGTGGCCGGCAAAGCGTTCGCCGCCTGGCGCCGGAACGACATCGCCGCGGTGACCGAGCTGAACACCTGGATGGCCATCACCCGGGAAACCCAGGAAATGCGCTTGCAGACGGAACAAATGGGCCGGTCGCTCGCCGCCTGGCTCACGCAACAGGACGCCGATGGCAAGGCCGCCGCGCTCACGGCACTGCACCCCGCACCCACATGGCCGGTGGCGTTCGCGCTCGCTGCCGAACGCACCGGCGCGCCGGTGCGCGAGGCCCTGTTGAGCTTCGGGTTCGGCTGGGCCGAGAACATGGTCCAGGCATCGCTCAAGTCGGTACCGCTCGGTCAGAGCGCGGGCCAGCGGGTGCTGTCCGCGCTGGCCCACGCCATCCCCGGGGCCGTCGATGCCGCCCTGGCCCTGCCGACGAGCGGGCGGCAAGCCTTCACACCGATGCTCGCGATCCTGTCGGCCCGCCACGAAGTCCAATACTCACGCCTGTTCCGCTCGTAGCACCCCCTCTTCTTCGACCGGCGTCCCTTGGCCCGACTTTTGCGTGTTGCGACGCACCAATTCGGCACGGCGGCCGGGTGAACCCTGATTTCCTGAACCTCCCGCCACACCCGGAAATTTTTACCGGCAGTCCTGTCGCGGCCTCGAAAGAGGCTGCATTCGTTCCGCTCCCTGAGTCACGGCATCCGACGGTATGGCGCGCCCCGCAATCCTCATAGTCACGTACATCTCCCCGCTGCAAAAGTGGGGCTCGGCCCATCGGTCCAGGCTGCTGATCGACGCCCTGGCCCGCCATGGCGACGTCGAAGTGCTGGCGCTGAGCTTCGGCGCATCCGCGGCCGACCATGGCCGGGTCAGCGAAGACCGCCTGGGCGCCACCCGCATCATCGACCTGCAGATTCACAGCAAGGGGCTCGCTCGCGCTCCCCGGTTCGACATCGTCTCGCACGAACTCACCCGCGAGGTCATGAAGCACGTCGATCTCAACCGGTACGACCTCATCGTCAGCCGCTACATCCGCCCGGCGATGAAACTCGCCCTGCCCGCCCACGTGCCCGTGATCGTCGATTTCGACGACGCGCTGTACGAGCCCCCCTGGAAGGCGCTGCAAGGCCTCAAGCAGTGGATCGGCGCCGGCCTGCGGCTCCTGAACGACCGGGTGATCGTGCGCGCCCGCCTGAAGTCCCAACCCCACCGCAGTCGCCACTACTTCTTCTGCCGTCAGGCCGAACGGGAGGTGTTCCCGGCACTCGCGAGTTCCGTGCTGCCCAACCTCCCGCCCCGCCCCGCACGCTCCGGCCCGCCCGATTTCACGCCGCCGCAGTCGCCCGCGCTGATGTTCATCGGCCTGCTGGACTACATGCCCAACGAGGATGCGGTCGACTGGTTCCTGGGCTCGGTCTGGCCCACCGTGCGCCGCGAAGTGCCCGACGCGCGCTTCCTGCTGGCCGGCTCGGCCTCCGCGGACCGGGCCGAACGGTGGTCGCGCGTCGATGGTGTCGACGTGCTGGGCTTCGTGGACGACCTCGGCCAGACCTATGCACGCGCCACCGCCAGCATCGTGCCCATGCGTTCGGGCGCCGGCACGAACGTGAAGGCGCTCGAACCGCTGTTCTACGGCCGCCCCGTGATCGCCACCTCGCTGGTCGTCAGCGGCTACCGCGGCCTGGTGGACCTTCAGGATGTGGTGCTGACCGCCGACGAGCCGGCCGCCTTCGCCCAACACTGCATCTCGCTGTTGAAAAATCCGCAGCGCGCCGCGGAACTGGCCCGCCTGGGCCATGACCGCGTCGACAAGACCCTCGATTTCTCATTGTTCTCTTCGATCGTCGACAAGGCCGTGAACCAAGCACTGTCCGGCCGCGCCGTCGATCTTTCTTCCCGCATTGCCGACCGAGCCGCCTGACATGCGCAACACTTTCACTGAACCCGGCGGCCTGCCCGCACAGGGCCCTGCCACCGCCCCGCGCGCCGCGGACCACAACATGCAGGCCATGACCCGCATCGCCCTGCTCGACACCAGCGTGACGAGCCAGAACCTCGGCGACCAGATCATCACCGAGGCGGCGCAAGGCGTCATCGACGAGCTCTTCCCGGACGCCTTCCTGGTCAAACTCCCCACGCATGAATTCCACCTGTGGGAGTCGTACCGCGTGCTCAACGATTGCGACCTCGTGTTCGTCGGTGGATCCAACCTGCTCAAGTCGAGCATGATCCGCCGCAACCAGTGGAAGCTTTCCATCCTCGACTACTTCTACCGCAAGCCCGCCATCCTGCTCGGATGCGGCTGGCATTACTACGAGAAGGCTCCTGCGCGCCATGCATCGCTGATGCTCCGCAAGATCCTGTCACCGCACCACGCCCATTCCGTGCGAGACCAGTACTCGAAGTCCCAGCTCGACACCTGCCCCATCCCGAACGTGCTCAACACCGCGTGCGTGACGATGTGGAACCTCACCCCCGAGCATTGCGCCGCCATCCCGACCGAGAAGGCCGACACCGTGGTCGCCACGCTGACCGGCTACCACCCCGACCCGGTGGCCGACGGCGCGATGATCGATCTGCTCTGCAAGCTGTACAAGAACGTGCACTTCTGGGTGCAGCAGACGGAAGACTTCGAATATGCCCAGAAACTGGCCCAGGGCCGCGTGAAGTTCCTGCAGCCCTCGCTGAAGGCCTACACCCGATTCCTGGCAGAGAACCACACCGACTACATCGGCTCGCGCCTGCACGGCGGCATGCGGGCCCTGCAGATGGGCCGGCGCAGCCTGATCCTCGCCATCGACAACCGCGCCACCGAAATCTCCCGCGACACCGGCCTGCCGGTCGTCGACCGGCGCCAGATCGACGCCATTGGCCGCTGGATCACCGGGTCTTCGCCCACCACCATCCGCCTGCCCACGGCCGCCATCGAGGCTTGGAAGGCACAGTTCAAACGTCCGGTTTGAACCGGTTGCACGGCGCCTTCCCATGGCCAGTCCCTCACCCAAGGCCGCCCGCTCGCTGATCTGGACCGGGCTGGAAAGCATCGGCTTGTCCGGCTTGTCGTTCGTCACGCTGGTGGTGCTCGCGCGCTATGTGTCGCCTGCCGAATTCGGCGTGGCTTCGATGGCGCTTGCGGTCATCCAATTGCTCGGCATCCCGCTCGAGATGGGTTTCCACGACGCCCTGGTGCAAAAGCGCGACGCCGACGACCTGCATTTCAGCACCGCGTTCGTCTCCACCGCCGGCCTGGGGCTTGTCCTGTGCGGGCTGTGCTGGCTGTGTGCCGATTTGTTCTCCCGGATGGTCAACGACCCCCAGGGCGGCGAGGTGCTCAAGTGGATGAGCCTGAGCCTGCCGGCCACGGGCGTCGGTTCGGCCGTCGTCGCCTGGCAGCGGCGCGAATTCCAGTTCCGCAGCCTGGCGGTCCGTTCGCTCGTCGCCCGTCTCGCCGCTGCGGCCATCGCCATCGCGATGGCCATGCTCGGCACCGGCGTCTGGAGCCTCGTCGCTCAGCAGGTCCTGATGGTGGGCCTGTCCACCGCCACGCTGTGGGCGCTGTCGAACTTCCGTCCGCGCATCGCGTTCTCGCGGTCGAGGTTCATGGAACTGGCGCGCTTTGGAGTGAAGTCCACGGCATCGTTGCTGCTGGTGTTTTCGATCCAGCGGGTGTTCATGCTGCTGGTGGGCACCCGGTTCGGGGCCGAACAGGCCGGTCACCTGAATCTGGCATTCCGCGCGGTGGACATGCTGCGTGACTTGATGGCACAAGCCGTCTCCCAGCTCGCACTGCCGCTGTTCTCCCGGCATCAGGACAACCGCCCGCTGCTCTTCGAGAAGTTCGGTTCGGCCGTCACGCTCACATGCGGACTGGCCATGCCCATCTTTGCCGTGTTCGCCGCCTGCACGCCGGAAGTGATCGACGTGGTGTTCGGCGCCAAGTGGGTCCCGGCCGTTCCGTACATCGTCGTGCTCGCGCTGCTGACCTTCCAGTCGTTCGCGCGCATGTTCGCCAGTCCGTTGATGACCTCGCTCGGTTATCCGCAGTACTCGATCCCCTCGCAGCTGATCCAGATGAGCCTGATCGCCGTCGGCATGATGACCGTGGGCGGCTCGTCCACGGACATGGCGATGGCCGTGTGGGTGTTCCGCGTCGTGTTCGTCACGCCCATCGACATGTGGCGCATGAAGCGCACCATCGGACTCGGCTTTGCCGCGCAGATCCCCAATGTGGGCCGCACGATGGCCATCGCCGTGCTGGCGGCACTGGCCGCGAAGGCGACGGGCCTGTGGGTGGTGGCGGATTGGTCGTCTCTGCCACGCCTGCTCGCCATGGCCGTCACCGGGGGCCTGCTGTACATCGCCATGACCGTTGCGCTGAACCGGCCGTTCACGGGTCGGCTGTTCGACATGGCACGCACGTTTCGCGTGGCGAGGGCCTGAACCGCCCGCCTCCCAGCAACCCAAGACAAGGACCCTGAACATGCAGCCAAGCCTGTCCTTCGAGTTGCCGCGCGACCCAGCGCAAACCGGCAGCGCGCCGCCTCCGGCAGGCCTGACGGCCGCAGCGGGCCGGCCACCCGTGTGGCTCTTCATCGACCTCGCGCCCGAATTCGGTGGCCATGAAGTGATGCTGCTGCGCTGGATCGAATCACTGCAGCGCCAGCGAGAGGTCGAACCGCTGCTGGTCTGTGCGGCAGGCTCCCGGCTCGCCGCCCTCGGTGCCGCGCAAGTGCGCACCGTCGAAGTTGAAGTCGCACACGGCGGTCGTGTCGATCGGCTCGTCAAGTTCGCGCAGCTCCTGCGCCAGCTGTACGCCCTCAAGCGGGCCCATCGGCCGGTACGAGCGGTTGTGGCCGAAGGATGCCTCATGGCACAGCGGCACGGCCTCTTCGCGGCCCGCGCGCTGGGCATGAGGCCGGTGCTCTACGTGCCGCTCGTCTCCAGCTTCGAGGCCATGGGCCTTTCCGACGGCGCCCGGCTCGACGGCAAGATGCGCAGTTTCTACCGCAAGCTGCCCGAGGCGTGGCTCACGATCACTGCGCAACAGGCCGAAGAGCTGCGCAGTTGGTCCGGCATCGAGCAACCGGTGTTCTGCCTGCCCAACACCGTATCAGGCAGTTTCGAGGCCCCGGTGCAAGCGGCCGACTCGACCATCACCGGGCCGGTCAAGGCCCTCGTGCTGGGGCGCCTCGAGCCTTTCCAGAAAGGCCTCGACCGGCTGCTCGAACACCTGGTGGCCCGGCCCAGCCTGGGACGCGACGTCCACGTCTCGTTCGTGGGCGAAGGGCCCTACCTTCCCACGCTTGAAGCCGCCCTGCGCGACAACGCCACCCTGGCCGGCATGGTGACCCTCGAAGCCTGGCAGGACGCCGCAACGGCCCTGGCCAACCATGACGTGCTGTTGATGGCTTCCCGCTTCGAGGGCGTGCCGCTGGTCATGCTGGAGGCCATGGCGTCGGGGGTGCCCGTGGTGGCCACCGACATGCCCGGCACCCGCCCGTACCTGCCGGCGTCCTGCCTGTTCCAGTTCGGCGATTTCGACCGGGCTTTCGACATCGTGCGCGCGCTGCGCGACGAACCGGGTCTGCGCAGCACCGTGGTGCAGCACAACCGGGACGCCTTCATGCGGCTGGCATCGCCCGCTGCCTTCGAAGACGGCGTCCGTCGCCTGACTGCCGAGTTGAACGCACTCCAGTAAACCTCAGAGGAGACCCCACGATGAGATCCACCCTGCTCCTGTTGGCTGCCTTGTGGTTCTGGGCTCCTCCCTCCATCGCGCAACCGGCCGAGCCCGCGTCCGGCCCCACCCCCTACCCGGCTTCGGCCAAGGACTGGCCGGGCCAGGGCGCGATCCGCGTGTTCGGATGGATGACCGACAACCGCAAGGCCTTCTGGCAGGACCGCGAGCGAAAGCAAGGCAGCATCGTGTTCGCCGGGGATTCGCTGGTGGGCGGCTGGGGAACCATGGCCAAGGATTTCCCGGACCTGCGCGTCGCCAACCGCGGCATCGGCGGTGAAGTCACCCGTGGGTTGCTGTTCCGGTTCCAGGAGGACGTGCTGGACCTCCATCCCAAGGCCATCGTGCTGTTGACGGGCAGCAACGATCTGAGCGCCATGCAAGACCCCGGACAGTCCCGCGCCAACATCATCGCGATGCTCGATCTGGCGCAACGCCAGTCACCCGGCGTCCCCATCGTGCTGTGCACGATCCCGCCGCGCCGGCATCCACAGGCGCCGGTCGATCCAGCCAAAGTGGCCGAGCTCAACAAGCTGATCGCCTCCGTCTCCGAAGGCCGCCCCAACGTCACGGTCCTCGACCTGCATGCCTTGCTGGCCGACCCCGACGGCTCCCCGCATCCCGACTACTTCGCCAACGACAAGCTTCATCTGTCGGCGGCCGGTTACCAGCGTTTCCGCGAAGCGCTGGTACCGCTGTTTCGCCAATTGAAAGTGAGTTGAGCAAAGCCCCATGGCATTCACATCCCTGACCTTCATTGCGTTCATCACGGCCGTCGCGCTGCTGACCAGTCTGATGCCGTCGCCGGGCGGGCGCAGCGGTGTGCTGCTCGTGGCGAACCTGGTGTTCATCGCCAGCTATGTCACGAGTCCCGAACAGGTGGCGCCCCTCGCCGCGTTCCTGCTGTTGTGTTTCGTGCTCATCGAGGTGACGCGACGCAGCCGCTCTTCTGCCATGCTGGGGCTCGGGCTCGCGACGGCGATCGGCACGTTCATCGTGCTCAAGCGATTCAGTTTCCTCGATGAGTCGCTGACCCTGCCGTTCCCCTACCTGATCGTCGGCCTGTCGTACATCTTGTTCCGGGTGCTTCACTTGATGATCGATGCCCGGCAGGGCGAACTCGACCGTCCCTTGTCGCCGCTGCAATTCTTCAATTACACCTGCAACTTCCTGGCGTTCACTGCCGGGCCGATCCAGCGCTATCAGGATCATGCCGCCAACAGCCGCCAACCGCTCGTGCTCGACGAAGAAAAGGTGTACCGCGCGTTCGCCCGCGTGATCAAGGGATTCGTGAAGGTCGGCGTGGTCTCGGCCATCTTCAACTACCTTTTCGAGAACATGTCGGCGCGCCTGCTGGACCCTGCAAACCATCCGGCGTTGCCCGTGCTCTGCGCGATGGTCGTCGCCGCAGCCGTGTTCTACACGGTCTACCTCTATGCCAACTTCGCCGGCTACATGGACATCGTGATCGGCGTGGGATGGCTCACCGGCCAGGACCTGCCCGAGAACTTCAACCGCCCGTTCCTCGCTCGCAACTTCCTGGACTTCTGGTCTCGCTGGCACATGACGCTGTCGGACTGGTTCAAGACCTACCTCTTCAACCCACTGCTCAAGGCGTTGGCCACCCATGTCACGTCGGCGAAATCGGCGCCCTACCTCGCAGTCGTCGCCTTCTTCGTGACGTTCCTGGTCATGGGCGTGTGGCACGGGACCACGGTGGTGTTCGTCGTCTACGGCCTGCTGATGGGCGCCGGCGCCAGCGTCAACAAGCTGTGGCAGGTGGCCATCACGCAGCGCCTGGGCAAGAAGCGCTACAAGGCGATCGGCGAGAAGCCGCTCGTCATGGGCCTCGCACGCGGGATGACGCTCGCCTACTTCGCGCTGGCGCTGTCCTGCCTGTGGCTCGACATGCCGCAGCTCTCCGGGCTCGTGCAGCGCCTGGGTCTGGTGGGCATCCTGGCCTGCTACGCCGGATTGTCAGTGGGTGCAGGCATCGCATTCCTGGCATGGGACGCCCTGACGGGCCTTTACCAATCCATGCGTCCCGATGTGACGAGCGTATCCAACGGTGTTATTGCACGCAACCTCGGGCTCGCATTGCAGATACTCCTGGTCCTCACGGTCGCCTCGTTCTTTCACAAGGCACCTGAGTTCGTTTACCGAGCCTTCTGAATGAAGCTGATCCTCAAACAAATGACGCTGTTGATCGGCGCCATGCTGGCGCTGTATGGCGTCGCGCTGGCACTGAGCCTGCTGCTGGTGCCTCGCGCCCAGATCGGCCAGCGGCTCGATGCGGGTCTTGCCACTCAGTCGCTCTACATGACCGAACCGAAGTACGTGTTCCTCGCGCGCGGCCAACTCAACAACACCCACGACAAACTGTTGCTCGTGGGCGCGTCCAACATGCAAGCGGGCTTCCGGCAGGCCCAGATGCAGGCCCAGCTGCCGCAGGCCGAAGTGCACAACCTCGCCGTGGGCGGCTCGAACATCACCCAGGTGGGCCAGATCATCGACCTGGTCCGTGAGGTCCAAAGCCCTGAGGCCCGGCGCCACAACACCTTCGTGATCGGCCTGTGGTACGGGCTGTTCGCCGACGACAAGGCACGCTGGTACACCGATGACCGCCATGCCGGCGACACCGACATCGACATCGAGCGCTACCGCTACGGTTTTTACCGACGCACCGCGCAAGGGCCCGCACCCGTGCTGCCCCCGGAGCATCTCGAGTGGGGCGTGGTGCTCATCCATCCCTATCTGGTGCTCGACCGCACCGCCCGCGACCTCACCCGCTCCTTGCGAAGCTATATCGCGGCCAAGCCGAAGGTCATCACCGACGAGCAACGCAACGCCACGGTGCTGAGCGAAGCCGACAAGAAGAAATACCTCGCCTTCTGGCACACCTACATGGGAGCGGCACAGACGCTCGGCGACGCCCCGTTCCTCGTGCTCGAACGCGCGGTGGAACAGATCCTCGCCGATGGCGGTCGCGTGGTGCTGGTCGACATGCCCATCCCCGCCTGGCACGCCAAGGGCGCCGCATTGCAGGCCGACTACCTGCGCCGGATCACCCCGCTGCTCGACCGCCTGCAGGCGCGCCCGGGCGTCACGGTGGTTCCCGCGTTCGACAGCGACGACGACGACTTCAGCGACGAGGTGCACCCCAAGCCTCGCGTGACGAACCTGTGGGCCCAGCGCCTGGCTTCCGCGGTGACTGCAGGGCCGATGCCCGCCGCCGCGCAGTCCGCCAGCATGCGCTGAGGGCAGCCCGACCGAGATCTTCACTCCGAGAGGACACCATGAGCACCGATGCGATCTACGCCAAGTTGACCACCTTGTTCCATGACGTTTTCGACGATGACAGCATCCGGGTCACCCCTGAACTCACCGCCGACGATGTCGACGAATGGGACAGCCTGAGCCACATCCGCCTCGTGCTGGCCGTCGAAAAGCAGTTTGGTCTCAAGTTCTCCGCCGCCGAGGTGGGTCGCCTGAAAAACGTGGGCGAATTCGTCGCGCTGATCGAGGCGAAAGCCTCCGCCTGACGATGAACACGTTCGTGCCAGACCAGGCGCGGGCGCTGACGCTCGCCGAATTGCAAGAGGGCGCGTGCGCCGCTGTCGATTTCACGGTGACGCATGAGCAGATGCGTGCATTCGCCGAGCTGTCGGGCGACGTGAACCCGTTGCACACCGACGATGCCTTTGCCCGTGCAAAGAAATTCGACGGTGCCGTTGTCTACGGCGCCTTGCTGATCGCCAAGGTGTCGCAATTGATCGGCATGCGATTGCCGGGCCGTGACAGCGTGTGGGCCAGCATCGCCATGGATTTCCGAAAGCCCCTGTTCGTGAACCAGCCGGCCCAGGTGGAAGGCACCGTCGCCGAGGTGTCTGCATCCACCGGCATGGTGGTGCTCAACCTCGTGGTTCGCGCCTACGGCAAGGTACTGGCCAAAGGCCGGGCGGAGGTGCTCCTTGTCTCCTGACACCCGCCCCCATTTTCTCGTTTCCGGCGGCTCAGGCGGCATCGGGGCCGCCACGTGCCATGAACTTGCCGCCCGCGGATACGTGCCCATCGTGGGTTACCACCGCAATGCGGACGCCGCCCGAGCGGTGGCCGAGCGCACGGGCGGTTTCGCCCTGGCACTCGATCTTTCCGACGAGGCCGCCATCACGGCCGCGGCCGAACGCCTCGAAGCCCTGCCACGCCTGGCCGGCGCGGTGTTGGCCGGTTCGCCGCCGCTTGCACTCACACCGTTCGGCAAGATCACGCCGGAGGACATGCTCGCGCAATGGCAGGTCAATGTGATGGGCCCCCAGCGCCTCATCGCCGAACTCGTGCGGCGCTGCTTCCGCAAGCACAAGCAAGGCAGTGTGGTTGGCGTGCTGACCCAGGCCATGGGTGGCGGCGTTGACGGCATCGAAGGCGCCTCGTCCGGCATGGGGGCCTATGTCATCGCCAAGCACGGCCTCGCCGGCGTCCTCGCGATGGCCGCAGCCGACTACCCCTGGCTGCAGGTGCGCGCCGTCAAGCCCGGCTACACCGAAACCCGCATGCTGGAGGCATTCGACGAACGCTTCCTCAACATGCAACGCGAAAAGGCGCCGTTCTCGACCCCCGAGAGCGTGGCCTCCCTCATCATCGAAGCAGCGACAGAGACCCGAACATGAGCAACACGCTGTACGCCCAACTCGCCTGGTTGCCACCTGCACCGGAAGACTTCTCCGCCCAGGTGCGCGCACTGCAGACCATGGAGGCCGGCCTCGGCGCCGCCCTGCAACGCCTGGCCAACCACCGTCTCGATGAAAACCAGCTGAACAAGCTCGCCAAGGCAATCGACAAGGCCCGCGAGGCCGAGCGCCCCCTGGCACCGCTCATCCCGTTCCGCCTCGGGCTCGTCAGCAACGCCACCTCGCACTTCATCGTGCCGGCACTCATCGCCACTGCCGCGCGGCACGGCATCGCGCTCGAATGCATCGAAGCCGAGTACGACCAGGTCATGCAAACGGCCCTGTCGCCCGACTCGCCCATCAACCGGGCCCGATGCGATGCGGTGCTGATCGCGCTCGACCATCGCGGCCTTCCGCTCATGCCGACCCCTGGTGATGAAGAGGCGGCACGCCATTGCGTCGACGCCGCCCTGGCCCACCTCAACACGATCCGGGACGGCATTCGAAAGAACGGCCAGGCCATTTCCATCCTGCAAACGATCCCCCGCCCGGTGGAGTCATCCTTTGGCAGCTTCGACCTCGCGCTCGCAGGCACGCCCCGTGCGCTGATCGACGACCTCAACCGCGCCATCGGACGCAGCGTCTTCGGCAGCGAGGATTTGCTGTTCGATGTGGCCCATCTTGCCGAAACCGTGGGCCTGGCCGATTGGCACGACACCACCTTGTGGAACATGGCGAAGCTCCCGTTCGCCAACGCCTTCCTGCCGCTCTATGCAGACCACGTCTGCCGCCTGATCGCCGCGCTGCGCGGCAAGAGCCGCAAATGCCTCATCCTCGATCTCGACAATACCGTGTGGGGTGGCGTGATCGGTGACGACGGCCTGGAAGGCATCGTGATCGGCCAGGGTGACGCCACGGGCGAAGCCCACCTGGGCGTGCAACGCACGGCGCTGGCACTGCGCGACAGGGGCATCGTGCTCGCGGTGTCCAGCAAGAACACCGACGAGGTGGCCCGCCGCCCGTTCCGCGAACACCCCGAGATGCTCCTGCGTGAGGATCACCTCGCCGTGTTCCAGGCCAACTGGAACGACAAGGCCACCAACATCCAGGCCATTGCCTCGGAGCTGTCGCTGGGGCTGGACGCCATGGTCTTCCTTGACGACAACCCCATGGAACGCGACCTGGTGCGCCGCATGCTGCCCCAAGTGGCCGTGCCCGAGCTGCCGCCCGACCCGGCACTGTACGCCCGCACGCTGCTCGCGGCGGGCTACTTCGAGGCCATCGCGTTTTCCGCGGAAGACCGCCAGCGCGCCGCGTTCTACCAGGACAACGCGCGCCGCGTGACGCTGCAAAAGCAGGCCGGTGACCTGGACGCCTACCTGATGTCACTCGACATGCGCATGACCCTGCAACCGTTCGACGAAACAGGCCGCGCTCGCATTGCACAGCTCATCAACAAGTCCAACCAGTTCAACCTGACGACGCGCCGTTACACCGAGGCCGACGTTGCCGCCGCCCAGGCCGATCCCAACGCATTCTCCTTGCAGGTGCGCCTGGCCGACACATTCGGGGACAACGGCATGATCAGCGTGCTGCTGTGCCGCCGCAGCGGCGACGACTGGGACATCGACACGTGGCTGATGAGCTGCCGCGTGCTGGGCCGCAAGGTGGAGCAGGCCGTGCTGCAGGAGCTCGTGGACCAGGCGCGGCAGCGCGGCATCCGCCGCCTCATCGGCACCTACCTGCCCACGGAGAAGAACAAGCTGGTGGAGGACCACTACGCCAAGCTCGGCTTCACGAAGGTGGAAGACCTCCCCAGCGGCGGCACGGCATGGTCACTGGACGTGGACGCTGCGCAGACCGTTGCATTGCCGATCACCATCGAGCGCATCGGGTTCGGCGCGGTGGAGGCCACCGAAGCGGCCTGACACCAGGCGGGGCGTCGGGGCGCTCACACGGGCGCCCTGGCCGACGCCGCACGCGCCGGCGTCGATTTCAATCAGCGAATCACACGCAAACGAACAAGCGCCTTGCGCAACGCTTGCGGCCGTGCCCCCGGCGCGAAGCGCCAGAGGATCAGAGTGCGCGCCAGCGAGGCCGGCGCAAAGGCCACCAGCGTGGACCACGCCACCAGCACGAGGCGGCCCTTGCCGGACACCCCTTGCGGCCACGTCGCCGCCCGGAGCGCATCCCGCACCACCTTCCAGCCTGCATCGCCGGCGATCGGGTGCAGCTGGGGCGCCAGGCGCAGCGATGCCAGCCGGTACGGCAGGTACGACAGGCTGCGGTTCAGCGCCGCGTCCTTCATGTCGAGCCCCGCGCTCTGGGCCACGCGCTGCGCATAGGCAAACCGTGCCTGGGTGCGACTGACCTCACGGGCGAACTTCGGGCCATCCACCTCGGACATGGCGCCGTCGTTCTTGCCATGCACGCGGTACGACACCAGCGGCTCCGGAATCGTGATCACATCGCCGAGAAACGGCGCTGCCGCCAGCGGACCAGAATCGGCGATCTTGCCGTTGCTGTCGTCCTGGGGAAAGATCCTTGCAAGAAAAGCCCGAGCATACGCATTGCCCGAACCCGGCGGCGTGGGATAGGCGCTCGTGGTCAGTGACCATCGGGTGATCTCCTCAGGCGTCGGCGTGACCGCCGGATACTGAGGGAACACGCCCCCCAGCGGCCGTCCGTGTGCATCGATGCTGCGCATCTGGAACTGCACCTTGCTCACGCCAGGACGCCACACGGGCGCCAGCGCTCGCACGATGCTCGGGCTCAGCACGTCATCGGAATCGAGCAGGAAGACCACCTCACCACGCGCCCGTTCGAATCCGGTGTTGCAGGCGGCCAACTGGCCTGCATTGGGCTGGAACACGGCCTCGATGCGATTGCCATAGCGGGCGATCACCTGACGAGAGCCGTCGGTGGAACCGTCATCCACCACGACGACCTGCACATGCGGCCAATCGAGCGCCAGCGCGCTGTCGATCGCGGCGCCGATGAATGCCTCATAGTTGTAATTGGGAATGACGACGGAAACGAGCGCGTTCGGATCGAGCATGGGTCGGGGATCAGGCCGCAGACAGGGGGGCCGACGAACGGCGGAACCGTTTGAACACCTGGGCACGATTGAAGCGCAACTGCACGAGTGCGCGAGCGAAGGCACGAGGCGATGCGGCCAGCGCGGTGGCCCAGGCCAGGTGCGCCAGGCGTGCCTTCATGCGCAGCGGCCGGCCGAGCAACAGCGCAACCGACTTGCGCCACAACGACATCACGCTGTCACGCGCATCATCGGCATACTGGCCGCCCAGTTTCTTGACCATCAACCGGTAGTTCAGGAACACCAGCTCGCGGTCGAGCAGGTTGCCTTCCGGCAGCGTCGCCCCGACCCGGCGGGCGTGCTCGCGCAGTGCGTCGAATTCGCTGCGCCGCAGCGCAATCTGCTTGGCGAATCGCAGGTCCATGCGATTCGCAGCCGTGTTGTGATAACTCTGGTTCTGGGTATGCAGCCGGTACTGCCCCAGCACGCGCGGCACCACCACGACGGCACCGTACAAAGGCGCGACGGTGTTGAGCAAGCCGTCCGGAGCGGACTTGACCGACAGCGGCATCACGGCCTCGAGAAATTTCCGTCCGTAGGCATTGCCAGTGCACACCGGCCACACATAAGTCCCATGGCGCGCGAACTCGTCGCGCACGGCGCCGGCGTCATACCCGTCCGGATAATTGCAGAACACGCGGCCAGTCCAGTCGCCCGCGCCATCGATGACCTTCAGCTCGTACTGCAGCTTGGCGGCACCGGTCTGCCAGCGCGCCACCACCTCTGCAATGGCATCCGGTTCGAGCACGTCATCCGCGTCGAGAAACAGCACCACATCACCACGGGATTCTGCATAGCCGCGATTGAACGCGGCCACGTGACCGGCATTGTCCTGATGAAAGTAGCGCACACCGGGGAACGAATGGATCACCGCCGCAGAGCCGTCGGTGGACCCGTCGTCGACCACGATCACCTCGAGCGGAGCGACCCGCTGCCGCCGCACGCTCTCAAGCGCCAGGCCGACATACTTCTCGTAGTTGTAGCAAGGAATCACCACGCTGACGGTGGGTCCGGTGGCAGTACTCATCCGTAGGGATCTTTCTCGTCGAATTGCATCGTGGTCATCGGCATCGTGCTGCCCTGGAAGCGGCGCATCCGCTCGCTGCCCGGGTGAGGCCACAGCGACAGCAACACGTAGATGAGCAACACGTTCTCGGGTGTCAACAGATGCCCGCCTTGCACGAGCCAGCAGAAGAACAGCGTCGCGCGGACCTGCACGGGCGCATGCGACCGGCTCATCGCATAGAGCATCAGCCCCAGGCACGCTGAAAAACCGATCAAACCGTATTCGTAGAGCAACTTGGCCCAAGTGGGATCATGGAACTCATACGTGCGCCCTGCATGAAAAATCGTGCCGGGGCCGTGCCCCACGAAGGCCGTCCATGCATCGGAATCGATCAATTCCCTGATCAGCCGCAGGGGTGCCACGTAGCGGATGTAGCCGCTGCTGCTTTCGGAACTGAATTCGTTGACACGGCCCAGCGTGAACGACAGATTCAGCGCGTCACCGAAGAGCAACACGAGGACGAGGCCCACGACCGCGATGATGCCGATGCGCACGGCCGTCTTGAAACCGAACGGAAACATCAGGCCGAAGCCGAGCGCCAGCAAGCCCGTACCGGAGTACGACAGCATGAGCCCCACGGTGAAGACGCCCATGCGCGCCCACCGCTTGAACATCGCCATTTCACAGATCAGCGCGAACGCCATCAAGAATGAAAACGCCGAGGGCTCGCGCAGGAAAAAGCCGTTCGACTTGTAGGCAGAACCGGTGTAGATGGCCGAGTTGGCAAGAATGTCCGTGCTCAACGCTTTCGGAATCAGCGGGCTGAAGTCGAACAACCATGGCGGGTTGAACACGAATTGCAGGCAGAACTGAAAAATACCGACGAACGCCACGAACAACGCGAGGTTGCTGAAGGCACGCATCGTCCAGGTCCAGGCCTCGCGCGACAGCTCGAATGGCCTGAGCAGGAACATGAACGGCAAGTACAGCGCCGCCAGCAGCAGCAGCGACGCGAAGGACCCATCGCGCTCATGGCCCAGGTTCAGGTTGGCCGACAGGCTCACCGCTCCCACCGCCAGGAACAAGGTGTACAGGATGAGCCCGGGCAGATCGAGATTGAAACGCCCCTTCGCCAGCCCGACGAAGATCATGATGTAGATCACCGGCACGCCGAAATTGAGCCCGTACGAGCCGATGTTCAGGCCGAAGCGGGTCAACAGGATGAGCGACACCATCGTCAACACGATGCCCACGCGCATGGCGCGCGGAAGCACCTCCGGCGCCTGCTCCGGCTGAACTTCCTCTACCCACTCCAGTGGCCGCGGCTCGTCGCTGCCACCCAGAAAGCGGGGCTGCGACATGTGCACGGACATGGTGGAACTCATTTTTTCTGCCACACGCGAATATAGTCAACCTTCAACCGCGCGGGGAACACCGTGCTGTCGTCGGGCGGGCCAGGCCACTTGCCTCCCACCGCGAGGTTGATGAGCACGTGCGCCGGACCGGCATCCCGGCCGTTGTCGTGCTCCCACGCATACGACCGGTCCACCACGAGCACATCATCGACGAAGTGCTTCACCCGGTCTTCGGTCCATTCGACCGCGAACGTATGAAACCCATCGGCGAAATCGGTGCCAGCCGATCGATACGAACCGAATTTGTCGAGACGGGTGGCCTCGGTCTTCGTCTTGCGCGGCCCCTTGCCGTGAACGTAATGAAAACTGTTCCGGGTGCCATCGCGACCGTTGTCGACGATCTCCATGATGTCGATCTCAGGCGGCCAGACCTTGTCTTCCGGGTTGAGCCAGAACGCCGGCCACAGGCCGCGACCTCGCGGCACCTGCACACGAGCCTCGATGTACCCGTACTGACCCGTCCATTTGGAGCGCAACATGCCGCTCTCGATGCCGCCAGGCTTCAAGCCACCCACCACCTTCGCGACCAGCGACAAGCCTCCGTCCTCGAACTGGTGGTTGTCATTGTCACGATACCGCTGCCACTCGTCGTTCAGGCGATCGAGCTTGCCGTCCTCGTAGATGAATCGCGTGTGAAATTCGCGCTTCAGAGCGGCCATGTCGCGGATTGATGAACGGAAATCCCAATTCTTGACGAGCCGATAGCCCTGCCCTTCGATGGCCTTGGGCACCGGCGTTTCAGCCGCGGCAGGCAAGGCCAGCACCGACACGAGCGCACAGGCCAATGCAGAACGGAGCGAAGTCAGGATGCTCATGTGCGTGTCGACGGGCTGAGGCGCTTGGCGCGGGATTGCATTGTGCTTTCGTACAACGCGCGGGTCTGCTGGCCGATGGCCGTCCAGCTGTCAGATGCAAGAGGCTCGGCGCCGCTCGGGCGGGCTTCGATGGCGTGGCCCAGCGCATCGGCAAGCGCGGTCACATCGCCCACGGGGATCAGCCGCCCGTCGAGCTCTTCGCGCATGTCCTCCGCGAAGATGCCCACCCGGCTGGCGATCATCCACTTCGAAAACGCCTTCGTCAGGAAGTAGACCCCGCTCGCGTCGATCTGGTGGTAGGGAAAGACGAAACAATCGGCCTGCGCGAACAGCAGCGCCATTTCTTCCTCGCTCTGCCGGCGCGCGCGGATCTCGATCACACTGCCCAGATCGAGCTCGGCGATCCGCGCCTCGATGGGCGCCATGTCCATGCGCGGCCGGCCGGCCACGATGAGCCGGGTCTTCAACCGGGTGGCGGCCGGCAGCGAGGCCAGGGCCTCGACGAGAAGATCGAGGCCCTTGTAAGGCTTGATCTCGCCGAACAGCACGAACGTCCAGCGAGGGTCCCGCTGGGCGATGCGTTCAGGTGTGGGCGGCTCCACATGCAGGCGCAACGGACCATGCGGAATCACCTGCACCTTCTCGGCCGGTACGCCGCGATCGATCAGCGTCTGCCGCCCTGTGCGCGTGTGGACGATCAGCCGGTCGGCCTGGCGGATGGGCCAATCGAAACCGAGGTTCTGAAACCAGGAGATGCGCTCCCCATTGAACGCAACCGTGTCATGCACCGTGAGCACCACCGGGCGGAACAGGCGGATCAGCGCAATGGCGATGCCATCGAGCGGGGGCACGACGGTCCACTGAAAGTGCACCACATCAGGCTTGCGTGCGATCACACGCGCAACCAGTCCGCACAAACCGACGACATGGGACAAGCCTTTTGCCACGGCCCGCAGCTTCTTCGGCAGAGACAAGGCCTCATCCACGCGGCGGTAGAAGAAGGCGTCCACGCGCTCGATCGGGATTTCCTGGCGGTCGTTCCGCCGCTGAGGCCGCGTTGCCCACATGGGGTCCACCCCGGCCCCCACGAGACCCGATGTCAGGGCCGCGTCGTAAGGCGCGGTAAACAAGGACGGATCCACCAGCAGCGCCTCAATGGGCTTTTCGCGTGCCTCAATCATGGGAGGCTCCGACGGCGGCACCGTCCCACAAGGGGATCGCCTTTTCGGGCTGCCACACGGATTCCCGCAGCGACAGCATGCCCTGGAAGAAGCCAAGGGCCCAGGCTGTGTGCATGACGAACGCGGAGGGGCCTGCCAACAGGCCGCACAAGGAGCGGTGGCGCGCGGCAAGCCCCACCGATACCGCCAGCAACACGGTGGCATAGGCCGCGGGCCACAGCATCAACCAAGGCAGCCAAGCGGCCAACAGCAGTGCCACACCGGACAGTGCCACGTGCAATGGCACGGCGAGTTGGCGCGCCCTCATCGAACCGGGATGGCGCCGGACCGTGCGCGATCGACCACGGCCATAGCCCGCATACTGCTTCCACAAACCGCTCAATGTGTTGCGCGGATGGTATTCGAGACGAACGTCTGCATCGAGATAGATCTTCGAGCCCAAGGCGCGCTGACGGCAATCGAGCTCCGCGTCTTCATTGTGAGTGAAGGTCTCGTCATAGCCCCCGGCACGGCGAAACGACGCCATGCGGAACGCCGCGTGATGGCCATGATCGACGAACCCGCTGCGCCGCCCGCCGCGATGGGCCGAGCCTCCCGATCCCACCGGCGTGTCCGACACCCAGGCGGTGGCGCGCTGCACACATCCGTGCCCCACCGAATCCATCGGCACGACCACCGCGTCCGCACCGGAACGGTCGAGCGATTCGACCAGCTTGCGAACAAACCCGGGCGGATAAACGGCGTGGGCGTCACAACGGATCAACACATCGGCGTCGCGGCCCAGCGTGGCGGCCGCGAGGTTCACCGCGGCACTTTGAATGCGCTTCGGGTTGTGCAGCAGGTGCACGCCGGGGTGGGCTGCAACCCGGTCGGCGGTGCCGTCGGTACTGCCGCCGTCGGCCACGACGAACGTGGCCTTGGCATCACGGGGAAGGTCCTGCGAAAGGGCAGTCAACACACCGTCGATCGTGCGGGCCTCGTTCAGCGTCGGAATGACGATCAGAATGGTACGGGTCATTCAGTGCGCCGCTTCAATACTCGTTGAACATGACACCGGCAAGCTTGGTCGGCGTCTTGTTGATGGCACTGATCAGCTTCTGCGTGGGTTTCACGCGCGTCTTGCCGGGTCGCGTGAGCACGAGCGCGGCACCGCACTTGGATGCCACCACCCGCGCATCGGCGCCATGCGCGTCGGCCGGTGTGTCCACCACCACATGGTCGAACTTGCTGAGCAGCTCCTGCATCAACAGGCCGAAGCCTGCGCGCTGCACCAGTTCAAGAGGGTTCGGGGGGGTGGTGCCCACAGGCAGCACATGCAGCGACGGCAGGTCGCGCACCTGGTGAATGACGTTCGCTTCGGCGCGGCCAGCCAGGATGCCGCTCAGACCTGCCTGGTTCGGCACGCCAAACAACTGGTGCTGCCGAGGTGTGCGCATGTCGGCATCCACCAGCAGCGTGCGACCGCCGAGCTGGCTGAACGTGATGGCCATGTTGCTCGCGAAAAAGCTCTTGCCGTCCCCGCTGTCCGGACTCAAGACAGCCAACGCACGGCGTGGCTTGTCGCCCGCCATGACGCCCATCATCAACTGGCTGCGCACCTCCCGGAAAACCTCGGCCTGATCACAGAATGGGTCGATCGCGGCGACCAGCTCCTCATGGAACTGCACCGTTTCACCAGCGGCATACGGGTAGTGGAACTGCTGAGACAGGGCCCAGAGAACATCGTCACGCGTGGCCAGCTTGAGCGCCACGGCCGCCTCGCCGAAGCGAAGGTTGTGGTGCAGCTGGTGGTGCAGGATTTGTTCGACCTGCTGTTCGGACAGGCCCCGCGCTTCCCGAATGTAATCACCGATATGGCGGTCGAGCACCTGTGGCGCGATGTCCTGGGTGCTCGGCCGGGCATCATGCGGCGAAAACGAGGAAGTGACGAACGAAGGCGGAGGAATACGGCGGTTCATGGGATCCGATCGAATCGAAAGTTCACTTGGCCAGACGCGGCGCGTTGCTGCCTAGCAGCCCGCCCTTGGACAGGCCGAGCCGGAGGCGGCCATTGGGCCGGGTGGCGTCGTGAACAGGCAGCGCCCCGAGAAGAGGCTGCCGGAGGTATGCGATCACGTCGTCCTCGGTACGAAGGCGCTGGTCGAGCGTCTCGCGCACGATCACCGTGGCGAGCGCCAGAAGCGTGCCCACCACGAGCGCGATGGCGAGATTGATCTTGGTGCGCGGCGACGACGGTTCGAGGGGCAAGGAGGCATTCTTCAGCACCGACACGTTGGTCTGCGTGGTCTGGCTTTCCATTGACGTCTGGTTCATGCGCGCCGACACCGCGTCGTAGGCACGCTGCGCGTTTTCGACATCCCGCACCAGCACGGCGGCCTCGTCACGCTGCCCCTTGAGCATCATCATCTTGGCGCGCTGCTCTTCCACCGAAGCACGCAGCTGGGCAAGGCGCTGCTGGTTGATCGCATTGTTGGCCGTCACCGAGCCACTGACCCGGCGGGTCTCGGAATCGATCTTCTGGCGAAGCTGCGCGATGCTGGCCTTGGTCTCCAGCACCTGGGGATGTTGGTCGCCGAACTTGGAACTCATTTCATCGAGGCGTGCTTCCTGGCGAGCGAGGTCCCCTTTCAGCGACGAGATGAGTGCGTTGTTGAGCACCTCGCTCATCTGGTTCGGGTTGCCGCCCATCTGGCCTTCCCGGCCAGCCGATTCATTGGCCACTGCCTGCAGTGCGACCAACTGACTCGTCAGTTCGGTGAGCCTGCTGTTCTCGACGTCGAGACGTTCATCCGTCGCCATCAGCCCCTTTTGCTGCTGGAAGGCAGACAGCTTGCTCTGCGCGGCCTCGAGCGCGTCCCGCGACTGCTTCAGGCGTTCATCGAAGAAACTGCTGTATTGCTTGGCAGGCTCGACCCGCAAGTCGAGGGTGGTGTTCACATAAGCCGTGACGAACGCATTGGCCACGGCTGCGGCCTGCTTGGGGGTCTTGGCCGTGTACGTCACCGCCAGCACGTTCGATTCACGGCCGGGCCGCACATCGAGACCCGCCAGCAGCAGCTCGGCCAGCCAGGCGTTGTAGTCCCCGACCCCCAGCGTGGCCTCGCGCCAGATCTGCTGCAGGTTGGGGTCCTTGTCGAGCCCCAGCAAACGGATCGCGCGCAACGCCACCCGCTCGCTGCGGAAGACATCGGCCTGCGTCGCCATGTACCCCGACGAATTGGCCCCCGGCAACACGACGCCCGCGATGGGATCGGGCGACTTCACATCAAGCACCACGCTGGCCGTTGCCGAGTACTTCTTGGGGAGCAGTTCGTTCGCCAGCACGGCCAATGCACCAGCGCAGCTCAGCACCAGCACAAAAGAGATCCAGCGTGCCCTAAGGACGATTAGTAATTGCGTCAGCGACATGTAATTCCTACCTCTTTGATCGGCACATTCTTCCAGCCATATCCAAGAAACAAACACACGGGCGTAAACCCTGAGATTCGACGATTTCTTTTCATGAGTTTCTATGAAGCGGTCGCGGTTGCCACCCCCCCGAACGAATGCTGCACCGCCGCATTGGCACAGGAGTTGCACTCGAAGACGTCATCGAACGTGAAGGAGTTCCAGATGGTCCCGACCGCAGCACACGAGCTATTGCTAGCAATGCGCAGGCCAAAGTCAGGCCGCTCGCACGCGCTGACCGAACAATTCAACCTCCGCATGAACCAGTTGGCTGCTGCCGTGCTGTTGCTGCTCCTCGGTCCGCTGATGCTCGTGATCGCCGTGATGATCATGCGCAAGGACGGTGCACCCGTCCTCTTCGGCCACTATCGGGTGGGTCACCAGGGGCGGCTGTTCCGCTGCCTGAAATTCCGCAGCATGTTCCGCAACTCCGAACAGATGCTGTCGGACATCCTCGCCACCGACCCGGCCGCCCGCGCCGAATGGGAGCGCGACCAAAAGCTCACGAACGATCCACGCATCACCCCCATCGGAAACTTTCTGCGCCGCACGAGCCTCGATGAACTGCCTCAGCTCATCAACGTGCTTCGCGGTGAAATGAGCCTCGTCGGGCCACGCCCCATCACCGTCGGGGAGCTCACGCGCTACGGTCGCGTGCGCTGGCATTATCTGAGCGTTCGTCCGGGCATGACCGGTCTTTGGCAAGTCAGCGGCCGCAACAACACGAGTTATGCCGAACGGGTCGCGCTCGACGAAGCCTACATCGACAGCCGATCGCTGATGGGTGACATCACGATTCTGTTCAAGACCGTCAAGGTCGTGCTCGCCCGCGACGGCGCGCGTTGATCCCCGCTTTTGCAGCCCGGCGGGGCCGGGCTTTCCGTATTTCACCATTCGCCCCCAAGGAGTCAGGGATGGACAGGGCCCACGCAGCCATCGTGCTCGCCGATGAATCCGTGCTGCATGTGGTCGGCAAATTGACCGAATCGGCATTCGCGTTTGTCAGCAGCACCAGCCAGGCGCTGGGGGACAACGGCGTGCCTCAGACCGTCATCCTCATCGAGGAGCCACCGAACCCAACGATGCTGGCAAAGTTCCACCCGGCCGTCCGGCTGGAACTGCCCGCGGCCAATGCCGGCCCGGTCGCCCGCTTCAAGCACGCCGTGCGCGTGTTGTGCCGGGAGGCAGCGGCGCGTCCGGTGGCTGCCATTCATTTGCACGGCCTGCTGCCATCCGCGGTCGCGGTGTATGCCGCATGGTTTTGCGGCTTGTCGCCCAAGCGCTTTTTGCTGCCGCATGGCTCCCGCCTGCTCGGTGTGCTGCGCGGCGCAAGCGCCCTCATCCCGATGACACGCCATCAGGCGCTGCCTGCCCCTGCCGGCACGCCACCGGCCGAGGCCGATCCTGAGCATCCGATCGCACTGGTGGAACACCGGGTCGATGCCCGGTTCTTCGGTGTGGAACGCCATGAGTCACCCCGCCCGTTGGTCGTGGCCGGCAACCTGTCGGCCGACGATCCGATGGGAGCGGCCCAGTTCGCGCAACTGGCGGTGCTCTTCGGCGAAGAATCGATGGCGATGGCGCTCAATTTCAACTGGGTGGGGCGTGTGGGTGCGGAATCCCGGGCCCGCTTGAAGGCCGCGAACGTCGGCATCTTCGACGACCTCGACGTGCACGGCCGGGCTGACAAGCTCGCCGACGCCTGGATCTACGTTGCCTACGCCACCACCTCCCAGGATTTTCCGTTGCTGCTCGCCGAAGCGATGGCGCTCGGCCTGCCGTGCGTGGCCTGGGACACCCCGCAGACGCGCCAGGTGTTGCGCCACGGCGAAACAGGTTTGTTGTGCAACTCGCCGAGCCAATTGCTCACCAGCATCGCGCAATTGATCGACTCTCCTGAACTGCGGCGCAACATGGGGCGCAGCGCTCAGGAAGACGCCGCACGCCGGTTCCATCCAGCCCAACTGCGGGATCTGTTGCAAAGTCCGGCCTGAGGTCTGGGGCAACATGGCGGCCATGCCGCCATTCCGTGGGCTGCTGTAGACGACCCTTTGGCGCCTCCAAAGTGCTCGGCACCGCCTCGATGAGCGAATCAGCGATGCGGAACACTGGTCTATCATCACAGGCATGAGCAGCCTGCATGCCATTCCTGGTCGCACCAAAAAGTTGCCGCCCCTGCGGGTAGGCGTCGGCGGACCGGTTGGTTCCGGCAAAACCACCCTGGTGGAAATGCTGTGCAAGGCCATGCGTTCGCAGTACGACCTCGTGGTGGTCACCAACGACATCTACACGAAGGAGGACCAGCGTTTGCTCACGGTGGCCGGCGCGCTGGAGGCCGACCGCATCGTCGGCGTCGAAACAGGCGGTTGCCCGCACACAGCGATCCGGGAAGACGCCTCCAGCAACCTGGAGGCCGTGGACCGCATGCTCGAGAAGTTCCCGAACGCCGACATCGTGTTCATCGAGTCCGGCGGGGACAATCTCGCGGCCACCTTCAGCCCCGAACTGAGCGACCTGACGATCTACGTGATCGATGTCGCCGCCGGAGAGAAGATCCCTCGCAAAGGCGGGCCGGGCATCACGAAAAGCGACCTGTTCGTGATCAACAAGACCGACCTGGCTCCCTACGTGGGCGCAAGCCTCGACGTGATGGCCACCGACACCATCCGCATGCGTACTGGCACGAACGGCCTGCGCCCGTTCGTGATGACGAACCTCAAGACCCTCGCGGGCTTGAGCGACGTGGTGGCGTTCATTGAAACGAAGGGGCTGCTGAGATAGGGCACGGTGAACCCGAGACGGCCGCCTGGCGGCGCCCCGGGCCTGCGGTCAATGGACCGACCCGAGGCTGCGCAGCGCGCTCACCGCCCCGGCACCCACCGACGCCCCGAACCGTTTGGCCAGACGCTCGGCTACATTCTCCTTCGGCGTGTAGTCAATGATCTCCGCCGCTTGAACCACTTCGCGGGCCACGTAATCGAGGCTGCCGAAGTGATCGGCCAGCCCCATCGCGACAGCCTGCTCCCCGTTCCAGTAGAGACCCGAGAAGGTGTCAGCGGTGATCTTGAGGCGTTTGCCGCGTCCTTGCTTCACAACGTCGATGAACTGCTGATGGATCTGGTCGAGCATCACCTGGGTGTAGGCCTTTTGTTTGTCGGTCATCGGTGAGAACGGATCGCCGATGCCCTTGTTCTGGCCGGCGGTCAACAGCCGGCGCTCAATGCCGAGCTTGTCCATCGTGCCGGTGAAACCGAAGCCGTCCATCAGCACGCCGATGGAGCCGACAATGCTGGCCTTGTCGGTGTAGATCTCGTCGGCCGCGACAGCGATGTAGTAGGCGCCCGATGCACACGCCTCTTCGATCACCGCGTAGACCTTCTTCTTGTGGAGCGCTTTCAGGCGGTGGATTTCGTCGTTGATCAGACCGGCCTGCACCGGGCTGCCGCCGGGGGAATTGAATCGCAGCACCACCGCTTGAGCGCCTTCGTCCTCGAAAGCCGCACGCAGCGCAGCCACCACATTTTCGGCACTCGCTTCGGCGTCGGGCGAGATTTCCCCGCGAACTTCGACCAGCGCCGTATGCGGCCCGCTCGGCACGGACGTGGTGTTGCGGGCGGCGAGCGACGCCCAGACGGCCAGCGCGAACAAGCCGACCCAGATGAGGCGGAAGAAGATTCGCCACCGGCGCTCACTGCGACGATCGCGAAGGTACTCGCGGGCCAGTTGTTCGAGAGGGCCGCTCCAGGCCGGCGCGGCGACGGGTTGCGAGGGCTCGGAAGTCTGGGAAGGGGTGGCTGGGATAGGAATCTCGTCTTGCGAATTCATGAAAGTCTTTCAGGTGCCCTGCACAGGGGATGCACCGGGTTCGTCGTTCACGGGGCGCGTGTCCCGAGAAGGATACCAATACACCCGACCGTTGCGCTCCTCGACCCGCAGCGCCGTCAAACTGCCCCGTCCGCACGGACCGCCGGCACATCGGCCCGTGCGAGGCTCGTATTCGGCGCCGTGAATCGAGCAGATGATGAACTCGCGGTCGCGGTCCAGAAACTCGCCCTCTTGCCAGTCCATCTCCGTGGGCACGTGCAAGCAACGGTTCAAGTAGGCCACGACGCGGCCGTCGAAGCGCAACGCGAAGGCGCGGGCCGGTTGGCGAAAATGCACGACGTCGAAGACGACAGCCTTGCCCCGCTCGACCAGGTCCTCGGCCTCGCAGAGGAACCGGCCAGTCTCGTCCCGGATGTGGTCATCCATGGGCAATAAGCCAGGCATGGAGGTCGGCGACCGAGTGGGCCACGTGCAGCGTCTGGTAGGCCTCGAACGTAGCTGGTTCGTGCGCGCCGTAACTGACTCCGACGCTCGCGGTGCCGGCATTGCGCGCCATCTCCAGGTCGTGTGTGGTATCGCCGATCATCAGTGTGCGGGAGGGGTCGACGCCGAATTCGCGCATCAGCTCGAGAAGCATCTGCGGGCTCGGTTTCGAGGCGGTCTCGTCGGCAGTGCGACTGCCGTCGAACAAGCCGCGCAACACGACGGTTTCCAGTGCTTCATCGAGTCCGCGGCGTGATTTGCCGGTGGCCACCGCGAGCCAGTGATTGCGCGCTTTGAGCGTCTGCAGCATGGCAACCACGCCGTCGAACAACACGATTTCATGCTGTCCTGCCAGGAAATGCCTGCGAAACCGGTTGCCCAGTTCCGCGTAGCGCTCACGGGACAGTGCGGGCACGACCTGCTCCAAGGCTTCGCCCAGGCCCAAACCGATGACGTAGCTTGCATCTCGATTGCTCGGCACGGGCAGGTCCAGGTCTGCGCAAGCGGACTGGATGCATCGCACGATCAAGGTGGTCGAATCGAACAACGTGCCATCCCAGTCGAAGGCAATGAGGTCGAACTGGCGTGGGCGGATCATGGTGTCAGCGCTTCGACAAGTTTCAGGCATTCGGAAGGCAAGGGTGCAGCCAATTCGATCGTCTCACCTGTGGCAGGGTGATCGAACCGAAGGCGACGTGCATGCAAAAACATGCGATCGAACTTGTGTCCCGGCAAGGCCTCCCCGCGGGCAAGTGCCTTGTTGACTGCAAAGTCGCCGTATTTCTCGTCGCCGGCGATCGGGTGCCCTTCATGGGCGAGGTGAACACGGATCTGGTGGGTGCGGCCGGTCTTGATGGTCACGTCCAGCAGCGTGAACTCCGCGAAGCGGGCAACCACCTTCACCAGCGTGATGGACCGGCGACCCTCGTCGTGGTCGGCGTCAACGGCCCGCACGCGGCGCTCGCCGTCTGCCGTCAGGAATTTGTGCAGCGGTACATCGATCACCTTCAAGCGCTCAGGCCATGTGCCGTTGACCAGGGCGGCGTAGGTCTTGCCGGTTTCGCGGCTGCGGAATTGCTCTTGCAGCGCCACGAGGGCAGAACGCCGCTTGGCGATCAGCAGCAAGCCCGATGTTTCCTTGTCGAGCCGGTGCACGAGTTCGAGGAACTTGGCTTGAGGCCGGGCGCGGCGCAATTGTTCGATGACGCCGGAGCTGACCCCGCTGCCGCCATGCACCGCCACGCCTGCCGGCTTGTTGACGGCGAGCAGATGGTCATCCTCGAACACGACCGGAAATTCGCGGGCGGGCGCAACCGGCGCATTCCCCCGGTCGGCCACGCGCACGGGCGGCACCCGTACCAAGTCGCCCACCTCAAGGCGAGTGTCGGCCGCCGCTCGCCCTTTGTTGACGCGGACTTCGCCCGATCGGATCACGCGGTAGACGTGGGTCTTGGGCACGCCCTTGAGCAGCTTCAGCAGAAAATTGTCGAGGCGCTGGCCCTGTGCGCCTTCGTCCACGACGATGTTGAGCACCGACGGTTTGACGCTTGCCGGCGCCGGCGGTTTGGCCTCTATAATGCGATGCACCACGTTATCGTCGTAAGTGTTTGATTTTCCAGAGTTTAACGTCGCACCTGCGGCGTAACGCGGCGGCCGAAGAGTAATTCGGCCATCAGGTGATGCAACGTGCCCGGTGCGCGACAGGCCTTGTCCCCATGTGACAAGGCGGCGCGAGGCCCGGCGCGGCAGAGAAACAAGAACGAACCCCTGCAAAAAGGTTTTCAGGCGGCAGACAGCGGACCCGAGGCGACACCGAAGTTACGGTAGCGCCTCAGCAAGTTCCGGCGTCTGCCACCCGCGTCCAGTGAATGAAGCGGATGATGTTCCCGGCCCCCACCCTCCCCTGCCTTGCGCGCATGCCACGCGCTGGCGGCGCCGCGGGCGGCCCCGGAGCCGCAGCCTCGCGGCCCGCTTTGCCTTCCACCACGCATGCGCCAACGCTGCCCGAACGGCCGATCGACTGATCGGAATCATGTTCAAACAGTCCAGGGCGATTCCTTCCGGTTCATCAACGTTTCTCGTGCATCGATCCGTCGCCCTTGACTGACCCCGGGGGCGGCATGTTGATGGATGCCGTGTCCCGCTCGGCGGGCACGGCGAAGGAGTGCACATGAAACGCATGCTGATCAATGCGACGCAGGCTGAAGAACGCCGGCTCGCGATCGTCGACGGCCAGAAGTTGCTCGATTTCGAAACCGAAATCGAAGGCCGCGAACAGCGCAAGGGCAACATCTACAAGGCAGTCGTCACCCGGGTCGAGCCGTCGCTCGAAGCCTGCTTCGTCGACTATGGCGAAGACCGCCACGGCTTCCTCCCGTTCAAGGAAATCTCTCGCAACTACTTCCGCGACGGCGTCGATGTGCGCAACGCGCGCATCCAGGACGCCATCAAGGAAGGCGACCAGCTCCTCGTGCAAGTCGAGAAGGAAGAGCGTGGCAACAAGGGTGCCGCGCTCACCACGTTCATCTCGCTGGCTGGCCGTTACCTCGTGCTGATGCCGAACAACCCGCGCGGGGGCGGCGTGTCGCGCCGCATCGAAGGCGAAGATCGCGAGGAACTCAAGGAGAACCTCGACCAGCTCGAATACCCGAAGGGCATGAGCCTCATTGCCCGCACTGCGGGCATCGGCCGCACTGCGAACGAATTGCAGTGGGACCTCAACTACATGCTCACGCTGTGGAAGGCCATCGATGAGGTCGCCCAGGCGCGCAAGGGTGCATTCCTGATCTACCAGGAGTCCTCCCTCGTGATCCGCGCGATCCGCGACTACTTCACCGCGGACGTCGGAGAGATCCTGATCGACACGGACGACATCTACGACCAGGCCCAGCAGTTCATGAGCCACGTGATGCCGGAGTCGGCACCGAAGGTCAAGCGCTACCGCGACGACGCGCCGCTGTTCAGCCGTTTCCAGATCGAGCACCAGATCGAGACCGCGTTTTCGCGCACGGTGAACCTGCCCTCCGGCGGCGCCATCGTGATCGACCATACCGAAGCCCTGGTGTCGGTCGACGTCAACTCGGCACGCTCCACCCGCGGCAGCGACATCGAGGAAACCGCCACCCGCACGAACCTCGAAGCCGCTGATGAGATCGCGCGGCAAATGCGCCTGCGCGACCTGGGCGGGCTGATCGTCGTCGACTTCATCGACATGGAAGAGTCGAAGAACCGCCGCGACGTCGAGAACCGCCTGCGCGACGCCCTGCGCCAGGACCGGGCCCGCGTGCAATTCAGCTCCATCAGCAAGTTCGGCCTGCTCGAACTGAGCCGCCAGCGGCTGCGTCCTGCCCTTTCCGAAGGCAGCCACATCACCTGCCCGCGTTGCAACGGCACCGGCCACATCCGCGACACCGAATCCAGCGCGCTCCAGATCCTGCGCATGGTTCAGGAAGAGTCGATGAAGGAAAACACCGCTGCCGTGCACGTGCAGGTGCCGGTGGAAGTGACCTCGTTCCTTCTGAATGAGAAACGCACTGAGATCGCCAAGATCGAGCTGAAGCAGCGCATCACCGTGCTGTTGGTGCCCAACAAGCACCTCGATACCCCGAACTATCGTCTCGAGCGCCTGCGCCACGACGATCCGCGGCTTGAGAACCTGCAGGTCAGCTACTCGATGATCGAGGAGCCGGACGATGAAGTCGGCATCACCCGGCGCGAGAAGTCCAAGGCCAAGCAAGAGCCCGTCATCAAAGGCATCTTGCCCGACGCCCCGGCGCCCGTGGCGGCGCCCAAGGTGGAAACCTCCCCGGCGCCCGCCGCACCCGTGGCGGCACCCACTGCCGTGGCCGCACCAGCCGCTCGCGGCGGCTTCTTCGGTTGGTTGAAGAACCTGTTCAGTGGTGGCGAGCCCGCCCCCGCCCCCGCCCCTGCGGCACCGGTGGCTGAAACGCCTGTCGTCGAAGTGAAGGAAGGCCGCGAGGGCCGCGGCGGTCGCGGGACCCGTAGCAATGGCCGCACCGGTCGCGATGGCAAGCGCGACGGTGAACGCAGCGAGCGCACCGAACGCACGCCTCGAGGTGAACGCGGAGAACGCACAGATCGGGGAGAACGTACCGAAGCCCGGAGCGAGCGGGCCGAAGGCCGTGACGGCCGCAACGGCCGCCGAGGTGAACGCACTGAATCCTCCGCGGATGCCGGCGTGGAAGCCGCCCGTCCGAACCGAGGAGAGCGCGGTGACCGTGGCCGCGGCCAGGAGGCTCGTGCCGAAGCCGCAACGGCTCAGCGCGAGGAAGCCCGAAGCGAACGCGGCGAAGGACGCCGTGGGCAGCGCCAGGACCGTGACACCCGGGCCGCCAACGCTGCTGAAGCCGGCGAGGAGGAGGCCGTTCAGGCCCGCGCCTTCGTCGATACCGTGCCCGGTGGGGAGATGCCTGAGGCCAGCGTGGAAACCGGCGAACGCACGGGACGCCGCCGCAACCGCCGAGGCGGACGAGGTGGACGCGACCGTGACGAGGCCCGGGCCATCGAAGGCACCGTGGAGAACGACGGCACGCCGGCCGTCGCCGGCCTCGTGCCGGTGGCCGCAGGCGCCGATGTCGAGTTGGCACCGTCCAACGCCGTCGATGCCGCACCCGTCCCGGTCGAAGAAGCTGCAACCACGGAACCTGCCGAACGCGAAGGTCGCCGCCGCAATCGCCGAGGTCGCGATCGCCAGCGCCGCACGGAAGAAGGCGTTGAACCCCAATCGGCGACGCTGGAATCCACGGGTGACATCGCCACCGAACTGACCCGCCCGGTCAGCATCGCCCCGGTCGAGGAAGTGCTTGCCCCCCGCGCGGCCGTGGCTGAAGCAGCCCCTTCTCAAGAGGCAGCATTCGCGCCGGTCTCAGCAGCGGAACCGCCCGCGGCACCCGCTTCTGCTCTGGTGCAGGCATCAACTCCCTACGCGCTGCCCGTTGGTGAACTTCAAGCCGTCGCGGAGCAACACGGTCTGCAATGGATCAACTCGGACGCTGAGAAGATTCGTGCCGCGCAGATCGCCATTGCCAACGAACCCAAACCGATCCATGTGCCGCGCGAGATCAAGCCAGTGGTGCTGGTGGATGAAGGTCCGCTGGTGCTGGTCGAGACGCGCAAGGACCTGTCGCAGGTGCGCTTGCCTTTCGAGTCGCACTGACGCTTGTCAACGTCACGAAACGGCGCACTTCGGTGCGCCGTTTTTCATCGTGGAGAATGCGTCTTCAATCCCCCGCCAACAGCTCTAGCCGCCGCTGCAGGCGGGCTCCCGCTTTGAGCGGGGTGACATTGCTGGGGCGGGTGTGCCGCATCTCGGCACAGACGGCCCCAATCTGTCATACCGGTGAACGCCGGTAGCCGCCGGACCAGTGCGCTCGGTGCGCGAGCAGGCCGGCTTCACCGGCCAAAGGCACGCTTGAGAGCATCCCACAGGATGGGCGGCGCCAGGCTGCGAGCAATTTCGCGCGCACGTTCCTTCGGCTTCACAATGAGGAACTGCGTGGACCGCGGTGCCAAGTGGGCTTCTTCCGTGCGGATGTGGCTGCTGTAGTAATACGTGGAGAGCGAGCGCCGGGTACGCCCTTCCGGCAGTGCCATGGGCTCCGGATGGCCATGGAAGCTACTCGGACCATGGCACAGCACGACCACCCGATTGAAATCGGGCTGGATGCTTGCCACGCTTTGCTTCTGATGCTTATCCCACAGTTCGAGCGCCCCACCCCAAGCCGGGTCCCAATCCTTGTTCAGGTACGTCATCATGGCCATTTCATTGTTCAGGCCGGTGTGCTGATGACGATCGAAATCCCGATGGATGCCGAACCGCCCCCCATTGCGGGATTCATGCAGACCACCGGCATGCAGCTGGGCATCGGCGATGAGGTGAGGGGTTTGCATGAGGTGGGCCATCAGATCAACGAACCAACCGGCGTTCGCGATGCTGAAGTAGAGAGAGCATGCCGGCCCCAGTGGCATCTTCTTCGGCGACCGGAAGATTTTCTGGTGCCGGCTGGACCATTCCGTCCATTCCGGCGAGGACAACGCCTCGAACTCTTCACTGGCCAGTTCGAGCAACACTGGATTGAACCAACCGACCTCGCTCAAGTGTCGAAACGGCTGCGCATGCGCTACGCGTTCGCGCACCGTCTCGATGTACTGCGGATCGAAAAGTTTGGGGTCAACGAGGTCGGCAAGGGCCAAAGTCCTTCCGCGGATCGACACCGTGTCAGCGCTGGTGAAATGGCGATACGGATTGTCGACGACGACTGGTGCTGCGGTCATCACGGTAAGGTTGTCCGATGGATTGGTGAAATGCGTGCCGGAAGGCGCCTTGCAGAGGAGCAAGGTTCTTACCAGCTGTAGCAATGACCCGTGAAGTAATCACGGAAGTCGTTCCAAAGCCCGCTGGTATCCCGGATGGTGCATCAACTGATCCCACGTGAGAGGTGCGGACTGTGGCAACAGCGCTCTCCGGCGTGCCTCGCTGTCGTGGTCTGTGGTCCAAGCCCCGTGCGCGAGCCCGGCCGCGAGTCCATCGAGAAGTTCATCGACGGCGCGACCATCTCCAACGGATTGGTTGCAAAGCAGTACCAGGTCGCAGCCGGCATTGAGCGCGACCGTGGCCGCATCGGCGTACGAGACCACTGCACCGTCGATTCGACGGGCGCCTTCCATGCTGAGGTCGTCGCTGAACACTGCCCCGGTGAATCCAAGTTGCAGGCGCAGGATGTCTTTCAACCATCGTGCAGAAAATCCTGCAGGTCGATTGTCGATTTTGGGATAAATTACATGGGCCGGCATGACGCTGGCCAAGCTCGTGCTGAGCCATTCGTACGGCCGGGCATCGTCGGCCAGGATGGCCTTCAGCGACCGTTTGTCGATGGGCACCTCGGTGTGACTGTCCGCCTTGACGAAGCCATGCCCGGGAAAATGCTTGCCGCAGTTGGCCATGCCGGCCAGCAATAGCCCGTGCATCAGGCTCTTGGCCAGCACCGTGGCCACCCGAGGATCCCGGTGGAAGGCACGGTCGCCGATGACACCCGACGTGCCGTGGTCCAGGTCGAGGACCGGTGTGAATGCCAGGTCGACCCCGCAGGCGCGCAGCTCGGCACCGAGCACGAAACCGGCTGCCGTGGCAGCGTCGGTCGCGATCAGCGCCCCTTCGCCAGGACCGCCGGATCCATCCTGGTGCCACAGTTCGCCCAGAGTGCGCATGGGTGGCAGGTGGGTGAAGCCGTCCGTGCGAAAACGCTGTACACGGCCGCCTTCGTGGTCGACGCAAATCAACACATCCGGGCGCACCGATTTGATTTCGCAGGTGAGTTCGACCAACTGGCGACGATCCACCCAGTTGCGCGCGAAGAGGATCAAACCTCCTGTCAGCGGATGCTGCAGGCGGCGCCGGTCATCGGCATTGAGTTCGGTGCCCGCGATGTCGAGGACAACGGGTGCGTGATCAATCATGGCAGGTCTTTGCGTTGTGTTTCGGTGGTCTCGACCACCACGAAGCTGGCGGCGTAATCTTGTTCGTCCGTGACGGTAACGTGCGCGACCAGACCGCGCGCGTTGAACCAGTCGGCCAGTGGGCCATGGAGGAGGATCTCGGGCTTGCCACTCGGGGCGTTGACGATTTCACAGGCACGCCAGGTCATCGGCATGTGCATGCCCAGGCCGATGGCCTTGGAGAAGGCTTCCTTGGCAGAGAAGCGGCTCGCGAGGTAGCTCACGCCCCGTTCTGCGACGCGAGCCCTGCGCGAGCGGAAGACGGTGAGCTCGTTCGGGCCCAGCACCTTCTCGGCGAAGCGATCGCCTCGGCGTGCAAGCGTGGCGGCGATTCGCCGAATGTCGCAGAGGTCGGTGCCAATGCCGTAGATCATGCATTGCCCTTGCGTGCGCAGTCAGCATAGCGGCGCACCGTCTCGGCCAGGCCGAATTCGAGTGCATCGGCCACGAGGGCGTGGCCGATGGACACCTCCTTCACGCCCGGCACGGCCTTCAGGAAGGCGGTCAAGTTGTGCAGATTCAGGTCATGGCCGGCGTTCACCTCCAGGCCCTCTCGCAGCGCGGCCCGTGCGGTGTCGGCGAAAGCGGGCAGCACGTCGACCGAACGACCTTCCGCGAACGCGCGTGCGTAACTTTCGGTGTAAAGCTCGACCCGATCGGCGCCGACCTTGCGCACTGCAGGCATCGCGCCGGGATCAGGGTCCATGAACAGGCTGACCCTCACGCCCAGCGCCCGCACTTCCGCAATGAGCGGCGCCAGGCGTGCCGCGTCGTCGGGGAAGCGCCAGCCATGATCGGAGGTGGACTGTTCGACGCTGTCCGGCACGAACGTGCATTGATGCAAGGGCAGCCCCCGGGCCACCACCTCGCGAGCAAGTTCAACCAGGTTGTGAAATGGATTGCCCTCGATGTTGAATTCGGCGTGGGGCCACTGCTTGAGCAGCGCAGCCAGGTCGAACACATCGTGAGAACGGATGTGGCGACCATCCGGGCGCGGGTGCACCGTGATGCCGTCGGCCCCTGCTTCGAGGCACAGCGTCGCCGCGCGTACCACGCTGGGCACGCCCAGGGTGCGGGTGTTGCGCAACAGCGCAACCTTGTTGACGTTCACCGACAAGGCCGTGCCGGCGCGCTGGATGTCGGGCCCGAGGGTCATCAAAGGATTCATGATCGGAAGGAGTCAACCAAGAGTCTGCACGCCCATCATCACCTGGCGCGTGCGAAGAACGTGCGAGCCCAGATGATAGTGAAGCAATGCGCGGACTTGCACGCGTAACGCGGGCAAAACTCTGCTGCAGGCAAGTTGCAACGCGGGAATGCTGCCGTGAATCAAGGCAGCCTGGAGGCCCACCCATGCCTTGCCGGGGATCGGGATGTCGCTTGCACGGGCCGGCACGAGCCCCACTTCCGGCAGCACCGCATAGCCGGCGTCGAGCGCCACCGCTTCCTGGGTCGACGTGACAACCGTCAGGTCAGGCAAGACGCCGAGGCGCAGCAGCAGCGTCAATTCGAACGCGCGCAGCGCCGACTGCCCGGACACGTCGTCCGGCAGCGCCAGCGCGGGCAGCGTGGCCCCATACGCATCGAAAAGTTCCGGGTGCGCGTCCTGGCGGCCAAGCAGCTTCATGAGCAATTCGTTCAAATAGAAGCCGCTGAAAAGCGCCGCGCCGGTCAGCATGGCCATGCCGCCAGCCCATTCGGCGCTGCGCAATGTGCGCACCTCACCGGTGGTACCGGACTCGCTCTGCTCGTCCGACTTGGGCGGCTTGCCGAGCGTCACCAGCAGGCGCTGAAACGGCAACAGCACGGGCCGCAATTGGGAGTAGGGGCGCTTGGCGCCCTTGGCGACCACTGGCAGACGGCCGAGTTCACGGGTGAACAAGTCCAGCACCACGCTCGACTCGCTCCAGTCGTAACGGTGCAGCACGAAGGCGGTCAGGACGGCAGGAGTTCGCACGGAGCGCACCGCACGAGTCCCGCTCACCCCGACACCGGAGCGAGGCTCATTCGTACCCGTAGCTGCGCAAATGCTCTTCGTTGTCGGCCCAGCCCGATCGGACCTTGACCCACAACTCCAGAAACACTTTGCAGTCCATCAAACGCTCGAGATCCTGCCGGGTCTCGGAGCCGATGCGCTTGAGGCGTTCCCCGTCATTGCCGATCACCATGCCCTTGTGGGCCTCACGCTCGACAATGATGGTGGCGGCAATGCGCCGCAGGTTCGCCTCTTCTTCGAACTTGTCGATCACGACCGTGGACGTGTACGGCAGTTCGTCGCCAGTCAGGCGGAACAGTTTTTCCCGGATCAGTTCGCTCGCGAGGAAACGGTCGGTGCGGTCCGTCAGCGCGTCCTCATCATAAAACCATGCCTGCTGTGGCAGGTACCGCTTCACAATCGTCATCAAGCGCTCGACGTCGGACGGCTTCTTGGCCGACAGCGGCACGAATTCGGCGAAGGCATGCCGGTCCTGCATGCCCTTGAGCCATGGCAGGAGTTCTGCCCGGCGCTGGACTGCGTCCAGCTTGTTGGCAATGAGCATCACGGGCTTGTTCTTCGGCATCAGCGCCAGCACCTTTGCATCGTCCAGGCCGAAGCGACCGGCCTCCACGAGGAACAGCACCACATCGACGTCGTTCAGCACCCCCTGCACCGTGCGGTTCAGGTTGCGATTGAGCGGTGCGGTGTGCCGGGTCTGGAATCCCGGGGTGTCGACGAACACGAACTGGGTGTCGTCGACCGTTCGGATCCCCGTGATGCGGTGACGCGTGGTCTGAGCCTTGGCGGATGTGATGCTGACCTTCTGACCGACCAGGGCGTTCAGCAGCGTCGATTTACCGACGTTCGGATGGCCGACGATGGCGACGAGGCCGCAGCGGGTTTCCCCTTGGCTTTGGCCGGCATCGAGACCGTGGAATGGCGATTCGGAAACGTGCGCCTCGGCGTCTTGCTCGGGCACGGCGGGGCTTTGCGCGTGGTTCATGATCAGGAGCGCAACGCGCTGCCAGGATTGTCGCTGGCCTTCAGGACGCGCAGCATGCGGTGCGCGGCCTCTTGTTCAGCATTGCGGCGGGACCGGCCTTCGCCGGTTTCGGTGAGGCCGAGTGCCGGGACGGCACATTCGACTTCGAAGGTCTGGGCGTGTGCCTGGCCGCGCGTGCCGAGGATGCGGTACCCGGGCACGGGCAGCCGGCGGGCTTGCAGCCACTCCTGCAGTTCCGTCTTGGCGTCCTTGGCCCAACCGTCGATCTCGGTGGTGGCGATGACCTCGCCGAACATCAGCGTGACGAGGCGGCGAGCCGCGTCGAACCCGCCGTCGAGGAACGTGGCGCCAATGATGGCCTCGACGGCGTCGGCCAGTATGGACGGGCGCTGCGCGCCGCCGCCGCGGGCTTCACCGTCGCTCAGGCGAACCACGTCGGGCAGACCCAGCACCAATGCGACGCGGTGAAGGCTGTCTTCGCGCACGAGGTGAGCACGCACACGCGTGAGATCGCCTTCGTCGGAGCCGCTGAATCGCTCGTAGAGCAAGCCGCTGATGGCCAGGCTCAAAACAGCGTCGCCCAGGAATTCCAGGCGTTCGTTGTGATCTGACCCGAAGCTGCGATGCGTGATGGCACGACTCAGCAGTTGCGGCTGGGCGAAGGTATGCCCCAGACGTTGTTGGAGGGCGGTCAGGCGATTGTCCACGGGATTCGAATCGGGCTTCCAGGTCGACAGCTTACTTCGACTGGCCCTGGTACTTCAGCAACAGGTATACGGGGCCCATCAATTCGATCTCCTTGTCATAGGCAAACGAGATGACGAGCTTGTCATTGTTCTTCGTGATTTCGAGGTCCTTGCCGGAGATGGAGGAGATCGAGTAGTCGATCTCCTTTTGCTTGTCGAACGCCGCACGCACCTCGGGCACCGTCGCGGCGCCGCTCTGGGCCACCATGTTGATTGCCCGCTTGATCGTGAGGAACTCGTTCACGGTGGGCAGCACCTTCAAGGCCACGAGCGCCCCCATGCCGATCAGGATGGCCCAGAACATCAACCCGAACAAGGTCACGCCACGCTGCCTGCGCACAGAACGAATGGGGGGGGTCATGCTCTCTCGCTCCTGGAACGGTGGGGTCAGTCGAACGAACCGAAACGCTTGTAGTTCCCGAAGTTCATCCAGATGAAGAATGCCTTACCGACGATGTTCTCATCCGGAACAAAGCCCCAGAACCGGGAATCTTCGGAGTTGTCGCGGTTGTCGCCCATCATGAAGTAGTGTCCAGCCGGCACCTTGCAGGTCACACCTTCGGCACTGTAGCGGCAGTTGTCCTTGAACGGAAAGTTCTCGTGGGGAACGACATAGCTCGGGCGCTTCACGTCGACCAGGATGCGATGCTCCTTGGAGCCGAGCTTCTCATTGAACTGCGGAAGGTAGTGCATGGCATCTTCCCGGGTCGACCGGGTGCCATCCTCGTCGTAGAACTCCGGCATCGGCTGCGTTTCGACGAGCTTGCCGTTCAGGTAAAGACGCTGGTTCAGGTAGGCCACCTCGTCGCCCGGCACCCCCACCACCCGCTTGATGTAGTCCACCGTGGGTTTGGCGGGATAGCGGAACACCATCACGTCGCCCCGCTGCGGATCGTTCAGGGGAATGATTTTCTTGTTGATGACGGGCAGGCGCACGCCATAGTGGTACTTGTTGACGAGGATCAGGTCCCCGATGAGCAGCGTCGGGACCATCGAAGCAGATGGGATCTTGAACGGCTCGAAAAGGAACGACCGGAGCAGGAACACCACCAGGATCACCGGGAACAGGCCTGCCGTCCAATCGAGCCACCAAGGCTGCGCCAACAGCGCTTCACGGGCCTCGGTGATGTCTCCATCGACCTTGGAGATGCCTTTGTCGGCCAGCTGCTGCCGGCGTGCGGCATCCTGGGCTTCCAAGTTTTTGGCCGCTGCAGCGCGTGCAGGAGCGAAATGGAAGCGCTCGGCCACCCAGTAGGCCAGCGTGACCACCGTCAGGATGAACAGCAGGAAGGAGAAATTGCCCGTCCATTCGCCGAGGTACCAGCCCCCGAGAAACACCACGAGGCAGCCGTACAGCACACCAGTCAGAGCACCCATCAATCTTCCACTTGGAGGATGGCCAGGAACGCTTCCTGCGGCACTTCGACGGAGCCGATTTGCTTCATGCGTTTTTTGCCGGCCTTCTGTTTTTCGAGAAGTTTGCGCTTGCGCGTGATGTCTCCACCGTAGCACTTGGCGATCACGTTCTTGCGCAGGGCCTTGATTGTCTCACGCGCGATGATGTTGGCGCCGATGGCGGCCTGGATCGCAACGTCGAATTGCTGTCGGGCGATCAGCTCTCGCATCTTGGCAACAACCGCGCGGCCGCGGAACTGGCTTTGCGAGCGGTGCACGATGATCGACAGGGCGTCGACGCGGTCACCGTTGAGCAAGATGTCGACCTTGACCACATCAGCGGCCCGGTACTCCTTGAACTCGTAATCCATGGAGGCATAGCCACGGGAGACGCTCTTGAGCTTGTCGAAGAAGTCCAGAACGATTTCGGCGAGCGGCATCTCGTAGGTCAGCATGACCTGCCGGCCGTGGTATGCCATGTTCATCTGCACGCCGCGCTTCTGGTTGGCCAGCGTCATGACGGGGCCGACGTAGTCCTGGGGCATGTACAGGTGCACCGTCACGATGGGTTCGCGAATTTCGTGGATGCGACCGAGGTCCGGCATCTTCGAAGGGTTCTCGACCTCGATGACTTCCTTGTTCCCGAGCTCCACTTCGTACACGACCGACGGCGCCGTGGTGATGAGGTCCTGATCGAACTCGCGCTCCAGGCGCTCCTGCACGATCTCCATGTGCAGCAGCCCCAGGAAACCGCAACGAAAGCCGAAGCCAAGCGCTTGGGAGACCTCGGGCTCGTACCGAAGCGATGAGTCGTTGAGCTTCAGTTTCTCGAGTGCATCACGAAGCTGATCGTATTCACTCGCTTCGGTGGGATACAACCCTGCGAAGACTTGCGGTTGAATCTCCTTGAAGCCGGGCAGCGCCTCCGCGGCCGGCCCCAGGTTGTTCGGAAGCTTCTTCTCCAACGTGAGCGTGTCACCCACCTTGGCAGCCTGGAGTTCCTTGATGCCCGCAATGACAAAACCCACCTCACCTGCGCGCAGCGCGTCCCGCGAGACGGACTTCGGCGTGAAGACTCCCAGCTGCTCGGCGGCATAGGCGGCGCCCGAAGCCATCATCTTGAAGCGCTCGCCGCGTTTGAGTTCGCCATCGACGACCCGCACGAGCATCACGACGCCGACGTAGTTATCGAACCAGGAATCAATGATCATCGCGCGAAGCGGCGCATCCGGCCGGCCCTTGGGAGGCGGCATGCGGGTGATGACGGCTTCGAGAATGTCGTCGATGCCCTCGCCCGTTTTCGCACTGCAAGGGATGGCGTCCTCGGCGTCAATGCCGATCACGTCTTCGATCTCTTCCTTGGCCCGCTCTGGGTCGGCCTGGGGAAGGTCCATCTTGTTGAGCACGGGGATGACTTCAACACCGAGATCGAGTGCGGTGTAGCAGTTCGCCACCGTTTGTGCCTCGACACCCTGGCTCGCATCCACGACGAGCAATGCGCCTTCGCAAGCCGACAGGGATCGGCTGACTTCATATGAGAAGTCGACGTGTCCCGGGGTGTCGATGAGGTTGAGCTGGTAGGTCTTGCCGTCGCGCGCCACGTACGTGAGTGCGGCAGTCTGCGCCTTGATCGTGATGCCCCGCTCGCGCTCGATGTCCATCGAGTCGAGCACTTGAGCCTCCATCTCACGATCGCTGAGCCCGCCGCAACGATGGATCAGGCGGTCGGCCAACGTCGATTTGCCGTGGTCGATGTGCGCAATGATGGAGAAGTTTCGGATGTGATCCATGGACAGCGGCGACCGATGTTCGTAGCGGGTTGTCACGTCAGCAGCAGGCTGCGCGCAGACACGTGAACTCGGTGCGAAGAGGGGGCGTGGTGCCCGTGCGTTGAACAAAAAAAAGGCACGTCGAAACTTTGACGCGCCTTCCAACAAAACGTATGGCAACTGCTTGTTGGGGTTTCATTGTAGCCAAAAGGACCCCGCTGGAAACCGCGCCATTGCTTGATTGTGCGTCGTTGCAAGTCACCAACAGCGAATTCCATCCACAGTTTATCCACAAATGCTTGTGGGTAGCCTGGGGATAGCTGGCAGGGCCGGAACTCCTTGCATTGGCCAACAGTAAAAGCCTGGCCATGGGAGCCGATTGTATCGGAATGAGCGCTGAATTCAGCTGCAGTCAGGTCAGGTTGGCACCCACCAACTTTCGCGATATGAGACTAGGGAGGCGGGCCTGTGGAAACTTTTTTTTGGCCCGATTCCTGCCCTGTTTCGCGTAGTGGCAAGTCCAGGTAAAGCAGTCGGATGCAAGCCCTCACAGAATGAAGGGGATGCACCGCTCGCTCACCTCCCTGGCGGAATGCGCACGAACTGGGCCCACTCGCCACGGAGCAGCGTGACCGCCAACGGCTTCGTTTTGTCGATCTTCGAGACGACCGCATCGAACTGCTTCACATCGGTCACGTCGGAACTGCCCACTGCGAGAATTACATCGCCGACGCGCACGCCGACCGCCTCGGCACCTCCCGAGACGGCCGCCACCTTGACGCCGCCCCCCTGGCCGGCCTGCCGCTCCGTCTCCGACAAATTGATGACGCTCAGGCCCCAGACCTTGGCCGCCTGCGAACCCTTGGCCTCAGGCACCTCCTGCCGTTCGGGCGCCGATGCGGCGGATGGGGTGGCGGGCTTCTCCGCCAGGCTCGCCTTGATGTCCATCGCCTTGCCACGGCGGTTGATCTGCAGCATGACAGACGTACCGGGCTTGACTGCTCCAAGGGCACGGCGCAGCTCCACCGGACCGTCGACCGGTTTGCCGTTGAGACCCAGCACGATGTCGCCGGGTTGCAGGCCCGCCTTTTCAGCGGGACCGCCTTTGACAACCTGGCTCACGTAGGCGCCCCGGTTCTTCAGCTTGCTGAGGCCGTACTCTTCCGCCGCTTCACGCGGCACTTCGATCGGAAGGATGCCGAGGTAGCCTCGCACCACACGGCCGCCCGCTTTCAGCTGGTCGGCAATTCGCATGGCTTCATCGATGGGGATCGCAAACGAGATGCCGACATAGCTTCCCACGGGACTGTAGATCTGCGAGTTCACGCCAACCGCTTCGCCGCGGATGTTGATCAGCGGCCCCCCCGAATTGCCGGGATTCACGGCCACATCGGTTTGAAGCAAGGGGATGTCTGAGCCCGTCTCGCGCTGCTTGGCGCTGACGATGCCGGCTGTCACCGTGTTGTCGAAACCGAAGGGGGAACCGATGGCCACCACCCACTCGCCCACGCGCAAGCGGCTCACATCTCCGATGCGGAGCACGGGCAACCCCGTGCCGTCGATCTTCACGAGTGCGACATCGGTCCGATCGTCCGACCCGATGATTTTGGCCCTGAACTCGCGCTTGTCGGTCATGGTCACGTAGACCTCCGACGCGCCCGCGATCACATGCGCATTGGTCATCACGTAGCCGTCGGCACTCAGGATGAAACCTGAACCTTCACCGCGAGGTGCCTCGTCACCCTGTTGAAGCGACGGGGCCCGGCGCCGGAATGGCATGCGCGGGCCTTCGCTGCCGCGCTCCGTCGTGCGAATGTTGACGACAGCCGGCCCGACCTTGTCGACCAGATCCGCGAAATCAGGCAAATCCCGGGCTTGCGCATGTGCGGCCAACGGCCCGGCCACGCTGGACAGGCCCAGGAGCACGCCGGTGGCCAACACCGCGGCCATGCGCCGCAACGAATTGAGGTTCGGGATCGCCGAACCGGTGGCAAGGCTGGAGGGCATGAAAGAATCCTCGTGATGAAAGGAGTGTCGAACCGCCTGGTGCCATGCCTGTCTCAAGCACGGTACTGATCGACCAGCGGATTTGCGCTTCGGGCAAAGCCCGGGGCAGCGTGGAGGACTGCACCGGGCCTGCTACCACTCGATGTTGCCTGAAATACGGTCACTGCCTGTGCCGCAGGCTCATTGGCGGCGCTCGAGCGCTTCGGCGAAGAGGCGGAGTGTCGGCGCCGGAACGTCGCCCATGAGCGTGATCCAGGCATCGGCATGGCGATGCATGAGCGTCTGTGTGGCACCGATGGCGGTGTTCATCGCCCGGACATGCCGTTCCGCACTGTACGGCTCGATGAACACGGTGACGTACGTGATGCCATCAGAGAAGACCGCCTGCACCAATTGCGGGTCCTGTCCGCCCCCCGCTGACTGGGGGCGCAGCGGACCGTCTGCAGGTCGCTTCACGCAGCTGACCATCTGGAAGCCCGGAACCTTGGGCACCAGGCGCCATCCTTCGTTCTCGAGCCGCGTGGCCACGGCGACGGGTTGCAGCACCCGAAAGCCGTCAAGCTTGCGAATCGGCTGCAGCAGGGAATCGACGGAGGGTCGCACGCCGATCGTCACATCGGAAAATGCGGCCGACTCCAGCACCCCGCCACGTTCGCCGAGGACTTCGGTGCGCAACAAGAGGCCGGTGGCCTTGTCCGCCCACAATCGGTAGCCGTAGCGATGCTGGTCCTTTGGGTGCAGGGTCAGCACATTGGCTTCGCGCCCGGCCACGCGCTCCTGGCCCGCAGACCTGAGTTCGTAGTAATCCGGCGCGCGCTCGCCCCCCGCCTGCAAGAGCCCGGGAAAGGAACTGAGCTGGTCCCGCCGCTCCACCATGGCCACGCGGCGTTGCGGCCACACGGTATGCACTTGCTCGTTTTGCCGTACGACGTGGCGGGTCTGTCCGTCCAGGGAATCGATGCGTTCGAACTGGTCGCGCCCCTCACAGTAGTGCGTGATGCGCGAACTCGCCACGGTGCTTCCGCTGCTGACAACCACCGTGCCCTGGTAGCTGCGCTTGCTGGCAGCTTCCTGGATGCGGTTGAGCCAGGCCTTGGTCTCCCGCTTTTCCACCAGAGCATCGCCGCTGTTCAGCGCGGCTTGTGCATGCGCAAGATGGGCCGGCACCGCGGCCATCATCCAGAACAACGCCAACCAGGAAATGCGTCCGCGAGCGAGTGCCGTCATGGATCAGCGGCCCGCAGTGGCTGCAGCATTGCGCAGAAAGCCGGACGGTGCCCCCGGACCCGAGCTGCCGCCGAACTTCTTGTGGGCCGCCAGGTATTCGTCGAGACGGGCATCTCTTACCAGCGTGCCATCCAATGTCATCGCAGGTTCCACCTGGCGATCGAAGGCCTGCACATTGACCGCCCCGGAGGCTGGAGCCACCGCGGCGGATGCCAGCACGGCAGCCGCTTTGTCTTCGCGTGCGGAGAGGAGGCCCGGTGCGTCGCCGGCGGGCACGCGAGTCAAGACGAGCACGGTCGCGACGACAGCAAAGCCCGCCACCATGGCAGCGGGTGTGCGCCAATGACGGCGTCCGGCATCCGCGTTGACCACAGCAGGTTCGGCCAGAATTTCGGTCGGCACGACCACGGGCTGGGGTGCCAGCACGACGGGCTCTGCCGCCAACCGCTCTCGCAGCGATGCCAGGAAGGCACTGTCGCGCGAAGCGGTCGATGCCAGGTCGTCCGACCGCAACACGTCGCCGATCAGTTGGTAGGTGTGCCAAGCCTCTCGGGCAGATGGATCATCTCGCCATTGCGCACACGCTCGGGCCACAGCCGAATCGTCAAGTTCGCCATCGATCAGCGCCGACACGTCTTCCATCGGGGGCAGCTTCCCATCAGACCGTTCCGACATAACCATCTCCAACACAACAATTCATTCCACGATGGGGGACCCCACAAGCGTGGTCCATCACCAGCGTTCGCCCTGACGCGTGTCCAGCAGTGGGCGCAACCGCTGCGCGATCGCCTCGCGCGCCCGGAAAATCCGCGACCGGACCGTGCCGATGGGGCAATTCATCAGATCAGCAATTTCTTCGTAGCTCAGGCCTTCGATTTCGCGAAGCGTGATCGCCTGGCGCAAGTCTTCAGAGAGGGCTTCGATCGCCACGTTGACTGCCGCGGCAATCTCCTTGCTGGCCAACACTGCTTCCGGCGTTTCACCGTCGGTTAGTTCATTCTCCACCCGGGAAGTTTCATCCTCGTCTTCCCGGGAGGCGCGCGCGGATTCCGTCACGATTGGATCGCGCTTGAGAGTGACAAGGGCCTTCTTGGCGGTGTTGACAGCAATCCGGTAGAGCCAGGTGTAGAACTGGCTTTCGCCGCGAAACTGCGGCATCGCCCGGTATGCGCGGATGAAGGTCTCCTGAGCGATGTCCGGCACAAGATCGACGTCGCGAACCATGCGGCCGATCAGACGTTCGATGCGACGCTGATACTTGACGACCAGCATCTCGAACGCCTTCACATCGCCGCGTTTCACGCGCTCGATGAGCGGGGCGTCTGCATCAGGCGAGGTCATTCAGGCGCATTCAAACCAGGATTCGGGAATCGGTGCAATGGGTGGGCTCGGGTTCCCGCACGCGAAAGTCGCGCCGTCGAAGCGATGCGGCATCACCGGCCTGACCGTGGTGCCATCACCAGGGAGAGGACGGCTGTCGGGGCATCCGGTCTGCTTGTTCATGCGGTGATCCAGCGGAAGAAAGCGGTCAACTGAGCGGGTCAACTGCGGCCTTCGGATTCCAGGGTGGGTGCCAACGGCTCGGCCGGCCGGCGCGCGCAATATACCGTACAGCGCAGCGCATGCCACGCCGCCTCATGACCACGGCGCTGGACCGGCAGCCATTGAGACTTCCGCCGCCCTTCGGGCTTGAAGCGAAGCAGCATGCAGTTTCCGGCGTCGATGGCCACGGACAGATGTCCCGCACACACGCCCAGGTGCCAGGTCTGCGTGTCCCACCGCAGATGAAATGGCTGATGCACGCGCATCGCATGCCAGAGCGCCGGCAACGCCACCAGAAACACCAAGGAGGCCAGGGGTCGGTCGCCTGCATGTGACCATCCCCAGGCCGCCGCGGCGGCCACTGCGACCGTCGACGCTGCCAGGCTGATGCCTCGCCACACGCCAAAGCGCGAGACGGACATCGAAAAGGCAGGAGGCGCCTGCATGCCCGTGCGCCGCGCGTCGATCAGACGCGCTTGAAGACCAGCGTGCCGTTCGTACCGCCGAAGCCGAAGTTGTTCTTCACGGCATATTCGATCTTCATTTCCCGCGCGGTGTTGGCGCAGTAGTCCAGGTCACACTCGGGATCCTGGTTGATGATGTTGATCGTGGGCGGGGCGACCTGCTGCTTGAGCGCCATCACCGTGAACACCGACTCGATGCCGCCGGCGCCGCCCAGCAGGTGACCGGTCATCGACTTCGTGGAGCTCACGGTGAGCTTCTTGGCATGGTCGCCGAAGGTCAGCTTCAGCGCGTTGGTCTCGTTGACGTCACCCAGGGGCGTGGAGGTGCCGTGGGCGTTGACGTACTGCACCTGGTCCGGATTGATGCCGGCGTTGCGCAGCGAGGCTTTCATCGATCGCTTCGGGCCGTCCACGTTGGGGGCCGTCATGTGGAAAGCATCACCGCCCATGCCGAAGCCGGCAAGTTCGGCATAGATCTTTGCACCGCGCCGCTTCGCGTGTTCATATTCCTCGAGCACCAGCACGCCGGCGCCTTCGCCGAGGACGAAGCCGTCGCGGTCCTTGTCCCACGGGCGCGATGCCGTCTTCGGATCGTCATTGCGGGTGGACAGCGCGCGGGCGGCGGCGAAACCGCCCACGCCCAGAGGCGAGATGGTGGACTCTGCACCGCCGGCGATCATCACGTCGGCGTCGCCGTATTCGATCAGGCGGCCGGCTTCACCGATGCAGTGCAAGCCGGTGGTGCAGGCCGTGACGATCGCGAGATTCGGCCCCTGAAAGCCGAACTTGATCGACACATGGCCGGAGATCATGTTGATGATCGATGCCGGCACGAAAAACGGGGAGACGCGGCGAGGGCCGCGTGCTGCCAATTCGGCATGGGTTTCCTCGATCATCGGCAGGCCGCCGATGCCCGAACCCACGATGCAGCCGATGCGTTCGGCTGCTTCTTCACTCAGCGCGTCGCCCGTGGGCAGACCCGCGTCCTGCACCGCCTGAATGGAGGCCGCCAATCCGTAGTGGATGAAGGTGTCCATGTGGCGGGCTTCCTTGGCCGGGAAGTAATCCTCGACATTGAACCCCTTCACCTCTCCTGCGAAACGGCAGGCGAAGTTCGATGGATCGAACTTGGTGATGGTGTCAATGCCGGAACGACCGGCCAGGATGTTTGCCCAGCCCTCAGCCACCGTGTTGCCCACGGGGCTGATCAGACCGAGGCCGGTGACGACGACGCGACGACGGGTCATACGCTTTACTGACAGTGAATGGAGGAAGAGGCCAATCAGGCCTTCTGGTTCTTCAGCGCGTAGTCAATCGCGAGCTGAACGGTGGTGATCTTCTCGGCTTCTTCATCGGGGATCTCGATGCCGAATTCATCTTCCAGGGCCATCACCAGTTCCACGGTGTCGAGCGAGTCTGCGCCCAGGTCGGCCACGAAGGACTTTTCGTTGGACACATCGGCCTCAGGCACGCCGAGTTGTTCGGCAATGATTTTCTTCACACGTGCTTCGATATCGCTCATGACTCCTCCAGGAGGGTTTACTTGGACAGCCCGAGATTCTACGGCTTGTGAGGTGTCTGCTTCGAGACCCCCCCAGGACGTGCCGGTCGGGCTTGATAACCGGATGAAACGGGCACCCGTTCACACGGGCGCCACACCTCAATTCATGTACATGCCACCGTTGACATGCAGTTCGCTGCCGGTGATGTAACCGGCCTGCGGTGACGCGAGGAACGCAACCGCATGGGCGATCTCCTCCGCCGAGCCGAGCCGGCCCAGGGGAATCTGCCCCAGCAGGGCCGCGGTGTGCGCGTCTGACAATTCTTTCGTCATGTCCGTCTCGATGAAGCCCGGCGCCACGCAATTGACCGTGATGCCCCGGCTGCCCAGTTCGCGTGCGAGCGAGCGAGCCATGCCGGCCACACCGGCTTTCGCGGCGGCGTAGTTGGCCTGGCCGGGGTTGCCGCTGACGCCCACGACGGAAGTGATGTTGATGATGCGGCCATACCGCTGCTTCATCATCGGCTTGATCGCGGCCCGGCTGGCCCGGAAGACGGCCTTCAGGTTGGTGTCGAGCACCGCGTCCCAGTCGTCATCCTTCATGCGCATGGACAGCATGTCGCGCGTGATGCCGGCGTTGTTGACCAGCACGTGCAGCGCGCCGAATTCCTTGGCGATGCCCTCGATGGCACCGTCGAGTGCCGCAGCGTCGTTGACGTTGAGCACCATGCCGCGCGAACCTTCGTGGGCGGCGAGGAACTGATTGATGCCCTGTGCCCCGGCTTCTGTCGTGGCCGTGCCGATGACCTTCATGCCCTGGCGGGCAAGGGCGAGGGCGATGGCCCGGCCGATGCCGCGCGACGCGCCGGTGACCAGGGCGACCTGCCCCACGGTTGAAATTTCACTCATGACAGCATCCCTTTTGCTTCCGCCAGCGAGGCGGGATCGAAGACCGGCGCGCCCGTGGCATCGGACTCGATGCGTTTGACCATGCCGGCGAGTACTTTGCCCGGACCGCATTCAAGAATGTGGAGAATGCCACGTGCCCGGATGGCCTGGATGGTTTCCACCCAGCGGACGGGGCCGAAGGCCTGGCGGTACAGCGCATCGCGGATGGCAATGGGGTCCGTCTGAACGGCGACGTCGATGTTGTTGATCACCGGGATGGATGGCACGGCCATGGACGTGGCGGCCAGCTTTTCCTTCAGGCGTTCGGCCGCCGGCCGCATCAGGCTCGAATGGAACGGCGCAGAGACCGGGAGCAGCAGCGCGCGCTTGGCGCCCTTGGCCTTGAGCACTTCGCAGGCCTTCTCCACCGCGGCGCGGGTGCCGGCGATCACGGTCTGTTTGGGATCGTTGTAGTTGACGGCCTCAACGGTTTCTCCGGTGGCTGCAGCCGCCTCGGCGCAACCTTCGCGCACGGCTTGCGCCTCGAGCCCGAGGATGGCGGCCATGCCGCCCTGGCCCACCGGCACGGCCTCCTGCATCGCCTGAGCGCGAAATCGCACGAGTGGCAGAGCATCGCGAAGCGTCAGTGCGCCCGCGGCCACGAGGGCGGAATATTCACCCAGCGAATGTCCGGCCACGACTGACGGCGTGAGTCCCGTCTCGGCAAGCCAGGCACGCAGGCACGCCACGGCGACGGTCAGCATCACCGGCTGGGTGTTGGTGGTGAGGTCGAGCGATTCCTTCGGGCCCTGGGCGATCAACGCACCGATATCCTCACCGAGGGCATCGGAGGCTTCCGCGAGGGTATCGCGCACGGCGGCATGGTCACCCCAGGCGTCGAGCATGCCGACGGTCTGGGAGCCCTGGCCAGGGAAAACGAATGCAAACGAAGTCATGGCAACACAAATCTGTTGTCTGGGCCGCACGCCCGGAAAAGGGCGCGAGGCGGAATTGAGGGCAGTGCCGAAGCGCGTGGCGCTACAGATCCAGCAGAACCGCGCCCCAGGTGAAACCACCGCCCACGCCTTCCAGCATGACGGTATCGCCGGGCCGGATGGTACCCGCCCGCACGGCGACGTCCAGTGCCAGCGGAATGGAGGCGGCCGATGTGTTGCCGTGCTCGTCGACGGTGACGATCACCCTCTCGAGGGGCAGCTTCAACTTCTTGGCCGTGCCGTGCATGATGCGGATGTTCGCCTGGTGCGGCACGAGCCAATCGATGTCGGCCTCGGTTCGGCCGGCCTTTTCGAGCACGGAGCGGGCCACGTCTTCGAGCACGCCGACGGCGAGCTTGAACACGGCTTGGCCGTCCATCTTGAGGAATGGATCGCCGAGCACCTGGCCGCTCGAGATGGCACCGGGCGTGCACAGGATGTCGGCATGGCGACCATCCGCATGCAGTTCCGTGGCGAGGATGCCGGGCTTGTCGCTGGCCTCCAGCACCACGGCCCCTGCCCCGTCACCGAACAGCACGCAGGTGGTGCGATCCTTGAAATCGAGGATGCGCGAGAACACCTCGGCACCGATGACGAGCGCCTTGTTTGCCGCGCCTGTGCGGATCATCGAATCGGCCAGGGTCATGGCGTAGACGAAACCGGAGCACACGGCCTGCACGTCGAAGGCCGGGCAGCCCACGATGCCGAGCTTGCGTTGAACGATGCAGGCGGTGGACGGGAACACCATGTCCGGCGTGGACGTGGCGACGATGATGAGGTCGATGTCGGCGGGCGTGAGCCGGGCCGCTTCGATGGCGTGGCGTGCGGCCAGGACGGCAAGGTCGCTGCAGGGCACGTCAGGTTCGGCGAAGTGCCGGGCCTTGATGCCGGTGCGCGCGATGATCCACTCATCGGAGGTTTCAACGCCGTCGGCGGCAAGTTGAGCGGCGAGCTGGACGTTGCTGAGGCGCTTCGGCGGCAAGTAGCTGCCGGTGCCGGTCACGCGCGAATAGCGGGCGGAAGATGATGATGTCATGCAGCGAGGGCGTCGCCAGGGGCCGCGGGTTGCTCCGGTGCGGACGCTGCGCTGGGCTGCGTCTGGAGCATCTCGAGGATCTGGTCGTGCACCCGATCAAGCAAACGGTTTCGGGCCGCATCATAAGCCCGATTGAGCGCCTGCTCGAAAGCAAACGCATCAGCAGATCCATGGCTCTTGAACACGAGGCCCCGCAGACCGAGCAGGGCCGCACCGTTGTAACGCCGGTGATCGGCGCTCGCCTTGAAGGCCTTGAGGACTGGCAAGGCGATGAATGCGAGCAGCTTGGTGAAGGGACTGCGGGTGAACTCTTGTTTGATCAGATTGACGATCCAGCTCGCCATGCCCTCGGCGGACTTGAGCGCCACGTTGCCGACGAATCCGTCGCAGACCACCACGTCGGTGATGCCCTTGAAGATGTCGTTGCCTTCCACGTTGCCGTGGAAGTTGATGGCGCCCGCGTCACCGGCCGCGCGCAGCAATTGCGCCGCCCGCTTGATGACTTCGCTGCCCTTGATGACCTCCTCGCCGATGTTGAGCAGGCCCACCGTGGGGTTGCATTTGCCCTCCATCGCGGAGACGAGCGCGCTGCCCATCACGGCGAACTGCAACAGGTGTTCGGGCGAGCAATCGACATTGGCGCCCAGGTCGAGCACTGCGGTGGAGCCGCCGTGCATGTTCGGCATGACCGTGGCGATGGCCGGGCGGTCGATGCCGTCGAGCGTTTTGAGCAGGTAGCGGGCGACGGCCATCAATGCGCCGGTGTTGCCTGCGGAGACGCAGACGTCCGCGGCGGGCGGCGTGCCATCTGCCCCCGGCTTGACCTGGCTCAATGCCACCCGCAGCGATGAATCCTTCTTGCGGCGCAGCGCTACCTCGACCGGATCATCCATCTCGACCACTTCGGCGGCAGCCACCACCTTGCAGCGGGGCCAGCCGGCCGCTTCGGCCAGCGCGTCGGCGCGGCCGACCAGGATCAACTCGGCGCGCGGATGGGCCGCGAGAAAGGCGTGGCAGGCCGGCAGGGTGATGGATGGCCCGTGGTCACCCCCCATGCAGTCAATGGACAGACGGACGGTGTCAAGGGCTGGCAGCGCAGGCGAAGTCATCAGGGTGCGAGCGAAGGCAAGCGGCGCAAAGGCGAACAGCGGATCATCGTCACGGAAACACGCAAGCCCGGCAAGGCAATTCAGCACAGGCCGGGCAGGTGGCGAACATCACGCAGTGGACCCGGTGCGTGGCCGAAGCCGCGCGAGGACCTTGTACGAAAGCCCTCAGGCGTCCGCCTTCGTCTTGAGCACCTTGCGCCCACGGTAGAAACCGTTCGGGCTGATGTGGTGGCGCAGATGCGACTCACCGGTGGTCGGCTCGATGGCAGTGCCCGGGGTGGTCAGGGCATTGTGCGAGCGGTGCATACCGCGCTTGGAGGGCGACTTTTTGTTTTGCTGGACGGCCATGAAAAGCTCCTTAGGTCTCCTGACGCTCTTTCACAGGAGCCAGGGGGTGTAACCGCACCGTCATCCCGGCGACATGCCGGAACCGCGCGTTCGGAAAGCCTGTGATTCTAGCACGCGTTCGGCACCTGGACGACCCCATGCGCAGAGCTCAGTTCGGCAATCCGCCGCGTTTGAGCGAGGCAAGCTTGGCAAAGGGGTTGGGCTTCTCGTCTTCGGGAAGGTCATCCTCGACAACGGGGAGCGGATCAGGGCAAACGCCATGGCGGGGCACGATGGGCAATGCAAGCAGCAGTTCATCCTCCACCAGCTCGCGGGCGTCCATTGCACGAGTGAGTGCCAACACATCGTCTTCGCTCTCGGCGTCGAGTTCCGAGGCCGCATCTTCACCCGGCACGAACAGGAATGATCGCTCCACCCGCAGGGCTTCAGTGACGGGCTTCAAGCAACGCTGGCACTCGAGGACCACTTCTGCACCGGCCGAGACATGCAACCACACCTCGGGCTGGCTGCCCTTGGCCGTTCGGAGTTCGCCGACCAGGCGCCAAGTGACAGCCGGCGATGCTGCCGCAGTCCCCGGAAGCACGGAGCTTGCGAGGCGCTCGAGGCTCTCGAGCGGCCAGGCGCCGTCGAGGTTTCCGCCGTCCTTGGCGAACGCGGCGGCATCGAGGCGCAGCGGATCGAATTCTCGGGATTTCATGGTCGACAGTGTAAATCGCGCCTTGCGCGGCGAGGCCCGCTCACCGGTGGGACAATCCATGCCTATGTCGTCCCCCCATCGGTTGATCCTTGCTTCCACGTCGGCCTACCGACGTGAACTTCTCGAGCGGCTTCGCCTGCCGTTCGACACCATCGCGCCCGACGTGGATGAAACGCCGCTGCCGGGCGAACAGCCGGCCACCCTGGCCCGACGCCTGGCTCGCGCGAAGGCCGAGGATGTGGCGGCCGCCCACCCGGGTGCGGTGGTGATCGGCTCTGACCAAGTGGCGGATCTGGACGGCATGCCACTTGGAAAACCCGGGGACCACGCCCGAGCGGTGGCCCAGCTTCGGGCGATGCGCGGCCGCACGGTCGTCTTCCACACCGCGGTGGCCGTGCGCTGCGTGGCGCGGTCCGTCTCCACTTGCGAGCTGGCCAACGTCACCGTGCGCGTGCGGGACGTGTCCGACGACGACATCGAGCGCTACCTCCTGGCCGAGCGCCCTTATGACTGCGCAGGCAGCGCCAAGGCCGAAGGGCTGGGCATCGCACTGCTGTCGGCGATCGAATCGGATGACCCGACCGCCCTGATCGGGCTGCCGCTGATCCACACCTGCGCGCTGCTCCGCGAGGCAGGCATCGATCCGCTGAACCCATGAACGCCGGGCGCCTCATTCTGGTTCCGAACAGCCTGGATTTCGGTGTTTCAGCCGACGGCGACCTCCAGGACGTGCTGCCGCTCGGTGCGCTGCGCACGGCAGCGCGGCTCACCCACTGGGTGGTTGAAAGCGCCAAGACCACCCGCTCCTTCCTGAAACGGGTGGATGCGATCGTGCCGCTTGCGCAGCCGCTGCAGACCCTGTCGATCGTGGAGCTGCCGCGCCCGCCGAAAGGCACTCGCCACGCCGCCGCCCCGGATCTGAGGCCCTTGTTGCAGGCCGCCCTCGACGGACACGACGTGGGACTCATTTCAGAAGCCGGCCTGCCCGCGATCGCCGATCCCGGGGCTGCGCTCGTGCAGGCGGCCCACGGACTGGGCATCGCGGTGCTGCCGTTGTCCGGCCCGAGCTCCTTGCTGATGGCGCTCGGTGCCAGCGGCCTCAACGGGCAAAGCTTTGCCTTCGTGGGCTACCTGCCGGTGGATGCAGGCGAACGCGGCCAGCGCATCCGCGATCTCGAGGCGTTGTCCAAGCGCGCCGGGCAGACGCAGCTGATGATCGAAACGCCTTATCGCAATGAGGCGCTGCTCGGTGCGTTGCTGGCGAATCTGCGGGGAGACACGTGGCTGTCGGTCAGCAGCGGCCTCACGCTTTCCACCGGATGGACGCATACGGCGCGCGTGTCCGCCTGGAAAAAGGCCCCCCGGGCTGTGGCGAACGACGTGCCGGCGGTTTTCTCGCTGCTGGCGGCCTGAGCTTCGCCGCTCCAGCGGCCGTCAATCCGCCTTCTTCGCGCCGAACAAGGCGGCGATCTTGCGCTTGGGCTTGATGTTGGGGGAGACGCGGGCGGCAGGTGCGGACGCCTTGGCTTCCCATGACGCCTCGCCCGAACCCGACGGCACGTACGGCCTGTCGAAGAACGGGTCGCGCGGTGCGGCCTTGGGCGGCGCGTAGCTGCGGGAGGGACGGGACTCTGCGCCGGACGGGCCGTCGTCCCAGCCGCGCCGGGCGCCGCGATCGGGGCGACCTTCGCGCGACTCGAATCGGGGGCGGCCCACATCGAGCTCCAACGGCTCGAGTTCCAGCTTCTTCTTGATCAGCTTTTCGATGTCGGTCACGAGCCGGGAGTCGTCCCGCGTGACGAGCGTCACCGCCAGGCCTGAAGCGCCCGCCCGGCCCGTGCGGCCGATGCGGTGGACATAGTCCTCGGCGTTGAACGGTACGTCGAAGTTGATGACGGCGGGGAGGTCCGCGATGTCGAGGCCGCGTGCGGCCACGTCGGTACAGACCAGCACATCGGTCTCGCCCTTCTTGAACGATTCCAGGGCTTTGAGCCGCTCGTCCTGCGATTTGTCGCCGTGCAGCGCGTTGGTTTGGAGGCCGTCGCGCTCGAGTGCACGGGCAAGCCTCGCGCAACCCAGCTTGGAGTTGACGAACACGATGACCTGCTTGATGCCGCGGTCCGAAAGGATCTTGAGAATGGCCGCGCGCTTGTCGTCGGCCGAGACGCTGTAGAAGCGCTGCTCCACGTTGGTGGCCGTGGCGTTCGGGCGAGCCACTTCGACCAGCACGGGGTCTTGCAGGTAGCTTTCGGCCAGGCGCTTGATCTCGGGCGAGAACGTGGCGGAGAACAGCAGGGTCTGGCGGGCCTTGGGCAGGTAGCTGAGGATGCGCTGCAGGTCCGGCAGGAAGCCGATGTCGAGCATGCGGTCTGCCTCGTCGAGCACCACGTACTCGACCTGGTTGAGCACGCAGTTCTTCGCCTCGATGTGGTCCAGCAGGCGGCCCGGGGTGGCGATCAGCACCTCCACGCCGGCCTTCAATTCGACCGTCTGGGGCTTCATGTCGACGCCACCGAAGACCACTGCAACGCGAAGCTTGCTGTGCTTCGCATACGCCTTGATGTTGTTGGCCACCTGGTCCGCCAGCTCCCGCGTGGGGGCCAGCACCAGAGCGCGCACCGGGTGGCGGGCCGGGGAGACGCTGCTCGTCTCGTGCTTGAGCATCTTTTGCAGCAGCGGCAGCGAAAACGCCGCCGTCTTGCCCGTCCCTGTCTGCGCGGCTCCCATCACGTCCCGGCCGGCCAGCACGAGCGGAATCGCCTTGGCCTGGATGGGCGTGGCACGGGTGTAGCCGGAGTCGGCAATCGCCCGCTGGAGCATGGGCGCCAGAGGCAGCGCGGAGAATTCCACCGCGGGCGGCGGCTCGGCGGCATCGACGCGGGCAGCGTCCAGGGATGTATCGGTCATCCGGCAATTATCGCCTTTCGCGAATCTCCCGTTATTTGTGGCCAGGCGGGACAGCTGTGCGGCTCTCCCATCACACTAGAATCGCCGGATTCGCACTCTGTCGCATTCGACGTTGGATCCATGATTCTCGTGACAGGCGGCGCCGGCTTCATCGGCGCCAATTTCGTCCTCGACTGGACCGCCGCCACCGACGAACCGGTGGTGAACCTGGACGCCCTGACCTACGCAGGCAACCTGGAAAGCCTCGCCTCGCTCCAGGGCAACCCACGCCACATCTTCGTGAAGGGCGACATCACGGACCGCGCCCTCGTCGACAGCCTGCTGGCGGAACACCGGCCGCGCGCCATCGTTCATTTCGCCGCGGAAAGCCATGTGGACCGCAGCATCCATGGCCCCGGTGACTTCATCCGCACCAACGTCAATGGCACGTTCACGCTGCTCGAGGCGGCGCGCGCGCACTGGCTCTCGCTGGACGAGGCCGGAAAGGCGAGCTTCCGGTTCCATCACGTCAGCACGGACGAGGTGTACGGTTCGCTGTCGGCCAGCGCCCCCGCGTTCACCGAGGATCATCCGTACGAACCCAACAGCCCCTACTCCGCCAGCAAGGCGGCGAGCGACCACCTGGTGCGGGCGTGGTTCCATACCTATGGGCTGCCGGTCGTCACCACCAACTGCAGCAACAACTACGGGCCGTACCACTTTCCCGAGAAGCTGATCCCGCTGATGATCGTCAACGCGCTGGCCGGCAAGCCGCTGCCCGTGTATGGCGACGGCCAGCAGGTGCGGGACTGGCTCTATGTGAAGGACCATTGCTCGGCCATCCGCGAAGTGCTGGCGCGCGGCAAAGTTGGCGAAACCTACAACGTCGGCGGCTGGAACGAAAAGCCCAACCTCGAGATCGTGCACACGGTGTGCAGCCTGCTCGACGAGCTGCGCCCCGATCCAGCAGGCAGCTACAAACGCCTCATCACCTTCGTCACCGACCGCCCGGGGCATGACCGCCGCTACGCCATCGACGCCCGCAAGCTCGAACGAGAACTCGGCTGGAAGCCGTTTGAGACCTTCGAGACGGGCATTCGCAAGACGGTGCAGTGGTACCTCGACAATGCCGAATGGGTGGCCGGCGTGCAGAGCGGCTCGTACCGCGACTGGGTTTCCAGGCAGTACGGCGCATGAAAATCCTCCTCCTTGGCAAGAACGGCCAGGTGGGCTGGGAGCTGCAACGCGCCCTGGCCCCGCTGGGCCAGGTGGTGGCCCTTGACCGCCGCAGTGAACCGGCCGCCGACCTGGCGCAACCGGAATCGCTGGCCGCCCTGGTGCGTTCGGTACGACCCGACGTCATCGTCAATGCGGCCGCCCACACCGCGGTGGACAAGGCCGAGAGCGAACCCGATCTTGCCCAGGCGGTGAATGCCGTGGCCCCTGCCGCACTGGCCCGCGAGGCGGCCGCGCTTGGGGCCTGGCTGGTGCACTACAGCACCGACTACGTCTTCGACGGCAGCGGCACTGCACCTTGGGCCGAATCGTCACCCGTGGCGCCCCTCAGCGTCTATGGGCGCACCAAGGCGGATGGCGAAGCAGCCATCCGGCAAAGCGGCTGTCATCACCTGATCCTGCGCACAAGCTGGGTCTACGCGGCCCGCGGAGGCAATTTCGCCAAGACGATGCTGCGCCTTGCGCGTGAACGCGACCGGCTCACGGTGGTCAGCGATCAGTTCGGCGCCCCGACGGGAGCCGATTTGCTGGCCGATGTGGCCGCACATGCCATCCGGGTGGCACGCCAGCGGCCCGAGGTGTCCGGCACCTACCATGCCGTGGCGGCCGGCGAGACCAGCTGGCATGGCTATGCCTGTCACGTGATCGAACACGCCCGAGCGTCCGGGCAATCCATCAAGGTGCCGCCGGGGGCCATCGAACCCGTGCCCACCAGCGCCTTCCCGACACCGGCACGCCGCCCAGCCAACTCCCGGCTCGACACCACCCTGCTTCGCCGAACGTTCGACCTCACGCTGCCACCCTGGCAACAAGGCGTCGACCGCATGCTGGCCGAAGTGCTGTGGACCTGACCCTTCACCTACGAGGCCTCATGAGCAACCGAAAAGGCATCATCCTCGCCGGAGGATCCGGCACCCGGCTGCACCCGGCCACGCTGGCCATCAGCAAGCAACTCCTGCCGGTGTACGACAAACCGATGGTGTACTACCCGTTGAGCACGCTGATGCTGGCGGGCATTCGCGACATCCTGCTCATCAGCACGCCGCAGGACACGCCGCGCTTCGAAGCGCTGCTGGGTGACGGCCACCAATGGGGCATCGACATCCGCTATTGCGTGCAACCGAGCCCGGATGGCCTCGCCCAGGCCTTCATCCTCGGCAAGGATTTCATCGGCGGGAAGCCCAGCGCGCTTGTGCTCGGCGACAACATCTTCCATGGTCACGATCTGCAGGGCCTGCTGCACTCGGCCGCGGGCCGTGGCACGGGCGCCTCGGTCTTCGCCTACCACGTGCAGGACCCCGAACGCTACGGCGTGGTGGCATTCGACGACGGCAAGCGCGCGTTGAGCATCGAGGAAAAGCCGAAAGCGCCGAAGAGCAACTATGCCGTCACCGGCCTGTATTTCTACGATGAGCAGGTGTGCGACATCGCCGCAAGCATCCAGCCATCGGCCCGCGGCGAGCTCGAGATCACCGATGTGAACGCGCGTTATCTCGCACAGCAGCAACTGAATGTAGAGATCATGGGCCGGGGCTACGCATGGCTCGACACCGGCACCCACGACAGCCTGCTCGACGCAGGCCAGTTCATCGCCACGCTGGAGAAGCGGCAGGGGTTGAAGGTGGCATGTCCGGAAGAAATCGCGTTCCGGTCGGGTTGGATCTCGGCGAAACAACTGGAAGCCCAGGCCCAGCCCATGTTGAAGAACGGGTATGGGCAGTACCTGCTGAAGGTTCTCAAGGAGCAAGTGTTCTGATGAAGGTCACCCCGACGGCATTGCCCGAAGTCCTGCTGCTGGAGCCGAAGTGTTTCGGCGACGAGCGCGGCTTCTTTCTGGAAAGTTTCAACCAGCAGCAGTTCGATGCCGCAGTCGGTCATCCGGTGACGTTCGTCCAGGACAACCACTCGCGGTCGACAAAGGGTGTGCTGCGCGGACTTCATTTCCAGCTGCCCCCGCATGCCCAGGGCAAGCTGGTGCGCGTTGTCAGCGGTGCGGTGTTCGACGTCGCGGTTGACATGCGGCGCAGCAGCGCCACCTTCGGCCGGTGGGTCGGGGTGGAGATCAGTGCGGAGAACCATCGGCAGCTCTGGCTGCCGCCGGGCTTTGCGCATGGTTTTCTCGTTCTCAGCGAATCCGCCGACTTCCTCTACAAGACGACGGCGTACTACGCGCCGCAGGCCGAGGGCTGCGTACGCTGGGATGACAAAACGCTTGCCATCGATTGGCCGGACATCGGCGCGCCTCTCCAGCTGTCTGACAAGGATCTACGCGCGCCCGTTTTTTCAGAAGCATTGGTCTTCGCATAGAGAGTCCTGATTCGCGGCAGCGAGGTACACTCGTCTGTTCACGGCATGAACGAACACCCGGAAGATTCGTCATTGAACGGTGCACGCATTTCCATTGCCGACGGTGAATCGGCAACCCTGCTCGCTGCCCTGCGACAGTTGGAGGCCGACCCCCAACTGTCGCAGCGCGAGCTGTCGCGACGGCTTGGGCTCAGCTTGGGCAAAACCCATTACGTACTGCATGCCCTGCTCGACAAGGGCTTGCTGAAGGTTCAGAACTTCAGGCGCAATGACAACAAGTTGGCGTATGCATATCTGCTGACACCCAAGGGCATGCGCGAGAAGTTGACGATGACGCGGGACTTTCTTGCCCGCAAGGAAGCGGAATTCGAGCAGCTCCACACCACGATCGAACAGCTTCGGCGGGAAATTCATCATTGGCGAGCGCACGACTCGAAAGGCTGAGCAGCGCAATGAACCAAAACACACCAGAACCGATATCAGGCAAGCGGAGCAGTTTGATCGGACACCCGCGCGCATGCATCGGAGGCGGTCGGCGATGAATCAGGTGCTGTCTCCACGCCCGACGCAGGCGATCTCGCAGCTATTGCGGCGCCTCTGGGGGCACATTCATCCTCGGCGCAGAGGCCAACTCATTCTTCTCCTGATACTGACCGTCTTCGCCTCGTTTGCCGAGATATTCAGCATTGGCGCGGTGCTGCCTTTTCTAGGCATGCTCACTTCGCCAGAACTCGTTTTCCGGCATCCGCTGGTGAGCCCAGCAGTCCACGCTCTCGGCATCACGGACTCGTCGCAACTTCTGTTGCCCCTCACGGTGGCATTTGGCGCCGCCATACTGGTAGCGGGCCTGATGCGTCTGCTGTTGGTATGGGCAAGCATTCGGCTTTCGTTCGCCACCGGCTCAGACCTCAGCATCGGCATGTACCGCCGTACCCTTTATCAGCCGTACGCGGTGCATCTCTCGAAAAACAGCAGTCAAGTCATCAACGGAATTGCGGTCAAGGCCAATGCCACCATTTATGCCATCGTGATCCCGGTACTGACCATCATCAGTTCCGTCATCATGCTGGCCCTTATCCTGATCGGCATGCTGTGGGTCGACCCCCTGATCGCGCTTGCAGCGCTGGGCGGCTTCGGTGCGATTTATGCCTCCATCATTCTGCTCACCCGCAAACAAATGATGCGCGACAGCCAGCGCATGGCTGTCGAGTCCACCAACGTCATCAAAGCTCTGCAAGAAGGACTCGGAGGCGTACGCGACGTATTGATCGACGGAAGCCAGGCGACTTACTGCCGCATCTACAGCAATGCGGATCTGCCGCTGCGTCGAGCCCAAGGCAGCAACTATTTCGTTTCGCAGTTCCCGCGCGTTGGCATGGAAGCCTTCGGCATGCTGCTCATTGCCGGGTTGGCCTATGCCCTCGCACAACAACCCGATGGCCTCTCCAAGGCAATTCCAGTCCTCGGTGCGCTGGCATTGGGAGCACAACGCCTCTTGCCGGTGTTGCAGCAAGCCTATGCAAGTTGGGCAAGCATCCGCGGCGGCCAAGTGTCACTGCAAGATGCCCTCGACCTTCTCGACCAGCCCCTGCCTGACTACGTTGACCAACCCACTGCCAAACCGCTTCCGTTCCAGCATCACATCACGCTGAATGACCTCTCGTTCAGCTATGGCCCCACGGCACCGACTGTCCTGAAAGGAATCAATCTGTCCATCGAGAAAGCCAGTCGCGTTGGCTTCATCGGCAAGACAGGGAGCGGGAAAAGCACGCTGCTGGACGTCATCATGGGGCTGCTGCAGGCCAATGAAGGATCGCTTCGGGTCGACGGCGAACCGATCACGCTCCGCAATCAACGAGCGTGGCAGGCCAATATCGCGCACGTCCCTCAATCCATCTTTTTGACCGACAGCACGATTGCAGAGAACATCGCCTTCGGATTGCCAGCCGACAAGATCGATCTGAAGCGCGTCAAGGAGGCAGCGCAGCGCGCTCAGATCGCAGACATCATCGAGACGTGGCCATTGCAGTACCAGACCTTCGTCGGAGAACGAGGCATCAGGCTTTCTGGCGGACAGCGGCAACGCATCGGGATCGCGCGCGCCCTTTACAAGCAAGCCGACGTGATCATTTTGGATGAAGCCACCAGCGCGTTGGACAGCCAGACTGAAACCGCAGTCATGGAAGGCATTGAAGGCCTTGGCCGGGACATCACCATTCTCATCATCGCGCATCGCCTGACCACACTGAAGACCTGCACGCAAGTGGTCGAATTGGAGAATGGCCGTGTCAAACGGAGCGGCACCTATGAAGAAATGATAGGCGACAGGCCAGACTCTGCCGATGCGCCATGGGTGCGACCTGGACTCCCGGACAAGGCAGTGTCGCGTGTCGGCGATGCCGACCAGGTCATTGAGTGAGCGACCAAATGAACATCGCGGTGATTCCAGCCCGGGGCGGCAGCAAGCGCATCCCTCGGAAGAATATCAAAGAGTTTGCTGGCAAGCCCATGCTCGCATGGGCGATTGAAGCGGCCCGAAGTTCGAATCTTTTCGCCCATGTGGTGGTGTCGACCGATGACGCGGAGATTGCCGAAATTGCCAGAAACCAAGGCGCAGAAACGCCGTTCATGCGACCGCACGCCCTGGCAGACGACCACACTCCCACAGTCCCCGTCATCGCCCACGCGATCGAAGCTTGCACGCAGCAGGGCTGGAGTCTGGACCATGTGTGCTGCATCTATCCTGGAACACCGTTCCTGCAAACAGGCGACCTGATCGCGGCCTTGCGCATGCTCTGCGAACTGCAAGCCGACTTCGTGTACCCCGTGGCCGAATACGCCCATCCCATCCAACGCGCCATGAGACGTCTCGCCGATGGAAGCATGCAATTTTTGGATCCGAAAGCCGAACTGACACGGACCCAGGATCTGGAAAAGACGTTCCATGACGCGGGCCAGTTCTATTGGGGAAAATCTTCTGCTTGGTTGCAGGGAAAGAAGATGCACACGTCAGGCCTGGGCATGCCAATACCCCACTGGAGGGTCGTCGATATCGACTCCGAAGACGACTGGTTGCGGGCGGAGATGCTCTTCAAAGCAGCATTCGCACGGGCATGAAGCCCGAATTCAAGCTACTGGACGCGACCCACTCAAATGGACTCCAACATGATTCTCATCACAGGCGCAACGGGGCTGCTCGGTTCAACGCTGGTCCCCCAACTCAGGTCATATGGGAAGACCGTGTCGACACATGCGCAGAAATCTGCGGCCGATCACTTGTTCGACCTTACGAATCCCCTGGAGACCTTCGATCGACTGGAGGCAATAGACCCTCACGTCATCATCAATCTCGTGGGACTGACCAGTGTCGAACGCTGTCAAGAACGCGCCAATGAATCGTATCTGGTCAACACGCGCACAGTGGAAAATATCGCGTCCTGGATGCTGAAGTCACGGCCCGACTGCCATTTGATTCATATATCAACGGATCAGGTGTATGACGGACAAGGCCCGCATACAGAAGACAAGGTGAACATCACCAACAACTATGCATTCTCCAAATATGCAGGGGAACTCGCAGCCGCGAAGGTACCGAGCACCATTCTTCGGACGAATTTTGTCGGGCGGAGCAAAATCAAACATCGAGAAAGCCTGACCGACTGGGTTTTCAGCTCAATGACGAGCGGACGGCATGTCGAAGTATTGGATGATGTCTATTTCAGCCCGCTGTCAATGGCGACGCTCGGAAAAATGATCAACCTTGTGATCGAACGGAAACCCCTTGGCGTATTCAATCTCGGATCCAGCAAGGGCATGACCAAGGCCGACTTTGATTTTTCCTTTGCCGAACACCTGAACCTGCCGACTGGTTTCATGAAACGAATTGACTCCAGTCAAGCCAGTTTCTTGAAAGCCTATCGCCCCAAGGACATGCGAATGGATTGCTCCAAATTCGAAAGCACCTTGGGAATTCAGTTACCCGACCTGCTTAGTGAAATCAAAAGCATCGCTGGAGAATACGATGAAACCGCCTAGTTCCACGATAGAAATCAACGGCAAGAAAATCGGCCGCGATCATCCGACCTATTTCATTGCCGATATTGCGGCCAATCATGATGCCGACCTTGGGAGAGCCAAGGAACTCATTTACCTGGCTGCCGAAGCCGGAGCCGACGCAGCCAAGTTTCAGCACTTCACAGCCGACACCATCGTCAGCGATTTCGGCTTCAAAGTCCTGGGTGGGAAACAGTCACACCAAGCAGGCTGGACGAAATCCGTATTCGAAGTTTACAAGGACGCGAGTGTCAGCCTGGATTGGACGGCCACTCTGAAGGAAACATGCGACAAGGCCGGGATCGCTTTTTTCACCAGCCCCTATTCCTTGGAAATTGTCGACCATATCGACCCCCATGTGCCGGCCTACAAGGTAGGTTCAGGTGATGTCACCTGGATCGAGATGATCGAATACATCGCCTCGAAGCGAAAGCCTTACATCATGGCGACCGGAGCTTCCACCATGGACGATGTCCGGCGAGCCGTATCAGCCGCCCTTGCGATCAATCCGCTGCTGTGCCTAATGCAGTGCAATACCAATTACACTGCCAGCCTGGAAAACTTCAAGTTCATTCAATTGAATGTGTTGAAGGTCTATCGTGAAATGTACCCTGACCTGATTCTAGGGTTGAGCGATCACACCCCGGGGCATGCAACCGTCCTTGGTGCCGTCTCGTTGGGTGCGCGAATGATTGAAAAGCACTTCACCGACGACACGAAACGCGTCGGGCCGGATCATGCTTTCTCAATGAACCCTGCCTCATGGCGCGACATGGTCGACCGCACCCGCGAGCTCGAAAACGCGCTGGGGGTGGGTATCAAACAGGTCGAGGGCAACGAAGCGGAGACGGTGATACTGCAACGCCGTGCGATCCGGTTGACGGTCAAGCTGGGCGCAGGCGATGTGCTCACGCGAGACCATCTCACGGTCCTACGCCCTTGCCCATCCGACGGGATGCCGCCGTACGAGATGGACAAGCTGATCGGCCGCCGCATCAAGAGAGACATGAATCAAGGGGAGCATCTGAGATGGACAGATCTCGAATAGGCATTGTCATCCCCGCTCTGAACGAGTCGGCGACGATTTCAGCAGTTGTCGGTGCAGCGAGCCACTATGGCATCCCCATCGTGGTCGACGATGGATCGGCGGACGCAACGGCCGAGTTGGCCGCCCGCAGCGGCGCGGTGGTCGTCTCGCATGCAAAGAACCAGGGCTACGACGGAGCGTTGAACTCGGGGTTCCTCAAGGCGGCCAGCCTGGGCTGCGAGATCGTCATCACGCTGGATGCCGACGGCCAGCACGACCCCTCGCTGATACAGCGTTTCATTGATGCCATGGCAGCCGGGGCGGACGTGGTGATCGGCAGGCGCAGCCGTCGCCAGCGACTGGCGGAGCACATTTTTGCCTGGTACACCAAGCTTCGCTATGGGATAGACGACCCCTTGTGTGGAATGAAGGCTTACCGGATGCCTGTGTTTGCCGCCCTCGGTCATTTCGATTCGTTCAATTCCATCGGGACCGAGTTGGCCTTGTTTGCCGCCAAGTCGGGCCGCCCGTTCAGGCAATTGCCTTTCGAGGTGCGGGAAAGGCAGGGATCGTCGCGGTTCGGTCGCGTGCTGTCGGGCAACTTGAAGATTTTGCGTGCCATGGCACTCACGGTCGTGCGTTGATATGGGCCTCCACCATGTGGTCACCCTTCGCAACATCCAGGAGCTCTTCTTCCGGATGGAAGTCGAGGAGGACCTGTTCTCAATGCAAATGTCGGATGGGTCCTATTTCTGGGACGTCCTCCGGCGCGATGTCTACCTGTATCTGCACGCGGTGCATGGTGGCCCGTTTGCCCAGCCGCAGGGCTCGCCTCCGCCATCGCTGACCTCACGTGCCAAGAACATCGCGAAGACGCTTGCCAACAGTATCTCGCGCCGCTACCTGACCGCCAAAGCCCCCAAATACGTTTTTATCACCTACCAAAGGCTGCGATCCGGAACCCGGCTGATCGACAATATTTCAGACCATTTATACGACTTGCTTGAACCTGATTCGGTCGCGATCGAGTTGGCGAACAAGGCAGCTATTCGATACCGAAATATGCTCACGGGCGACTCGACAAGACTGCCGCCAGTGCGCATTCGCGCGCAGCGTGTCGATGCTGAACTCGCAAGGGTCACGCAGCTTATCAAGAAAGCCATTTCACGGCACTTCGAAGTGCAATTGGACATTGATCGACTGGTGGCCGACTCGATCGGCATGTTCCGGGACACCAGGGACCACTATCGAAAACTGTTTTCCAGTTTCCGCCCAAAAGCCATTGTTGGCGTCAACAACGGAACGCTCAGCGGCATGTACCTTGCCGCCAAGGAGGCGGGTGTGCCAACGGTTGAACTGCAGCATGGAGCTTCGACGTACCACACCATCTTCTGGTCGTACCCCACTTCCATCCCGGCTTCACACCCAGGCCTTTCTTTACCCACGGCCTATTTCACCTACTCGGAGTACTGGAATACCAACACCCATTTTCCGGTGAAGTTCTTTCGCTCGATCGGTACCGATTATTTTTATCAGGAACCGGCGGCGAGCCCGGGCCACGACATCTTGATGATTTCGAGCTACATGTACCGCGACGCGCTGCTTGGGTTGGCGCTGGAGTTGGCTGCGAGGGACACGGGGCGAACCGTATACTTCAAGCTTCATCCTCACGAGTTCGACAAGAAGGCGCACCTGTCCAGCCTATGCCAAACGCATCAGAACATCAGGATCATTTGCGACGAATTTGAGTTTCCGGAGCTTTTCAGGCGGTGCCGATACGTTGTCGGGGTTCAATCGACCGCCATCTACCTGGCATTGCAGGCACGCAAACGCGTTTGCCTTCTGAAGCACTCGAACTACTTTTGGCACGAAGATGTCTTCAACTATGTGGAGTTGTTCGACACCGCAGATGAATTGCATGCTCTCACACAGGACGATGGCAATTTCAAGAATCATGATGCCATTCCCGATTTGTTCCGACCATTCCGGGAACAGGATTTCCTGAGGGCCCTCGATGATGTCCAGCAAGGCATCGATGCGGCCTACTCGATGTGAGCACGGGGAAATGACCATGCTGACCCTGGTCGTTCAATGCCTCGCGAACAAGCCGCAGCAGGTCTTGTCGCCCGTGTTGACTGGATTCCAACCTCTATCGTGAACGTCGCTCGTCCCGCACAACCTGACCTGCAGCGTTCGATTTCTCTTCCTCTCAAGAAAGCCCCACCATGGCCAAGGTCGCACTCATCACCGGCATTACCGGCCAGGACGGCGCCTACCTTGCCGAGTTCCTGCTCGACAAGGGTTACGTCGTCCACGGTATCCGCCGCCGCACCTCGCTGTTCAACACCGACCGCATTGACCACCTGTACCAGGATCCGCACGAGCCGAACACGCGACTGTTCCTGCACTACGGTGACATGACCGACGCGTCGAGCCTCGTGCGGATCATCCAGCAGGTGCAGCCCGACGAGATCTACAACCTCGCCGCCCAGTCGCATGTGCACGTGAGCTTCGAGGAACCGGAGTACACGGCCAACTCCGATGCCCTCGGTCCGCTGCGCATCCTCGAGGCCATCCGACTGCTCGGACTGCAGAAGAAGACCCGCTTCTACCAGGCCAGCACCTCGGAGATGTACGGCGAGGTGCGCGAGATCCCGCAGAAGGAAAGCACGCCGTTCTACCCGCGCAGCCCCTACGGCGTCGCCAAGCTGTATGCCTACTGGATCACCGTCAACTACCGCGAGTCGTACGGGATGTACGCGTGCAACGGCATCCTTTTCAACCACGAGTCACCCATCCGCGGCGAAACTTTCGTCACGCGCAAGATCACCCGGGCGCTCGCCCGCATCAAGCTCGGCCTGCAGAAGTGCCTCTATCTCGGCAACATGGACGCATTGCGCGACTGGGGCCACGCGAAGGATTACGTCGAGGCCCAGTGGCTCATGCTCCAGCAGGACAAGCCCGAGGACTTCGTCATCGCGACAGGCTTGCAGTACAGCGTGCGTGACTTCGTGCGTGCCGCAGCCGAGGAACTCGGCATGAGACTGCGTTGGGAGGGCAAGGGGATCGACGAGAAGGCGTACCTCGTCGAGCCTGGCGTGCCGGATCGCGTGGTGGTCGCGGTAGACCCGCGTTATTTCCGGCCGGCGGAAGTGGAGACCCTCCTCGGCGATCCCACCAAGGCACGCCAGCAGCTCGGATGGAAGCCGAAGATCACCTTCGAAGAGCTGGTGCGCGAGATGACCAGGGAGGACTTGGTGAGCGCCCAGCGCGATGAACTCGTGAAGGTGCATGGCTACAAGGCGCTGGATGCCCACGAATGATGCCGGCTCGCAGGAGCACGTTCATCATGTCTGAGGGTGTCCGCCCACACGTGCTGCGAAGCGCCAACCCGATCAAGAAGACGCTTGAACAGGTCTTCCTGAGGGCGGCGTCGGCCAAGTTCCTGCTCTATACGATCGCCACGCGGTGGCGGTTCGGGACATGGGGCCGGCATTCGCGACTGGAGCCTGGGGCCAAGCTGATGTCGCCCTACCTTGTGGAGGTCGGCAACGCGGTGCACATCGGCCGGGACGCCTGGTTGAATGCGAAGGATGACCGAGGCGATGGACTGCCGACGCTGAGGATCGGCGACCACACCTACATCGGACGCTTGGCCCAGATCAACGCATGGCGAGAGGTCGAGATCGGCAAGAACGTGCTGATCGGCGATCGGGTCTTCATCAGCGACGCCGATCACAATTTCCGGCGGCCTGACATACCGATCGGCATGCAGGGCGATGCCTTCATCGGGCCGGTGACTTTGTGCGATGGCTGTTGGATCGGGATTGGCGCGGTGATCTTGCCTGGCGTGACGATCGGTCGCAATGCCGTGGTGGCGGCGAACGCGGTGGTCACGCGTGATGTACCGGATCGAACGGTGGTCGGTGGTATCCCGGCCAGGATCATCAGACACATGGACGCAAAAGGTTAAAGCAGCATGCTGAAAAGAATTGTCAGAACCTATCGGCGGTTCAATGCGTTGTCGGAGAGGCTGACCCGCATTCAAGAAGCGCTCGGGCGCATCGAGATGCGTCAAGTGGCGAACTGCGAGAGTCCGGATGCCGCGGAATTCCGGGTGTTCTCCCAGTGGGGAGAAGACGGCATCATCCAGCACCTGGTCAACCGGGTCCCCATCGAACGGCGCATTTTTGTGGAGTTCGGCGTGGAGAACTACGTCGAATCGAACACCCGGTTCTTGTTGACGAACAACCAGTGGGCCGGCCTGGTGATCGATGGCTCGGCAGAGAACATCGACTACATCCGACGCGACCAGATCTACTGGGCCACGAACCTCAAGGCAGAGCATTCCTTCATCACGAAGGAGAACATCAATGATCTGCTGACCCGCAACGGGATCTCCGGCGACATCGGCTTGCTGTCGGTCGATATCGACGGCAACGACTATTGGGTCTGGCAAGCCATCGATGTGATCTCTCCACGCATCGTCATCTGCGAATACAGCAGCCAGTTCGGTTCCGTCGCCGAAGTCACCACGCCCTACGACCCCTCGTTCGTGCGTGGCAGCGCGCACTACTCCCACGTCTACTACGGTGCATCCATCTCGGCCCTCTGCTCCCTGGCCGCGAGCAAAGGGTACTCACTCGTGGCCGCCAATGCCGTGGGCAACAACGTCTTCTTTGTCCGCAACGACCTGCTCGGCTCGCTCAAGGTGTTGTCGCCGCAGCAAGCCTATCGGCGTGCGCAGTTCCGCGAGTTCCACGACGAGCAGGGGAATCTGACCTTCGATGACTTTGAATCGCGGCTGAAGAAGATCGGGGATCTGCCGTTGTTCGATCTGAAGACCCGCCAGTTGGTGAAGATCGCCGACATCGCCGATGTGCTGAAGTCCTAGTCGGGCGCCATGGGCATGCAGAAGAAGGTTCTCGTCACGGGCGGGCTCGGTTTTCTGGGCCGGGCCGTCGCTCGCCTTTTCAGCGCAAGCGGTTGCAGCGTTGTGGGATTGGGTCACGGCAAGTGCACTGCATCGGCGGCTCGTTCACTCGGATACACGGCATGGTTCGAAGGCGAGCTGTCATCGGCCAGCCTTGCAGAGCTTCCGGGAGCGTTCGACGTCGTCGTGCACTGCGCCGCGAGCAGTTCCGTCGCCTACTCGCTCGACCACCCACTCGAGGCTTTCAGATCGACGGTGCAGGGAACCGCCGAACTCCTTGATCACCTTCGCCGGACGAGTCCGGGGGCATTGCTCCTCTTTCCCTCAAGTGCAGCGGTCTATGGCGCGGCGGACGACCGCCCGCTCGTTGAAACCGACGCGCCGAACCCCGTTTCGCCCTATGGCTTCTACAAGCTGATGACCGAGGAGCTGCTGGATTGCTATGCCCAGTGTCACGGCATTGGCGTGGCATCGGTCCGCTTCTTTTCCATCTACGGCCCTGGGCTTCGCAAACAGCTGCTGTGGGATGCTGCCAACCGGCTCTTGTCCGGCGCGTCGCCTGCCATGTTCTGGGGCACCGGGGAGGAGACCCGCGATTGGATCCATGTCGAGGATGCGGCTTCCTTGCTGTTCGCCCTCAGCACTCGCACGGAATCGAGGCTGATCGTGAACGGAGCGAGCGGAGAGCGAATCACGGTTGCCGCCATGCTCGACATGTTGCGCGGTGCATTGGGCGTCGACACGCCCTTCGCATTCAACGGCACGATCAAGCCGGGCGATCCGCGCTTCTATCACGCTGACACGTCACGCCTGCGCGGCCTGGGCTGGACGCCGGCCGTCACGCTGTCACAAGGACTTGCCGAGTATGCCGACTGGGTGAAGCGCGCATCGGTGACATCCGCCGCCGAGGCATCGGGCCATTGACAGGAGATCCCTTTCGAATGATTCACGTGGGTTTTTGGTACGACTACGGTCTGAAGTACGCCGGCGGCCTGAACTACTTCAGGAACCTGCTGCATGCGATCCGGGAGGTACGCCCGGCGGACGTACAGACCACGCTGTTCATCGGGAAGGACCTTCCCCCGCAACTCGAAAACGAATTCGGCCGAACCACTCGGGTGGTCAAGCTCGACATCCTCACACGTGGCACCTTCCGGTGGTTCTTGCACCGGTTGCTGTACCGCGGCATCCGTTCCCAGTTCTTTGTTGAACGCGAATTGCGCAAGCATCGGGTGGACGTCGTCTCGCATCCATCGATGGTCGAACGGCTGAGTCGCCGATTCAAGCTCATCTCGTGGATTCCGGATTTCCAGTACCTGCACCTGCCTCACCTGTTCCCGGGCATCGATACGGACCGGCGGACTCGGGAGATACGGGCCATCCATCGCAGCAGCGATGCAGTGGTGGTCAGCAGCCAGAATGCCTACCAGGACTTCGGCGCGGCCTTGGCCGACGCCCATCCTGAACGCACCCACGTGATGCCATTCGTCTCCCAGTTGCACGTGAGCGAGCACGAACCGGCTCTCACGCAAGCACTGCTTGAAAAGCACGGTGTGCCGCCTCGGTACTTCTTTCTTCCCAACCAGTTCTGGGCTCACAAGAACCATCGCCTGGCCTTTGAAGCCCTGGCAATCCTCAAGCGCCGCGGAATCGACGTCACGCTGGTCTGCACGGGCTGGATGAAGGATCCGAACCGGGCGACCACCGGCGGGGCGGATGCCCTGGCGCTGCGCGAAAAAGCACAACTGCAATCCAACATCCTGCTGCTGGGGAGCATCGACTATGCCGATGTCATCGGGCTGATGCGGGGCTGTATCGCCGTCATCAATCCGTCGTTCTTCGAGGGTTGGAGCAGCAGCGTGGAGGAATCGAAGTCCATCGGCAAGCCCATCTTTGTGTCCGACATCCCGGTGCACCGGGAACAGGCCCACCCGAAGGCTCACTACTTCGATCCGAACGACGCGGAAGCCCTGGCTGCACTGCTTGAAACCGCTTGGCGCGATTGGCCCGGCGGCGTGGCTGTGGCCGCCGAATCAGAAGCTAGAATCGCCCTCCAGCGCCGCACGATCGAGTTCGGACAGCAGTACGTCAGCATCTTGCGAGAGGTTGCCGCTCGTGAGCATCACCATGCCCGATAGCGCAAATGCTCATGTCGAATACTTTCGGTTTCGTCGTTCTGAACTACGTCAACTATCAGGAAACGATAGATTGCGTGGAAAGCATCGCAGCGCTGCCGGGCGAGGCTCGCATTGTCGTGGTCGACAACAGTTCGCCCAACGAATCATTCGCGGTTCTTGAACGCAGGTACAGCAGCCATCCGAGGATCACTGTTGTTCAATCTGGCCGGAATGGCGGGTACTCGGCCGGCAACAACGTGGGGATCAAGACACTGCGGCAGTCGGGCATCCACGACATCATCGTCGCGACCAGCGACACCCGGGTGGAAACCACCGATCTGCTGGACCGTTGCGCGATCGCGAAGCGCGACGGCATCGCGGTGGTGGGACCGTACATCCGCGGGCCGCAGCAGGGTTCACAAAACCCGATGCTGCCTCGCCTGACACTGCAGTACATCGCTGCGATCCACCTCGGAGACGTCTGGACTTACCTGAAACGACTCGCCTTTCGCACCATTCTGAAACGCCGGGCCCCGCCGGGACAGGGGACCCCTGTGGACACCTCGAAAGATCCCATCGACGTCTACATGGTCCACGGCTGCTTCCTCTACCTCTCGGAGCACTACCTGCGGCAGTTTCCCGAGCTGGATGAGGACCTCTTCATGTACGGAGAAGAGGATCTCATCGCGTTCAACTGCATTCGGCGGAAGTTGCGGGTCGTCTACGATCCGTTGATGCGCGTCTATCACGGCGACGCCAAGAGCACGAGCAAGGAAGGTGACTTCCGCAGCAAGGCCGTCTCGGTCTCGATGACGACCTTGCGCAGGAAGATGCCCATCGGAAAGCTGATCCATGCATACGTTCGCCACGCTTGAGGCCGGGCATCAGCCTTTGCCTCACTCCCAGGCGTTCCGCAAGGGGCCCGCGGCCGTGCTCCATCTGTTGTGCGCCTCCCTGGCGCTGTACCCGCTGCTGGAGCGCTTCATCGTCCCCGTCCTGGCCGCAGCGTTCTTGCTTTCGGCCACGTCGGTGGTAGGCCGGCTCTTCGCGAACGGACTTCGCACCCCCCCTTCGTTCATCTGGGGCGCCTGGGGAATGTTCTTCGCGATCTATGTCTTCTGGTTCTGCGTCGCGTTGATCCGTCAGAACCCCATCGCCTACATCAATCAGGATTCCTTCGGATTTCTCCTGTACATCTTCGCGATGCCGGTCCTCTATCTCTACATCCGCTGGAACCGGCTGGAGCAGCAGTTCTTCCGCTTCATCGAGATCTGCTCTTGGGCGATAGGCCTGGTGAGCATCGCGCTGGTAGCCGGGTTCTTCCTCATGTTCGGAGAAATCAACTCCGACTCGATGGTCTTCACCAACCTCTTCCTGCGCTCACTGGGTCTGTCGTGGACCATCGACCACAACCACGGGATGCTGGGGCTGTACAGCAACATCGCGCATCTCGTGCTCTTGGGGAACGCGCTGGCACTTCATCGGTATGCGCTTCATCACAGGCGCAAAGATCTCTTGCTGGTGCTGGTCTGCATTGCCGCCCTGGCCCTGGATGGCCGTCGTGCGTTGGTCATTTCGGCGGTGCTGCAGTTGCTCATCATCGCCCCGCGCCTGATGTCCGCACTCAAGCCGGCTCACCGCATCCTGTTGCTGGCGAGCGCCGCAGTCCTCACATCGGCCTTTGTCGTGACGAACCTGGAATGGGTCGAGCAGCGGTTCGAGTTCTCCGAGGAAGACGTTTCAACCGCCTTGCGCCAGGAGCAGATCCCACCCCTGCTCGAGAAGATCGCAGAGAACCCGGTGCTGGGCGGTGGCTTCGGTACGGTTGCCCGGCTGTTGCGCAGCCAGCTGCGGCCGTTCAGCTATGAAGTCGACTTCCTGGCCACGTTCATGAAGCTGGGCATGGTGGGGGGGCTGCTCTACTTCGGAACCTACTTGTTCGTCGTGAGCCGCGAGTCCCTGAGGTGCGGTGCCCGCGGTATTTTCTATATCTCCGCGGGATGGGCGTTCTTCTTCTTCATGGGCACCAACGGCAATCAGGCCATGTCGACAGACAGCGCCATCTTCCACATTTTCCTGTTCCTGCTCATTGCCTTCTCCCAAGTGAAGCCGGCAAGACAACCCCAGGCGCGGACCACCGAACCACAGGCTGCAGCATGAAGACGGTCCTGGTCTTTGTTCCCAATTACTTTCCTGGCTACAAGTCAGGAGGTGTCGCTCGCACGGTGCTCAACACCACCGAATGGTTGAGTTCGGACTTCCGCTTCTTCATCGTCACGCGTGACCGGGACCTGGGCTCAGACGTCCCTTACGAGAACATTGAGTCGGGCACCTGGGTTCCATTCGGCAAGGCACGCGTGCGCTATCTGAAGCCGGATGAGCTCTCCCTGGACAGTCTGGCCGAGCTCGTCCGATCGACAGCGCATGACATCTTGCACCTGAACGGGTTCTTCGACCCGGTGTTCACGATCAAGCTGCTGCTGCTGCGGCGGCTGAAGAAGATTTCGCCACGCCGCGTGCTGCTGTCTCCCCGGGGAGACTTCTTGAATGGTTCGCTTCGGCTGAAGTACCCCAAGAAGAAGCTCTACATCGAATTGTCGAGAATCGCAGGGTTCTACAAAAAGCTCTGCTTGCACGGGTCCACCCGTCACGAAGCCGACAGCATCGCAGCGGCGCTCAGGGTTCCGGTGTCATCGGTGCGGACGGCGATCGATCTCCCGATCAAGGAAGCTTCGTTTGCAGCCCAGGCCGACGCCTCCAGCGAACGCCTGAGGGTGGTCTATCTCTCCAGGATGAGCCGCGAGAAAAACCTCGACGGGGCGCTGAAAGTTCTTCAGCGGGTCAAGACGCCGATCGTCTTCGACATGATCGGGCCGCAGGAAGATCCCGTTTACTGGGAGGAATGCCGTGCGCTGCTGTCGCAACTGCCGGGCAATGTGGAAGCCAATTACCTCGGCCCGGTCGCCCCGGAAGAGGTTTTCGACACCCTGGCCCGCTACGATGTCTTCCTGTTTCCGTCGCACAATGAGAACTATGGTCATGTCATCGCCGAATCGGTCGCGGTCGGTACGCGCGTGCTGATCGGCCAAGGCACACCTTGGCGCAATTTGGATTCTGACGGCCTTGGCTGGGACATCGACCTGAAGGACGTCCAGCGGTTCGTCGACGTCATCGAAACGCTGTCACGGCAATCACCCGCTGAGCGGGCGGCAGTTCGATCGAGCGTACGCGAAGCCGCAGCTGCCAGACTGTCCCATCCGGCAGCGCTTGAAGACAACCGCCTCCTCTATTTGAACGCCTGATCCCGCGTATACCGTGTCACATCAAACCTATCGCATCTGCTCCAACTGCATCATGGATACCAGCGACGCGGACATCACGTTCGACGCGCGCGGTTGGTGCGACTATTGCAACAACTACCACACCAACATCCTGCCCAACTGGCACACCGACGAACGCGGCCAGGCCGAGATCGAGCGCATGGTGGCCAAGGTCAGGAAGGATGGCGAGGGGCGTGAGTTCGACAGCCTGCTGGGCATCAGCGGCGGGGTCGACAGTTCCTACCTCGCCTACCTGGCCAAGGAGAAATTCGGGCTGCGGCCGCTGATCTTCCACGTCGACGCGGGGTGGAACTCGCAGCAGGCGGTGCACAACATCGAACGCATCGTCGACGGGCTGGGTTTGCATCTGCACACCGAGGTCATCAACTGGCAGGAGATGAAGGACCTTCAGCTGGCCTACTTCAAGGCCCAGGTTCCGCACCTCGACACGCCTCAGGATCATGCGTTCTTCGCGTCGCTGTACAACTTCGCGGCCAAGCACGGCATCAAGTACATCCTCAACGGCGGCAACTATTCCACCGAATGCGTGCGAGAGCCGCTGGAATGGGCGTATCACGCGTCCGACCTGCGCCAGCTCAAGGACATCCATTCGAAGTTCGGCACGCGGCCGCTCAAGACCTTCCCGCTGTCGGACATCTTCACGTACAAGATCTACTACCGTTACGTGAAGGGCGTGCAGGTGCTGCGCCCGCTCAACTGCGTGCCGTACATCAAGGATGAAGCCATGCAGTTGCTGATCGACAAGTTCGGCTGGCAGAAGTATGCGCACAAGCATTACGAATCGCGCTTCACGCGTTTCTACGAAGGCTATTGGCAGCCGACGAAGTTCGGGTACGACAAGCGCCGCGCGCACTTCTCGAGCCTGATCCTCACGAAGCAGATGACGCGTGATGAAGCGCTTGAGCGCATCGCCAAGCCGGCCTACGATGAAGCCACGATCGCGGAGGACTTCGAATACATCGCGACCAAGCTCGACATTTCGGTCGAGGAGCTGCGTGCACTGCACCAGGGGCCGAACAAGAGCTATCGCGACTACAAATCGAGGCAGCCGCTGATCCAGCTGGGCACGCGCGTCATGCAGGCCATGGGTGTGCAAAGGGCCATCATCCGATGATCAAGATCATCGACTACGGCCTCGGCAACATCCTGGCGTTCCAGAACATGTACAAGAGGCTCAACGTGCAGGTGGGCCTGGCCCGCAGCGCGGACGATCTGCAGGGCGCATCCAAGCTGATCCTGCCCGGCGTGGGTGCGTTCGACCATGCGATGGAACAGCTGGACCGGTCCGGCATGCGCGGCCCGCTGGACGAGCTGGTGCTGCGCCAGCAGGTGCCGGTGCTGGGCATCTGCGTGGGCATGCAGATGCTCGCCGAGCGCAGCGACGAAGGCCAGCTGCCGGGCCTCGGCTGGATCCGCGGGCAGGTCAAGGGCTTCAAGGGCCTGCAGCGAAGCGATCTGCTGCTGCCCCACATGGGCTGGAACGATGTGCATCCTGCCCCGGGCAGCCGCCTGTTCGAGCAACTGCGCACCGATGCGCGCTTTTACTTCCTGCATTCCTTCTATTTCGAATGCACCCGCCCGGAGGATGTGGCCGCCGTGTCGAACTACGGCACGGAGTTCAGCTGCGCGGTGAGCGCCGGCAACATCCACGGCGTGCAGTTCCATCCCGAGAAGAGCCACCACTTCGGCGCCCAGCTGCTGAAGAATTTCGCGGAACTCTGACATGCTGCGTCCCCGAATCATTCCGTGCCTCCTGGTCCACGATGGCGGCCTCGTCAAGACGGTCCGTTTCAAGGACCCGAAGTACGTCGGCGACCCGATCAACGCGGTCAAGATCTTCAACGAGAAGGAAGCGGACGAACTGGTCGTCCTCGACATCGACGCGACCGTGCAAGGGCGCGAGCCGAACTTCCGGCTGATCGCCCAGTTCGCCGCCGAATGCCGCATGCCGCTTTGCTACGGCGGCGGCATCCGTACGGTGGAACAGGCCAAGCGCATCATCGGGCTGGGTGTCGAGAAGGTGGCGATCAGCGCCGCGGCCGTGGCGGACCCGAAACTGATCTCGCGCATCGCCGAGGAGGTGGGCAGCCAGAGCGTGGTGGTGGTGCTGGATGTCAAGAGCAGCCTCTTTGGCAAGCAGGAGGTCTGGACACACAACGGACGCAAGAACAGCGGCAAGTCGCCGGTCGAGGCGGCCCAGGAAGCCGAGGCGCTCGGCGCGGGCGAGATCGTGATCAACTCGATCGACCGGGATGGGCAGATGAAGGGCTATGACGTGGTGCTCGCGACGAAGCTCCGCGCAGCCACGCGCTTGCCGATGTCCGTGCTCGGCGGCGCCGGATCGCTGCAGGACATCGGGGAGCTGATCGCCGCCTGCGGCGTCGTCGGCGCCGCGGCGGGCAGCTTCTTCGTGTTCAAGGGGGCCTACCGTGCGGTGCTCATCAGCTACCCCACGCAGGCGCAGAAGGATGACCTCATCCGCACGTCACTGCCCCAGCGCCGCGGCGCCCGCATGGCCTGACCGTCCCGATGAACGTTCTGATCATCAGCCAGCATTACTGGCCCGAGACCTTCCGCATCAATGAGGTCGCGGAGTCCTTGCAGCGCGCCGGTTGCCGGGTGCGGGTGCTGACGGGTCAACCGAACTACCCGGATGGCGTCGCCTTCCCGGGTTATCGTCCCTGGAAGGTGTGCACGGAGGAGCACGGCGGCTACACGATCCATCGGGTGCCGCTCGTGCCCCGCGGCCGCGGCACGGCGCTGCGCCTGGTGGCCAACTACCTGTCGTTCCTCGCGTCAGCATGCGTGCTGGGCCCCTGGTCGCTGCGCGGGCGGGACGTCGACGTGATCTTCGTGTACGGCACCTCGCCGATCCTGCAGGCCATCGCCGGCGTGGTGTTGAAGGTGATCAAGCGCGCACGCCTGGTCACGTGGGTGCAGGACCTGTGGCCGCAGAGCCTCGAAGTGACCGGTTTCGTGCGCAATCGACGGTTGCTCGGTGCGGTTGCCACCGTCGTGCGGTGGATTTACCGCCGCAGCGATCTGCTCCTGGTGCAGTCGCATGCGTTCATGCCGCCCGTCAAGGCGATGGCCGGGCGTACGCCGGTCGCCTATCACCCGAACCCCGGGGAGCTGGCGTTCGGCGTGCGTGTCCCACAAGGGCCGCCGGCACTGACGCTCGAACCCGGTTTCAACGTGGTATTCGCGGGCAACTTCGGCACCGTCCAGGCGCTGGACACGGTGGTGCGCGCCGCTGAACTGCTGAAATCCCATCCGGACATCCGCCTGGTGCTGATCGGCAGCGGCGGCCGAGGCGACTGGCTGAAGTCGGAAGTGGCCCGGCTCGGCCTGCAGAACGTCGTGTTGCCGGGAAGGTTTCCCCCCGATGCCATGCCGGGCATTCTCGCCCAGGCATCGGCGCTGCTGGTCAGCCTCACCCGGGGCGAGATCATGAGCCAGACCGTGCCGAGCAAGGTGCAGGCGTACCTCGCCGCCGGCCGGCCGATCGTCGCCTCGCTCGACGGCGAAGGCGCGCGGGTCGTGCGGGAAGCGGGCGCCGGCGTCACCTGCCCGGCCGAAGATGCGCAGGCGCTGGCCGATGGCATCCTGAAGCTTCGCGACACGTCCGTGGACGAACGCCTGCGCATGGGCCAGGCCGGACGCCGCTACTACGAGCAGCATTTCGATCCGGAGCTGCTGGCCCGGCGGCTGGCGCGCAGTTTCCAGGATCTGGTGTCGCCCCAAGGCGCCACGCAGACCGATTGAGATTCAGACAGGACACCGAGACGATGAATCCAAAAACCAAAGTGCTTGTCATCGGCGCATCAGGCATGCTCGGCAATGCCGTGCTCAGGTTGTTCGCGGAAAGCGAGGCGTTCGACGTCGCGGGTTCCGCGCGGTCACCGGGATTCCTCGCCCGCCTGCCTGCCCATCTGCGCCCTCGCATCGTGTGCGGCATCGATGTGGACAGCGCCGACAGCCTGGCGCGCCTCTTTGCATCGACCCAGCCGGACGTTGTCGTCAACTGCGTCGGCCTCGTCAAGCAACTGGCCGAGGCGGAAGATCCGCTCGCGGCCATTCCGATCAACGCGCTGCTGCCCCACCGGTTGGCCCGGCTCTGCGAGATCGCGGGCGCCCGTCTTGTGCACATCAGCACCGACTGTGTGTTCTCGGGGCGCAAGGGGCGGTACCTCGAGAGCGACGTACCGGATGCCACCGACCTGTACGGCCGCAGCAAGCTCCTCGGGGAGGTGGACTACCCGCACGCCGTGACGCTGCGCACGTCCATCATCGGCCATGAGCTGGACAGCGCGCACGGGCTGGTGGGCTGGTTCCTGGCGCAGCAAGGCGCCGTTCGCGGATTCACCCGCGCCATCTTCTCGGGCTTGCCCACGGTGGAGCTCGCCCGCGTCATCCGCGATCATGTGCTCCCGCATCCGGAGCTGCGCGGTCTGTACCATGTGTCCGCCGCGCCCATTGCCAAGTTCGATCTGTTGACGCTGGTGGCCCGTGAATACGACCGTTCCGTGCAGTTCACTCCCGACGACAACCTCGTGACCGATCGCTCGCTCGATTCCACCCGCTTTCGTGCCGCCACTGGCTACCTGCCGCCGGAGTGGCCCGAACTCGTCCGGCGCATGCGCGCGTTCGGCTGACGCCCTCTTCTACCCTGTAAAGACATGTTCAAAGACAAAACACTGCTGATCACCGGAGGCACGGGCTCGTTCGGCAATGCCGTGCTCGGCCGCTTTCTCCATTCCGACCTCGCTGAAATCCGCATCTTCAGCCGGGACGAGAAAAAGCAGGAGGACATGCGCCTCGCCATCAAGAACAACAAGGTGAAGTTCTACATCGGCGATGTGCGCGATTACGACGCGGTGCACGACGCGCTGTGCGGCGTGGACTACGTGTTCCATGCGGCGGCACTCAAGCAGGTGCCGTCCTGCGAGTTCTACCCGATGGAAGCGGTGCGCACCAACATCGTCGGGGCCGAGAACGTCATCCGCGCATCCATCGCCAACGAGGTGAGCCGCTGCGTGGTGCTCAGCACCGACAAGGCCGTGTACCCGATCAACGCGATGGGCATGTCCAAGGCGATGATGGAAAAGGTGATGGTCGCCAAATCGCGCATGTGCGATCCCGGCAAGACCATCCTGTCGGCCACCCGCTACGGCAACGTGATGGCCTCGCGCGGTTCCGTCATTCCGCTGTTCCTCGAGCAGTTGCGCAGCGGCAAGGCGCTCACGGTGACGGACCCGGGCATGACGCGCTTCCTGATGTCGCTGGAAGAATCCGTCGACCTGGTGCTCTACGCCTTCGAGCACGCACGCCCCGGGGACATCTTCGTGCAAAAGGCCCCGGCTTCCACGGTGGGAGACCTTGCCCAGGCGCTGCGCGAACTGCTGGACGTGGACAACGCGGTGAAGATCATCGGCACGCGCCACGGCGAGAAGCTGTACGAATCGCTGGTGTCGCGCGAGGAGATGGCCCGCTCCGAAGACCTCGGCGGCTACTACCGCATTCCGGCGGACTCGCGCGACCTCAACTACGACAAGTATTTCGTGGAGGGCGAGACCGAGATCTCCAAGATCGAGGACTACACCTCGCACAACACCCGCCGCCTCGACATCGAGCAGGTCAAGCAGGTGCTGATGCAGCTGGACATTGTCCGGGAGGCCATGCGTGCTTAAGGTGATGACGATCGTGGGCACTCGGCCCGAGATCATCCGCCTGTCGCGTGTGATCGACAGGCTTGACCGGCATTGCGAACACGTGCTCGTGCACACCGGGCAGAACTACGACTACGAGCTCAACGGGGTCTTCTTCAGCGACCTGGGCATCCGCAAGCCGGACCACTTCATGGAAGCGGCGGGGGCGACGGCCGCGGAAACCATCGGCCAGATCATCATGGCCACCGACCGCGTGCTCGAAACCCACCGGCCCGACGCGCTGCTGCTGCTGGGCGACACGAACAGCAGCCTGGCAGCGATCGCTGCCAAGCGGCGCAAGGTGCCCATCTTCCACATGGAAGCCGGCAACCGGTGCTTCGACTTCCGGGTGCCCGAGGAGATCAACCGGCGCATCGTCGACCACACCTCGGACATCAACCTCACGTACAGCGAAATCGCCCGGGAGTACCTGCTGCGAGAGGGCCTGCCCCCCGACCAGGTCATCAAGACGGGCAGCCCGATGCGCGAGGTGATCGAGCATTACCGGGAGGGCATCGAGGCGTCCGACGTGCTGCCCCGGCTCGGCCTCCAGGAGGGCCAGTACTTCCTGGTGAGTTCCCATCGGGAGGAAAACGTCGATTCGCCGGAAAACCTCGCCCGCCTGTTCGCCGTGCTGAACGCACTGGCCGAGCGGCATGATGCGCCCGTCGTCGTCTCCACCCACCCGCGCACCCGCAAGCGCATGGAGGCGCTGGGGCTCGAGGCGCACCCTCGGGTGCTCTTCCACAAACCCTTCGGGTTCCTGGACTACATCAAGCTCCAGACGCGTGCACGCGCCGTGCTCTCGGACAGCGGAACGATCACCGAGGAATCCTCCATCCTCAATTTCCCGGCGCTGAACCTGCGTGAAGTGCACGAGCGGCCCGAGGGATTCGAGGAAGCGGCGGTGATGTTCGTGGGGCTCGATCTCGATCGGGTGATGCAGGGCCTGCGCATTCTGGAGGAGCAGCCGCGGCACGACGAGCGACTGCTGCGCATGGTCAATGACTACACACCAGTGAACGTTTCCGACAAAGTGCTGCGGATCATCCTGAGCTACACGGATTTCGTGAACCGGCGTGTGTGGAAGAAGACCTGACGCCCACGACCAGCCCCTTCGGGTCCATCCTCAACCGCCCGCCTCTGCACTGTTCGACCGATGACTTACTTTGCCAGCTGCTTTCTCGCCGGGCTCTTGGCCACGCTGTTCATCATGCGGTCGTCGATGCGGTACAGCCACCTGTCGGCCGACCATGACCTGAGCGGGCCGCAGAAATTCCACGGTCGGCCGGTGCCCCGGGTGGGCGGCGTGGGGGTGATGGCGGCGATCCTGGTGGGTGCCGTGATCGCCTCGAAAAACCAGTCTCCCGTGGCTGCGCAGACGTGGTTGCTGCTGGCCTGCACCATCCCCGCCTTTCTGGCCGGCATCGTCGAAGACCTCACGAAAAAAGTATCGCCGCGGCAGCGCCTGATTGCCACGGCGGTCTCCGCCGGGCTGGCCGTGGGGCTGGTGGGCGGCGTGATCGACCGGACGCACATTCCCGGCCTGGACCTGCTGGTTCCCTGGTATCCCTTCGCGGTGGCGCTCACGATGTTCACCGTCGCCGGCGTGGCGAACGCCGTCAACATCATCGACGGTTTCAACGGCCTGGCCTCGATGTGCGTGTTCATGATGGTGCTGGCGCTGGCGTATGTGGCCTTCCAGGTGGGGGACACCTTCGTGTTCACCGCGTCGCTGATCACGGCCGGGGCCGTCCTCGGGTTCTTCGTGTGGAACTTCCCCGCCGGCCTGATCTTCCTGGGCGATGGCGGGGCGTACCTGCTCGGGTTCCTGCTCGCCGAGCTGGGCATCCTGCTCGTGCACCGGAATGCGAACGTCTCGCCGATCTTTCCGCTGCTGCTTTGTGCCTACCCGATCTTCGAAACCATTTTCACCATGTACCGCCGCAAGGTGGTGCGCGGCGTGGCCACGGCGGCACCCGACGGCATTCACCTGCACACGCTGATCCATCGCCGCCTGATCCGCTGGACGCTGCAAAGCAACTTCGAGCGCAGGCGATTGACGCGCCGCAATTCGATGACGTCACCGTACCTCTGGCTGTTGTGCCTGACCTCGGTGATTCCGAGTGTCCTGTGGTGGGACAGCACCGCCGCGCTGTCGTGGTCGCTGCTGGGCTTCGTGGTGGCCTACATCTGGCTCTATGCGCGCATCGTGCGCTTCAGGACGCCCCGCTGGATGGTGTTCCGCCGGCATCGCTGATTCAGCGTGCCTGGTACTCCGGCACGAACCCCTTCAGGGCCTGGCGGCATGCCGCGGGTACCACGGTGCTGTCCACCGTTTCCAGCCACCGCAGCAGGTCGGCCATCCATGCCTCGCCGGCAGGCTCCTGCAATCGTGCGATCCGCAGCCTCGGGTGCTTGGAGGCCAGGGTGTCGTCGGCATCCGCCAGCAGCTCTTCGTAGAGTTTCTCGCCGGGCCGCAGACCACTGAACACGATCGGGATCTCACCGTCCCGATGGCCGGACAGGCGGATGAGGTCGCGAGCCAGGTCCACGATCTTCACGGGTTCGCCCATGTCCAGCACGTAGACCTGCCCGCTCTCGGCCAGGGCGGCGGCCTGGAGCACCAGGCGGGAGGCTTCCGGGATGGTCATGAAATAGCGCGTGATCTCGGGATGGGTGACCGTGACCGGGCCGCCCTTGGCGATCTGCTCCTTGAACTTCGGGATCACGCTGCCGCTCGATCCGAGCACGTTGCCAAAACGCACCGCGACGAACCGGGTGGCATGGCCTTGCGTGGACAGGTGCGACAGCACCATCTCGGCAGCACGTTTGCTGGCGCCCATCACGTTGGTGGGGTTGACCGCCTTGTCGGTGGAGATCAGCACGAAGCGTTCGGCACCGGCCTTGGCGGCGGCGGTGGCGGCATGCCAGGTGCCGAGCGTGTTGTTCTGCAGCGCCATCCAGGCGTTTTCATCTTCCATCAGCGGCACGTGCTTGTAGGCCGCGGCGTGCAGCACGAGGTGCGGGCGGTAGGTGATGCAGGCGTGCTCGATCTGGCCCCTCTGCTTGACGTCGCCGATCAGGCGCACGAGCGGAAGGTGCGGATGCAGCTCGACCAGCTGCTGTTCGATCTGGTAGAGCGCGAGTTCGCTCTGTTCGAACAGCACGAGCCGCGACGGGCCGTACCGCGCGAGCTGGCGGCACAGCTCGGAGCCGATGGAGCCGCCGGCGCCGGTCACGAGCACCGTCTTGCCGGAGAGCAGGTCCGAGATGCCGGATTCGTCGAGCACCACCGGCTCACGGCCGAGCAGGTCTTCAGGCTCGATGTGGCGAACACGTTCGATGCGGGCGCGGCCATCCTGCAGTTCGCTGACGGAAGGCACGGTGAGCACCGGGAGCCCGCAGGCCGAGGCCAGTTCCACCGCGCGGCGTCGCGTCGCGGCGCTGGCGCCGGGCAAGGCCACGATGACGTGGGTGGCCCCGCCGATCACGTCGGGCCGGGCCACGTCGGCCAGCGTGCCGACCACCTCCACGCCGCCGATGCGGGCGCGCTGCTTGGCCGGGTCGTCGTCGAGCAGGTGGAGCACGATCCAGCCTTGCTGGTGGATGGTGGCGAGCAGGCGTTTGGCCGCTTCACCCGCGCCCATGACCACGGCGCGGCGCACCTCGGTGTCGCTGCCCGTGATGCGGGAGCGCGCCTGTTCGTACAGCATGCGGTAGGCAATGCGAACACCGAATGCGGCCATCAGCGTGATGACAGGATGCAGCGCCAGCACGGCGCGTGGCACCTGGGCCAGCTGCGCCATCGAGATCACCACCGCGCACGTCGCCCCGGCCGCTGCACAGGCCACCGTGAGGCGCTTGACCTCCTGGAAGCCGGAGAAGCGCCACATGCCGCGCGGGATGCCGGTGGCCATGAACACGGCCAGGTAGACGGCCACGACGCCGCCCAGCACGGCCAGGTCGTACGACGGGCGTGCGGAAATCCAGCGCTCGAAGCCGAGGCGAAAGAGGTATGTGATGTTCCAGCTGATGGCCACGATCGAGGCATCGATGGCCAGCGACAGCGGTTGGCGATGGGGCCGCAACCGCGCAAGGAAGCGGTCGAGGCGGTGCCAGATGGACGGATGGGTGGTCATGGGCGGAAGACAGTGCGCAAGGTGCGGGCGATCAGCCGCAGGTCGGTGGCGAGGGAGGCCTGGTCCACGTACTGCATCGCAAGACGCAGCTTGGCCGGCATCACGACGTTGACATACTCGGCCTCCGGATCGGCCGCGGCGGCGAGCACCCCGGCCTCGTCGCGGTATTCGATGGAGGCCAGGTCGGTGATGCCGGGCCGCACGCTGAGCACCTTGTCCCGAACGGCTGGTGGGTACATCGCCACGTACCGAGGTACTTCGGGCCTCGGGCCCACGAGGCTCATGTCGCCCTTGAGCACGTCGATCAATTGCACGAGCTCATCGAGTTTGTAATGGCGCAGCAGCCGGCCTGCACGGGTCACCCGTCGATCGGCACCGACGGTGATCTGAGGGCCATGGGCTGAGGACGTGTGGGTCATGGTGCGCAGCTTGTGGATGCGAAACAGCGCCCCGCCCCGCCCCACCCGCTCCTGCCGGAAGAACACGGGGCCCGGCGAATCGAGCTTGATCCACAGCGCCAGCACCAGCAGCAGCGGCGACAGCACCGCCAACCCGGTGCCGGCGAGCAGCAGGTCGAAACACCGTTTGGCCATGGATCAGGCGAGCGCGGCCCGCAAGGCGGCGGCCACGCGCGCCACATCGCCATCGGTCATGCGGGTGTAGAGCGGCAGCGAGAAGCTGCGTTCGTACACATGCTGCGATTGCGGGAACTGCTCGGGCCGCAGGCCCCCGCGGTCGCGCCAGTAGGGCTGAAGATGCAGCGGGATGTAGTGCACGCTGCAGCCGATGCCGGCGGCGAACATCCGTTCGATCACCGTGTCGCGGGACAGGGCCACGCTGTCGGCCAGTCGCAGGACATACAAATGCCAGGCGTGGGTGTCGCCGGCCGGCGCGTGGGGCGGCAGCACGAGCGGCAAATCCGCGAGCGCCGCGTCGTACAGCGCGGCCAGGTGGGCACGCCGCTGCTGGAACTGCCGGGCCTTCTTCAGCTGATGGATGCCGAGCGCCGAGGCGATGTCGGTCAGGTTGTACTTGAACCCGGGCGCAATGACCTCGTAATACCAGCTGGGGGTCTTGGACTGGAAGCGGTCGAAGGCATCTCGGCTGATGCCGTGCAGGCGCATGACCTGGATGCGCTTGGCCAGGGCCGCATCCCGCGTGACGACCATGCCGCCCTCGCCCGTGGTGATGGTCTTGTTCGCGTAGAAGCTGAACACCGAGACGTCGGAGTCGAGCGTGCCGATGAGCCGTCCTGAACTGGTGGTGGGCAATGCGTGTGCGGCGTCTTCCACGACGCGCAGGCCGTGCTTTCGGGCCAGCGCCAGCAGCGCAGGCATGTCGGCGGCGAGACCCGCGTAATGCACGGGGATCACGGCCTTGGTGCGCGGCGTGATCGCGGCTTCCACGGCCGCCACGTCGATGCACAGCGTGGAGGGGTCCACATCGACCAGCACCACGTCGGCCCCCAGGTACCGCACCACTTCGGCGGTGGCGGTGAAGGTGTGGGTGGTGGTGATGACTTCGTCGCCCGGGCCGATGCCGAGCGCCTCGAGCGCGAGATGAAGCCCCGCCGTGGCCGAATTGACGGCCATCGAATGCAGCGAGGGATCACCGAGGAAGGCGGTGAAGTCGGATTCGAAACGGCGCGTCTTGGGACCGGTGGTGATCCAGCCGGACTTGAGGGTGTCGACGACTTCGGCGATGTCTTCGTCGCCGATGTCGGGCAACGCGAAGGGCAGGAAAGGGAGATCAGCGGACATGGTTCAGGCTTTTGGCGATCCAGCACAGCACGTGGGTGCGCAGCAGCGGCAGGATGTTGAAGAGAGTGTAGAGCGAGGGATGGAACCGGGTGACGGCACGCGCGATGGGCGGCGCGAGGGTCAGGCGGGATGCCGTACCCGGCCGTGCGGGAACAGTGCGCGGACGCGGGAGAGCGGCACGCCCCGCACATCGGGGTTGCGGGGGTTGTTCACGGTGAAGTCGTACCAGAGCACGGCGCCGCCCGGGCGCAGCCAGCGCCACAGGGCTTCGGCCAGCCGCTGCTGAAAGACGTCGTCGAGCAGCGATGAGAACACGGTGGAGACGAACACGATGTCGAGCGACGCCGGAGGCACGTCCAGCGCAAGGGCGTCGCCCAGGTGCAAGACCACGGTGGGCGGCAGCACGGCGCGCGCCGCCTCGACGCGGTCGGGCAGCAGCTCCACGCCGCTCAGGTGCTCCGGCCGCACACCGGCCCTCAGCAGCTCCAGCAGGTTGCCACCCGCGCCGCAGCCCACTTCCATCAGGCGCACGGCCGACAGATCGTTCAGCCCCTGCCGGGCGAACAGCCGCAGCATGGCGCGCTGGCGTTCCTGCACGGTGTGCCATACGTCGGGGCGCATCAGGCTGTAGCGGTCGTCCGCGGCACGGCGGGCGTAGCGTTCGGCAACGGCGCGGGGTTCGTTCATGCCTGCACCGCCTGGAGGAAACGTGCGGCGAGCACGGGGTACGTGTGGTTCGCCTGGACGAACGCCCGGCCACGCTCACCCATCGCTGCCCGCTGGGTCGGGGTCAGCGCGGCCAGCCGGCGCAGCCCTTCGATCACCGCCGGCGCCGATTCGGGCACCACCGTGAGCCCGCAGCCCGCCTCGGCCACCGGATCGTTGCCCGCCTCGACCGAATGCAGCACGGCCCGTCCGGCCATCATGTAATCCATCAGCTTGTTGGGTGCGATGCCGAAGCGGTACAGCGGCACGCGCTGCCAGCCGATGTAGGCGATGTCGAATTCGCCCAGCAAGGCCGGAATCTGGGCCTTCGGGATGGGCGGAAACATCGCCACGTTCGCAAGGCCTTCAGACTGCACCCGCGCTGCCAGATGCTGCTTCAGGTGGCCGTCGCCCACCATCACGATCGACAGGGCATCACCACGCAGGCCGGCCGCGGCGTCGAGCAGCACATCGAGCGCGTTGGGCTCGCCATGTGAACCGGCGTAACCCACCACCGTGCGCCCCCTGGCGCGTTCGCGCGCGATGTGTTCCCGGATACCGGCATCGAGCGGCGCCGGCTCGCCGGTCCATTCTTCCGGCGAGATGCCGTTGGGCACGATGTGCAGCTTCTTCAGGTCGAGGCCGTGCGCAGCCATGTGGCCTGCAACCTTCGGCAGCATGGACACCACCACGTCGGCATCGCGGTAGGCATCGTCCTCGGCTTTCTGGCACAGCATGATGAACGGATGGTGCCTGGACAGGCCGGACAGCTCCATGGGGGACGCGGGCCACAGGTCATGCACCTCGTAGACGAGTTTCGCGCGGGCGAGCCGGGCCAGGCGGCGCGCCACCCAGATGTCCATCGGGTACGTGCTCGAAGCGATGACCACGTCCGGCCGGCAGGCGGTCACCAGCCGGGGCGCATCGCGCCACACCTGCCACAGGAACGTGGCGATGTTGCGCACGCGGCCCAGGCCGTTGCCGGTGTAGCGCGGGGCAGGCCACCAGCGGTAGGCGATGCCGTCGATGACTTCCTCCACCGGGGTATCGCCCACTTCGGGCTGGCGCGCGCGCACATGCGAATACGCCGCCGCGACGATCTGAACCTTGTGGCCGGCGCGCACCCATTCGCGCGCCAGGTAGTACGGCCGGAACTCCATGCCATGCCGGGGCGAGCCGGCGTAGTGATTGAGGAGCAGGATGTTCATGCGGCAGGCCACCCTTGGAGGCGATCGAGCAGCCGGCCCACCGCCGGCGGGAACAATGCGTGTTGCGCCACCCAGGCGCGATTGGCCGCGGCGATCGCGGCACCGCGTGGCAGCAAAGCCTGCAGCGCCGCCGCATCGACGGCATCGTCGATGATGCTGCCGTTGTCGCCGTCCCGCACCAGTTCCCGGTTGGCCGGCAGGTCGCTCAACAGCGGGATGCAGCCGTGGGCCATGGCCTCGAGCACCGACACGGCGACGGAATCGCTGGCCGGCAGGCTCACGTACCACTGTGCGCGCCCGTACCATTCGGCCTGCTTCGCCGCCTCGAGGCGGCCCACGAACTCGACCGCATGCGCCACACCGAGCGCCTGCGCCTGAGATTCGAGCTGCTTGCGCAAAGAGCCTTCGTTGGCCACCACGAGCCGGGCCTCCGGGCGCTCGCACAGCACCCGCGCGAACAAGGTCAGCACACGGTCAGGCCGGTAGAGAGGCTCCAGCCCGCGGTTCGCGAAGAAGAGCCAGGGCACCTTCTCGCCAGGTACAGGGGGCAGTGCCTCCAGGCCGAAGGGAAACGTCATCACCTCGCCCGCACCCAGCGCGCGCATGCGGGCCGTCATGTGCATCGAATCGCTCGTGCACAGCGTGCAGGCGCGCAGCACCCGGCGCGTGAGTGTGCGGTAGAGGGCCGATTGCTGCGGGGTGACGAGGATGTCGCTGCCCCAGGCCGATCCGACGATGCGCCCCCGCAATCTCCACAGGCGCTTGGCCAGCCAGGCCAGCGTGCCATGCGAGGTGAGGTAGTGGGCGTTGAGCCAGTCGGCATCCACCTGGCGCAACCACCGCCCGAGCTGCGGAAGCGACCGCAACACGCCCACGTTGCCGCCGGCATGATGAACCTCCGTGCCGAGCGCCAGTCGCCGTTCCGTCGGTACCAGGGCATCGAAGGCCGGCAGGAAGCCCCGGCTCGAAGCCACCCACAGCGAAACTCCCGGCGCGGCGGTCAGCGCGCGGGCCCATTTGAGGAGGTGGGGGCTTTGACCGTCACCGATCAACGCGATGCGCATCGTCATCCCCCACTCCCGCCGTGGGCCCAGGCTTCGTAATGGGCGCGCCATTGCGGGTGCTTCTCCAGCAGCGCGGCATCGGTGTCGCGGGTGTCACCCACCACGCGGGCCGGTACACCGCCGATCACCGCGAAATCCGGGAAGGTGCCGCGCACACGGCTGTGCGACAGCACCAGGCACCCGGTGCCGATGGTGGTGTTGGCCTCGATCACGCAATGGGGCCCGATGAAGCTGAACGCGCCGATGTGAACCGGCCCGCCGATGAAGCCCGGCCGGCCGCTGTCGGGCACCTTGTGGAAGGCGTGCCCCATCAGCCGCAGGCTGCGGTGCGAACTGTGGCTCACGATGCTGACGTAGTTCGTCACCTGCACGCCCGTGTCGATGCGAACCCCGTGGCTGGCCTCGATGAAATTGAAGTGGCCGATGAACACATCGTCGGCCAGCACCAGACGGTCCTCATGCTCGATGCAGGTGCTCGGCGAGACCCGGGTCAGCGGCAGCGCACGGCCGTCGTGCCCGCGCTCGCCGAACAGCATGCGAAAGAAGAGCCGGTGCCACAGCCACCTGCGAGCGCGGTTGATCCAGGCCCTAAGCCACGCCATGAGGCACCTCCTTCCAGGTTGCGAGCCACCAGAAATAGGCCCCGAAGTAGAGCGTCATGCCCGCCGACACGGCCCAGGCGCCCGCCAGCAGCCCGCCGACATGCAGCCCGGTGGCCAGCGACACCAGAAACACGACCTGCCCGCCGAGTGCCACCCGCAGCGCCCAGCCCTGGGCCCGCCAGGCGAGGGTCACGACGGCCAGAGGCGCCGCGATGAAATGCACCCCGATGTACGGGGCCAGCGCCCGTGCCAGCTCGCCGGCCGGCTGCCAACGTTCACCGAAGAGCCATGCGAAGAGCAGCGGCCCGGCGACCATCAGCACCAGCACGAGCGGCACGGCCACCAGTGCCAGCATGGCCATCACGCGGCGAACGGCACGGCGCGCCTCGTCCGGCGCGGCATGGACCAGCTTCGGGTAGAGCGCCTGCGACACCGCGCTGCCCACCAGCGTGGCCGGCGCCTTCAGGTACCGCAAGGCCAGGCCCCAGAAGCCGGCCGAAGCCTCTCCCGTCCAGGCCACCAGCAAGGCCACGGTCAACGTGTCCTGCAATGCGCCTGCGAACGCATGGGGCGTGTTGAGCAACGGGAATTCGCGAAAGCGGCGCGCCACCTCACCGAGGGCCGACCGGGGTACCTGCCAGAGCGCGCGCCAGCCACCGGGCGGCAGCGGGCGCAGCAGCCAGGCACAGGCGGCCAACGCGGCGAACACGGGGCCCACCACGAGCCCGGGCACACCGAGGTGCGCCACGCCACCGGCCACCTGCGCCACGGCCGCGCCGCCGTACTGCGTCACCCGGCTGCCGGACAGGCGCCTGAAGTGCTGCGCCCGGGTCGCCCAGAGCGTGAGGCACTGCACCAGCCCCGCGGCACCCACGGCCAGCGGCAACCACTGCCAGGCCGGCAACAGACCCGCCAGGCCGGCCAGCGCCCCGAGCGGGATGCACAGCAGCGTCACGGCCAGCAGCAGGCGCAGGCACAGGGCCAGGAGGTCGCGCGCCTCCGCATCGTCCCGGGTCAATGGCAATGCGAAGTCGTAGCGGGCGCAGGCCACCACCGCAATGTTGGACACGATCGCGGCAAACACCGTGTAGTGACCGAATTCGCCCGGTGTGTAGAGCCGGGCCAGCCAGGGCCCGAGCAGCAGCGGCAGCGCCTGCGCGAGCGCGCCGCCGGCCAGCAGGGTCAGCGTCGCTTTCAGCAGACCATCGGGCCGGCCGTGCATGCTTCAGGCCAGCGACTGGCGCAGCGCCTCGACGACGCGGTCTTGCTGTGCTTCGGTGAGGTCGGCACTCATCGGCAGGCTCATCACCCGTTCGCTCGCAGCATCGCTTTGGGGGAAGTGGCCGTCGCCGGCAAACGCGGCATAAGCCGGCTGGCGATGCAGCGGCTTCGGGTAGTGCACCGCGGTGGGAATGCCTGCGGCCTGCAGGCGGGCCTGCACCTCGGTCCGTCCATCGACGAACACGGTGTACTGGCCCCACACGCAATCGCGGTCGGGGCGCACGGCCAGCAGGCCCACCCCGCTACCCGCCAGCAGCTCGGCGTAGCGCGCACCGATCTCGCGGCGGCGCTGCAGCTCCCACTCGAAGCGTTCGAGCTTGGCCAGCACAACGGCGCATTGCAGCGTGTCCATGCGCCCGCCCACGCCGACGCGGGTGTGGGTGTAGCGCGCGCTCTGACCGTGCACCCGGATCTCCCGGCAGGCCTGGGCGAGCGCATCGTCGCTCGTGAAGATGGCGCCGCCGTCCCCGTAGCATCCGAGCGGCTTGCTCGGGAAGAAACTGGTGCAGCCGAAGGTGCTCAGCGCCCCGCTGCGGCGGCCCTGGTAGGTGGCACCGAAACTCTGCGCGGCATCTTCGATGACGGCCAGGCCATGGCGCGCCGCGATGTCGTTCAGCGGTGCCATGTCGGCCACCTGGCCGTACAGGCTCACCGGCACGATGGCCCGGGTGCGCGGCGTGATGCGGGCTTCCACCTGCGAGACGTCGAGGTTGCAGGTGTCGGCCTCGATGTCGACGAACACGGGCACCGCGCCCAGCAGCACCACCACTTCGGCCGTGGCGGCAAAGGTGAACGGCGTGGTGATGATTTCATCGCCGGGCTTCACGCCCAGCGCCATCAGCGAGATCAGCAGCGCCTCCGTGCCACTCGACACGGTGATGCAGTGGCCGGCCCCGGTGAAGGCCGTGAGCCGGCCCTCCAGCTCGGCCACTTCCGGCCCCATGATGTACTGGCCATGGTCCAGCACGCGCTGCATGCGCTCTGCGATGCGGGGCTTGAGCGCCTGGTACTGGGAGGCGAGGTCGATGAACGGCAAGGCACTCATGCCACCACCTCGCAGACGCCGCCGCGCACCCGGTACTGTTCACCGGTGACGGGGCACGTGGCCTCCCCGTCGCCTTCGAGCGGCAGCGCAAGCCGCTCGCCGTGCCGGCTCATCCAGCCGATCTGCCTGGCAGGCACCCCCACCACGAGCGCGAACGCCGGCACATCGCGGCTCACCACGGCGCCCGCGCCCACGAAGGCGTAGGCTCCCACCGTGATCCCGCACACGATGGTGCAGTTGGCCCCCAGCGTGGCGCCCTGGCGCACGAGGGTGCGGCGGTACTCATGCTTGCGCACCACGGCCGAGCGTGGGTTGAACACATTCGTGAACACCATGCTCGGGCCGCAGAACACATCATCCTCCAGCGTCACGGCGTCGTACACGGACACGTTGTTCTGGATCTTCACATTGCGGCCGATCACCACATCGTTGCCGACATAAGTGCCCTGCCCCAGCGAACAACCGTCGCCGATGCGGGCGCCCGCGCACACATGGGCGAAATGCCAGACACGGGTACCGGCGCCCAGCGTGGCGCCGTCGTCGACGATCGCCGACGGATGGACATGAGCGGCGGCCGTCATCAGAACACCAGCGGCAGGCCCACGCGCACGCCGTCGCGCGCCGAGCGGTACGCCGCGATCAGCACCTCGAGCGACCGCAGCCCCTCGTAACCGTCGACCTGGGCCTGGGCCTCGCCACGCAAGGTGCGGATGACGTTGTCGTAATACAGCGGATGGCCGGGGCCATACACGCTTTCGACGCCGTAGCTCGCCTGCTGGACCAGGGCGTCGTCCTCATGCGGCGTGTCGAACTCCCAATGCTCGATCTGGTTGACGGCCACGCCGCCGACGCGCACCGTGCCGCGTTCGCCCAGCAGCGTGATGCTGCCTTCGAAATTCTTGTTGTGCGTGAGCATCGTCACGTTGATGGAGGCCAGCGCCCCGCTGCGCAGGCGCAGGCTCATCACGCCGGTGTCCTCGGCCTCGATGTTGCGCCCGAGCGTGGCGGTGTAGGCGTGCACGTTGTCCACCGGGCCCACGAGCCAGTCGACCATGTCGACGTAATGGCTCGCCTGGTTCATGAAGGCGCCGCCATCCATGTCCCAGCGGCCGCGCCACGGGGCTGCGTCGTAGTAGGCCTGGGGACGGGTCCAGAAGACGTTGACGTTGACCATCGCCAGACGGCCGAATCGCCCCTGGTCCACCGCGCGCTTGACGAGCTGGAGCGTGGCGTTCAGGCGGTTCTGCTTCACGACGAACAGCTTCACGCCCGCATCGCGGCAGGCGCGCACCATGGCCACGCCCTCGTCCCATTTGGTGGCCATCGGTTTCTCGCTGAGCACATGGCAGCCGGCCTGGGCCACCCGGATGGCCTGCTGCGGATGCAGGCCGCTCGGTGTGGCCAGCACGACCAGGTCGGGGCGGCTGTTGGCGAGCAGGTCGTCCAGGGACGAATACCCGGGTGCGCCGGTGTCCGCGGCGGCGCGGACGAGCGATTCGGAATGCGTATCGCACACGGCGACCCATTCCGCGCGGTCGGCGTGCTGCTTGAGCGCCTCGATGTGATTTTTCGAGATGCGGCCGCAGCCCACCAGTGCCAAACGCAGTTTGCGATCACGGATGACGGACGGTACGGGCATGAAAGCTCTTTCCGGGCGGAGCGCCGGGTAAAGCCGGCAATTTTATGCGCCCCGTACTGCGCGCGCCGGGGGTTCCTGCGCAGCCGCATAAAATTGCGGCCGCACCGAGAACCCCCCATGAACCAACCGATCCTCACCTCCGACGAGAACCAGCTGATTGCCGAACGGCGCGAAAAGCTTGCGGCCATCCGCCAGCAGGGCGTGGCCTTCCCGAACGACTTCAAACCGGCACACCGTGCCGCGGCCTTGTCGGGCGAACACGGCGACAAGGACAACGAAACGCTCGAACCGCAGAACATTGCGGCGACCGTGGCCGGCCGGCTGATGCTCAAACGGGTGATGGGCAAGGCGAGTTTCGCCACCTTGCAGGACGCCACCGGCCGCATCCAGCTGTATGTATCGCGCGACGGCATCGGCGAGGAGGCGTACGCTGCATTCAAGCACTACGACCTGGGCGACATCCTCGGCGCCGAGGGCACGCTCTTCAAGACCAAGACCGGCGAGCTCTCCATCAAGGTCACGGCGCTGCGCCTGCTGACCAAGAGCCTGCGCCCGCTGCCCGACAAATTCCACGGCATGAGCGACCAGGAGCAGAAATACCGCCAGCGCTACGTGGACCTGATCACCGACGAAGACGCCCGCAAGCGCTTCGCCGCGCGCAGCCGCGCCATCAGCTCGATCCGCCAGTACATGGTGGACAACGGCTTCATGGAAGTCGAAACGCCGATGCTGCACCCGATCCCGGGCGGGGCCAACGCCAAACCGTTCGTCACGCACCACAACGCCCTCGACCAGGACATGTTCCTGCGCATCGCACCCGAGCTGTACCTCAAGCGCCTGATCGTGGGCGGCTTCGAGCGGGTGTTCGAGATCAACCGCAGCTTCCGCAACGAAGGCATCTCGGTCCGGCACAACCCGGAATTCACGATGATGGAGTTCTACGCGGCGTACTGGAACCACCACGACCTGATGGACTTCACCGAAAACGTGCTGCGCCACGCAGCACGCCAGGCCACGGGTTCGGCCACGCTCACCTACGGCGGCAAGCCGGTGGACCTGGAGCCGGCATTCGCCCGCCTGACCGTGCGCGATTCACTCGTGGCCCATGCCGGCCTCACCGAAGCCGAAGCCGACGACGCCGAGGTGCTGCGCGCCCGGCTGAAGAAAGCCGGCGAAGAAGCCCCCGCGCACTGGAAGCTTCCGGAGCTGCAATTCGGTCTCTTCGAGGCCGTGGTGGAAGAACAGCTGTGGAACCCCACCTTCATCATCGACTACCCGGTCGAAGTCTCACCGCTGGCGCGCGCTTCCGACACCAACCCCGCCATCACCGAACGCTTCGAGCTCTTCATCACCGGGCGTGAGTATGCGAACGGCTTCTCCGAGCTGAACGATGCCGAGGACCAGGCCGCTCGCTTCCAGGCCCAGGCGGCCAACAAGGAAGCCGGCGACGAGGAGGCCATGTACTACGACGCCGACTTCATCCGGGCGCTCGAGTACGGCATGCCTCCCACGGGTGGTTGCGGCATCGGGTTGGATCGCTTGATGATGCTCGTGACAGATTCGCCGAGCATTCGGGACGTGATCCTGTTTCCTTCATTGCGCAAAGAGGGTTGAAGCCAGTTCAAGCGCCGCACCCTTCCCCCCAATGTCATGGGCGAACGCCGGTACCCACTCGCCCCAGTGAGCCCCAGCCTCCGTCGGGGTGACGCGCTGGGTTAATTCAGCCGCCGCCCGCTCCCGCTCGCGTCATACCGGCGAACGCCGGTATCCACTCGCCCCAGTGGGCCCCGGCTTTCGCCGGGGTGACATTTTTTCAGGCGCCGCCAGCCCGCCGCGGAAGAGACACACCCCCCAGAAGCTCCCCGTAAAGGTCGTGCCACTGCGGATTCGATGCCTCGATCAATTCGACCTTCCACGCCCGAGGCCATTCCTTGATGCGCCGCTCGCGCACCACCATGTCGTAAGCACTCGCATGCACTTCGAACCAGACCAGTCGATCGACCCGATGTTGCTGCGTGAACCCATCACAGGTGCGCGATTTGTGCTGGAACACCCGATGAATGAGGTCGCTCGTCGAGCCCGCGTGCAACGTCCCATTGCGCCGGCTCGCCATCAGGTAAACGAAATAGTCCTTCGTGCCCATGTGAGCACTTTGCCGCCAGACGACGCGGCATCACCCACCATGGCGCCCCATTAAGGCCCCAACGTTCAACCGATCACTCAGCCCCCAGCTCCGGTGGCTTCGTGATCATCAAGTCCACGAAGGTCTCTGCATCTGGTAGATCTTCAACCGGACCGGCAGATACCGGTACTGCGGCGCAATCCACATCTCCACGGCCAGGTCACCACCCGGTTTCGGCACCATGCGGGGCTTGAGCCGGTACACGGTCATCTCGCCAAAGCCCGTGGCCAGGCGCTCGGGTTCGGACACGTCATAGACCATGCGGCTCATCGCGCGCGGCAATGCCAGGGGCACCGTGATCGCCGCGCCAGGTGTCAGCAGGTTCGGTTGCGTGCTGAAGCGCCAGGCGAGTTGCACGAACTGGCTCGCGCTGTCTTGCACGCCGGCCCAGCGTTCACGCCGTTGCCCATTGGCAAGCAGCACGTGGTCGGGCTCGAGCATCACGGTGGACCACGCAGGGGACGAGAAAACAAACTTGGTGCGCTGGTCGTAGCGATGCGGCATCAGCCCGTCGGCCGTGATCACGCCTTCGCTGCTCATGCGACGCGACATGAACGGCGCGGCTTTGAGCCCCACGTACACATCCAGGTGAACCTGGTATCGGTCATCCTCGCGCAGCCATTCCACCTGCGCAGAGCCGTGCACTTCCCCACGGAAATAGCCCGTCAGATCAAAGCTCACGCGCGTGGCCTTGGGCCACTGGAAGGGTGGCGCGCTGGCCGCCTCTTCGGTCGGCGCCACGACGGGCATGGATGCCGCTTCTGCCACCTCCGGCGCTGACGCCGGTTCGGATGCAGGCTCCGGTGCGGGCGCCGGCTCCGGCACGGGTTCCGATGCCGCTGACGCAGGGAGCTCCGGGCGAGCCGCGGGTGCCACCGCCGCGACCCGCTTCGGCCGTGGCGCAGGCGCCGTCTTGGCAACCTGCACCGGCTCGGCCAGTTCCATCGTGCGCACATAGGTGGCCTTCATGCGTTCGGGCATCGAATCGCTCTGATGGACGCCCGCGAGCCGTTGGCCCACCTGTTCCACGATGCAGCCGTGCACCGCGATGACCGCGCCCACCAGCACGGCCCATCCCGCGGCGCGTGTGTGGCGGCTCAATCGGGCAGCCACGCCCGCCGCAGTTCGAGAGCGCCCGCCGGGGTGTTGGCCGCCGGCGTCAGGGCCAGCGTGACCGCCCCGGCCTCGGCCGCATCCGGCACCCAAGCCGGGAACCGGCGCACGCGGCCATCACGCACCACCAGCAGCTCCACCGCGCCCGAGGCGGGCAGCAGCCGCACCGCATCGTCAAGGCGGCGCACGCGCCAGTCGTTGACCGCCAGGAGTTCATCGCCAGCCGACAACCCTGCCGCCTCGCCCGCCCCCCCGCGCAGTACCGACTGCACCTTGATGCCGGTGAGCGGGCCTTCCGACACGCGCAAACCAAGCCGTTGTGCCAGCGTGGGCGCCTGCACCGTCCAATTGACTCCGACACGTACCAGCAGTTTCTGCAGCGGCAGGTCGGCGGTGCCATGCACCCATGCCGCGAGTTCATCGGCCATTGACCGGCCCGCCACGGCCTGAAGCACGGCAACGATGTCCGCCTCGCTGATGGAGCCACCCTCGCTGCGGCTCCACAGGCCGTGCATCACATCGTCGAGCGTGCCCCGGCCTTCGTGACGCAAGGTGAGGTCGATGGCGAGCGCCACGAGGGCGCCCTTGGTGTAGTAGCTGATGGTCGCGTTGGGCGTGTTCTCGTCGCCGCGGTAGTACTTCACCCAGGCATCGAAACTTGCCTGGGCAACGGTTTGCACATGGCGGCCCGGCATGGCAAGCACACCGGTGACCGTCTTGGCGACGAGCTTGAGGTAACGGGCGGGATCGATCAGGCCCGTTCGCAACAGGAATTGATCGTCGTAGTAGGAGGTGAACCCTTCGAAGAACCACAAGAGCGAGGTGTAGTTCTCCTGGGTGTAGTCGTACCGTGCGAATTCGCCGGGCCGCAGCCGCTTCACGTTCCAGGTGTGGAAGTACTCGTGGCTGATGAGCCCGAGCAGGGTGACGTAGCCATCCGACAGTTCGGTGCGCCCGCGCTGCGGCAAGTCACGGCGCGCGGCGATCAAGGCGGTGCTGGCGCGATGCTCCAGCCCACCGTAGCCATCGTCCACACCGTTGAGCAGGAACACATAGCGCTTGAAGGGAGGCTTCTTCTTCCCATGCCAGAACGCGATCTGCGCCTCGCAGATGCGGCGGGTGTCGGCCAGCAGCCGGTCGCCGTCGAAGTCGGGCAAGGCACCGGCCACGATGAATTCATGCGGAACCCCGCCCGCCTTGAACGTGCCGCGCCAGAAGCGGCCGAGCTCGACCGGGTGGTCCACCAGCTCGTCATACCCCGCGGCCTCGAACACCCCGCGCGGACCGGCGGGCGGCATCGACGTGGCGATGTCCCAGCCCCTGGGCAGGCGGGCGAGTTCGAGGCGATGGGGCTCCGCCTCGCGACCATGCACCCTCAGGCACACGCTGGTGCCGTTGAAGAACCCCCGGTCCGCATCGAGGTACGCGGCACGCACCGAGGTGTCGAACGCATAGACGGTGTACGTGACCACGAGGGCGCCACGGCCTTCGCACTGTGCGATCCAGGTGGCCTTGTCCGCCTGCCGCAATGGCACCTCGCGCCGGCCCTGGCTCGCCGACACCGCCGACAGATGGCGTGCGAACTCCCGCACCAGGTAGCTGCCGGGTATCCAGACCGGCAGGCTCAAGGCCTGTTCGGCGGCGGGATGGGGCACCGACACCGTCACCTGGTACAGGTGAGCGTGGAGGTCGGCGGGCGTAATGCGGTACGAGATCATCGGCGGGCGGTTCCGTGTGGCGTTGCGGGCATTGTCACCCGCCGCCAACCGGTCCATGCCGCCGATCGTGCATCAGGATTTCGACGAGACGGCCAGCCGCTTCTCGATTTCGTCCGCGCCGATGGCCCCGGACACGCGGGTGTTGTCTGAAAAGACCAGCGCCGGCGTGCCGTTGACACGGTGCTTGCGGCTCAGCGCCAGGTTGCGGTCAAGCGGGGTTTCGCATGCGCCCATGTTGCGCACCGGCGCCTTGCCCTCGAGCATCCAGCCGAGCCATGCCTTGGCCTGGTCCTTCGAACACCAGATGTTCTTCGATTTCTCGCTCGAATCGGCTCCCAGCACCGGGATCAGGAAGGTGTACACCGTGACATTCTTGAGCTTTTGCAGGTCCACCTCCAGGCGCTTGCAATAGCCGCAGTTGGGGTCCGAGAACACCACGAGCTTGCGCGCGCCCGTGCCGTTCTTCCACACGATGGCATCCTTCATCGGCAGCTTGTCGAATTCAAACGCCGAAAGCTTTTCCTGCCGGGCCTTGGTCAGGTCCTTGCGCGAACGGGTGTCGAGCAGGCTGCCCTCGATGACGAAATTGCCCTGCTCGTCCGAGTAGATGATTTCGGAGCCCAGGCGCACTTCGTAGAGGCCGGGAATCTCGGTCTTGGTGACCTCATCGATGGGCGGCATGTTGCCCAGGCGCTCGGGCAGGTTCTTGCGGATGGCGGCTTCATCGGCCATGGCCAGCGTACTGGCCAGGAGGCCGGCGGACAAGGCGAGCAGGCGGCTCGAAAGGTGGTGTTTCATTGTGTGCTTTCAGAAGTCGAGGGCGCGCGCCGTGAGCCAGCGCTTCAACGGGGGCAGTTGATTGACCAGACCCATTCCTCGATTGCGAAGTTCCCGCAGAGGCCCTTGGGATCCTGCGAACAAATGCAGCAATCCGTCGGTCAATTGGCCCATCGCCCGGGTGGGGAGGTCACGCGCGCGTTCGTAACGCCGCAACAGCCGGGCATCACCCACGGTGCGCCAGGGTTCGCGTTCGGAGATCACCCGGGTCAGCGCGATGACGTCGGCCAGGCCGAGATTGAGCCCCTGCCCTGCCAGCGGGTGCACCACGTGCGCGGCATCGCCGAGCAGCACCCAGCCGACACCGCTCCACGCCTGCGCACGAGCCTGCATCAGCGGCCAGGAGGCGCGCTCGCCGGTCAGGGCGAGCGCGCCGGCGGCGCCGTGCGTCGCATCGTTGAGGGCTGCCTCGAACGCCGGCGCGTCCAGCGCGAGCAGTTCCTGCGCCCGTTCCTCGGGCAGTGACCAGACCAGCGCGAACCCATGGTCGGGCATGGGCTGGTCGAACGGCAGCAAGGCGAGGACATCGGGAGAACGGAACCACTGCCGAGCCACGTTGCGATGCGCAACCGTGGTCGACAGCCGCGCGGCGATGGCACGGTGGCCGTAGTCATGGCGTTCGAAGACCACGTGCAGATCCTCCCGCCCGGCCGAACGCCTGCCTTCGCAGATGGCCACCAGATCGGCATCCACCGGTGCCGGGACGACCGACACATGCGGCGCATACCGCACGGCGGCATCGAGCGCCTGTTCGAGCAGCGCTGCATCGGTGATCCATGCGAGTTCGGACACCTGCTGCTGCCATGCGGAGAATTCGAGCACGCCGGAGGCATCGCCTTCGACATGCATGTCGTGCACCGCGGTGGCGGCGTGAGGCGGCAGCGCGTCCCACACCTTCAGCGTTCGCAGGAGGGCCACGGATGCGGCATTGAGTGCGTAAGCCCGCACGTCCACCCGGGTGGGCGCCGCGGGCTCCGCAACGAGGGCGACTTGCAGCCCGAGCCGGGCCAGCGACAGCGCCAGGCTGCGACCCACAATGCCTGCACCGCGCACACACACGTCATGACGTTTCATTGCGCCATTGTAGAGACGCATGGAGGGCCTCTGCGCCTGGGCACAATGCCCGGGTTCCCACTCGCTCCGGTTGCAAACCGGGCCCGGCGACCCATGGCAACTACCCGCTTTCGCAAGGTTTTGTTCGTGCTCGGCGGGGTGATGGCACTCATCGCGGCCATCCTCGCGTGGCTCCTGGCCACCTTCGATCCCAATGCCTACAAGGGCCTCGCGATCGACTGGATGAAGACGGAACGTCACCGCGAGCTTGTGATCGACGGGCCCATCCGGCTGTCGGTGTTTCCGCGGCTCTCGGTGCAGCTGTCCGGGGTCGCCCTGAGCGAGCGTGACAAGCCCGCGCGGTTCGCGCAACTCGATGAAGTGTCTTTGTCGGTTGCCATGTTGCCGCTGCTGCGCAAGCGCCTTGAAGTGGACCGCATTGCCGCCCGGGGTTTGCGGGCCTCGTACCGGCGGGCCGCGGATGGCACATCGAACATCGACGACCTGCTCGACAAAAAGCGTGAACCGGCCGCCGAAGGCGGCCCGCAGGGCGAGGCCCTCGCGTTCGATGTTCAGGCCGTGAATTTCGAGGACCTTCGGCTCACCGTGCACGATGCGGTCGCTCAAGTCGAAGGCGACATGGCCGTCAACCACTTCAGCACGGGCCGGCTCGCGGATCAGCATGAATCGCCTGTCGAACTCGACGCCCAGTTCGCCTTCGGACAGCCGGCGCTGGCGGGCCGCCTGACCGGCAAGACGCTGCTCAAGCTGGACCTGAAGGCACGCGCCGTGGCGCTGCGCGACATGCAACTCGCCTGGGCCGGCGATGCGTTCGGCATCAAGGCACTCGACATGAAGGTCACGGGCGCATTGGCGTACAACGGCACCGCAGGCACCTTGGCAGCCGATCGCCTCGACGCCCGCATCGGCGCCGTGCTCGGCGCCCTGCGCCTCGAGGGCTCGCAGGCGTCGGTCAAATCATTCAGCCATGATCCGGCCCGGCAGCAACTGTCGCTCGACCAGTTGAAACTGCGCATCGCCGGCAGGCGCGACGGCCATCCGATGAAAGTGGACCTCGACTGGCCCACGCTCCTGGTCAAGGGCAGCACGCTGGGCGGCGGGCCGGTGACGGGTGCCATCACGCTGCAGGGGCCCACGGCCCTGGATGCGACCTTCCAATCGGCCGCCCCGAGGGGCACCTTCGAACGCATCGAGGTGCCCGCGTTCGAAACCACGCTGAAAGGAAGCAGCGGCCCACGGCGCCTGAGCGGCACCATCCGGTCGGACCTGCGGCTCGATGTCAAGGCCCTCGCGCTGTCGATCGATGCACTGGCGGCCAGGCTGCGGATCGACGAACCCTCGCTGCAACCGCTCATGCTCAATGCGGGCGGCCGGGCCGGCGCGTCTGCCCGGGATGCGTCCTGGAAGCTCTCGGGCGACATCAACGCCAACCCCTTCGACACCGAAGGCCAGGTGCGCCTCGATGGCAAGCCGATGGCCATCACGGCCTCGGCCAATTTCAAGGCCCTCGACCTGAACCGCCTGCTCCCGGCAGCCTCTGCACCGGCCGGGCCTGCCCCATCGGGCGCCGCTCCCGGTGGCGACGCGCTGCCAATCGATCTCTCCCCGCTGCGATCGCTGCAGGGCCGGTTCAGCCTTCACGCCGGCACATTCGCATTCCGCCAGTATCGGGCGACCAACCTCGCCGTGAACGCCCGGCTCGCCGGCGGCGTGTTGCAGGTCGATCCCTTCGCCGCGGACCTGTGGAAGGGACGGTTGGACTTGAGTGCGCAGGCAGACGCCGGCGCCAACCGCATGGCGCTCAAGGGGGTCGCCAACAGCGTCGACATCGAAGCGCTGCTCAAGGACGTCGCGGACAAGGACCTGCTCGAAGGGCGCGGCCGTGTGTCGTTCGACCTTGGCAGCACCGGCCGCACCGTGGGCCAGCTGAAATCCAGGTTGCACGGCCAGGCCGCCCTGCAGGTGCGCGATGGTGCAATCAAGGGAATCAACCTCGCGAAGCAACTGCGTCAGGTGCGCGCGGCACTGTCCGCCAATGCGGATGTGGACGCCCGCGCCAACGCGACGGAAAAAACCGATTTCTCCGAGTTGAGCGCCACCTTCGCGATCACCGATGGCATCGCGCGCAGCAGCGACCTCAACGTCAAGAGCCCCTTCCTGCGCCTCGCCGGGGAGGGGCTGGTCGACATCCCGAACAGCCGCATCGACTACACCGTGCGCACCAGCGTGGCGGATACCACCATGGGCCAGGGCGGCGCGGAACTGGCAGAGCTGCGCGGCGTCACCATTCCGGTGCACCTCACCGGCCCTCTCGATGCCATTGCCTGGCGCATCCGCTGGTCGGAAGTGGCGGCGGACGTCTTGAAGAGCCGGGTCGGCAAGAAGGTCGAGGAACAGCTCAAGGATGAACTGAACAAACGGCTCGGCTTGCCGCCGCGCGCCGCCAGTGCGCCCGAAGGCGAAGCCCGGCGACCCGAAGACGAACTCAAGCGGCGCTTGCGCGACCTGCTGAAGTGAATGCGCTCGCCGGCCATGGCGCAAAACGACCTCTCCAGCGAGCAATCTGTCACGGAACTTTGCCTTGCGAAGCACACGGCGTGCACCTCGCCGTGCGCACCCCCCGGAGAATCTTCTCCGTATGCAACGCACGCAACCGTCCCCAGCCCAGCGGGCCCAGGCGCCCGACACGGCGCCGAGGCTGACACTGGTCACTCAGCGTGCGGCTGCATGGCTGTTCTTGCTGCTGGCGGGGTGCGTCGCCGTCGTCTGGGCTGCCGAAAATGCCGCCGGCCTGCTGGCGCAGTCGGACCGCTTCACCTACCCTCTGCTGATCGGCTGGTTCACCGGGCTCGCGCTGCTCGTGTGGTGGCGCCCCTCCAAGCTGCTGCTGACGCAAGGCCTCGTCACGCTGGGGCTGAGCGCCTACCTTGTCGGCACGATCGCCTATGCGTTGCTCGTGGCCCAGCAGATCGGCCTGTATGCCGCCACATCCCGCTCGTACTGGGTCATGGGCCTGCACCTGCTGCTCTTCGTCACATGGCCGGCCGCCACGGCCTGGGGCCTGAGCCTGGCCATCACGGCGCTGTCCACCCTGCCCGCCGTGCTGGTGCAGTGGCACGGCACGCCCATGCCGGGCTGGCACGATGTGCTCTGGCCGCTGTACCTCCATGGTGGATTCGCCCAGGCCTTGCTGGGCATCGTGCTCTTCGGCATCGCGAGGCAACTCAGCCGTCTCATCCAGCTCAGCCCCGCCAAACAAGAGGGCACCGGCGAGCCCTTCACGGTCAACGAATTCGTCGCCCACCGCATGCGCGACCTGGAACTCGCCCGCGATGCCGCGCAGCAGGCCTCCGAGGCGAAATCGCGCTTCCTCGCCACCATGAGCCACGAACTGCGCACGCCGCTGCATGGCGTGCTCGGCGCGGCCGACCTGCTGCGCGACCAAGCCACGCCCCCGCAGCAGCGCGCCGCCCTGATCGAAGCAGTGCGCCGCGGCGGCACCCACTTGCTGCACCTGATCAACGACGTGCTGGACCTCTCCCGCATCGAGGCCGGCCGCGTGGAGATCTTCAACGAGGGCTTCGATCTGCACACCTGCCTGGCCGACGTGCGCGACACGATGGAGCCCCAGGCCCAGGCGAAATCCCTCAAGCTCCACTACCGGGCATCCGCCAGGTTGCCGGAGTGCGTGCACGGCGATGAATTCCGCCTCAAGCAGGTGCTGCTCAACCTGCTCGGCAACGCCCTCAAGTTCACCGACCACGGCAGCGTGAGCCTCGAGGTGGACTACGACCCGCCCCGCGGCGAACTGCTGCTGCGCATCCAGGACACCGGCATCGGCATCGCACCGAACGAACTGGCCCGGGTGTTCGAGGCCTTCCACCAGGCCGACAGCGGCAGCACGCGGCGCTTCGCCGGCACCGGTCTCGGCCTGGCCATCACCCGGCAACTGGTCACGCTGATGGGAGGGCGGATCATGCTGGACAGCGAACCGGGCGTCGGCACGCGCGTGCAACTCCAGTTGCCGCTGCCCATCAGCGATGCACCATGGCGCGACACGATGAGCAGCACGGCACCGTTCGAAGAAGGGCTGGGCGGCGTGCGGGCCCTGCTCGTGGACGACGATCCGATCAACACCATGATCGCCGAACAGATGCTGCGTGGGGCGTCCATCGAAGTGCACACCGTGCATTCGGGCCCGGCGGCCCTGGAAGCACTGGCCAGCGGCGGGTACGACGTGGTGCTGATGGACTGGCTCATGCCCGGCATGGACGGACTCGAGACCACCCGCCGCATGCGCGCCGGCATCGCCGGCCAAGCGGCGCAAGAACTGCCCGTGATCGGCATGACCGCCCATGCGTTCTCCGAAGACCGCGCGGCCTGCCTGCAGGCAGGCATGGATGAAGTGCTCGTGAAACCCGTCTCGCGGGTGCAGTTGCTGCGCGCCGTCACGCGGGCGGTGGAGGTGCGCGAGCGCCCGTAAAATACGCGGTTTGCACCGTCCATTCCGGCGGCAGCACCCATTCACCGCGCGTCCGCGCCATCACACCATGAGCCTCAAATGCGGCATCGTGGGCCTGCCCAACGTCGGCAAGTCCACCCTCTTCAACGCCCTCACCAAGGCGGGCATCGCGGCCGAAAACTACCCCTTTTGCACGATTGAACCGAACGTCGGCATCGTCGAGCTGCCCGACCCCCGCCTGCAGGACCTTGCGGCCATCGTCAAACCCGAGCGCATCGTCCCGGCCATCGTCGAATTCGTCGACATCGCGGGCCTCGTGGCCGGCGCATCGAAGGGCGAAGGCCTCGGCAACCAGTTCCTCGCCCACATCCGCGAAACCGACGCCATCGTCAGCGTGGTGCGCTGCTTCGACGACGACAACGTCGTCCACGTGGCCGGCAAGGTCGACCCCATCGCCGACATCGAGGTCATCCAGACCGAGTTGTGCCTGGCCGACCTCGGCACCGTCGAGAAAGCCGTGCAGCGTGCGCAGAAACTCGGCCGAGCAGGCGACAAGGACGCGCTCAAGCTCGTCGCCGTGCTCGAGAAAGTGCAGGCGGCCCTGAACGAAGCCAAGCCGGTGCGTTCGCTCGGCCTGAGCAAGGACGATCTGGCGCTGATCAAGCCCTTGTGCCTGATCACGGCCAAGCCGGCCATGTTCGTCGGCAACGTCGACGAAGGCGGTTTCGAGAACAACCCGTACCTGGACCGCTTGCGGGCGTACGCCGAGAGCCAGAAGGCCCCGGTGGTCGCCATCTGCGCGAAGACCGAAGCGGAGCTCTCGGAGATGGAGGAAGAGGACCGGCTGATGTTCCTGCAGGAGATGGGCCAGTCCGAGCCGGGCCTGAACCGCCTGATCCGCGCCGGCTTCTCGCTGCTCGGCCTGCAGACCTATTTCACCGCCGGCGTGAAGGAAGTGCGCGCCTGGACGATCCACATCGGCGACACCGCGCCGCAGGCGGCAGGCGTCATCCACACCGACTTCGAACGCGGCTTCATCCGCGCGCAGACCATCGCCTTCGCCGACTTCGTCGCCTACAAGGGTGAACAAGGAGCCAAGGACGCCGGCAAGATGCGCGCCGAAGGCAAGGACTACGTCGTCAAGGACGGGGACGTGCTGAACTTCCTGTTCAACGTGTGAGTTCGATTTCCAGCGATTGCAGCTGCGGTCGCCACAAAACTTAGGCCGCAGAGGGAATCCGTGCCCGCCGGACCAGTGGGTACCGACCTTCGTCGGTATGACATCTGGAGCCATGCCATCCCTCAACGGCTGCCAGCCCTCGGCCTGCAAAAGCCGGGGCGTGACGAGGTAGGCACCTGCCCGGCCCTGGAAGCGGCAATAATCGCTTGGATGGATTTCGCAGGCCTGATCAAGTGAACCGCCCCACCCACACCAGAATTCCGAACCGCCCTGCCTGCCTCACCCGGAACTGACGATGCGGTCCTGGCTCACGATGTTCCTGGTCGTGGCGTGCGCCGTCATCGCCACCACTTCCGCGCAGGCCCAATCCCTCGAGTTGGAGCAGCTGACCTGGACGGAACTGCGTGACCGGATCGCAGCCGGTGCCACGACCGTCCTGGTGCCCATCGGCGGGACGGAGCAAAGCGGACCCCACATGGTGCTCGGCAAGCACAATGTGCGCGCCCGCGTCTTGGCGGCCGACATCGCCACGCGGCTGGGCAATGCCATCGTCGCGCCCGTCATCAGTTATGTGCCCGAGGGTTCGATCAGCCCACCCGCAGGGCACATGCGCTTTCCCGGCACGATCTCGATCCCGGAGGCGACCTTCGAATCCTTGCTGGAGGCGACGGCGCGCAGTTTCAAGCAGCATGGATTCCGGGACGTCGTGTTCCTCGGAGATCACGGCGGGTACCAGCGTGCTGAACAGCATGTGGCAGACCGGCTCAACCGAGAATGGCATGGCGGCGACAGCTGCCGCGTGCATGCGCTCCTTGCCTACTACGACGCCACGCAGGGGGCCTACGTGACCGCCCTTCATCAAAAGGGCCATGCGGATGCCGAGATCGGCCGGCATGCGGGGCTGGCCGACACGTCGCTCTCGCTGGCCGTCGACAAGTCCCTGGTCCGGACGGAGCGACTTTCCACCGCCGCACGCCATGGCGCTGCCGACGGTGTGGACGGAAATCCCGCCGCCGCCACGGCAGCGCTCGGCCAACTCGGCGTGAAGGCCATCGTCGAAGCGTCGGTCGCTGCCATTCAATCTGCCACGGTGCGCCCGCACCGGTGATCCTCATCAGAACTCCAATGAAATCTACCTTTGCCCGTCGTGCTGCCATCGTCTTGCTGCTGGCCGGCGTCGCCGTGGCCGCCGGCCGGCTGCTCATTTCCAAGACTCCTGGCAAGGCCGCTCCGGCAGCGGCCCCGGCCAGCGCGGCCGAGCCGGCCAAGCCAGCCGTCGCGCAGACGCCCAATGTGTACGACGGCATCGCACCAGCCAATCTCCAGCCGGGTGTGCGTGACCACCTCGAGCGCGTCTATGTGCCCAACCTGCGCTCGAACGACGTCTACGTGATCGATCCCGCAACGATGAAGGTCGTGGACAAGTTCAAGGTCGGCCTCAGCCCCCAGCACGTGGTGCCCTCGTGGGATCTGCAGACCTTGTGGGTGGCGAACAATGCGGAGCGCCGGCCCGATGGCAGCTTGACACCGATCGACCCTCGCACCGGCAAACCCGGCACCGCGGTCCCCGTCGACGATCCGTACAACCTGTACTTCACGCCCGATGGCAAGTCGGCGATCGTCGTGGCCGAGGCCCTCAAGCGGCTGGATTTCCGCGACCCGCGCTCGATGGCCTTGCAATACTCGATCAGCACGCCGCAATGCGGCGGCATCAATCATGCTGACTTCTCGATCGACGGCCGCCACGCGATCTTCACCTGCGAGTTCGAAGGCAGCATCGTCAAGATCGACTTGGCCGAGAGGAAGGTGGTGGGCTATCTGGTGTTGACCATGCCCCAGACCCGGTTCAAGGAATCTCGCACGTCCAAGACCTTCGATCCGTCGGAGACGGAGGTCTGCTCGTCGAAGCGAGGCATGCCCCAGGACATTCGCATCTCACCCGATGGCAAGCGCTTCTACATCGCGGACATGGAAGCGGACGGGGTGCATGTGGTGGACGGTGATGCGATGAAGCAAGTCGGCTTCATTCCCACGGGCCTCGGTACGCACGGCCTCTACCCCAGTCGCGATGGAACACGGCTTTATGTGGCCAACCGTGGCACGCACAAGATCCACGGCGCGCGCCGCGGTCCGGGCCAGGTCAATGTGATCGATTTCAAGACCGAGAGCGTGGTGGCCACCTGGCCCATCCCTGGCGGCGGCAGCCCGGACATGGGCAACGTGAGCGCCGATGGCAAATGGTTGTGGCTGTCCGGGCGCTATGACGATGCGGTGTACCGGATTGACACGACCACGGGCGAAGTGTCCCAGGTCAAGGTCGGGCAGGAGCCTCACGGCTTGACCGTCTGGCCACAGCCGGGCCGCTATTCACTCGGCCACACGGGCAACCTGCGTTGAACTGACCTGGAGGGCGACGTAAAAGCGCGCCCCTTCGCCAACGCGGCTCTCCGCCCACACTTTGCCGCCGTGGCGCTCCACGATACGCTGCACGGTCGCCAGCCCGATGCCCGTTCCGGGGAAATCCTCCTGCGCGTGCATGCGCTGGAAGACGCCGAAGAGCTTGTCGCTGTAGTCCATGTCGAACCCGACACCGTTGTCGCGCACGACGAACGCCTTGCCATGCGGCGAATCGACCACATCGCATTCGATCCTGGCCGCCTCCGTCTTGCCCGTGAATTTCCAGGCGTTGCCGATCAGGTTCTCCAGCACGATCTTCAGGAGGCCCGTGTCGCCCATCACGGTCAGGCCGCCCTGGATGCGCACATCGACCACGCGCCCGGGCTCCCGGTGACGCAGATCCATCACCACGTTCTGGGCGATCTTGGCGAGGTCCACCCGATGGTGTCGCAGTTCGGTGGCGCTCACCCGGGACAACTCCAGGAGGTCGTCGATCAGCTCGGCCATGCGCTTGGCCGAGGCCCGCACCCGGTTGAGGTAGTCTCCGCCTTTCCCGTCGAGCTTGTCGGCGTATTGTTCGAGCAGCACGTAGCTCAGGCCGTCGATGCTGCGCAGCGGGCCTCGCAGATCGTGCGCCACTGAGTAGCTGAAGGCTTCGAGCTCCCTGTTCTTGCGCTCGAGTTCCTCCACGAGAAGCGCACGCGTCTCGGCCAGGTTGCGCGCGGCGCGGGCCTGCGCGGCTTCGAGTCGCTCGCGCAGCAGCTCCTCGCGGATGCGGCGGTTCTCGTCTTCGAAATGCTTGCGGCGGATCTGCGCCCGCACGCGCGCCTTGAGCACCTCGAATTCGCCGGCTTTCTGGATGTAATCATCCGCCCCGGCGCTCAGGCCATCGAGCATCGCGCTGCGGTCGTCGAGGGCAGTCAGCATGATCAGCGGGATGTCGCGCACGATGGGGGCGGATTTGATGCGCCGGCAGGTCTCCCGGCCGCCCAGGCCCGGCATCAGCAGATCCAGCAAGATGCAGTCGACCGCCTGCACCGCCAGCAGATCGAGCGCCTCTTCACCGGATCGCGCGAGCACCACGTCGTAGCCGTCGTCGCGCAGCGTGGCGGCAAGTTCGGCCAGGTGGGTGGGGCTGTCATCGACCGCGAGGACTTTTTTGGGGCCGAGCAGGCTGGCCGCTTCGTCCAGGCTGCCCTTCGCGCTGCGAAGTGCGGCGCCGAGCCGCGCGAGGATCACTTCGATGTCTTCCTCCTTGCGCACGAATGCGTCGGCGCCTGCATCCAGCGCGCGCAGCTCTGCATCGCGGTCTTCGGCACCGGTCAACAACAGGCAGGGCACGCCCCGCAGCGCGGCATCGAGCCGCAGGCGGCGGATGACGGTCGTGCCGTCGATGCCGGGCAGCACGTCGTCGACGATGATCGCCGCGGGCCGCGCGGCCGCGGCCGCGCGCAAGCCTTCTTCGCCGCTGACGGCCATGCGCACCCGGTAACCCGCCGCTTCCAGCGCCTTGCCCAAGGTTTCGCGGTACATCGGGCTGTCTTCCACGACCAGCACGACAGGTCGGGCATCGGCATCGCCGCCGCGCTGGGCGCGCAGCAGCTCCCGTGCCTTGGCGACCACATAGCCGACGTCGTAAGGCTTGCCCACGTACTCGTCCGCGCCCGTTCGCAGCCCGCGGACGCGATCCTTCACCTCGGCTTCGCTGGACAGCAGCAGCACCACGGCATCCGCTGCCGCCTCGCCGGCACGCAATTCCTTGAGCAGCTCGATGCCGTCACCGTCGGGCAACACCACATCGAGCACGATGACGTCGGATGCACCTTGCACCAGGGCCTCTCGAGCCGCAGCGAGCGTGGCACAGGCATGCGGGTGAAAGCCGGCGGCCTCGAACGCATCGTGCAAGTCCATGCGCACCGTCAGGCTGTCGTCGACGATGAGGACGGTGTCATTCATCAGGCGACTCCTTGGACCACGGTGCGGGCATGGCCCAGGCCCCGAGCGTCGGACCGATCTCCCCCAGCGGCAGCACGCGTTCGGCAGCGCCGAGCAGGGCCGCTTCACGCGGCATGCCATAGACCACGGAGGTGGCCTCGTCCTGCGCGATGGTGCGGCCGCCGGCGCGGCGCACGGCCAGCAGGCCGGCAGCGCCGTCACGCCCCATGCCGGTGAGCAGGCAGGCGGCAGCAGCGGTCGCCGAACCGTCCCGCGCGACGGATTCGAACAGCACATCCACGGAAGGACGACAGGCATTGCGCTCGGCATCCCGCGTCAGCCGCAGGCGCCCTCCCTGCACCACGAGATGGCGATCGGGCGGGGCCATCAGCACCCGCCCCGCGGCCGCGGCCAACGGTTCGCCATCTTGCGCATAGCCCACGGGGCGCGCGGTCTGCCCGTCCAGCCATTCGGCAAAAGCACTGCCGAAGGGCTCGTTGATGTGCAGCACCAGCAGCACCGGGGCGCGCACCTGTGACGGCAGCCGACGCAGCACTTCGGCGAGGGCCCCCGGCCCGCCCGTCGAAGCGCCGATGGCGATCAGCGCACATCGCGGGCGCTGCGGCGGCTGCACGGACACGGCCGGTGGCGCCGTCGCAAGCGGTTGCAGCGCCGCGGCGAGCCTGGCGCGCAAATGCGTGATGACGCGGATCCGGGCCACCAGCTTCACCGAGGCGACGAGGCGCTGCTCCCACTGCCCGTCGGGCTCGTTGCCCTCGGGCTTGTCCAGCACATCCACGGCGCCTGCGGCCAGGGCATCGCAGGTGTCGAGCAGCTCGCCTCGGTTGAGCGGTGACGAGATGACGAGGATGGGCGTCGGGCAATGCGCCATGATGTATTCGGTGGCCGACAGCCCGCTCAGGTGCGGCAGCACCATGTCCATGGTCAACACGTCGGGCCGCAGCGCGAGGCAGCGTTCGATCGCCTCATGGCCATCTCCGGCCTCGCCGACGACCTCCATGTCGGCGTCGGCCGCCAGCACCGCGCACAGCCGCTTGCGCACCGTGACGGAATCTTCGACCACCAGCACGCGGATCATGGCTGGCTCACCAATTCCCGCACGCGATCGAGAAACTCGCCTTGGGCGAATTCACTCTTGACGATGTAGGCGCTGGCCCCCACGTCTTGCCCCCGCCGGCGATCCTCGGCGGACGAACGCGACGTGACGAGCACCGCCGGCACATCGCGCAGCGCAGGATCGGCGCGCGTACGCTCGACGAAGGTGAACCCGTCCATGCCGGGCATCTCCACATCGACGAGGAACAACGCATAGGGGCAGCGCCGGGCCTGCTCCAGCCCCTCCTCGGCCGATACCGCGGCATGCACTTCGTAGCCGGCCGATTCAAGAATGCTTTGCTCCAGCATGCGCGTGGTCAAGGAGTCATCGATCACCAGCACCGGCATGCGCGGTGGCGGCACGGGCGGCGGCGCTGCCACGGCCCCTTGCGCCTGACGCACCAGCCCCTCGGGATCGAGCACGAGTTGTGGATCGCCGCGCACATCCAGGGTGGCTCCGGCGACCAGCGGGCTGGCCGGGACACCGGCCGGCAAGGGGCGCAGCACGAGCTTGGCCGTGCCGATCAGGCGATCGATGCCAATGGCCACCCGTTGGCCGCCGCCCTCCACCACCACGGCCGTCGTGGGGCCGTTCGGGCGCAGCCACGCGCCCCCCTTCAGCACCTGTGACAAGGCGAGATGCGGAATGACGCCTTCCTCGAAGACGATGGTGTCGCCCTGGGCCGTCCTGGCGATCTGCTCGGGCGCAAGGCGCAAGGTCCGCCGCACGGCATCGAGCGGGATCGCAACCACCATGCCTCGGGCCTCCAGCATCAGCGCTTCCACGGAAGCCAGGGACAGCGGCACCATGAGCTCCAAGGACGTGCCGCGGCCCGCGGAGGTTTGCAGGCCGACCTCACCGCCCAGGCGCTCGGCGGCCTCCCGCACCACATCCAGGCCGATGCCGCGCCCGGCCACCTCGGTGACGCCGGCGCTGGTGCTCAGGCCCCCGTGCAGCATCAGGCGCAACAGCGCCTGGGCATCCAGCGCCTGCTGTTCGCCGCCCAGCAGACCCTTGCGTTGCGCGTTGCGCCGCACGGCCTCCACATCGACGCCGGCGCCGTCGTCACTGCATCGGAACACCACGCGCCGGCCTCGCCGCAGCACCTCGACCGTGATCCGCCCGTCGACGGGCTTACGCGCGGCGAGACGCTCGCCAACGGTTTCGATGCCATGTGCCACCCCATTGCGCACGAGTTGCAGCAACGCGCCCTGCACCGCATCCAGCACCGCGGCGTCGAGCCGCACATCCGCGCCACGACCCTCGAAGACCACGCGCTTTCCCAACGCCTGCGCGGCATCGCGCGCACCCCGTTCGAGCATCGGGAACAACGCACCGGCAGGCACGAGGCGCATTTGCTCTGCCACATCACGCACCTGCCGCAGCTCTCGGTCCAATCGCTCGATCGAGGTGCCGGAGGTCTGCAAACAGGTGCCGATCAAGCGCCGCAATTCTTCCGCCAGCGCCTGTGTCTTGCGCCCGCACGGCACCGTCCCGCCCGATCGCGTCAATTGCACCTGCAGGCGCTCGGCAAGCGATTCGGCCTGTGCCAGAGCGGACAGACGAAGCCGCAGGCCTTCGACCTGGGCATGCGTTTCGGCCACGCCGTTGACCAGGGCGTCCACCTCGGCCACATCGGCCCGCACCGTGCGCAACGTCTCCGCAGGAGGCGCCCGGTCAGGCGAAGCACCGTCCCCGCCGGGCGCCAATGCCGCAGCCAGGCCGGCCATCTGGTCGACGCGCGCCAGCACGGCATCGACGCACTCCCTCGGCGCCGCCTCCGCAACATCGCGCCAGGGCGCCAGCACGTCTTCGATGGCATGCGCATGGTTGGCGATGTCGGTCTGCTTCACGACGCGAGCCGCTCCCTTGAGCGTGTGCGCCAGGCGCAGCAGGCGCGGCACCACCGAAGAAGGTGCACCGCCGCGCTCGAGTTCGAACGCTCCCTGACCGAGTTGCTCGATCAGTTCACGCGCCTCGATGCGGAAATACTGATAAGGGTCCTTGGCCATACATCAGGCAGCCGCGGCCTGCGGCTGCACCAGACGCAATAGATCTCGGGACAGGCTGGCCAGTTGCGACACCGTCTCCAGGGTCTGGCCGGAACTCGCTTCGGATTCGCGCGTCGTCTGCGCCACGCCCGCGATTGCCACATTGACCTGCTCCACGGCACTGCTTTGCTGCTTGGTCGACAACTCGATCTCGCGCGCCGCCTCCGTGGTGGTCGCCACGAGTGCCGCGATCTGCTTGAACGCCGCGGTGACTTCGCTGAACTGCCCGGAGCCCGTGTCCACGGCCTTCGAGCCGGTCTCGGTGGCCATCACCGTGGTGTTGACGGCACTGCGGACGTCGTCGATCAGGGTACGGATCTCCTTGGTCGACACCCCGACGCGGTCGGCA
>Ga0207679_10000052_pt1 | contig 110612 bp, 99 predicted proteins | sample KBSC73metaG_FD_184320 | JGI IMG/M metagenome (GOLD analysis project Ga0207679, IMG submission 184320) | Corn rhizosphere microbial communities from Kellogg Biological Station, Michigan, USA - KBS C7-3 metaG (SPAdes) (version 2) | ecosystem: Host-associated > Plants > Roots > Rhizosphere > Soil...
CAGTGCAAACCGTCATGTCTGCTTTGGGCCAGAAGCGGACATTCCGTTATTCGATGACGTCGTCGGCGCGCCCGATGAGTGTGTTCGGGACGTTGAGGCCGAGCGTCTTGGCCGTCTTCAAATTGATAGCCAGGTTTACTTTTGTAGCTTGCTGGACAGGTAGGTCGGCCGGCTTCTCGCCCTTGAGAAGGCGGCCAGCGTAAACGCCGGCTTGGCGATACGATTCCGCCGGGCTGTTTCCATAGCTCATTAAGCCACCGGCAACGACAAAGTCCCGCGCCGCGTGAATCGCGGGCATAGCGTAGCGGGCGGTTAGCGCGGCGAGCTCTTTAGTGTGACTTATGAAGAGTGCATCGGCGTCAATGATAAGCGCGTTTGCCTGGACTTGAGCCAACGTCGCAAGAGCGTCCTTGATTTCGCGTTCGGTACTCGCTCGCAGAACATGCAGCTGCAGACCCATTGTGCGAGTTGCTGCCAAAAGGTCTCTTTCCGAGGTCTCGGCGACAATGGGGTTAGCCGGATTAATTAGCGCCGCAATGACGGTCGCTTTGGGCAGCAGTTCATGCACTAGCTCCAGCCGCTTCGCCGCTATTTGCACGTTTAGTGTGGTTACGCCTGTGATATTGCCGCCAGGCCGGTGGAAGTTGGCGACAAGCCCAATTTTGACTGGGTCGGTTCCTACGTAGAAAACGGTCGGAATCGTGCTGGTCGCTGCCTTTGCCGCCAGAGCCGCCGGAGTGCTGCCAAGCGCAGCAATGACGTTCACCTGACGCCGAACAAGTTCGGCTGCCAGGGCTGGCAATCGATCTGTTTGACCCTCCGCCCAGCGATACTCGATGCTTACATTCCGCCCCTCGACGTAGCCAACCTGACTCAAGCCTTCACGGAAACCACGCAGCCGATCTGCGAAGAGGTCAGGCCATTCAGGGCTGAGAAATCCAATCACCGGCAGTGCCGGCTGTTGCGCACGCGCCGCCAGAGGCCAAGCAGCCGTTGCAGCAGCTCCTTTGATGAACGCGCGTCGCCTCAATTATCGCCCCCGAGGCTTAGACACCGGGATGGTAGCAATTCCGAAGTGTGATCAGGAAGAGGTCGGTAATGTCCGCTTTGGGTCATAAGCGGACATGTGCGGTGCAAAACGGCATGTCCGCTTTAACCCCAATAGCGACCACAAAAGCGGACTCCGACCGCGCTGAAAACCGGCCGCTGCAAAATAAATTTGTACATTGTTGATTTTGTACATCCGCATGTACATCGCCCCACGGCTTTTGCGGTCTCGCAAACAAATCAATGCGTTAATGCATTGTCTGCCTTACCCCTGAAAGCGGACGTGTGCGGCGCAAACCGTCAGGTCTGCTTTGGGCCAAAAGCAGACATGTGCGCTGCAAAATCTCATGTCCGCTTTGCCCCCAATAGCGACCGCGAAAGCGGACATCAAAGGCGAGACGCTCGACCGAAGCCGCTACCCATCAGCGACGTGCAGATTTCATAGGTACGTCTGGCGCCGTAGCCTGACCGCGAGTCGGACGAAAGTCGTCGCCATGGAGCAGGCTGCCTTTATGCCTGCAATGAAATTCCCGGATACCTTCGAAACACCGCCCACCCGGCGACGCTGGCCGACGGCGATCTCACATGCAGGCAGATCGGCGGCTGCAACCCGCATTAACATTTCTAGGTTCCAGCCGTACGTCATGTCGACCATGCCGAGGCGATCCAGCGCGTCGCGCCGGATCGCGCGAAATGGCGAGAGGTCGGTGAAGCGTGCGCCATAGACGAGACGTAAAAGCAGGCGCCCGACATAGGCGGCGATGACCTGTTGTGGCGCCAGACTGCCGCGCTCGCGCGCACCACGAACGCGAGAGCCGAGAACGAAGACGGCTTGCCCCGCGATAATCGGCGATACCAGGCGGGGTATGAATTCCACGGGATCGCTGCCGTCGCCATCGAGAAAGACCACGATATCCGCGTCCTCGCGCACCGCGGCGATGCCCGCCTGGATCGCGCGCCCGTAGCCGCGCCGTGGCTCGACGATGACGCGGGCGCCGGCATCGGTCGCCTCGTCGACCGTCCTGTCCCGCGAGCCACCATCCACGACGACAACGTCGCTCACATTCTGTGCAAGCACGCCGCTTACGACCTGTGCAATTGCCGCTTCCTCATCAAGGCATGGGATGATCGCCGAGATAATGGCAGAGCGAGGGGACGTGGACGCCGGCGCATCGCGCTCGTGCGCAGGGTCGCTCATAGGCTCCAGCGCAGTCCGCAATTGGCGCAGGCGGCGGACGGCTTATCGGAGAGCAGAGCCCTGCGGAATTGCCGATACGCCGGCCCGTTCCAGATGTCCCGCAAGCTTTGCTGCGTCGCATCACCCAACGTGTAGTTGTCGTAGCCATGCTGTGAAAACGGCGCAATGCAGCACGGTAACGCCCGGCCGTTGGCGGTGAAATACATCAGCGACCAGGGCCGCCGGCAGAGCGACCAGGGCGAGTCCTCGTCGGTCTTTTTCAAGCTCAGGCCGGGTTCAGACGCCGCGCCCGACGCGCTGAAGGTGATGCCAAGCGCGCGCGCGAGATCCTCGGCTTGCCTGAGAGAGGCCGCCTCTTCGCGCGTCAGACGCTCGAACAGCGCCTGATCCGGTTGGGCTTTGCCAATGGCTGACTGGTCGAAGAACACCAGCCTCTGCAGATAGACTTCCTGGACGCCGATCTCCGCCGCGAGTTTAACGAAGGCCGGCAGCTCCTCGACGGTCTCCTTCAAGCCGGTCAGCCAGGCGGACACCTGCGGCTTGGTATGTCCCTCGCGTTCCTGCAGATTGCGAAACGCGCGCACGTTACGAACAATGCGGTTGAAATAGTCCCTGCCGCGAATAGCCTTGAAGCTTTCGCGGTTCGATGCGTCGAGCGATACACGTAGCTCATCAAGCCCGGCGGCAATCAGCGCGCGCCCGTTGCGTTCACTGAGGACAGTTCCGTTGGTGTTGAACAGAACGTAGATTCCACGATCCTTCAAATACGCCACCATCCGTGGCAGGTCCGCGACCAGCATCGGCTCGCCGACACCATGCAGCACGGCCCTGGCAAGATCAGGCAGTTGGTCGACAATCGACCTGAACAAGTCCCAACTCATATCTGCCGGCGGCTCGAGCTCCTCGTAAGTGCGCGGGCAGGTGGTGCACAGCAAATTGCAGCGATTGGTGATTTCCAGGTAGACGCAGACCGGCGGGTGGGCGGCCGCCTCGGTGCGCTCGCCCTTGACCGATTCGTGGTAGCGGCGCGGATCGACGCGTGTGTCAACAACCGGATCGCTGCCGCGAACACTCATTACGATCGTCCTGTTCCCGCGGCCTTCTTCAGATAGGCCGCCCGGGCTGACCAAATGCACGCCAGGAGAAAACTTCCAAATAAAATAGACTTGATGACCGGCTTTGGAAGGTGAAATTCCCAATACAGTTCGTTGGTCAGGAGGAGCGCGCCAATCGAAACGACCCATGTCGGCGCATTACCGCAAAGGGCGACGAACGGCAGGATGGGTAGGAAGTGCCAGGGACGATTTGGCGACACCAGGAGTAAGACGACGAGCAACAACATGTTCGTGTCGGCGAGGCTGGACGCGATTGTCCTGTCCGGGCGGCGCGCAGCCGACAACGTCATGAACAGCACGATCAACGCCGCTACGACGGCGTAGGCGGCAACATCGCCGCGATGAGTGCCGAAAATCAGACGCCAGACGGAAAGCGGCCAGAGATCGTCACCAGAAGCAATACCCTCTTCCGTCAGATATCCTTTGGTCAGGAAACCGAAGATCCCCCAGCCCGCGGAAAGATACGGAAGATAACAAAGCGCGATTAGGGCGATCACGGCGGCCGGCATCTTCCAGTCCCACGGGCGCCAGATCGACGCCAGCGCCGGCGCCACATATGGCTTCACCAGCGCCCCGAGCGCGATCAAGATTGCCCCGCGCCTTGCATGAGCGGTCAGAGCGACCCACAGCCCGAGCAGCATCAGCGCGACCGCCAGGGCATCGACGTGACCGTTATTGGCAATCTCCCAGATCGGGAGGGGATGCCAGAAATATGCGACAATCCGGGTGGTCGGCCGTCCCATGTGACGTAAGAACAGCATGATCAAGGTCACGCTGACCGCCTCGCAACTGAGCAAGGCCAGACGCATGACGTTGACGCTTTCGCCGATGCGCGTAACGATCAGAAAGAAGAATTCGGCGACTGGCGGATAGATCGTGACGGCATAATCCGCCCGATTGATCCTGGGAAAGATCGTGGTGTCGCGCAGAGGCGCGAGCGCGTCGTGGGCGGGAAAGTAGCGGTACGGATTGATGCCGGCTGCCTGAACCCTGCCATCCCAGATGTAGCGAAAGATGTCGGTGGACAGGAGCGGGTCAAACAGTAGCACGTAGACGCGCAGCAGAATCCCGATGCCGAAAATCAGCCACAGGGCGCGGCTTGTCGCGGTGCGCTCGGCCACATGCGTTGCGGCAATCGTCAACAGGCTCGCAGGAATGGCCATGGCAATAAAGGCATTGTCGCCGCCGGCCCGGAAAGCAAACGGTGTCGCCAGGGTCAGGGCTGCGAAGATCGCACCGATGGTGGCCAATTGATAAAGCGGCGCGTGTTTTCCGGTGGATGGCGGCGGTTGGGCGAATTGATCGGTAAAGACCCCCGACATGGGATCACGCGCTCGCCGGTGGTGCGGCCGCAAGAAAAGCTCGCGTCGCTGAAGCATGGCTGCCGCCGCGAAATCGCGTCGAATTGCCGGCCAGTTCGTCCCGCAGCCAGCCTAATGTTTCAACATCATCGATGTCGTACCATTCTGGAAGTAGCGTGGTGGCAAGTCCGATTTCCGCGGCGCGCTCGCATGTATGGCCAAGCACGGTTTCGGTTCCCCAATCAATTTGGGCAAACACGCGCCTGTGTGGGAATTTCAATCCGATGAGGTAGTAGCCGCCATCGCTCGCCGGACCAAGCACCATTCGGTCGCCTGGATTGCGCAATATCTCGATTGCCTGTGCCAGGAAGCCGGAAGGCAGCGTTGGGCTGTCGCCATTGACCAGCAGGACACAGTCATGTCCCGCAAGCAGCAGATCGCGCGTCGCGCCAAACAGCGCTTCTCCAAGGTCGCCGCCGCCCTGCAGCATGAGTGGAAACTTTTCCGGAAATAGCTTGCGCAGCACCCGTTCAGTTCCCGCCGGCGCATAGACCGCGTAGCCGCGCCGACCCAGAGTTTCGGGTACCGCTTCAATCGCCGCGGCAACGTCGCGTAAAAAGCAGGCGGACAGTTCTGAGGCGGCAACTGCTCCGATGGCTTTCGCGAGTCGTGTTTTTGTCTGGCCCGGCTGGGGCGCCTTGCACATCACTCCGATCGCAGCAACGCTCACGACCAGAATGACCGAAGGCGCTCGGCCACGATCGCGACCAGGTCGAGCGCATCTTTAGTGCCGTCCGCCTCACCCTTTTCGAAATCGCCGGCGATGCGGCCCATCTGATTTGTAACATGGGCAAAACACAGGACAGGCTTTTGTCGAACTTGCGCAAAGGCATAGAGCGCGGCCGCTTCCATCTCGACCGCCATCAGATTTTTTTCACGCATGGCATCGATGGCAGGCTGGGTCTCACGGAACGGCGCATCGGTTGTCCAGGTCGCGCCGGTAAGCACCGGCACTTGCAACTTTTCGAATGCCCCGTCGAGTGCTGTGACCGATGTAGGGTCGGCATGGGAATAGTCAGATGCAGCCATGTAGTGATAGCTGGTGCCTTCGTCACGCAGCGCGCGTTCGATCAAGATGAAATAAGGCGGCGGGCGTATTGGCACAATTTGCCCGGATGACGTCACGCTGATCAGCAATTTGCACCCGGATGCGAACATTTCCTCAGCGATAAGCACGGCGAATGAGGCGCCGACGGCGCAGCCGACAATTCCGAAATCGATCCCGCCGCGGCTAAAGGAATACAGCTGCGTGTGATAGCACGCCCATGCCGGGTCGAGCCGGGCCTCACCGCGGGCAAGCAGGCGGCGCACCATGTCGCCGTCTGGATCGAGGATACAGATGGGGGGAATGCTGGCGGCGCCAATTTGCTTCTGCCGGCGCGCTTCGCGGAGCAGATTTTCCGGCGTAAATGCCGACGGTATTTTGTAATGCTTTTGCGCGAGAATCGGCGGGATTTCACCGTGATTGGCCGACATCGGCACTCGACCTGTTTGACCCTGAAATTTGCCGAATATTGGTAGCGGTTCTCGTTGATGTCCGACAAGCCCATATCTGCCGCTCGATAAAAAGCTCAGCGACTACCGCGTCCGACGTTCTTCACGATCGTGTGCTCTGGAAGCCCGTTCCGAGGTGAGCACTTGGCCAGAATGGCAGGAGAAAATAAACTGATTGCCGTGCCAGAGGGCTGCAGTGATCCACTGTCGGCGGGGAGACAACAATGCGCACGAATCCTTTCTTGGATAGTTGGCTGTTTCTGATCGGAGCGACTGACGATCATCGAGCGCTCGGCCTTTTCCAGTATGTCATGGTGGCGCTGTTCTGGGCATTGCTCGTCGCGAGCGTATGGATCGCCTTCAAGAACTGGTCGGAGAATCGGGAACAGCGCCGTGGCAGCCACGCGATCATCTGGATTTGCCGCCTGTTGGTCGGTGCGCAGTGGTTTCAGGGCTGCCTCTGGAAGCTGCCTTTACCGGTCTCGGGTGGTTTCCAGTATTGGACCGGGCAGATGGGCGAGCATGCGGCGTTCGCGTTTCATCGCGAGCTGGTCAAGAGCGTATACCTGCCATTTATCAATATCATCGACCCGCTCGTGTTCCTGGCTGAGCTTGCGTTCGCGGTGTCACTCATGCTTGGCGTCAGCGTGCGCCTCGTCGCGATTGTTGCCGCAGCCTATTCACTGCACCTCTGGCTCGGCCTCTACCGCCATCCCGCCGAATGGCCGTGGAACTACATGTTTCTCGCGATCGTGCACGTGCAGTTCGCGGTCTATGCCGCCGGTCGCAGCCTCGGCATCGACGCGCTGATCCGCCGTCGCGCAGCGGACAACTTTCTTACGCGCTTCGCGGTACAGGCGGGCTAAGGCAGCACGGTCAGCAGAATATGCATCGATGAGTGAACTCGGGAGATTCAACCATGGATCCAAAAAAAACGTCACAAGAGGTCAACCACCGTTTTGTCAAAACCGCTCGTCTCAACATGACCCGTCTCCTGGCCTTGGTGGTGTCGGTCCTGGCGCTTGCGGCAGCCTCCCAGGCGCAGGAACGTCCGCCGATTTTCCAACAAATGTTCAAGGCCTATGGATTTGAGTCGTTCGGCCAAGTCGAGAAAATCCGCTACACCTTTAACTTGGAGGTCCCCGGACTGAATCTTTCCCGCAGCTGGGAATGGGAACCCAAGACGGACCTGATTTCCTACGAAGGCAAAGATAAAGATGGCAAACCGGTGAAGGTGACGTATGTGCGTTCGCAGCTCGGCAGCCAATCCGACGCTGTGAAGAATGACATCGATCCCGCGTTTAGCAACGACAATTACTGGCTGCTCCTCGTGCTGCATTTTTCCTGGGACGGAAGTGCCACGATTACCGATGAGGGCGCGCAAAAGCTTCCGCTGGGGAATGGCTCCGCGAAGCGGGTCGTGGTGAAATATCCCTCCGAGGGTGGCTACGCACCGGGCGACACTTGGGACCTCTATGTCGGCACGGACAATAAAATTGAGGAAATTGTCTATCACGGCGGCGGACCGGGTACGCAAAAAAGGCCCAAGCTCCTGATGGTGACGTGGGCTGACTACAAGAAGGCGGGGCCGCTCTTTGTTTCACAGGATCACCGCGGCACCGCGGACGGTCAACCGGTGCGCATTTTCCTTTCTGACGTGGCCCTAAAGTTGCAGGGCTCAGACAGCTGGCTGAACGCGCAATAGAAAGGGGCGGTCGATTCAGCAATTGTCCCTGCGACCAGGCTTCTCATGATCATCGACGAGCGTGACTAAGCGCCGGCGATTTACACAGCCGCGAGCGCCTGATCGATATCCGCAATTATGTCGTCGGGGTGCTCGATGCCCACCGCGAGCCGGACGTATCCCTCCGTGACGCCGGTCTGCAGTTGCTCCTCCGGCGTCAGCTGCGAGTGAGTCGTGGTGGCCGGATGAATCGCAAGAGAGCGGGCATCACCGATGTTTGCGACATGATAGAGCAGCTTCAGATTGTCGATGAATTTGCGGCCGGCCTCTTTGCCTTTCTTGAGCTCGAAGCCTAACAACGCGCCATAGCCACCCTTCAAATAGGTATCCGCACGGCGTTTGTTCTCCCCCGTCATCAGGCTGGGGAATATTACCTTGCTGACTTTCGGATGTTTGGCGAGAAAATTCGCAACGGTGATCGCGTTGCTACAATGTTGCCGCATGCGCAGCGCCACGGTCTCCAAGCCCTGGATGAACATGAAGGCATTGAACGGGGACATCGCCGCACCGATATCGCGCAGCAGTGTCACGCGTGCCTTGATGATGTACGCAATCGGCCCAAGCGGTTTGACTGCCTGCGTCCATACAGCACCGTGGTAGCTTGGGTCGGGTGTGTTCAACATCGGAAAGCGGCTCGCGTGCTTTTCCCAATCAAAATTGCCACCGTCGACGACGATGCCGCCGATCGATGTGCCGTGACCACCGATATATTTCGTGGTCGAATGCATGACAATCGCGGCGCCATGCTCGATCGGTTTGCAAAGCACCGGGCAGGCCGTGTTGTCCATGATGAGCGGGATACCCATCTCGCGACCGATCTTGGCAACTTCCGCGATCGGGAAGACTGCAAGTTTCGGGTTGGGCAATGTCTCGCCATACCAGCAGCGCGTACGCGCGTCACTTGCCTTACGGAAGTTTTCCGGGTCCGCGGGGTCGACGAAACGGCATTCGATGCCCATGCTGCCCATGGTGTTCTGGAAAAGGTTCCAGGTGCCGCCATAGATGTCGGTCGAACAGACAAAATTGTCGCCAGCATGACAGATATTTTGCACAGCGAACAGAGAGGCGGCTTGTCCCGAGGCGACGGCCAGCGCCGCGACACCACCCTCGAGTGCAGCCACGCGCTCTTCCAGCACGGCTTGCGTCGGATTCATGATGCGCGTGTAGATGTTGCCGAACTCCTTGAGGGCGAAGAGGTTGCCGGCATGTTCGGTCGAATTGAACTGATATGAAGTGGTTTGGTAGATCGGCACCGCAACGGCCGTAGTGGCCGGATCGGACCGGTAGCCGGCATGCAGGACTATGGTTTCCGCGTGAGGACTGGTCGTCGGCATGTGTTCACCCCCGAGGCTTCACGACAGAGCTATCGTAGCGTTTCAAACCGACGCGGTGGAAGGGGCTATCACTGTCCGCTTTGGATCAGAAGCCTACATATGCGCCACAAAACGGCATGTCCGCTTTACTCCCAATAGCGACCGCGAAAGCAGACATTTGCCCTGGGGCATGTCTGCTTTACCCCCGAAAGCGGACATGTGCGGTGCAGTGGTCCCATGTCCACTAAGGGCCAAAAGCGGACATCCTCAACGCAAGCCCGATGGGGTATCCTTGGCGCGCAATCACTAGACGCACATCTGCGTAACGCTGCCTTAAATCGGAAGGAGGTTGCAATGACTGATTTCGAGAGCAGCATTGTAACAAGCGCCGATGGTCTCCGGGCGCTCTACGCTCAGCCGAGCGAGCGCGTCGCCAAGAAACCGATTGACCATGTCAATGAGGTTGGCCGCGCTTTTATCGCCGCTTCGCCATTTCTGGTACTTGCGACTGGCAGCCGACAAGGTCTGGACTGCTCGCCCAAGGGCGATCAGCCCGGCTTTGTTCAAGTAGCAGAAGACGGTCGGACACTGTTCATACCGGACCGTCGCGGTAACAATAGGATCGATGGCCTCAAGAACCTTGCTGAGGACCCGCGTATCGCGCTGATTTTTCTCGTGCCCGGAGTGAATGAGACCTATCGGGTGAATGGGCGCGCACAGATTTCCCAGGATGCAGATCTCAGGCGCCGGTTCGCCGTTAACGGAAAAGAACCTGCGACGATTATGGTCGTCACGGTCGAGGAAACATTCCAACATTGTGCAAAGGCACTTATCCGATCCGACCTATGGAAGGCGGGCAGTCATGGACGCCCTCAAGGTGTGCCGGCAATTGGCGACTTCGTAGCAGCTCGCAACCCGGAAGTAGACGGTGCCGCCTTTACGGCAACCTATAACGAAAGAATACCCGGCGAGCTTTACTAAGTACGCACAGCCTCTGTTAGCAACGGAAATCGACAGATTTTGCAACGCAAACCTTCATGTCTGCTATGGGCCAATAGCGGACATCACCGCGGTCTATTCGGCAGCGACTTTGGGGCGGTCAAAATCAGATTGAATAATTAGACCAGCTGCATCTGCGGCAAACTTCATTAATGCGACATTCCAATCGGTTTCTGTGCGAGGTTGCCTGTAAGCAAGTACAAACGTCCCAAAGGGCTTGCCATCGCCGAGATAGACTGGACGCGATTGCAGCGAACGGATGCCGTTATCGAAACTCAGACGCTGCCACTGTGGATCAAAGCGCCGCTCTTCCGCGATGTCGGGACAGGTGATGATCTCGCCCCGCGCAACAGCCCGTACGCAACTGCCAAAGTTAACCGGCGACAATGGGATTGCCCTAATCGCGGCGGCGTACTCGGGCAGTCGGGGAAAGATGGCTCGTTCGATATGCGTGCGGGACGGATTGCAAATCGTCAGGCCGGCAATCGAACCGGCTGCCAGCGCCTCAACGCGCTCGCAAAGCGAAATAAGTGCGTCATCTAACGAGACGTGGCGACTCTCCAGAGGATTGTCGGGCCAAGGGTTGGCGCTAAGCTCGGTCATTACAAGTTCCCCATACTCAGCTGGTCTAAGAAGTTCTGAGCCAGCGACTGCGTGAACCTGATTGCTCAGGAATGACGAGTTCGCTCCGAGACAGAGCGTTATCTGGCGCGTCCTTTTGGAGCCGCGCCCGTGACCCCGAATTCCTCGGACTTGGTGCCGAAAGCCGCAACGGTAAAGCCTTCCGCGGCAAGACCGCGTTTCAAGAGTTCCCGAATTGCTGAAGCCCTGCTCGGCATCCTTTGCTTGAAGCGAAAATCGTCCAAAGCCATCAACTCTTCGGCCGTCAGCATGACCTGAAGCCGTTCACCGCGGGATTCGCTGTCTGACATGTGGTTCTCCATACCGAATGCCGCCATATGAGTAACATACTCATTCTACTCTAAATATGCAAGCATCTAAAAAACAGGTAAAGGCTAAAAAGGTTCCGAAAGACTAAGAACCGACTGAATCTAAGGCGTGGCAAGAGGATGGCTACGCGCCAACCGGGCCTTCGACACAGACACTGGTTGCAAAGAAACAGAATTGACGCCTCTAACGTGTGCCTTAGCGTTGGCATCATGAAACAGAGCAAACTCGAAGAAGTTGGCGTCATGAAAGAGATCAGACTCAAAGAAGCAGTAGAGACCTCGCCGACACCGCTGATTCTTTGTCAGCGTTGCGGTGGTCCGACGCGTCTAATCGGTAGCGAGGCTCATCCCGTTCAAGACAACATCGACCTTCTCACGTACTGCTGCTTGGGCTGCGAGGAGTTCACGGTGTTGCCGATCCCAGCAAACATCTAACGCAGGGATACGGTCATGCAGCACTCTTGGATCGAGTGGTCATCTCAAGAAATCGGACATCCTGACTGTGCCAAATGCGGCGCGCCGATGTGGCTCACCCGCATCGAGCCCGACGAGCCGGATCATGACCGGCGCACTTTCGAGTGCCAGGCGTGCGGCAACAGTAAGTTTGAAATCGTCAAATTCCGCTAAGTTTTTCAACTTCCCTGAGCGCGTTCGAATGTCCGCTTTGGGTCAAAAGCAGACATGTGCAGTGCAAGAAGGCATGTCCGCTTTGCCCCCAAGAGCGGTCGAAATAGCGGACATCGTATGTCGGTGAATAGCAGATACTTCTGCTCTGGCGGACGCACAAGCGCAGCAATTTCGGTCTTGTTGAGATATCGGCTGCGCGGCTCTTCCGGGTTGCGTCGCACGCCAACCGCTGGATTGTGTTCACACCAACTCCACCGGATTGCTAAGTTAAAAGCTTTGCGCAGGATCTCGACCGTGCGGTTGGCGCGCACCGGTGTGCTGCGGATCATTGTAATGTCGCGGTGGAGCGCATCGATTGCAGCGTGATCGATCGCGCCAAGCTTGAGCTTGCCGAGGCAAGGTAAAATGATCTTCTCCCAGATACTGCGCTCATCGGTCTGCGCACGAGGCGCTTTGCGCGTCAAATGTTCGAGCTGATAGCGCTCCCACAGATGGTTGAGCGTGGGGGCTGCGCGCTCGTCATGGCGCTCGCCCATCGGATCGCGGCCCTGGTCGACTTCGCGCTTGAGCTCCTTGGCGCATTGCCGGGCGGCCTGGACGGACCAATCCGGATAAGCGCCGATGGTAAAGCGGCGTTGACGTCCTTGCGCGCGATAGTCGAGCACAAAGGACTTGGCGCCGCCCGACGTCACGCGCAGCGCAAAGCCCTTCACGTCACCGTCCCAGAGTAGTGTCTGGCCACGCGCCGGCGGTATCGCCTTGCGCGCAATATTGTCGGTCAGGCGCTCGGTCATCGGAATTTCCGTGTCAGCACTGTGTCAACACATCGAACGACAGAAACTGTCGTCGAGCGTCATCGAATAGCAGAGCGTGTCGCGGAATGTTGCGTTAAAACAGTAACTTGGTTAAAACGGTTGAATTTTGTGAGAGAAGCGAAAAGCGCCAGGACAGTCTCATAACCTGAAGGTCGTAGGTTCAAATCCTACCCCCGCAACCAAATATACGCCGCCGAGTCTTGGACCCGGTGGCGTTTTTATTGCAGGGGGCAGTCCGCCGCCGAATTCCACGTCAGCCGAACGATGCATGCATGTTGGAACTGCCCGTCGGCTGTCGCGTCTAGAACGCGCGATGAAGTGGAGCGAATTTCTTACTCACGGGTTTGCAATAAGAGGAACAGGCGCCGTGTTAGTGTTACCGGTATTGCGCGATCGAGTTATTAAGTTAGTGCGCGCGATACGTGTTGCGCTGCAAAAACGCCTCGTAAATCGGCCTCCGCGCGTAATCGACGCAGCCGATTGCATGCGCGTATCGAACTATCTGCTATTTGTGATTTGATCTGAACTGGATACGATGCCCACAAGGGTGATGAGTTAAACGCCGAGCCGGCGCAAAGACCGGCCGCGCAGCAACACTGAAGGGAGGAGTGAAATGCGAATTACGAGCAAGGCTTTAGGCGTTGCTGCGTTCTGTTTTAGCGGCGCAGTGGCAATGTCGATTCCTGCGCAAGCATGGGAACCGACCCATCCGATCGAAATTATTGTTCCCGCCGGTACCGGCGGTGGCGCCGATCAGATGGCCCGCGTGACGCAGGGCATTATCACCAAGCATAACCTGTCCAAGCAGTCCGTCGTTGTGATCAACCAGTCCGGCGGTGCGGGCGGCGAAGGCTTTCTGGCCGCAAAGAACGCCAAAGGCGACGGCCACAAGCTGATCATTACACTGTCAAATCTTTTCACGACGCCGCTTGCAACCGGCATTCCGTTCAACTGGAAGGACCTCACCCCGGTCGCGATGATGGCACTCGACGAGTTTGTGCTGTGGGTGAACGCCGACAAGCCGTACAAGAGCGTCAAGGACTACGTCGACGCAATCAAGGCGGCGCCCGACAACACCTTCAAGATGGGCGGCACCGGATCGAAGCAGGAAGACCAGATCATCACCGTCGCGCTTGAAAAGGCGACGGGCAAGAAGATGACCTACATCCCGTACAAAGGCGGCGGTGCGGTCGCCGTTCAACTGGTCGGCGGGCACGTCGACTCCACCGTGAACAACCCGATCGAGGCGGTTGCCCATTGGCGCGCCGGCAAGTTGCGTCCGCTCTGCGTTTTCGACAGCAAGAAGCTGGACTACAAGGAAAAGATCACCGCCGATACGTCGTGGAACGACATCCCGACCTGCAAGTCGCAGGGTCTGGACGTCGAATACCTGATGCTGCGCGGCTTCTTCATGCCGCCGGGCGTCACGAAAGATCAGGTCGCCTATTATGTTGACCTGTTCAAGAAAGTGCGCGAAACGCCCGAGTGGAAGAAGCTGATGGATGACGGAGCCTTCAACCAGACCTTCATGACCGGCGACGACTACGCAAAATGGGTCGCGAACGCCGAAAAGTTGCATGAAGGCTTGATGAAAGACGCTGGCTTCCTCGCCAAGACGAACTGATCTGCGGCGCATATCCAACCGCAGGACAAGAGGCAGGAATGAACGAAACGGTAAAAGAAGCCGGTGGGGCGGGTCCGTCCCACCGGGGTGTTGAGATTGGCGTGGCCGTTGCCATGGGCCTCCTCGCGCTGATCGGAATCTACGGAAGCATCAAGGTTGGCATCGGTTGGGGCGCGGAGGGTCCGCGGGCCGGGTTCTTCCCGTTCTACGTCAGTCTGGCGGTGGTGATCTCCTGCGCGGTGAACCTCACCAAGATCTTGTTGAGCGCGGATGACGGCGAACTCTTTGCGGAGTGGGGACAGATCCGCCAGGTCCTGGCGGTGGTTGTGCCGACCGCGGTCTACGTCGCGGCGATCCCGTATCTCGGAATCTACGTATCGTCCGCGCTGCTGATCATTACGTTCATGAAGTGGCTGGGCAACTACAACTGGCTCGTGGCCGTTGCGGTCGGGGTGGTCGTTCCGATCCTCACGTTTCTGATGTTCGAGGTCTGGTTTCTGGTGCCCTTGCCGAAGGGGCCGCTCGAAAATCTTCTGGGGTACTGAGTTGGGGGCCGCCGCCATGCGATGGCCGGCGGGTCAAGGGACTAAGCGAAATGTTCGAAGATATCGGTAATCTGCTCCACGGTTTTTCGGTGGTCTTGCAGCCGTTCAATCTCGTGCTGATGGTTGTCGGCATCATCCTCGGCGTGATCGTCGGTGTGCTGCCCGGTCTGGGTGGCGCCAACGGCGTCGCGATCCTGCTGCCATTGACGTTCTCGATGTCGCCGACCTCGGCGATTATCATGCTGTCGTGCATCTACTGGGGTGCGCTGTTCGGCGGCGCGATCACGTCGATATTGTTCAACATACCCGGCGAACCCTGGTCGGTGGCGACCACGTTCGACGGCTATCCGATGGCGCAGCAAGGGCGCGCCGGCGAGGCGCTCACGGCAGCCTTCACGTCATCGTTCGTCGGCGCGCTGTTTGCGGTCATCATGATCACCTTGGTGGCGCCGCTGGTCGCGAGCTTTGCATTGCGGTTCGGCCCGCCCGAGATCTTCTCCGTTTATTTTCTCGCCTTCTGCAGTTTCGTCGGCCTCAGCAAGGAGCCGCCGTTCAAGACGGTGGCCTCGATGATGCTCGGTTTTGCGCTCGGCGCGGTCGGGCTCGACCAAATGACTGGCCAGCTGCGCCTGACGTTCGGCGTTGAGCAGATGCTCAACGGCTTTGATTTTCTCATCGCCGTCATTGGCCTGTTCGGCATCGGCGAAATCCTGCTGACCATGGAGGAGGGGCTGAGCTTCCGCGGCAAGGCAGCCAAGATAAATCTGAAGATCGTATTCCAAACCTGGAGGGAGCTACCGCGCTACTGGATGCTGTCTCTGCGCTCCTGCCTGATCGGCTGCTGGATGGGCATCAGCCCGGCCGGCGCGACGCCGGCTTCGTTCATGAGCTACGGCATCGCCAAGCGCATTTCGAAGCGCGGGCAAAATTTCGGTAAAGGCGAAATTGAAGGCGTGATTGCGCCCGAGACGGCGGCGCATGCCGCCGGCACGTCCGCGTTGCTGCCGATGATTTCGCTCGGCGTGCCGGGGTCACCGACGGCGGCTGTGCTGCTCGGCGGCTTGCTGATCTGGGGTCTACAACCGGGACCCCTTCTGTTCACCGAGCAGAAGGATTTCGTCTGGGGCCTCATTGCCAGCATGTATATGGGCAACATCGTCGGCCTCATCATCGTGCTGACCTGCGTGCCGCTGTTCGCTGCAATTTTGCGCATTCCCTTCAGCGTGATCGCGCCGGTCATCTTGGTGCTGTGCGCGATCGGCGCGTACACCGTGCATAACAACACCTTCGATGTGGTGATGATGCTGGTGTTCGGCATCGCCGGTTACTTCATGAAGAAATGTAATTATCCGTTGGCGCCAATGGTGCTGGCGATCGTGCTTGGCGATAAGGCCGAAGAGGCGTTCCGCCAGTCGCTGCTTGCGTCTCAGGGCAGCCTCGGCGTGTTCTGGTCGAACGGTCTGGTGAGCACGATCATGGCACTCGGTCTGGTCGCCCTGTTCTGGCCGATCATTCAGTCCGGTTGGACCTGGCTGCGATCCGGCAAGTTGCGGCCGGCGCAATAGCCAACGACCTAACGGCAAGCCAATGAAATCCGCCCGTAATATCGGGCGGGTTGCGCCTGTCCACCTGTCTGGCATATTGTATACCAGTCATGAGTAGCCGAGACCGTAACCCCCGTCGCGTCGGTATTTCTGGCCGTGCTGCCCCCCGCACACCGCTTGCGCCGCACCCCGCGCTTGCGCCGATCGATGTCACGCCGAGCTTCAAGCACAAGGCCTACACCGCGTTGAAGAACGCGATCGTGGCGATGGATATCTACCGCAGCCGCGACGACATCCGGCTCGACGAGCGCAAGCTGGCGCAGGATTTCGGCATCAGCCGCACGCCGGTGCGCGAAGCCATGGCGCAGCTCGAGAGCGAGGGCTTCGTCCGCTCGGTGCCGCGCCGCGGCATCTACGTCGTGCGCAAGACCAAGCGCGAGGTGATCGAGATGATCACCGCCTGGGCGGCGCTCGAAAGCATGGCGGCGCGGCTTATCACAAAGACGGCGACCGACGAGGAGATCGCAGGCCTGCGCAAGATGTTCGCGACCTTCGAGAACGGCAAGCTGCGCGCGCATCTCGACGAATACTCCGACGTCAACATCGAGTTTCACCAGACTATCATCCGGCTCAGCCGCAACGACGTGTTGATCGACCTCGCCGAGAACCTGTTCACGCATATGCGCATGATCCGCCGCACGACCATCGGCGAGCAGGATCGCGCCGACCGCTCGATCCGCGATCACATGAACATCATCGAAGCACTTGAAGCCCGCGCGACCGATCGCGCGGAAGAACTGGTGCGCGACCACGCGCTCGGCCTCGCCGATCACGTGTCGCGCTATGCCGATTATCTCGATTGAACGAATAAAGCGACGGGAGACGCTCATGGCCGAAGCAGCAGTGAAGGCAAAGCCCGAAACCGCACCGGAAGCGGAACAGGATCTGACCGACGGATTTCACCTCATCATCGACGCGCTCAAGCTCAACGGCCTGACCACGATCTATGGCGTGCCAGGAATTCCGATCACGGATTTCGGCCGCATGGCGCAGGCCTCCGGCATCCGGGTCATTTCGTTCCGCCACGAGCAGAACGCGGGCTATGCGGCATCGATCGCCGGCTTCCTGACCAAGAAGCCCGGCATCTGCCTCACCGTTTCGGCGCCTGGTTTTCTCAACGGGCTCACCGCGCTCGCGCACGCGACCACCAACTGCTTTCCGATGATCCTCATCAGTGGTTCATCCGAGCGCGAGATCGTCGACCTGCAGCAAGGCGACTATGAAGAAATGGACCAGCTCGCGATCGCCAAGCCGCTCTGCAAGGCTGCCTTCCGCGTTCTGCACGCGCAGGACATCGGTATCGGTATTGCGCGCGCGATCCGCGCCGCAGTCTCGGGCCGCCCGGGCGGCGTCTATCTCGACCTGCCGGCCAAGCTTTTCGGCCAGGTGATGGGTGCCGAAGCCGGAAAGAAGTCACTCGTGAAAGTGATCGACGCAGCGCCGGCGCAAATCCCGGCGCCGGACGCGGTCAAGCGCGCGCTCGATGTTCTCAAGAGCGCCAAGCGTCCCTTGATTATCCTCGGTAAAGGTGCGGCCTACGCCCAGGCGGACGATCAGATCCGCGCCTTTGTCGAGAAGAGCGGCGCGCCGTTCCTGCCGATGAGCATGGGCAAAGGCCTGCTGCCTGACACGCATCCGCAGTGCGCCGGTGCGGCGCGCTCGACGGTGCTAAAGGACTCCGACGTCGTCCTGCTGATTGGCGCGCGCCTCAACTGGCTGCTGTCGCATGGCAAGGGCAAGACCTGGGGCGACGCCCCGAAAAAATTCATCCAGGTCGACATCGAGCCGAAAGAGATGGACTCGAACGTCGAGATCGCCGCCCCCGTGGTCGGCGATATCGGCTCGTGCGTTGCCGCGCTTCTCGCCGGTATGGGTGGCAACTGGCCGGCCGCGCCGGCGGACTGGACCGGATCGGTCGCGAAGAAGCGGGAAGAGAACGTTGCCAAGATGGCGCCGCGGCTGATGAACAACAATTCGCCGATGGACTATCACGGAGCGCTCGGCGTGCTGCGCACGATCGTCAAGGAGCGGCCCGACGCGATTTTGGTGAACGAAGGCGCCAACACGCTCGATCTCGCGCGCGGCATCATCGACGTCTACCAGCCGCGCAAGCGCCTCGACGTCGGCACCTGGGGTATCATGGGTATCGGCATGGGTTATGCCATCGGCGCGTCGATCGAGACAGGCAAGCCGGTGCTCGCCGTCGAGGGCGACTCAGCCTTCGGCTTCTCCGGCATGGAGATCGAGACGGTCTGCCGCTACAAGCTGCCAGTCTGCGTCGTCATCTTCAACAATGACGGCATCTATCGCGGCACCGACACCAACAGCGCCAATTCCGATCCGGCGACGACGGTGTTCGTCAAAGGCTCGCGCTACGACAAGATGATCGAGGCGTTTGGCGGCGTCGGCGTCAATGCGACGAGCCCCGACGAGCTCAAGCGCGCCGTCAACGCCGCGATGGACAGTGGCAAGCCGACGCTCATCAACGCGGTGATCGACCCGGCCGCCGGCAGCGAGAGTGGCCGCATCGGCAATCTCAATCCGCAAAGCAAGCTTCAGAAGAAGAAATAACCGGTTCCAGCTCAGAGAATTCGAGAGGAAAAACGTCAATGGCTACGCGCAAGAAATCAAAAGGCAAAGGAAGAGCCAAAGCGGCATCAAGGAAAGTCGTGAAGCTCAAGTCCAAAGCCGTCGCCGCCAAAAAGGCGAACGGCAACGGTCAGCTGCCACGGCCGTCGAGCAAGGCCTGGGGCCAGGCCGGCAAGGCTCTCACCGGCGTGCGCATCCTCGATTTCACGCACGTCCAATCGGGCCCGACCTGCACCCAGCTGCTGGCCTGGCTCGGCGCCGACGTCATCAAGGTCGAGCGTCCGGGTATCGGAGACATCACGCGCGGCCAGCTCGTGGACGTGAAGGGTGCCGACTCGCTCTATTTCACGATGCTCAATCACAACAAGCGCTCGATCACGATCGACTCCAAGCACCCGCAGGGCAAGCGCGTGCTCGACGAGCTGATCAAGACCTGCGATGTGCTCGTCGAGAACTTCGCGCCCGGCGCGCTGGACCGCATGGGGCTTACCTGGGACCACATCCACAAGCTCAACCCGCGCATGATCGTTGCTTCGGTGAAGGGCTTCGGCCCGGGCCCCTACGAGGATTGCAAGGTCTACGAGAACGTCGCGCAATGCGCCGGCGGTTCGGCTTCGACCACGGGTTTCCGTGAAGGACCTCCGCTGGTCACCGGCGCGCAGATCGGCGACAGCGGCACCGGGCTTCATCTCGCGCTCGGCATCGTCTGCGCGCTCTATCAGCGCAACCGCACCGGCCGCGGGCAGAAGGTGCTCGCCGCCATGCAGGACGGCGTACTCAACCTTTGCCGGGTGAAATTGCGTGACCAGCAGCGGCTCAAGGCCGGCCCGCTGACGGAATACAGCCAGTACGGAGAGAGTGTGCCGTTCGGCGCGTCAGTGCCGCGTGCCGGCAACGATTCAGGTGGTGGTCAACCGGGCTGGATCCTGAAGTGCAAAGGATGGGAGAGCGACCCCGACGCTTACATCTATTTCATCACGCAGGCCCCGGTATGGGGCGAGATCTGCGATTTGATCGGCGAGCCGACGTGGAAGACCGACCCGGAATACGCGGCGCCGCGCGCGCGGCTGCCGAAGCTCAAGAAGATCTTTGAACGCATCGAGCAGTGGACCATGACCAAGACCAAGTTCGAGGTCATGGAGATCTGCAACAAGGTCGATATCCCCGTCGGTCCGATCCTGTCGATGAAGGAGATCGCCGAGGAGCCGTCGCTGCGCAAGACCGGGACGGTGGTTGAGGTCGATCATCCGACGCGCGGCAAGTATCTGACGGTCGGCAATCCGATCAAACTGTCCGACTCGATCTCCGAGGTGAAGCGCTCGCCGCTGCTTGGTGAGCATACCGATGAGATTCTGAAGGACGTGCTCAAGCTCTCGGCAAAAGACATTGCCGAAATCAAGAACTCCGGCGCTCTCAGCGCGCCGAAGAAGGAAGAAAAGGCGGCGTAACAAAACCGTTCGTCCCCGCGAAAGCGGGGGCCCAGACGGCAAAAGTGCTGGATGCCCGCTTTCGCGGGCATGAGCGGAAGAGGAGGGGTTAGATGCGTATCGTCGTTCACGGCCAGCAGGCCTTCGGGAAGGCCGTGCTGGAAGCGTTGCTCAAGCGCGGAGACAACGTCGTCGCGGTCTACGTGGCGCCGGAAAAAGAAGGTGCCAAGGCCGATCCTCTGAAGGAAGCCGCGATCGCCGCCAAGCTTCCGGTCTATCAACCGGCCTCATACAAGGACGCGAAGGTCTGGGAAGAGTTCAAGGCGCTCAAGCCCGATCTGCAGGTCATGGCCTTTGTCACGCTGTTCGTGCCGGAGGATTTCCTCAACATCCCGACGCACGGATCGATCCAGTATCACCCCTCGCTGCTGCCCGCGTATCGCGGCGCCAGCGCCATCAACTGGCCGATCATCAAGGGCGAGAAGGAAACCGGGCTTTCGATTTTCTGGCCCGACAACGGGCTCGATACCGGCGATATCCTCGTCCAGAAGAAGACGCCGATTTCCGCCACCGACACGCTTGGCACCGTTTATTTCGACCGTCTCTTCCCGATGGGCGTCGAGGCGATGCTCGAAGGCGTCGACCTGGTGAAGGCCGGTAAGGCGCCGCGCATCAAGCAGGATGAATCGAAAGCCACCTACGAAGGACGCTGCACGCCTGAAAATGCGAAGATCGATTGGGGCAAGCCGTGGGAGCAGATCGACCGGCTCATCCGCGGCTGCAACCCGGCGCCCGGCGCCTGGACCACATTCGACGGCAAGCAGCTGAGGATTTTCGACGCCAAGCCGATTCCGGCGAAGGACCCGAAGGGCATTGGCGGCAAGCTCGGTGAGATCGCTGCCGTCGAAGCGGATGGATTTACTGTTGTGTGCGCTGACGGCCGCTTCAAGGTCACCCGCGTCCAGCCCGCTGACGGTAAGAAAATCGATGCCGGCGAATGGGCGAAATCCGCAAATATCGCCGCGAAAGCAAGGTTCACCTGACCCGCCACATTTCCCGCGTCCCGCCCTCCCGTTTCTCTTTCAATTGATGGATCGTCTCTCATGCCCGCCTCGCAACATCAGAACCCGAAATCCGACATCGAAATCTCGCAGACCGCCAAAAAGCGGCGGATCCTCGACGTCGCCAAGGAAAAGCTCGGCATCGCGCCGGAAAACCTCGACCCTTACGGCCACTACAAGGCCAAGGTGTCGATGGACTTCATCAATTCGCTCAAGGGCAAGAAGGACGGCAAGCTGATCCTGGTGACGGCGATCTCGCCGACGCCGGCGGGCGAGGGCAAGACGACGACCACCGTCGGCCTGACCGACGCACTCAATCACATCGGCAAGAAGGCGATGCTCTGCCTGCGCGAGCCGAGCCTCGGTCCATCGTTCGGCATGAAAGGTGGCGCTGCCGGCGGCGGCTACGCCCAGGTCGTGCCGATGGAAGACATCAACCTGCATTTCACTGGCGACTTCCACGCCATCACATCGGCGCACAATCTGCTGTCGGCACTGATCGACAACCACATCTACTGGGGCAATGCGCTCGGCATCGACTCGCGCCGCGTCGTGTGGCGCCGCGTCATGGACATGAACGACCGCGCGCTGCGTGAGATCGTCTGCTCGCTCGGCGGCGTTTCCAACGGCTATCCGCGTGAGGCGGGCTTCGACATCACGGTTGCCTCGGAAGTCATGGCGATCTTCTGCCTGGCCCGCAACCTCGACGATCTCAAGGAGCGGCTCGGCAACATCATCGTCGCCTATACGCGCGACCGTAAGCCGGTCCGCGCCAAGGACCTCAAAGGCCACGGCGCCATGACCGCCCTGCTCAAGGAGGCGATCGCGCCGAACCTGGTGCAGACGCTCGAGGGCACGCCCGCGTTCATTCACGGTGGTCCCTTCGCCAACATTGCGCACGGCTGCAACTCGGTGGTTGCGACCAGCACCGCGCTCAAGCTTGCCGACTACGTGGTGACCGAAGCCGGCTTTGGCGCCGACCTCGGCGCGGAGAAATTCATCGACATCAAGTGCCGCAAGGCCGGGCTGAAGCCCGACTGCGTGGTCGTTGTTGCGACCATCCGCGCGCTCAAGATGCACGGCGGCGTCAAGAAAGAAGACCTCAAGACCGAAAACCTCAAGGCACTGGAAGCGGGCATGGCCAACCTGCAGCGCCATATCGAGAACGTGAAGAAGTTCGGTCTGCCGGCGGTCGTCTCGATCAACCGTTTCTCCGCCGACACCGACGCCGAAATCGCCTTGGTCAAGGAAAAGTGCAAGGCACTCGGTGTTGAGGCGCTGATGGCCGATCACTGGGCGATGGGCGGAGAGGGCGCGGCCGACGTCGCCAAGGCCGTGGTCAAAGTGATTGATGAAGGTAAGGCCAACCTCAAGTTCCTGTACAACGATGAGGCGCCTTTGTTCGAGAAGGTGCGCACAATCGCGAAGGAGCTCTACCGCGCCGATGATGCCACGGCCGATAAGTCGGTAAAGGATCAGCTCAAGACCTGGGAAGAGATGGGCTTCGGCAAACTGCCGGTCTGCATCGCCAAGACGCAGTATTCCTTCTCGACCAATCCGGACGCCAAGGGCGCGCCGACCGGATTCACGATCCCGGTGCGCGAGGTGCGGCTGTCCGCCGGCGCGGAGTTCGTAGTGGCGATCTGCGGCGAGATCCTCACCATGCCGGGACTGCCCAAAGTGCCGTCGGCTGACTCGATCGACGTCAAGGACGGCAAGATCGTCGGTTTGTTCTAGGCGTGTTTCGACATCTGCAAGAAGTTAAAGGGGCCCGCGAAAATCGGGCCCTTTTTGCTTTTAACGGCCCTCGGATCGCGCCGCAGTTGTGTACGAATTTCCTAAAATTTTTCGTTTTTTTTGACCAGTCGCGTACAGCGAGTTTTCGCACCTTTGCGGTAGGTTGCTACCCGCTCCGGTCGCGCGATCGACCAAGTAGCCGAGGACGGCGTCCAAATTCATTGAGTTGCAAAGAACTTGCCATGGCAATGAGCACCGCATCCAATACCGCCAGCGCGCTTGTCGAAAGCCGTTCGCTCCTCGATGAGCTGGTCAGCCCGGTCGCCGGCGCGACCGCCAAGCACCGCCACAAGATCATTGATCGGGTCACCGACCTGTTTGCCGCCGGCTCGCGCAGCTATTCCGACGAGCAGATTTCGCTATTCGATGACGTGTTGCGCCGCCTCGCCGCCGACATCGAGATCAAGGCGCGCGCCAAGCTCGCGCATCGGCTGGCGGTCATCGACAATGCCCCGCCAGTACTCATTCGCTCGCTCGCGTTCGACGATGCAATCGAGGTTGCGGAGCCGGTCCTTATCTACTCCGAGCGCCTGACCGACGACGACCTCGTTGAAAATGCCACCACCAAAAGCCAGGACCACCTCTATGCCATCGCCCAGCGCCTGAAGCTGAGCGAAAAGGTGACGGACGTCCTGGTCGAGCGCGGCGATCAACGGGTTGTCCATAAAGTCGTGAAGAACAAAGGCGCCCGGTTTTCACTCGCCGGCTTCGGCAAACTGACTGGTCGTGCCCGCTACGACCGCAAGCTGACCTTGGCGCTCGGCGAGCGCAGCGATCTGCCGCGGCAATATTTCCTCAAGCTGCTGGAAGCGGCCTCTTCGAAGGTCCGCGCCAAGCTGGAGGCCTCCAATCCGCAGCTGGTCATGGCCATTCGCGATACCGTCGACGACGTCGCGACCGCGATGCAACGCGAGGTCCGCAAGGGTTCCCGCGCGCATGCGGTTGCCGTTCGCGAAGCCAAGCGCCGGTTCAATGTCCGGCCCATCACCGAGGCCAGCGTTCATGGCCCCGCCCACGCGCAGGATTTCGAAAAAACCGTGGTTGCGCTCGCGCGCCTGGGCGTTTTCCCGGTCGATCTGGTGGAGCGCGCTTTGCTCGACGAGGGCGAGGATATGCTGCTGTTGCTGGCGAAGGCGGCCGGCTGTTCGTGGACAACGGCGCGCGAAATGCTCGTTATGTTCGCCGCCAACCGGAATCTTCAGCCCGATGACATCACGGTGGCGTTCGAGCGCTATCGCAAGCTCAGCCAGCAGACCGCGCGCAACATCGTCACGTTTTACGAGCGGCGCATGAAATTGCGCAAAGCAGCGAATGCCAAGGGCAAATCAACACGCGGGCGGAAGGGCAAAACCCGCGACGAGGATGACAACCTCGTCACGCTGCCGTCGCCCTCGATCGTTCCGTCTAGGTGATCGAGACTGGGCAGCCAATAAGGTCAGCCTGACAGTTGCGGTGCAAGACGGCGTGCTTCCGCCACCAAAGCAGCGGTGATCGGCGTCATCGGCTCGCGCTGCGGTACCACGAGACCGATCGTCTGGACCGCCTTGGGTTGTGCGATCGGAATCGCCCGGATCGTGTCTGTCAAACCCAAAGTGTCAGCAATCTTGGCGGGCATGACGCTGGCCCAACGGCCGGTGCGTACATGCGAGTAGAGCAAGATCATTGAATCAGATTCGAGCGTCGGGCGGGATTCGCCTCCTGCTCCCTTGAGGAGACGATCGATGATGCGGCGATTCTGCATGTCCGGCGTCAGCAAACACAAAGGCACCTGCGCTACCTCGGCCCAGGTCACGAAATCGCGATTGCCGAGAGGTGCGTCGGCTGACGTGAGCAAGCAATAGTGCTCGCGATACAGAGGCACGTTGCTGACGCGTCCAATTGGCTCGTTCTCGAGGTATGTAATTCCGGCGTCGATCTCAAGGTTGTCCAGAAGGTCTAGGATCTCGATCGAGGTCCGGGAGTAGATGGTGAACTGAACGTTGGGGTGCTTTTCCCGGTATGGCGTCGTGAGCGTGGCCACCATCGCGAGCGCCGTCGGAATCGCAGCAAGACGCAGACGTCCGGACAAGCCAAGTCTTAAAGAATTGATTTCCTCGCGCATGGTGCGGCTGTCGCCGACAATGCGTCTTGCCCATTCGAGGACCCGCTGGCCTTCGGGTGTGAAGCCCTGAAAACGCGAGCCCCGGTTGACCAGCAAGACGCCCATCTGTTCTTCAAGTTGTTTCACTCCGGCGGAGAGCGTGGGCTGAGTCACCCCGCACGCTTCAGCGGCGTGTCCGAAGTGCTTTTCACGCGCCAATGCCAATATGAACTCAAGCTTGTCGATCAAGCTTTATGTCCTTTTAAATCAGGAGGTTAGTATATCCACTGAGGCACCCCGTTGCTAAAGAAATAAGCAGTAACGCACGTAATATTGATAGAAGTTACCTATCGACCTATATCGACGAAGGGATTGTCTAGTGTTTGGAACGGCTTCAAATCGTGCCTGAGGTGAGGCAATGAACATCCAAAATCCGCCCCGGGCGGGAACCAACGGAACGGGCGGTCGCCGTCGTCCGCCGCGCACGCCCAAAGGTCGCCAGGTCGACCCGCAGGCACTCGACGAGATTCGTGCGCTTCTGACGGACCGGCCGCGCCGCCGCGATCTTCTGATCGAACATCTGCATCTCATTCAGGATCAGTACGGTTATCTTTCTGCTGCGCATCTCGCGGCGCTCGCTTCGGAAATGAAGATGGCGCTGACCGAAGTCTATGAGGTCGCGACTTTCTACGCGCACTTTGACGTCGTGAAGGAAGGCGAGCTGCCGCCGCCGCCGGTTACTGTGCGCGTGTGCAACTCGTTGTCTTGCGCCATGGCCGGCGCCGAAAAACTCATGAAGGAATTGTCGGGCAAGCTCGGGCGCGAGGTTCGCGTCGTGCCTGCGCCTTGCATGGGCGGCTGTGATCGCGCGCCGGTATGTGCGGTCGGACATGTCCAGACATTCAAAGCAACCGTCGATTCCGTAACCAGCGCTGTAAAGGCCAAGCCGCATGCGCGCGCGTGGAATCCCGACGTCGATTTTGCTGCCTATCAAAAAGCGGGCGGTTACACGCTTCTGAAAAGTTGCCTGACTGACAAACGCACGCGCGACGAGCTCATCAAGATCGTGAGCGATGCAGGGCTGCGCGGTCTCGGCGGCGCGGGTTTTCCGACCGGCCGCAAATGGGCGCTCGTGCGCGCGGAGCCGGCGCCGCGCATGTTTGCGGTCAACGCCGACGAAGGCGAGCCCGGCACGTTCAAGGATCGCTATTATCTCGAGCGCGATCCACACCGGTTCATCGAAGGCGTGTTGATCGCCGCCTGGGTGGTCGAGGCGCCCGAGACATATATCTACATCCGCGACGAATATCCCGAGCTTCGGCTGATGCTCGCCGATGAGATCGCCAGGATCGAAAACGCGGGCCTGTCGCCCCACACCAGGCTGCATCTGCGGCGCGGCGCTGGCGCGTATATCTGCGGCGAAGAGTCCGCAATGATTGAATCGATCGAAGGCAAGCGCGGGTTGCCGCGGCATCGTCCGCCTTATGTCGCGCAGGTTGGTCTGTTCGGGCGCCCGACGCTCGAGCAGAACGTCGAGACCATGTTCTGGATCCGCGACATTATCGAGAAAGGCGCCGAGTGGGCGACATCGCAGGGCCGTCACGAACGCAAGGGCTTCCGCAGCTTTTCCGTTTCGGGCCGTGTGAAGAATCCGGGCGTCAAGCTGGCGCCGGCCGGCATCACCATGCGCGAGCTGGTCGACGAATTCTGCGGCGGCATGCAGGACGGTCACGCGTTCAAGGGCTACCTGCCGGGCGGTCCGTCCGGCGGCATCCTGCCCGCATCCATGGCCGATATCCCGCTCGACTTCGGAACCCTCGAAAAATACGGCTGCTTCGTGGGGTCGCACGCGGTTGTGATTCTCTCCGACAAGGACGACATGAAGGCTGCCGCATTGAATCTGATGCAGTTCTTCGAGGATGAGAGCTGCGGCCAGTGCACGCCCTGCCGGGTCGGAACCGAGAAGGCGGCCCAGCTGATGGCCGAGGGCCCATGGAATGTGAAGCTGCTCGAAGAGCTGTCGACCGCGATGCGCGATGCGTCCATCTGCGGGCTTGGCCAGGCGGCGCCGAATCCGTTGTTGTGCGTGGTAAAATACTTTCCGGATGAATTGACCAAGCCATTGGGAAGCTGGTGATCATGGCTGATACAAACGGCAAAGCTGCTCCGGTGAAATTCACGCTCGACGGCAAAGAGGTCGAGGCGTTGCCGGGCGAGACCATCTGGCAGGTGGCCAAGCGGCAGGGCATCGAAATTCCCCATTTGTGCTATTCGCCGGAGCCCGGCTACCGCGCCGACGGCAATTGCCGCGCCTGCATGGTCGAGATCGAAGGCGAGCGCGTGCTCGCCGCCAGCTGCATCCGCAAGCCGTCCGAAGGCATGAAAGTGAAGGCGACCTCCGAGCGCGCCAAGACCGCGCGGCAGATGGTCTTCGAGCTCCTCGTCACAGACCAGCCGGAGCGCGCGACCTCGCATGATCCGCAGTCGAAGTTCTGGAGCTGGGCCGACCGGATGGGCATCGATGTTGCCCGCTTTCCCGAGCGCGAGAAAATGCCGGCGCCCGACCGCAGCCACCCGGCCATGGCGGTCAATCTCGATGCCTGCATCCAGTGCAACCTCTGCGTCCGGGCCTGTCGCGAAGTGCAGGTCAACGACGTCATCGGCATGGCGGGCCGCGGTCACGGCGAGAAGATCGTCTTCGACTTCGATGACCCCATGGGACAATCGACTTGCGTGGCCTGCGGCGAATGCGTGCAGGCCTGCCCGACCGGCGCGCTGATGCCGGCGACTTTGGTCAACGACAAGAACGTCCGGACCGAGTTTCCCGACCGCGAGGTGCACAGCGTGTGCCCTTATTGCGGTGTCGGCTGCCAGCTCACTTATCACATCAAGAACGACAAGCTGTTGTACGTCACTGGCCGCGATGGCCCGGCGAACGAAAACCGCCTCTGTGTGAAGGGCCGTTTCGGCTTTGACTACATCAGCAATCCGCAGCGCCTGACCAAGCCGATGGTGCGCAAGGATGGCGTCGCGAAAGCGGCCGACGACCTGGTCGATCCGTCGAATCCGTTTACGCACTTCCGCGAAGCGACGTGGGAAGAGGCGATGGAGCGCGCGGCTTCCGGTTTGAGAAAAATTCGCGATCGCGATGGTCCGCGCGCGCTGGCCGGCTTCGGTTCGGCCAAGGGCTCGAATGAAGAGGCCTATCTTTTCCAGAAGCTGGTGCGCACCGGCTTTGGCTCGAATAACGTCGACCACTGTACGAGGCTCTGCCACGCCTCGTCGGTGGCGGCGCTGCTGGAAGGCGTTGGCTCCGCCGCGGTGACCGCGACTTTCAACGAATGCAAGAATTCCGACTTCATCATTGTGATCGGCGCCAATCCGACCGAAAACCACCCGGTCGCCGCCACTTTCTTCAAGCAGGCGGCCAAGCGCGGCGCCAAGCTGGTCGTGATGGACCCGCGCGGGCAGGCGCTCAAGCGCCACGCCTGGAAGATGATGCAGTTTAAGAACGGTGCGGACGTGGCGATGCTCAACGCCATGCTCAATGTCATCATCGGCGAGAAACTTTACGACCAGCAATACGTACAGACCTACGTCGAAGGTTTTGATCAGATCGCCGAGAATGTGAAGGACTTCACGCCGGAGGAGATGGAGCCGATCTGCGGCATTCCCGCCGACACGCTGCGCGAGGTTGCGCGTGGCTTCGCGCGTGCCGAAAGTGCCATCATCTTCTGGGGCATGGGCGTGTCGCAGCACACGCACGGCACCGACAATGCGCGTTGTCTCATTGCGCTATCGCTGATCTGCGGCCAGGTTGGCCGTCCTGGCACCGGCCTGCATCCATTGCGCGGGCAGAACAACGTGCAGGGTGCTTCCGACGCCGGGCTTATTCCGATGTTCTTCCCCGACTACAAGTCAGTGGAGAATCCGGAAATTCGCGCCAAATACGAAAAGGCCTGGGGCAAAAAGCTCGATCCCAAGCGCGGCAAGACCGTCGTCGAGATTATGGACGCGGTGCATGCCGGTGAGATCAAGGGCATGTACATCATGGGTGAAAACCCCGCGATGTCGGACCCCGACTTGAATCACGCCCGCGGTGCGCTCGCGCATCTTGAACATCTCGTCGTGCAGGACATCTTCGTGACCGAGACCTGCTCCTATGCCGATGTGATCCTGCCTGCCTCGGCCTGGCCGGAGAAGGACGGCACCGTTACCAACACCAACCGACAGGTGCAGATGGGCCGCAAGGCGCTGCCGCTGCCGGGCGACGCGCGCCAGGATTTGTGGATCATTCAGGATCTGGCTCAGCGTCTGGGCGAGAAATGGAACTACAAGCACGTCAGCGAGGTCTACACCGAGATGGCGAACCTGATGCCTGCTCTCGACAACATCAGTTGGGAGCGCGTCGAGCGCGAGGATCACGTCACGTATCCGAGCGACGCGCCCGACAAACCGGGCCGCGACGTGGTGTTCGACAAGGGCTTTCCGCGGCCGAACGGCATGGCCAAACTGGTCGCGGCGAAGCTCCTGCCGCCGAACGAGGCACCCGATCACGAGTACCCGTTCATCCTCACCACCGGCCGCCAGCTTGAGCATTGGCACACCGGCTCGATGACGCGCCGCGCCACGGTGCTCGACGCGCTGGAGCCGGCCGCGATTGCGGCAGTGTCGCGCGGCACCATCACCAAGCTCGGCCTCAAGCCCGGCGACATGATCCGCGTGACCACGCGGCGCGGCACTGTCGAGCTCAACTCGCGTCAGGATGATGGCATTCCCGATGGTGTTGTGTTCATCCCGTTCGCCTATGTCGAAGCCGCGGCGAATATCCTCACCAATCCGGCGCTGGATCCGTTCGGCAAGATTCCCGAATTCAAGTTCTGCGCGGCGAAAGTCGAGGCAGCCAGCCCAAGGATGGAAGCAGCGGAATAGCGGATCGCCAATGATGTTAATGTAAATGGCCGGGTTTCCCGGCCATTTTTATTGGTCCGTAGGAACCAAACGTGTGTCAGTCCATCCAATAGCTGCTGATCGCTGCGGCGGTATTGCCTGGACTTCAAAAATGCTGTTCGACTCCTGCGGGGTCGATCTTCGGGGCAAATGCCCATGACATGGGTGCTCGATCGCGTCGGGCGGCATATTGCGGCCTACTTGCAGAGGCCTGCGGCCGGCTACGAGCCGTTCACGCCGGCCGATCCCGCTGCATTGCAGGCCCTGATCAAGCCCGGCGACATCCTGCTGATCGAAGGGCGCACGCATATTGCGGGCGTGATCAAATACCTGACGCAGTCGACCTGGTCGCACGCGGCGCTTTACGTCGGGCCGGTCGATGGCCAGGTCACGTCGAAGGGCGAGCCATGCGATCTGGTGGAGTCGAACCTCGAGGCGGGCATCATCTCCGTGCCGCTGTCGACCTATTTCGACTATCACACCCGCATCTGTCGCCCGGTAGGCCTGTTGCCCGAAGACCGGCAAATCGTCTGCGACTACGCCGTCGAGCGCCTCGGGCTGCAATACGACCTCAAGAACATCGTCGATCTCGGCCGCTACCTGGTGCCGCTGCCGGTACCGCAGCGCTTCCGCCGCCGCATGATCGCGCTCGGCTCTGGCGATCCCACCAAGCTCATCTGCTCCGCGCTGATCGCGGAGGCTTTCGCCGCCGTCGGCTATCCTATTTTGCCGGCGATTGAACACGTCGAAAGCGCGCAGGCACGGCGCGAGATCTATCACATCCGCCACAGCTCGCTTTATGCCCCGCGCGATTTCGACATCTCGCCTTACTTCGCGATCATCAAGCCGACCATCGAGATGGGCTTCGACTACAAGAAAATTTCGTGGGCGCCGTCGGACAAAGCCGGCCATTTGCCGCCGCCGCACCGGCCGGCTGCCCAGACGTAGGCGCGCCAGGCGGCCTCAGGTATAACGGCCTCATGCGTGTGAACGGCAAGCCCTACCGGACAATCTGGCTCGCGGACGATGGCAGAACGGTCCGGATTATTGACCAGACCCTGCTGCCGCACCGGTTCGAGATCGTCGATTTGCGCGATCTGGCTGCCGCCGTAACGGCGATCAAAACCATGCAGGTGCGCGGCGCGCCTCTCATCGGCGCTGCGGCCGCTTATGGCATTTGCCTGGCGATGGCAGACGACGCGTCGGATCAATCGCTTGATCGCGCATACGATGCGCTGCTGGCGAGCCGTCCAACGGCCGTGAATTTGCGCTGGGCGCTCGATGTGATGCGGTCCCATCTTCGCAACCGCCGACGCGAGGAGCGTGTCGAGGCGGCCTATCGGTCCGCCGCTGAAATCTGCGAGGAAGATGTGACAATCAATGCCGCCATCGGCGATCACGGCATGGAACTCTTGCGCAGTGCCGCCGCGAGAAAATCCGCCAAGGATCCGCTCAACGTGCTCACCCATTGCAACGCAGGCTGGCTTGCGACGGTCAACTGGGGTACGGCCCTGGCGCCGATCTACAAGGCGCACGACAACGGTATGCCGGTTCATGTCTGGGTTGATGAGACGAGGCCACGCAATCAGGGAATGAGCCTGACCGCGTGGGAGCTCGGTCAGCATGGCGTCGCGCACACTGTCATCGCGGACAATGCCGGCGGGCACCTGATGCAGCACGGCATGGTCGATCTGGTCATTGTGGGAACGGACCGCACGACGGCACGCGGCGATGTCTGCAACAAGATCGGCACCTATCTCAAAGCGCTGGCGGCCAGGGACAATCAGGTTCCGTTCTATGTCGCGCTGCCGTCGCCATCGATTGATTGGCTGATCGACGATGGTGTTGCGGGCATTCCGATCGAGCAGCGCGACGCATCGGAAGTGTCACGCATCAGCGGGCGTCTTGCCGACGGGACAATCGTGCAGGTCGACATCGCGCCGGAAGGCAGCGCGATGGCCAACTACGCCTTCGACGTCACACCCGCGCATCTCGTTACCGGGCTGGTGACGGAACGCGGCGTCTGCGCGGCCTCACCGCAAGGATTGCGCCGGCTTTTCCCGGAAGGCGATCGCACGACCGAGAGCAAGGCCCATGCGTAATTTGTGGTCCGACCGCGATGCGCGGGCCGCGGTCAAAACCTATCGCGGGCGGGGCGTCAACGAAGAACTGGCTCTGCGCACATTTACGACGCGTCTGCTCGGTGGCGACCCGCGCCTGGTCCAGCACGGCGGCGGAAATACGTCGGTCAAAACCGTCATGCGCGATCCCGCCGGGGAGGCGATAAAGGTCCTGTGCGTCAAGGGCTCAGGCTGGGACATGGCGACAATCGAGCCGCCTGGTTTGCCGGCGGTGCGGCTTGCTCCGCTGCTGAAGCTCGCCGGTCTCAAGGCCCTCAGCGATGAGGAGATGGTTGCAATCCAGCGCGGCAATTTGCTCGACAGCGCTGCACCCAACCCGTCGGTCGAGACCTTGCTGCACGCGTTCATCCCGCACAAATTCGTCGACCACACGCATGCCAATGCGATTCTCGCTCTGTGCGACCGGCCTGACGGCATGGCGCTCTGCCGGAAGGTCTACGGATCGCGCGCGGCGATCGTACCCTATGTGATGCCGGGCTTCGCGCTCGCGCTGAAAGCCAAAGAGGTTTTCGACGCCCATCCACAGTGCGAAGGCCTGATTCTGCACAAGCACGGGATCTTCACGTTCGGCAGCACCGCGCGCGAAGCCTACGACCGCATGATCAGTTTGGTTAGCCGCGCGGAGCGGATGCTGAGGGGAACGCGGGGCCGGCGCGTATTCACCATCAAGCTTCCAAAGGCACTCGCGACGGCCGCTGACATCGCGCCGGTGCTGCGAGGTCTTGTTACGGCGCCCGGACTGCGTTTTGTGCTGGCGCATCGCGCGAATGACGAGGTGCTCACCTACGTCAACGGCCGCGAGCTCACGCGCTACAGCCGGCAAGGTCCGGTGACCCCCGACCATGTCATTTGTACCAAGCCGCGCCCTTTGATCTTGCCGGCGCCAGATGCCGGCGGGCTCGACACATTTGCCGCCGCCGCCCGCAAGGCCGTTGAAAATTATCAGGTTGACTACGGGCGCTATTTTGCGCGGCACAATGCGCGCGCCATTCCGAAAAAGCGGCCGCTCGATGCGATGCCGCGCGTCGTTCTCGTGCCGGGAGTGGGGTTATTCGGTGTGGGGGCGACTGCAAAGGATGCGAGTGTCGCCGCCGATATTGCGGAAACGACGATTTCGGTGATCTCGAACGCGGAAAAAGGCGGGCGCTTCGAGAGCATTTCCGAGCGCGAGCAGTTCGAGATTGAATATTGGTCGCTCGAGCAGGCGAAGCTGGCGGGCCGCAAGCCGCTGCCGCTGCAAGGGCAGGTCGTCGTCGTGACCGGCGGTGCCGGGACGATCGGGTTTGCCATCGCCACGGCCTTTCGCGCACGCGGTGCCGAAGTGGTTCTTCTTGATCTCGACGCGGCCCGCACCAAGCTCGCCGGCAAGCCCCTCAACGCGTTTGGCATCGGCTGCAACGTGACCGATCGGCGATCGGTTGCTGCGGCTTTCGATACCGTCATCGCCGCCTATGGCGGGGTGGATATTCTGGTCTCGAATGCCGGTGCCGCCTGGCAGGGCCGGATTGGCGACGTCGACGACGCGACGTTGCGAAAAAGTTTCGAGCTTAATTTCTTTGCGCACCAGTATGTCGCGCAGGCAGCCGTGCAGATCATGCGCCGGCAAGGCACGGGCGGTGTGCTGCTGTTCAACGTCTCCAAGCAGGCGATCAATCCGGGTCCCGATTTCGGTCCCTACGGACTGCCGAAGGCCGCGACCTTGGCCCTGATGCGCCAGTACGCCGTGGACTATGGCGGCGACGGCATCACCTCCAACGCCGTGAATGCCGACCGCATTCGCTCCGGATTACTGACAGATGCCTTGATCAAGAAGCGCGCCAAGGCGCGCGGTGTGACCGAGCACGACTATCTCGCCGGCAATCTGCTGGGCCGGGAGGTTCTCGCGGAAGACGTGGCGGAGGCGTTCGTCAGTCTCGCGCTCGCACGCAAGACGACGGGCGCTGTTTTGACCGTTGACGGCGGGAACATCGCCGCTGCCCCGCGGTAACACACCGCAAAATCCGCGGGTCTTTTCTATTGCCGCGATTCCGCCGATTTTGGTTCCCACCGTCCTGCCGCTGCGTATGCAGCACATTGGAGCGGAGGTGGGCTCATGCGTGTCTGGTCAAATGGCAAATCGTCATTGTTGTGTTTTGGCGCAATCGTGCTCATGACGGGCGTTGCGGCCGCCAAACCGGCCTACGTTGCTTCAACCGTCAATTTGCGCGCGGCGCCCGGCACCGGCAGCGAGATCGTCGCCAAGATTCCTGGCGGTAGTCTGGTCGACGCCTCAGCGTGCGACGACGGCTGGTGCGAGATCGCCTGGCAGGACAAACGCGGTTTTGCAATCCAATCCGCGCTCGACATGAGCGGCCGCGTGCCGCAGCAGCGCGCGGCGGCAGTGGCACCGCGTCCTGCCTACCGGCAGGGGCCGGGTGTGATTGAAGGACCGGAGGTCGTCGAAGGTCCGATCTACTACGGTCCGCCGGCGGTCGTTTACTACGGCGGCCCGTACTATCGGCCATACTACCGCCCGTACGGGGGCTGGCGGCGCCACTGGTGGTGATCGGCTATTTCGTCTGGTTGCCGCTGCCGAACGCCAGCGTAAGCACGATGAGCGTCGCAAAATAGACGGCGATGGCGGCCGGTATCGCGAGATAGAGCTGCACCCCGAATTGCTGCTCAAGCCCGAAGAGAACCGCGGCACCAACCAGCACCGCGGCGAAACGGATCATGCGATCGCGACTCATGCGCGCTGCTGCCTAACGTTTGTTGTCGTTCGGCGCGCGCATGTTCGCCCACGGATCGCTGCGCGTCGATGCTGCGTCGCCGTCTTTGCGTGAGCGTTCCATGGTTCGCTTATATTGCTGATCGAGCTGCTCGGCCTGCTGCTTCTTTTCCCTTTCCTGAATCTGCAAAGGCTCGTCGTCCTTCTTTTGCGCAAGGGCAGGCGCAGCGAGGACCGCCAGTGCGACAGTGCCAAAAAGTAGCTTTTTCATGGTTCAACATTCCCTCGCGTTCCTAGAAGAAGTTAACATGGTGGCAAAAGCCGCTCAAATCGCAGGGAACCCTTGCGCGACCGGCACTTCATCTTGGTATAAAGCTGGCTGGCACTGGCCGGAGCTTTCAGGAATGTCGCTGTCGCATCATACGCCGCCACCCGCAATATCCACTCTGCCGCGACACGACTGGACGCGCGAAGAAGTGCGGGACCTGTTTGCGCTACCGTTCCCGGAATTGATTTTTCGTGCGGCGCAAGTTCATCGGGAAAATTTCGACCCTGCCGAGGTCCAGATCTCGACATTGCTGTCGATCAAAACCGGTGGCTGTCCGGAAGACTGCGCTTATTGCCCGCAGTCGGCGAAATTCGACACCGGCGTCGAAGCCGAGAAACTAATGGATCTTGATGCCGTGCTGGCCGAGGCCCGTGCGGCAAAAGCCGGTGGGGCTTCGCGCTTCTGCATGGGTGCGGCGTGGCGCTCGCCGAAAGATCGCGATCTCGACAAAGTCTGCGCGATGGTCGAGGGCGTCAAGGCGCTCGGGATGGAGACCTGTGTCACGCTCGGCATGCTGACCGGCGATCAGGCGCGGCGGCTAAAGGACTGCGGCCTCGACTACTACAACCACAATCTCGATACGTCGCCCGAATATTACGGCGAGATCATCACCACGCGCACATATCAGGACAGGCTCGATACGCTGGCGCATGTGCGCAACGTGGGAATTCATGTCTGCTGCGGCGGGATTGTCGGGATGGGTGAGGGCTTGGAAGACCGCATCGGCATGATTGCGACGCTTGCCAGCCTGCCGGTGCATCCGGAAAGCGTGCCGATCAACATGCTGGTCCGCGTGGAAGGAACACCTTTGGCATCCACCGCGACGCTCGATCCGCTTGATTTTGTTCGCTCGATTGCGGTGGCGCGGATTTGCATGCCGGCGTCGGTGGTGCGGCTGTCGGCTGGCCGCGAGGACATGAGCGAGGAGACGCAGGCGCTTTGCTTCCTCGCCGGCGCCAACTCGATCTTCTACGGGCCGAAGTTGCTCACGACGCCAAATCCCGGCCGCGACCGCGATATGGCACTGCTCGACAAGCTCGGCATGCGGCCAATGGACTAGATAAGGCTGCGCGTAAGCGCGAGGCCGCCGAACAGGCCGCCGATCGACAGAACGACCGACAACAATACATAGAGCGCGGCCAGGCCGATCTCACCGCGCTCGTAAAGTACTGCTACATCCAGCGAGAAGGTGGAGAAGGTCGTGTAGCCGCCGAGAATTCCGGTGGTGAGAAACAACTGCCAATGGTGTGGAATGCCGCTCCTGAAGGCGAACAGCGCCACGAGCACGCCCATGATAACAGAGCCGCTGACATTCTCGAACAGGGTCGCGTGGGGAAATGCTGTGCCGAGCACGCGCGCGAAGGCGAGATTGAAGCCGTGGCGTAACGCGGCGCCGATGCCGCCACCGATAAATACGATCAAGAAGCCCATCGATCAGATCTCCTCTGTCTCAGGGCATGGAAAAACCGCCCTGCGGCGGACAGATTCCTACCGCCCTGTTGCACGGTAGGAGTCATCAGCCCCTTTCGGGCGGTTCTCGGGGGACCCCATCCCCATCACGGCGAAACTACCGGCGGCGCAATGCAGGGTCAACGGGGACGCGGCAGACAAGTCGATTCGAGTCGACTAGTGTTTGCGCCACTTTGAGCACGCCACCTCCAGCACGCCGCCGTCGCCGCGCCTTTGATTGGTCGACGGCAGTTATTGCCGCCCTTGCCTTCGCCGCCGCCGCCACGGTCTATCTGCGCGACGGGCGCCAGCACTTTCTCGATGTTCTTATCAACGACGTTTCGCTCTTCGGCGAGATGCTGCCGAAGGTTCTGGCAGGTTGTTTGATCGGCGCCTTCGTCACCCTGCTGTTGCCGCGCGAGATGGTGGCGCGCTGGGTCGGCCACGAATCGGGGTTTGCAGGGCTGTTGATCGCCGCGTTTTTCGGTTTCCTCCTGCCCGGCGGGCCCATCACCATCTATCCGGTTGCCGGCGCGTTTCTCGTTATGGGCGCTGATGCCGGCGCGGTAGTTGCATTCATCGTGAGCTGGACGCTCATCGGTTATACGCGCGCGCTGGTCTGGGAGTTGCCGTTCTTCGGCGCTGATTTCGTGATCTGGCGGATGATTGCCGCGATTCCGCTCCCGATCATCGCCGGCTTGCTTGCCCGCATCGCCGTTCGCGCCGGCTTCCAGTATCGCGATGAAATCAAATGACGCTCGCCGTCAACATTCTGCTGTGGCTGGTCGTCGGCATTCTGGCCGTCATTGCCGCCACGCGCGGACGCGTTTTGCTGGATGACGGCGTGCGCGCCGGCGTCATGGAATTCATCCTGTTGCTGCCACGTATCGGTGTCGGTGTGGTTGGTTCGGGTTTCGTCGCTGAAGCGCTGCCGAACGAATGGATCGCGCCGTGGCTCGGTCCGGAGTCAGGCCTGTTGGGCGTCGTGATCGCGACGCTTGGTGGCGCGCTCACGCCCGGTGGTCCGGTCGTTGGCTTCTCAATCGGCGCTGCCGCGCTCAAGAGCGGAGCCGGTGCACCGCAGGTGATCGCCTATTCGACCGCCTGGGCTCTTTATGCAATCCACCGCTTGGTGATCTGGGAAGTGCCGATGATGCCGGCGCGCGTGGTATGGCTGCGCGCGTTGGTGTCACTGCCGCTGCCGTTCTTGGCAGCAGGGCTCGCTATTCTGCTCGGACGGCCCTGACTTCGCCAAAGGTGGCATTTTCCGCAGGTATTCCCCCGCTTTAGCCCGTGCTAGCGTCCCGCCCGAAGGCGGGGTGACACCGCTGCCAGGCGAGGGGACGATGGCGGAAGACGCGAGGGCGGGCGCAGGCTCGGAGGTTATTTCCGAAGAGCAGCTGCGCAAGGCCGAAGAATACGTTCAGCAGGAAGAAGGCGCCGCCAACCGGCTTTCGGGCTGGGTCGGCATTGTCGTGACCGGAATCGCCGTCGCGATGACACTGTTCCATCTCTACGCCGCCTACGACATCGTGCCGACAATCCCGCTGCGTTACACGCATGTCGCCTTTGTGCTGCTGTTGAGTTTCCTGCTGTTTCCGCTTTCTGCGCGCTTCCGCAACCGCATCCAGTGGTTCGATGTCATCCCGCCGCTGCTCGGCATCGCCACCATCGTTTATGCGCTCGCGCAGGGTGACGATTTCACGGACCGCGCCGCGGTGCCGGAAAAATGGGATGTTATCCTCGGCGCCATCTTCATCGTGCTGGTGCTGGAAGCGGCGCGGCGCACGACCGGATGGATCATGCCGCTGGTGGCCGTGTGCTTCATTCTCTACGCCTATTTCGGTCCCGATCTACCGCCGCCTTGGACTCATCGTGGCTATGACATTTCGCGGCTGGTCGGCCACCTGTTCATCACCCTGGAAGGCATCTTCGGCGTCCCGATCGATGTGTCAGCGACGCTGATCATCATGTTCACGATCTACGGGGCCGTTCTGCAGCACTCCGGTGCCGGAAAATTCTTCATTGATTTCTCGCTCGGGGTCATGGGTGGCAAGCCTTCGAGCGCCGGTCGCGCCATCGTGGCATCCTCGTTTTTGCTCGGCGGCCCGTCGGGGTCAGGCGTTGCAACGACGGTGATGATCGGCACCGTCGCCTATCCGATGCTGGCGAAAGCCGGGTTTGAGAAAAACGCTGCCGGCGGGTTGCTCGCGGCCGGCGGGCTCGGTGCGATCATTTCACCACCCGTGCTCGGCGCGGCGGCATTCCTGATCGCCGAGTTTCTCAAGATCAGCTACCTCGACGTGATCTGGATGGCGACCATCCCGACCTGCCTTTACTACCTGTCGCTGCTGTTCATGGTCGAACTCGATTCATTGCGGTTCGGTGCGCACGAGGTGGCGTTCAAGGCCGAAATGACCGTGAGGGAAATGACGAAGCGATATGGCTTCCACTTCGTCTCGTTGATCGCGGTCGTGGTCTTCATGATCATCGGCTATTCGCCGATGCTGTCGGTGTTTTATGCGACGGTTCTCGCCTTCGCGATGAGTGCGCTTGCGCCGGATACCGCTCTTGGCCCGCGCAAACTATTGATCGCTATTCTCGTGGTCGGTGCGGGCGCCACAACGCTGTTCACGATAACGCCGATCGGCGGGACGGCGTTCTCGGCCGAGTTTGAGTCATATTTCGCGCTGCTGATTTTGGTTGTGATCGGTGTACTTGCTTTCATCGGTCTCACACCGACCGGACAGCAGTGGGTGCCGTCGTCCAAGAAACTGACGGCCGCCATGGCGGATGGCTCGATCGGTGTGCTCAGCGCGGCGACGACCTGCGCGGCTGCCGGCATCATCGTCGGCATTGTCACGCTGACAGGCCTTGGGCTGAAGTTTTCTTCGATCGTGATTGATCTTGCCGGCGGCAGTCTGCTGCTCACGGCGATTTACACATCGCTCGTGGTTTGGATCATCGGCCTCGCGGTGCCGGTGACCGCGTCCTACATCATCTGTGCGGTTATCGCCGCGCCGGCTCTTACGAAGCTTGGCGTACCGGATTTCGCTGCCCACATGTTCATCTTCTACTACGCGGTGCTCTCGGAGGTTTCGCCGCCGACTGCACTGTCGCCCTTCGCGGCCGCTGCGATCACCGGCGGCGATCCTTACATCACCACAATGCAGGCGTGGAAATACACCTTGCCGGCGTTTCTGGTGCCGTTCGTCTTCGTGCTCGATCCGCAGGGCGTCGGATTGCTGATGAAGATTCCAAAGGATGGCTCGTTCTACGACATCATCTGGATCACGCTGAAGACGGCGATCGGGCTGGGCGCGCTGGCGGCGGCCGCACAAAATTGGGCATTGCAGCGGAATACCCAGCCCGAGCGGTGGTTATGGATGCTGGCGGGCCTGCTGCTGGTGTTCCCGAGCCTGCTGGAGGGCCTGGCCGAGACTTTGACCGGTCTCGATGTGCCATATCCTGCGCCGTTTGGCCTCGCTTTGGTGGCGGCACTCCTATTGAAACAGAAATTCGTTCCAGCGAGACTTGCGGCATAAGGTGGACAAGAAACAGAAAAGCCAAGGGAGAAGGAAATGTGGAAACGTGAAATGATCAGACGGCATAAGCTCGGGCTGGCGGTTTTGGCGCTGGCCACAACGGTTGCCGCCGGAACGGTATTTGCGCAGCAGCGCGCGATCTCGATCGCGACCGGTGGTACCGGCGGCGTCTATTATCCGCTCGGCGGCGGGCTCGCCAATGTCTTGTCGAAAACGCTGCCGGGGATCCAGGCGACGGCTGAAGTCACTGGCGGCTCGGTCGACAATCTTAAGCTCATCAATGCAGGCCGCAGCGAAGTCGCGTTCTCGATGGTCGATGCGGCGCTCGACGCCTACAAAGGTCAAGACAAGTTCAAGGGCACCGAAGTGCCGGTCCGCACGCTGATGGTGCTCTATCCGAATCAGATGCATGTCGTAACGATCGAAGGGATGGGCATCGAGAAGATGGCTGACCTCAAGGGCAAACGCGTCTCCACCGGTTCGGGCGGCAGCGCGACCGAGGTGATGGCCTTCCGCGTGATCGAAGCGGCCGGTCTCGACAAGGACAAGGACTTGAAGCGCGAGCGACTCGGTGTCGCCGAGTCGGTCAACGCGCTCAAGGACCACAAGATCGATGCATTCTTCTGGGTCGGCGGTCTTCCGACTTCAGCGGTGACGGATCTGGGAGCCACACCTGGTGTGAAGCTAAAGCTCATCGACCATGCCGATCTCGCCGCGAAGATGAACGCCAAATACGGCGACCTCTATGCCGGGAGCACCATCAAATCGGGCACCTACCCTGGGCAGACAACGGATAACAAGAACACCGTCGTGTGGAACATCCTGGTCGCCAACGCCAAGATGTCGGATCAGGACGCTTACAACATCGTCAAGACGATCTTCGACAAGAAGGCGGACCTTGTCGCGGTGCACGGCGAGGCGAAGAATTTCACGCTCGAAAACCAGGTGAAATCCTATTCCCCGATCCCGTGGCACCCGGGCGCGGTGAAATACATGACCGAGCACGGCGTGAAAATGTAACGCCCCGCGCGTTTGTCTTGTTACGAGGCCGGCGCCACCTGTGCCGGCCTCGTTTGTTTTGGGAGCGCGATGCAGACAAAGTAGGCGAGGGCGCTGAGGCAGGCGATGCAGAAGCTCACCGGCCAGTCAGTGTAGAAGGCCATTGTCAGACCGAGCCACGCCTCGCCAATGGCAAGGCCCGCCGATACGAACAGCCCGCTCCAGAGACCCGTCGTTACGCGTTGCGCCGCGGCCGGCGGCCCCACCATCAGCGTGAAGACCAGCAATACGCCGACGATCTGGGCGCATACCGACACGGCCAAGGCGACGATGGCGAGGAAAGCGACAGAGACAGCGCGAAGGGGCACGCCTTTGGCTTCCGCCAGTTCCGGCTGCAGGCTCGAGAAAACCAAGGGCCGCATGATGAACGCGAGCCCGGCGAGCGTGATCGCGCCCAGCAAAGCGAGCGTTGCGATCATCGCGTGGTCGACCGCGAGCACATTGCCGAACAGCAGCGCGGTCGCCTGCGTTGCAAACGATGTGTGGTAGTGCAGGAACAGCAGGCCAAATCCCAGCGCCAGCGCAAGAACGACGCCGATTGCCACGTCGCGGTTGCTGATCCGCTCGCTCAGGGCGCCCATGATGACTCCGGCCGCCAAAGTGAATGCGATAAGGCCCCATAGCGGTGCAAGGCCGATAAGACCGGCGCCGGTCGCGCCGGCAAAGCCGATATGCGACAGCGCATGACCCGCGAAGGTCTGTCCGCGCATCACCAGGAAATAGCCGACAATGCCGGAGACCACGGCGGCGATGCCGGCCGCGGTGAACGCATTGATCATAAAGTCGTATGCAAACATGTCAGTGATGATGGTGGTGGCCATGCTCATGGCCGTGGTCGTGCAGATGATCGGTGCGCTCGACATCCAGCCCCCGCGACATCACGAAAATATGCCCGTCGGCGCGAAGCACCTGAATTTCGGTGCCGAAAAGCTTCGATAATATTGGGGCTGTGACCACTTCTTCGACCGAGCCGAGCACGGCATGGCCGTTGCCGAGATAGAGCACGCGGTCGAGCGTCCCAAGCAGCTGGTTGAGCTCGTGCGCGCTGAACAACACGGTGATCTTCCGCTCGCGGCAGACCCGGCGCACGACATCGATCGCAATTTCCTGGCGGCGAGCGTCGAGACTGATCAGCGGCTCGTCGAGCAGCAGAAGCCTTGGCGACCCGATCAGCGCCTGGGCGAGCAACAGGCGCTGCCGCTCGCCCCCGGACATTTCGGCGAGCGGACGGTTGGCAAGTTCATGCGCTCCAACCGCTTCTAGCGTCTCTTCAACCATGAGACGGTCGCGACGGCTGCTGAGGGCGAGCCCCCAGCGTTCGCCGTTCAGGGAGCCGGCAATGACGTCTCGTCCGCGGATGCGAAGGTCCGGCAATACTGTGCGCAGTTGTGGAAGATACCCGATCGCCGGATTTCCGCATTCCGGCGGCTGTCCGAAGACCTTTATCCGGCCGGCGCCGGGCGCCAGCAGGCCGAGAATTGCGCGCATCAGCGTGGTCTTGCCGGCTCCGTTTGGCCCAAGCACGCCGATGAACTCGCCGGCCTGGATCTCGAAGCTCACGTCCGACAGCACCGCACGGCCGCCGAGCTGAAGCGTCACATGCTCGAGGGCGACGGCGCTCACGAATTCGGCCCGCTCAATGCCTTGTCGAGATTGTCGAGCTCGCCCAGCAGCCAGTCCTGGAATTTGACATTCGGCGGCATGGTCTCGGTGACGCCAATCACCGGAACCTTGGCTCGCCTGGCAATGTCGCGCAGCCGTTCGGTCAACTTCTCCGATACCTGGCTGTTGTAGATCAGCAGCCTGACCTTGCGCTCCTTGAGGTCGCTTTCGAACGCGGCTATGTCGCGCGCGCTCGGCTCGGTGTCGTTCATCATCGCAAGCTGGAAGCGCTCGTTGCGCATCGTCAGCCCCAGCGCCCGTGCCATCGGGCCGAACACCGGCTCGGTCGCGGTGACCGGTGCGCCACCATGTTTCGCTTTCAACTGTGCCACCCGCTGCGTGATCTGATCCAAGGCAGCGAGCGTGATCTTGAGCCTCGCGCTGTACTCGGAGGCATGCGTGCTGTCGGCTTTCGCAAGCGCATCGGCGATGGCGGCCGCCACCGCCGGCATCGTAGCGGGGTCGTACCAGAGATGCGGATTGTCCCCGGGCTTGTAACCGGTGAGCTTCGCGGCGTTGATGACAATTCGGTCGCGCCGTGGCCCCGCCGCCAGGAGCTTGTCCATCCATGAATCGTAGTTGCCGCCGTTAAGGATCACGATCTGCGCCGCCGCGATCTGGCGCACGATGCCGGGCGTCGTCTCGAACAAATGTGGGTCCTGATCGGGATTGTTCATGATGCTGACGACCGAAACCCGGTCGCCGCCGATCTGGCGCGCGATGTCACCATAGAAATTTTCCGCGGCCATGACGGCAATTTGGTTTTCGGCGGCGCAGACCGGCACGGCTTGCGCAAGCAGTGCAAGAAGCAAGGCGAGCCCGGCCACGGCTTTTTTCATAGGAAAATATGAGGTTCTGATACGTGCACAAATGTAACATTATAACATTTCGTCCGCAAGCCTAAGGCGTTGCTTTGGCAGTTGTCAGAATAAAGAGGTCAGGATTCGGCTTTAGCTACGCCGCGGACGAGCCAGAACCGGAACATGCGGCGGGCTGTTGCGACCGAAAGCTTGATGAAGTCGGCGCGAGCCTGGGTCAACTCGGTGGCCGACACTTCATAGCCGGAAAAGCGGGATTTGATCACGGCGTTGAATGTCGGCCAGCGGAAATCGGCGGCCTTGCAAGCGACCAGAACACCGTCATAGCGCGTGCTCTGCATGAGCTTCTCAATGAGGTCGGTTGGTGCAGCGCAGATGCGCGCAAGCCCTACGACCATTTCCTCGTACTTGCCGTTGCCTGCAAATCCTGCAATCGCAATTTCGTTGAGACGGCCTTGCTCCTGCAGCCGGTCAATCACCGCTATGGCGCGGCTGAAATCCCGCGGCGTCGCGGCCTTACGCAGAACCCTGTCGGACACCGACGCCAAGACCTGCTGGATTGCAGCCTGGCCTTCCGGAGGCACAACCGAAAGCAAGCGTGTCCGTACCGCCTCTGTCGCCTTTGACATCAAGCTCAGAAGCAGCTGCGGCGGCATATCCAGGCGGACGCCGAGGTTTTCCGCGAGTTGCTCGTCGATCTCCGCGCGCGTCGCCAGTGTTTCATAGCCGCGGTCGGAGAACGTTGCGCCCTGGTTTTGTGACAGCTTGCGGACGACAGTCGTATTTCCGCGCTGTATGAGAATGTCGGTAACGGCCGCGGCAAGACGCTTGCGCTCCGAAATTGCACCCAGGTGGCCCTGACCTTTCAGTCCGGCGATCTCGACAAGGTCGCCGTCGGTCAGCTGCGGTGATTGCGCAAGGACCGGCCCGGCAACGCTGATTTCATCGTGGCGGGACAAAGTGCGAATGACGCCGCTGGGTGCATTGGCGATCGGTGCGAGCCTGGCCCCGAGTTCGGCAAGCGCGTCGGTCTCCACCTGATGGACGAGATGAGCGAGCACGTCATCAAACACGCCGACCTGCTCGTGATTAAATCCTTCAGCGTTGCCAAGAAAAAGATCGGTCACTCGCCTGAGAATTTCAGTGCGACGGTCGCTCGAGCCTGAGGCTAAAACATCCTCGAGCTCTTCAATGACGGAGGCAGCCTGCGACATTCTTGTCTGGGCAGGATTTCTTCCTGCCGCCTTCCAATAATGGCCTGGGTCGCCCCCAAACGCACGCAGGCACCTTATCGGTGGCCCGTAAAGCTAAGGTAAAACTGGCACGCTGCCGGATCCGCAGACGGGACGCGATTTATGGGTTCCGCGTCGTCCAGGCTGGGACGACGCGTGTTCCGCCCACGGTTAAGTGGGCCTTAACACTCTACTGAGCGGTGATATTGCCTTCTTTGACCACCCGGCCCCATTTCGCGATTTCGGCTTTGATGTAGTCGCCAAATTCGGCCGTTGTCATTGTGACCGTGGCCGCGCCTTCACGTTCAAACTGCGCCTGCAATTCCGGGGCTTTCAACGAGGCCTGGCTCGCCTTGTACAACCGGTCGAGCAATGGAGCCGGCAATCCGGCGGGCGCCGCAAGTCCCCACCAGTTGTCGGCGACGTAGCCGGGCACGCCCGCCTCGGAGATCGTCGGCACATCGGGGAGGACGGACGTGCGCTTGGCGCCGCCAGTACCGAGCGCTTTCAGCTGACCGGACTTGATGAACGGCGTGGTCTGGATCAGCGATGAGAACATGATCTTCACATGCCCGCTGATCACGTCCTGCATGGCCGGGCCGCCGCCTTTATATGGCACGTGCACGATATTGACGCCGGCGGTGAGCTTGAACAATTCGCCGCCCAGATGCTGAAAGCTGCCGACACCGGCCGAGGCATAGTTGAGCTCGCCCGGCTTCTGCTTGGCGAGCGCAACCAGCTCTTTCACGGAGTTCACTGGGAGCGTTGGATTGATCGCCAGAACGTTCGGTCCGGTCGCAAAAATCGAGATCGGCGTAAACGACTTGATCGAATCGTAGTTGAGCTTGTGCAAGGCCGGATTGACCGCATGCGCAATCGAAATGATGCAGAGTGTGTAGCCGTCCGGTGCGGCGATCGCGCAAGCTTCGGTGCCGATCACGCCGCCAGCGCCGCCGCGATTGTCCACAAACACTTGTTGGCCTAGCTGGTTGCTGAGTTGTTGCGCGACGAGTCGTCCCACAACGTCGTTGCTGCCGCCGGGCGGGAACGGAACGATCAAGCGCACCGGCCGGTTCGGGTAATCATCGGCAAAGGCGTTCGGCGTGAACGTCAAAGCGAGCAAGGCGGCGGCGAATAGTCGTGACAGCATTGTCGGCATTGTCTTCCCCGGATGTCGTCGTTGCTCAGTGCCAATAGGGCGGGAAATCGGTGTTCTTTTGCTCCGCACCGAGACGGCGCAGCATGGCGGGCCATTCCAGGATACCGTAAGGCCGTCGTGTGCCCGGCTGATACATGTGCGCCGTGTGCGCCAGGACGTTCTCTCCGGGCATTGTGAGCTCGGTGCGTGCGGCCATCGCGTCGACCTGCGAGCGGCACGACAGTTCGAGCTGATACATGGTGTTGAAAGCCTGCTCAATGGTGGCACCGCAGGTCAGCAGGCCGTGATTGCGCATGATCAAGGCCTCGTGCGGCCCGAGGTCGCGAACCAGGCGCTCACGCTCGTCGAGCTCGACCGCCGGACCTTCGTAGTCGTGATAGCCGATGTGTCCGACAAAGCGGATCGAGGTTTGCGACAGCGGCAACAGCCCGCATTTCATGGCGGCGACCGCCATGCCGGCGCGCGTATGCGTGTGCAGAACACAGGCGACATCGGGCCGCGCCTTGTGAATGGCGCCGTGGATCACATAGCCGGATTTGTTGATGTCGTAGTCGGTGTCAGGCTTCCAGATGATCTCGCCGTCGACGTGGATCTTCACGAGGCTGGAGGCGGTGATTTCCTTATAGAGCAGGCCATAGAGATTGATCAGCAGCGCGTCCTCCTCACCGGGAACGCGCGCCGTGATGTGGTTGTAGATAAGGTCGGTCATTCCATAGACGTCGATGAGGCGGTAGCAGGCCGCGAGATCGAGCCGCGCCTGCCATTCCTGCGCGGAGACCTGGTCTTTGATCGACGGGAAGTCGTTCGAATAGTTCATGAATTCCGCTCTCGGATGGTTGAGCGATACCGTACCTTGGCACCAAGAATAACGTCGGGGACGGAATTGACTAGCCCATCAGGCCGCGGCCCTAGATACGGCCACCGAAATCAACCGCGCTTGTGCGCTCCCGCGCTCCAACCGAGCGACACGAGATATCTTTCACCGACCTCGTTTGGCTCTGGCTCGATTGGGGTCGCCATCGTTACGTTCCACCTCGAAAGGAAGCCGGCAACTGCGATGACGCCGACAAGCTCGACGATCTGTTCCTCGTTCCAGTGGCGGCGCAGCTCGGAAAAGGTTTGCTCCGTCACAATGTTGGGCGTCGAGCTCGCTGATACCGCAAGGTCCAACGCCGTGCGCTCCGCGTCATTGAACAGCGGGCTCGTCTTGTAGTCGCGAACCGCCGCCAGCTTGGCTGGGTCTATCCCGAAATGAATCGCGCCGCTCGCGGTATGCGCCATGCTGTAGGGATCATTTGCCGTCCGGCTTGCCGCATGCGCGACCAGGCGTTTGAACCCGCGGTCGACCTTGCTGTCCGGATCCCAGATCGCTCGCTGGATCTGCACAAAAGCCTTCGCAAGCTTGGGCTTGCGCTGCATCGTGAGAACGCTGTTGGGCACGAACCCCAGCGTCTTGAAGAAGGAATCGAATTCCTCCTTCATCTCTGGGGTTGTCTCGGGCGGTAGCGGATCGAGCCGCTGCGACTTCGCTTTTCCGTTCATACGCTGGCCTACATTACGTTTTGCAGCAACAGCAGCAGGCCGCCGGTGACGGCGATATTTGCGAGAAAGCCATTCTGCATGCCGGTGCGTTTCATCGGGTCGTCCATTTCCCAAAAGCGCAAGAGCAGCAACGAGGCGAGTACCGTGAAGATGATCAGACAGAGCGCGCCGATCGCGGGGTGCCAATTGATCAGCAGCAGCGCGCAGCCGACCGCGTCCAGCGCCATTCCGACCCAGAAGGTCGCGCGCGGCAGCGGCGCCTTAAAGAACGTGAGGCGCTTGACGTGGTCCTCAATGTGGTGGCTCGACAGGTTGCGTACCCAGACGATCACGAAGAACGCGACAATCAGCAGGCGCCCAATTGTGTCGATGATCGAAGCGTCGTTTGGATAAAGCCCATGCATGGTCGTCTCCCTGTGTTTCTGCTTTCAGTTGCCAAACATCGTGTTCGGTAGAAACAGTGCAAGCTGCGGGAAAATCAGCAGCAGGATAATCAGCGCGCCCATTGCGTACCAAAAGGGCCAGATGCCGCGGAAGATCGTGTACATCGGTACGTCCGGCACGATGCCTTTGACGATGAAGACGGCAAGCCCGACCGGTGGGCTCAGGATCCCCATCTGAATGATCAGCACGGCAATCACGCCGAACCAGATCAGGTCGACGCCAAGCGTCTTGAGCACGGGCATCACTACGGGCAGCGTCAGGATCAGCATGGAGAAGTCCTCCATGAAGGTACCGAGCAGGAGATACATCGTGATGATGATGATCAGGACAACGGTCGTATTGAAATCGAAGCTCAGCAGGAACTTGACCAGGATTTCCGGAAGCTGCGACAGCGTCATGAACGGGATGAACACATAGGCGCCCATCAGGATCAGGAAAATCGTGGCGCTGGTGCGCATTGTTTGCAGCACCACGGCCCGCAAGACCGGCCAGTTGAGCCGCCGGCGCAACAAGGCAAGCACCATTGTGAAACCGGCGCCGAAGCCGGAGGCCTCGATCGGCGTGAACAGGCCGGCATACATGCCACCGATCGTCATCACGATGATGATGATGATTCCAGACGCTTGTTTGAGCGTGGCGATCCGTTCGGCGCGAGTTGCGCGCGGGCCGGGCGGGCCGGCTTCCACGCGCCTTGCCGTGATGATGCGGATGACGACGAGAAAGAGGAGCGTGAGAATGATGCCGGGGATGACGCCGGCGAGGAAAAGCCTGCCAAGCGCCTGCTCAGTCAGCACGGCGTAGATCACCATGCCGGCGCTGGGCGGGAATATGAAACCGAGGGTGCCGCCGGATGCGACCGTCCCGGTCGCCAGCGCATCGTCGTACTTGAAGCGCTTCATCTCCGGCAGCGCGACGCGGCCCATCGTTACTGCGGAGGCGGCCGCTGAGCCACACAACGAGGCAAAACAGGCGCAGGCGATGATCGTCGCGGAGGCCAATCCGCCGCGGACGTGGCCGACCCATGCATAGGCGGCGTTGTAAAGGTCGCGTCCCATGCCCGACGCGCCGGCGAGATTGCCCATGAGGACGAACATCGGAATAACGACGAGCTGGTAGAACGTCGCGATCGCGAATGTTTCGGAGCTGAGGGAGGGCAGCGCGTGCGACCAGCCCGCGATTGCGGCGTTGCCCAGGAAGCCGACGGTCAACATCGTCAACCCAACCGGCATGCGGAGCACGAACAGGATGAACAGCGCGCCCAGCCCGATCAGGCCGATTTCAGTGTTGGTCATTCGTTGTCGCTCCGCATCGCGCGGCTTTCGTCGAGCAGGAGCGGTACTTTTCCCGTGCGGATAAGCACGATGGTTTCGATTGCCAGCACCAAAGCGTAGATGCCGACGCCGAACGAAAGCGCCTTGTAGATCGGTTCAAACGGAATATTGAGAAGCTGCGTGCTTTCGCCCAGCCGCCGCGCCACATTGCCGGTGACGAATAGGCGCCAGGACCACAGGCTTACAATCGCGGTTGCGACGATCTTGACGGCAACGCCCGAGTAAAATTCGAAGCGCGGGCCGACCAGTGTCGAAACCATGTCGGCAGTGACGTGGGCCCCAGTACGTCCGCCATAGCCGATTGCACAAGCCACCGCGAGGACGAGCAGGACTGTCGACAGGTCGAGCGCGCCGAACAGCGGCCAATTGAGCAGATAGCGTCCCGTGACGTCGACAATAATGACCGTCATCAACGCCGCGAGTACGACACCGCCGCAATAGAGCGCGACAATGCGCGTGACTCTATCGATGAACCCCAGCATCGATGGCCTCGGTCGTACAAATGCGTTCCGGTGAGCACCGCCTACTTGTTGAGCGCGGCATATACCTCACTCGCATTTGTCACGCCGTCCTTCTTCATATCGGCAAGAATCTTGTCGACGGCAGGCTTGGCCGCATCGAAGAGAGCCTTGCGCACATCCGGCCCCAGTTCGATGACTTCAAGCTTGTTCGTGCCTTTGGCGAACGTGAGCGACTCCGCTTCCCAGTCGTCGAAGATCTTTGCGGCGCGCATCGCCAGCGATTTGCCGGTGTGCTTGTCGAAAATCGCCTTTTGCGACGGGGTCAACGCGGCATAACTCTCCTTGTTCATGATCGCTCCGCAGGGATTGAACAATCCCGACAGACCGCGGCTCGTATATTTCGCGATCTCAGCGAGTCGAAACGGAGGAGTGAGAGAGGTTGCTGGCAGCGCGACCATATCGACCACGCCCGTCGACAGGGCGTTGAACATTTCGTTGAGATCCATCGGTACCGGCGACGCGCCCCAGGCGCCGACGATGGGCGCGAATGCTGCGCCGGGCGTAAGGACCTTAACGCCCTTCAGGTCGGCGATATTGCGGATCGGTTTGTCGCGTGAGGTGAGCACCGCTTGCGATACGGAATACATGTAGACGTTGTGAACTTCCTTGTAGTCGTCGGCCAGCATCGGTGCGACGTTCCACAGCCGTGTCGTGGCGTCGCTCGCAGAAGTCGACGCGCCAGGCAGTACGGTCAACATCGTGCGGGAGAACACCTTGGCGTGAAACGCGTGGCAGATGTCAGCGATGTCGGCGACGCCTTCGACCGCGCGCTTGTATTGCTGGAAGGGGCCAGCGCCGAGCGTTCCGCCAGCGTAAACCTTGATCGTCAAATCTCCTTTGCTGTCCTCGGCGATTTCCCTGGCGACATCTTCATAGAGCTTGACGATGCGGTGTGTCGGCGGAAGGAACGTCGCGAGCTTGAGCTCTTTCGCAAAGGCCTTCGGCCCCGCAGCGTCCACCGCGCATGACAAGACAAGGCCGAGTGCAACAGCAAGCAGCCGTCGGATATTCATATTCATGGTGTCCTCCCCGATACTGCCGCGCGCTTGATGCGCGCGTGCCCTTTGTCTCCAGTTCTTAAGTGAGCAGGCCTCCGGTTCTCAGTGTTCAACGCCAGGGTTTGAGCAAAGCCGCGTCACGCGACGCGCGTGCTGTCACCTGATTTCTGCTTTGCCCAATAGTCCGCGGACGACTTCGAGTCTTTGAGTTTCTTTGCGTCCTCATAGCCGGGCGCCATCGAAGCGGACGTGCCGGCCAGCACTTCGTGATGATCGATGTTAAGCAGCCGCAGCCAGCTCTGCTGGCCGAGTGTGAGCCCGATCATGCAGCCGAGTTCGACCAGCTCCGGCTCGGTGAAATTCCGGTGCAACCGGTCCCAAAAAGCATCATCGGTGTTGAGGTGCCAGGTGATCGCTTCGGCGTAGGCAAGTGCGGCCTTCTGGCGCTCGTTATAGACCTTGGACTTCTCGAAATTGAGCAGGTCGAGCACGTGATCCTCGATCAGCGCTCCGCTCGAGGTCGATTTGACCGAACGCTGGTTGCCGCAGTACTCGCACTGGACCGAACGCGACACGTATAGACGGCATAGTTCCTTGACTGCGTGGTCGAGGACGCCATTGCGGAAAATGTTGTTCCAGGAATCGGCGAAGAACCAGAAACAGGCTTCGACATGTGCGCGGATTGCCGAGCTTTCCGGACGCGGTGTGCCTTCGCGCTGGCAGCGCTCCATCTCCTGCCGCATCTTCGGCGTCATTTTGTCGAGCGGTACGTAGCTGATGCGTTGTTTTGCCATTGTCGTTCCTGCGAGTGCTTGCGTTATTCGGCTGCCTGAATGGCGGGTTTGGGTCCGCGCGCGGAATCCTGCGCCTTGGCGTAGTCCGCGACGGTCTTGTACTCGGTCATCTGGTCTTTCTTGACCTCAATGCCCACAACTTTTCGCGCAAATTCAGCGAACGGGCCGGAACCGGTGAATTCGGCGCGCTTCATGGTGAGCGAAAGCAGCGTCTGCAGCGGCGTTCCGTTGAAATTCTCGAACATGAACAGCCGGCTGCCCCAGTCGGTAAGATAAAGGTCGCGAATGACGCGGGCGATCTTGATCCGGTCGTAGGCTTCGCCCGTTGCGCCTTTATTGAGCTTCTCGAACCACGGCCGCATGGCCGCGTTCTCCCACTGTTTCTCGGTCGGGAACATGATGGCGCTGCGGCCGCACAGATCGATCAGCTCATCGACCATCGGCCCGAGGTTCTGCAGAAAATAGACGCGGCCCCAGTTGAACAATTGGATATCGGGCTTGTAGAGACCGCCCGGTGTGTAGAAACCCTGGTCTTCCGCGGCGAGCACATGCGCATAGGTCGACTGCTGGAAGCCGATAATGCGCGCGAGACGCGCCTGCACCGCTTCGATCTTCGCAGTGCCGAGATGCTCGCACATGAGGATTGCGAGGCCCGCCAGCAGTTCGGCGCGCACGGCCTGCCGGAACAATGCGTAATAATGCCCCCAGTCGAAGACGCGCTGAGGATACAACTTGGCGTGGTCGGGGTTGCCGATGTGGAAGACGTATTTCCAGGGGATCAGCACATTGTCGAACATCACGGTGGCATCGAGCTCGTCGCCCTGGGACGCAAGCGGATGTTCGACCGGGTCGGTCGCAACGACGCTTTCGCGGCAGACGATGGTGATGCCTTTCAGGTTTGCCGGGCACACGCCGTAGATAATCTGATCGCCCTTGGCGCCGGGACGGAAGAAGACGCCGAGGTGCAGGTAGTCGCCAAATGCCGACGCAGTGCCGATGGCCTTAACGCCATTGACCACGATGCCTTCGTCATTCGTCGAAACGATGCGCAATGCGGGCGACGTTGCGTGCGCGTTCGGGTCCGAGCGGTCGGCCTGGGGATCGACGAAGTGCGGGGCCACGACCAGATCATGGTCCATCGCGAATTGCCAGAAATTGCGGATATTGTCGGCGAGACCGCGGCCTTCAGCGCCGATCGACGCTTTCTCCCACGGGTCGGGATCGTCGATGTATGTCACCAACATGTAATTCTGCGAGTCCGGCGTGCGCGGCATCGATGCCGCCACGAAGTGCCGCATGATGAATTCATGGTAGCGGCGCTTGCGGACCAGCTCTTCCTTGCTGCGATGAAGGAACCACATCATCGAGCGGCGTTCGCCGTTTTTGTCCACGAACGTCAGCTGGTCCTGCAACTCGGGGCGCCGGTGCAGATCGAAAAATTCCGCGGTGCGCAGCGCGTAGTCCCGCGTCAGCGGATGTGTCGCGACATTATCGATCTTGGTGTTGCCGACCCAGACGGTGCGCCCGTCGTTCAGCGACTTGAGATAGTGTTCGCCCGTTCGCAGCATGACGATCTCCCGGTCAGGGTCTCAGCTCATTACAAAGCGCACGTCGTCACATAGGCGCGCCGCTGGTAGAGCAGGGGCTCGCCTTGTTCAGCTTCCGACGTTGCCAGAACTTTTGCGACAAACACGCTGTGCGTCCCGATGTCGCGCACTTCGGCGACTTCGCAATCGAGCGCAATCAGCGCGTTCTTGCAGCGTGGTGCGCCTGTCACCAGCGCGTCCCACGTGCCCAGCGCGAAGCGCTCATGCATCGGGATCGCGCCAATTCCGGCGAAAGCCTGCGACAGATCGCTTTGGCCTGCCTGCAGACAATTCACGCACAGAATTCCGTTTTTCTTGATGGCGGCGTTGGTCGCGCTCTTGCCGTGTACGCAGACAAGCACCATCGCCGGGTCATCACTTAACGCGCAAACGGCGGAGCAGGTCACTCCGGCCGCGCCCGCGGGGCCGGTGGTCGTGATAACGGATACAGCGGTCGCGAGTTTCGAAAGCGCGTTGCGAAATTCGGTCGAAGGGACGCAATGCGTCGATCGGTCGAGCCCACGATCCTGCGGCGCGGTCGGCAGCATGGCAGCGTTTCCCCTGCAAGCGGTTCCGGCGCCTTGCGCCGGCCCACCCATCGTTGCCGCTAGCCTAGGGCGGTGCCGGCGCATATACTATCAATCAATGGATATAAATTACATTCCAAATAGTTATTCCGCTGAGCTCGATCTCCAGCATTTACGCGTGTTGGACGTGCTTTTGCGCGAGCGCAGCCTCACTCGGGCTGCCAAGGTCCTTGACGTCACGCAGCCGGCGTTGAGCAAGACGCTTGCCCGCCTGCGCCGCTATTTCGACGACCCGCTGTTCGTCCGCGTCTCGCACCGGATGGAGCCGACGCCGAAGGCGCTCGCGCTGACCCAGCCGGTCGGCGACGTGCTCGATAAAATGCGCGCGCTGCGCGGCGAGCACGTGGTGTTCGACCCGCGCGTGTCCACACGAACATTCCAGTTCTGTGTCGTCGACGCCGGCGTGATCAAGTTGCTGCCACCATTGCTTAACCGCGTCACGGTCGAAGCTCCGAACGTGCGCTTGCGCGTGGTTCAGCTTGACGGCGAACATCTTGAATCCTGGCTGGAGACCGGCACGATCGATTTCGCCATGGGATCTTTTCCGACCCTGATGAAAGGGATCCGGCGGCAGTTTTTGTGGGTCGAGGAGTATGTCAGCGTGGTCAATCGCGGCCACCCGCGCGTGTCGAGCAGTCCGTCGCTGCGCGAATTTGCCGCCGAGAACCACGTACTGGTGTCGACGCTCGGTACCGGCCATGCGCACAAGCTTGCCGAACGCGCAATCGAGGCGGCCATCCGGCCGGAGAACATCATCTGCCGCGTGCCGACCTTCATCGCCGCCGCGGTCATCGCCAAGCACACCAATGCGATCGCAACACTGCCGACGTCCATTGCCAGTGTGCTGGCCGAGGATCTCAACCTTGAGATCGTCAAGCCACCGATCAAGCTGCCGAAAATTGATATCTACCAGTATTGGCACAACCGGTTTCACCGCGAGCCGGGCAACAAATGGATTCGTTCGGTGTTCTCCAGCTTGTTCCGCGTTCCGGGAGCGCACGCGCGCAACTGACCGGGTGGCAACGACATAAAGAAGGGCCGAGAGGCCATTCTGGCTCAGGTTTGTGGGCACCGGATTTAGGCGCCTCGCCAGAACACCTTTTGTGATCCGGCACGAAATTGCCTATATGACCGTCAAACGGAGTGCCCGCTTCAATGCCAACCCCCAGTAATACCGAGAAAATCCCGGTTACCGTGCTGACCGGCTACCTCGGCGCCGGCAAGACCACGCTGCTCAACCGCATTTTGTCCGAGCCGCACGGCAAGAAATTCGCCGTCATCGTCAACGAGTTCGGCGAGATCGGCATCGACAACGAGTTGGTGGTCAACGCCGACGAAGAAGTGTTCGAGATGAACAACGGGTGTATCTGCTGCACCGTGCGCGGCGACCTCGTGCGGATCATCGACGGCCTGATGCGGCGTAAAGGAAAATTCGACGCAATCATCGTGGAGACGACCGGGCTTGCAGATCCGGCGCCGGTCGCACAGACATTCTTCATGGACGAGGCTGTCGGTTCGCGGACCAAATTGGACGCGGTCGTAACGGTCGCCGACGCCAAGTGGCTGACGGATCGTCTCAAGGACGCACCGGAAGCAAAGAACCAGATCGCCTTCGCCGATGTCATCCTGATCAACAAGACCGACTTGGTGGCGCCGGACGAATTGATCGAACTCGAGGCGCGGATCCGCGGGCTCAATCCTTACGCGCGGCTGCATCGCACCGAACGCGCCAAGATCGACATCGGCGAAGTCCTCGGCCGCAATGCCTTCGATCTCGATCGTATTCTCGAGATTGAGCCTGCGTTCCTCGACGCCGATGATCGCCACCACGATCATGACCATCATCACGAACACGGCCATGATCATCATCACCACCATCATCATGGCAATGGCCTGAAGCACTACCATGACGAGGAGATGCAGTCGGTTTCGCTGAAGACCGACAAGCCGCTCAATGCCGACAAGTTCCTTCCGTGGATTCAGGATCTCGTCGCGAAGGACGGCCCGAACATTTTGCGGTGCAAGGGAATCCTTTCGTTCAAGGACGATCCCGAGCGCTTCGTGTTTCAAGGCGTGCACATGATTCTCGACGGCGACCACCAGCGACCGTGGCGCGCGGATGAAAAACGCGATAGTCGTGTCGTCTTCATCGGACGTAATCTTCCGGAAGACAGAATTCGTCAGGGCTTTGAAGGCTGCATCGCCTAACGTGAGCGACACGCAGATCCCGATTCCTTCGCTTGCCGACCGCGTCCGTGCCGTGAACGCCGGCGTGCCGGTCGTCGGCGTGCATTTTCTCGGATCGACGCCGGTATTCGTGCTCGGTGAGGAGACGCTGCTATTCGCGGGTGAAAATGGCGAGCGGCGCGTCGCCATTCATGCAGGCGCAATTCTCAACAGTGCCTCCGATGGAAAACGCATCATTTCCGGAGGTGACGACGGCAAGCTGATCGCAACAAGTGCTGATGGTGATTACCGCGAGCTCGCATCGGACGAAAAGAAGCGATGGGTGGATCATGTCGCGCTCGGCCCAGACGACTCGGTTGCATGGTCGGCTGGCAGGACCGCGCACGTCCGCACGCGCAAGGATGACCTGCGCGTGTTCGACGCCCCGTCGACGGTTGCCGGTCTTGCCTTTGCACCGAAAGGATTCCGCGTTGCAATTGCCCACTACAACGGCGTCACGTTGTGGTTTCCCAACGCCAGCGGCGCCAAGCCGGAGTTCCTGGAATGGAAGGGCTCGCACCTCGGGGTGACGATCAGTCCGGATGGCAAGTTCCTGATCACCACAATGCAGGAGCCGACGCTTCACGGATGGCGTATTGCCGATGCCAAACACATGCGGATGTCCGGCTATTCGACGCGCGTGCGTTCGCTAAGCTGGGGCGTAAACGGAGAATTCCTGGCGACATCGGGTTCCGAGCAACTCATCCTCTGGCCGTTTGACGGCAAAGATGGCCCGATGGGTCGGCAGCCAAAAATCCTGGCACGCGCCGAGTCACGTGTAACGAGCGTCGCCTGTCATCCACGCCAGCCGGTTGTCGCGGTCGGATATGCCGACGGAGCGGTGAAGCTTGTGCGCATTGATGACGATGCCTTGATACTGGCGCGACCGGCGGACGAGCAATCTGTCAGCGCGCTTGGCTGGGACAGCGCTGGTCAAACTTTGGCGTTTGGTACCGAATCTGGTGGCGCTGGCATTCTCGCCCTTTGATCGCCGCAATACATCGTCTCATGTTCTAGTTTGTGAATCGATTCGAAGTTCGAGCTGAACAGACATTCACCTGTGGCAAGACCGGGTTTTGGAGCGACCATGAGAATAGTCTTTCGTCACTTGCGGCGCTTGGCCTTGGCGGTCATTGCCTGCATCGCCGTCGTGGCGTGCACGCTGTCTGCTTCGGTGACGATTGCAACGCTTACGCCGGCGCATGCACAAGTCTCGGCTGAATTTCAGTCTGCGCTCGAGCCATATGGATCGTGGCAACCGCATCCGCGCTTCGGCGAAGTCTGGGTGCCGTATGATCTGCCGCCCGGGTGGCGTCCCTACACGTACGGGCGATGGGTCTACACCGAGGAGTGGGGCTGGTACTGGGTCTCCGATGAGGAAGAGGCCGACTGGGGTTGGGTGGCCTTCCACTATGGCCGCTGGGCGCACGACCGGCGGATCGGATGGTTCTGGGTCCCTGGCGACGAATGGGGTCCGGCCTGGGTCGACTGGCGCCGCGGTGACGACTATGTCGGCTGGGCGCCGTTGCCGCCTGACGAGGTCGTCTACGAATACGGTAACGATCCGGCTTACTGGATCTTCCTGCCGCCGCGCTATCTCGTTGCGCCGCGTGTGCGGACCTACTTCCTGCCGCCCCAGCGTACGGTGGTCGTTTTCAGGCGGACGGTGATCGTCAACCGCACGGTGCGACTGGAGCATCGCGACCATCGCGGACGCTTCGCGGTCAATCCGGGTATTGCTCCCGGCATTGTTGCCGCTGCTTCGCGCCGGCCGGTACAGGCCTTCCATGTGCAACCCCGCGTCCTGGCGAGCACGCAGGGGGTTGCCGGTGCCGTGCAGGTGCGGCCACAGGATCTGAACCGCACGGGGCAGCGGCATCAGCGTGGGCAGCCGCGTCCGGGCGGGCCCAGCCAGTTGCAGGCGACGGTGCAGCCGACACAGGCCGTCGTGCAGCCTGTCGCGCGAATGCCGCAGCCGCAGGCTCTCCGCAACGATGAGCGCGGACGCCTCGGCCCGACTCCGCCCCGCGCCGCGCAAGGCGCAACGGTCGCGCCACCACTGCCGCCGAGGTCTTCACCAACGCCACGGCAGATCAATGGGCCGACCCCGCCAAGTGCTCCAGCGGCGCAGACACCACGCCCGACTCCACCGGTTACGGCGTCGCCGCCGGCAACGTCGCCGCAAACGCCACCGCCGACGGCGCCAGCAGTGACAACACCTCCACAGCAGCTGCAACGCCGCGACGTAAGCCCGCCGCCGGGGCCGAACGGCCCGCCGCCACAACAGCCTACAATCGTGCGGCCAATTCCGCCGCAGGCGACGCCCCCGTCGTCACCACCGCCGCCACCGCAACAGCAGCTGCGAGGACCACCGCCACCTTCGGGCGGTCCGCCGCCGCAGTCGACGATCGTGCGGCCAATTCCACCGCCGTCGACGCCGCCGTCGACACTGCAACCGCCGCCGCAAGAGCGTCGCTTGCAGCCACCTCCGCCGCAGCCGCAACATCAAGTGCAGCCGCCGCCGCAACCCCAGCGGCAGGTGCAGCCGCCTCCGCAACAGCCGCGACCTGCGCCAGCAGCGCCTGCTCAGCAGCAGCAAAAGCGCCCGCCGCCAAAACCCGGCGAGAAGCCTCCCGAACCCCCGAAATAACGGGAGCACAAAAACGGGCGGCCAAAGCGGCCGCCCGTTGCGTCTGTTGTCTCGTGTGTTCGATCAATGCAGCAGCACGTTCCTGAACTGCCAGGCATCGCGCTTGTCGATGTCTTCGGGGAAAAGGCCGGGGCGCCCGGTGAGCGGCGTCCAGTCGGTGTAAGTGCCGATGACCGGGCCGAGATAAGGGAGTTGGACTTCGAGGCAGCGGCGGAAGTCCATTTCGTCGGCCTCGACAATGCCTGCTTTCGGATTTTCCAGCGCCCAAACCATGCCAGCCATCACGGCTGAGGTCACCTGCAGGCCCGTGGCATTCTGGTAAGGCGCGACTTCACGGGTCTCGTCGATCGACAGTTGCGAGCCGTACCAGTACGCATTCTTCTTATGCCCATAGAGGAGGACGCCGAGCTCGTCGATACCGTCGGCGATCTCGTGCTCGTCGAGAATATGAATGTCCTCCGGCGGCGCGCCGGCGCGCCCGAAGACCTCGTGCATTGAAAGCACAGCGTCATTGCAGGGGTGATAGGCGTAGTGGCAGGTCGGCCGGTAGATGGTCTTGCGCCCTCGCCGGAGGGTGAAGTAGTCGGCGATCGAAATCGATTCGTTGTGGGTGACCAGGAAGCCAAGCTGCGCCTGCGCGGTCGGCGTCCATGAGCGCACGCGCGTGTTGGCACCCGGCTGCAACATATAGATCGCCGCACCGCAGCCACCTTTGTGCCGGCTGGCATTCGAAGGCATCCATTTTTCGTGCGTTCCCCAGCCGAGCTCGGCGGGCTGCAAGCCTTCAGAGATAAAACCCTCCACCGACCAGGTGTTGATGAACACGTTCATCGGTTTCGGTTGCTTGGCCCGCTGCGTGTCCCGCTCGGCTATATGGATGCCTTTGATCCCGACCTTCTTAGCCAGCCGGCCCCACTCTTCGCGTGTTTTCGGCTGTTTGACCCTCACCCCGACGTCGTGCGCGATGTTGAGCAAGGCCTGCTTGACGAACCAGGACACCATGCCGGGATTAGCGCCGCAGCACGACACTGCGGTCGGCCCGCCCGGCCGCTTGCGGCGCGCAGCGAGGATGCTTTCGCGCAACGCATAGTTCGATCGTGCCTCCGGACCGAGCTTGGTATCGAAATAAAAGCCCTTCCAGGGCTCGACCACGGTGTCGATGTAAAGCGCGCCGATTTCTCGGCACAGCTCCATGATGTCGAGGGATGAGGTATCCACCGAAACGTTAACGCAAAAGCCCTGGCCGCCGCCGGCTGTCAGCAGCGACGTGAGCAGGTGGCGGTAGTTGGCTTTGGTGACCGCCTGATGGATGAAGCGGATCCCGCGCTGGTCGAGCAGCTTGCGGTCCTTGTCCTCGGGGTCGATGACCACAAAACGCTTCTTGTCATAGTGGAAATGGCGCTCGATCAGCGGCAGGGTCCCCTTGCCGATCGAACCGAAGCCGATCATCACGATGGGCCCGTCAATGCGGGCATGCACTGGCCATTTGGGCATCGTCAGTGTCTCCAAAGACTCCGGTCATATCCGTGCCGGAGCGCGAACGGAATAGCGGCCGGGCAAAAGCCCGTCCGGCGTCCACGGTATTTTGCTGGGCTGATTAGGCCGCCGACGCGGCGATTGCGGGCTGAAGGGGCCGGCCGGCCGCGCGCAAGAGCCCGCGCACCCCGTCGAGCGCCCCCGGCACCAGTTCGAGACCGAGCAGGCGCTGGCGCTGGAATGGACCGGGCATGCGCAAGGCCGCAGTTTTCTCGGCGGAGAAGCCGAAGCGGCCATAGTAGGGCGCGTCGCCGACGAGGATGACCGCGCGGTGACCCTGTCGACGTGCCACGCTGAGTGCACGGCGCACCAGCGCCGCGCCGATCCCGTGGTTGCGGAAATCGGCGGCCACAGCGACCGGGCCGAGCAGCAGGGCCGGCTTGCCGGTGCCGCTGACGATGTTCCAAAGCCTCGCCGTGCCGACGACGCGCGTGCCATCCGTCGCGATGAAAGCGAGCCCTTCGGCTGGCGACCGTCCGTCGCGCAGCCTCTGCGAACTCTTGCGCCAACGTTGGCCGCCGAAGGCGTCGTCAAGCAGCGCTTCGCGCGCCGCAACGTCGGGAGGTCGTTCTTTCCTGATCGAGATCATCGGTTTCGTGCTCCTGCCCCTGGCGCGCAACGACGCGCGCTCAAGGGGGCGCTATTCGGGATTGGAGGGGCCGGCTGAGCCGGCCCCGGCGATGTCAGATGTGATAGGTCTTCAGCGGCGAGAAGCCGTTGAATGCCACCGACGAGTAGGTCGCCGTGTAGGCGCCGGTCCCCTCGATCAGCACCTTGTCACCGATCTCGAGGCTGACCGGGAGCATGTAGGGCTCCTTCTCGTACAGCACGTCGGCTGAGTCGCAGGTCGGCCCCGCCAGCACGCATGGCGCCAGCGCATCGCCGTCCCGCGGGGTGCGGATCGGGTAGCGGATCGACTCGTCCATGGTTTCGGCGAGACCGCCGAACTTGCCGATGTCGAGATAAACCCAGCGGACGTCGTCCTCCTCGCTCTTCTTCGAGACGAGGACAACTTCGGCTTCGATGGTGCCGGCATTGCCGACCAGGCCGCGGCCCGGCTCGATAATGGTCTCCGGGATCCGGTTGCCGAAGTGCTTGCGCAGCGCCTTGAAGATCGCGTTTCCGTAGGTTTTCACGGAAGGCACGTTCTTCAGGTACTTGGTCGGGAAACCGCCGCCCAGGTTAACCATTGACAGGTTCATGCCGCGCTCGCCGCACTCCTTGAATACGGCGGCAGCCGAAGCAAGAGCACGGTCCCAGGCGTGCTGGTTGCGCTGTTGGGAACCCACATGGAATGACACGCCGCATGGCTCGAGGCCGGCCTTGAGGGCGTGCTCGAGCACGTCTGCGGCCATTGCGGGCTCGCAGCCGAACTTGCGTGACAACGGCCAATCCGCCCCGACGCAGTCGGACAGAATGCGGCAGAAGACCCGGCTGCCAGGTGCGGCCCGAGCGATCTTCTCGACTTCGGGCTTGCAATCGACCGCATAAAGGCGGACGCCGAGCGCGTAGGCACGGGCGATGTCACGCTCCTTCTTAATGGTGTTGCCGTAGCTGATACGGTCCGGCGTGGCGCCTGCCGCCAGCACCATCTCGATCTCGGGGATCGAGGCGGTATCGAAGCAGGAGCCAAGCTTGGCCAGCAGCGCCAGAACCTCCGGCGCCGGATTGGCCTTCACGGCATAGAACACCCGCGTGTCAGGCAGGGCCTTGGCAAAGGCGGTGTAGTTGTCGCGAACCACGTCAAGGTCGACGACGAGGCAGGGGCCTTCGTCGTTACGCTTACGTAGGAACTCGCGGATGCGCTCAGTCATTGGCGCTATTCCCCACGGCTGACGGAGCCATCAAGCTCCGAATGCTGCGGTCAACGAAGGCAAGCGTCTGCGCGCGATGGGGACGCGCCAACGCTACACACGTCGTCTCCCGCTCAACTGCCTTGGATTGGATGGGGGAATCCCCGTCCGCACGGCCGGCAAAGATGAACAAGCCTCTTCGGTGACCCGCGCCGGTGGTGGAGGCCGGCAGAGACCAAGGAAGCCCGATCGTCGTTGCTTTAAGCCGCGTCCCCTGCTGAGAGCAGAGTGTGCTGGTTTCGCCTCCAGCTGCCGGTCAGATTTCTTGGAGAGTTTTTGGCTTCTCTCTCCAGGCGGCTGGCGGGCCTCTTGTCCCGCTACCTACCGACCGACACACGGCCACAGGCACGTGCGAAATTGGGCATTACGGAAATAAGTAATTTTGGTGACACATGCAAGCGAATTAGTTCGCCGCACCAAAAAACTTTCTTAACTTTTTCTTTCGGAGCGTGACGCCGTCCGCTCAGTCGCGGGCGGTGAACGGCTCGATGCGATGCGCGCCGCGGATGAACTGCGCCATGATGGCGATGCCACAGAGGACGAAAAGCGCGTCGAGAATTCGCTGCCCCATGCTGCCGAGGTCGAACAGAGTGGCGATCGCCCACGAGCCGGCGAAGGCGGCGCCGAACACCTCGGCCCCAATCAGGATGGCCGCGCTGATCACGGTGATGACGTTGAGCCAGACGATGCGGCGTTCCTGAGCCATGAGGGCCTCCTTGCGAGGCCGCAATGTCACCGAATCCGGCTGCTGAATCAAGTCCATAGCCGGATCAAAACGATCCGAACCCTCCGCGGCACAAAGCTGTGGCCAGAGTTAACGAATTGACGTGGGCACCCTCGCGCCGACTCGCTTCCCGTCTTTTCAGTGGAGGAGCGGTGGCAGTGACGGTATGCCGCCGACCGTCCGGCCGCCGCCCCACCTGCGGCAGCAGTCGACCGCCTGGCCTCGCGGCCGCTCCGGGACACCGGACAAGCTGCCCGAAGTCTCGCCTTATTCTCGGCCGCGCCCCAAGGTATCCGGCCTATATAGGCCAGGTGCAGGATCGACGAATGCCGAGAGTTGAAAAGCAGAACCCGCTTCTTTCGGAATGGGCCGGAGCGCTCGAGCTGCCGCCCTTTGAGGCAATCAAGCCGGGCCACTTCCGCCCCGCATTCGACGGCGCCTTGGCGGAACACCGTGCCGAGATCGACGCCATCGCCGCAAATCCCGCCTCTCCGGATTTCGAGAACACGATCGCCGCGCTCGAGCGAAGCGGCCGCGCCCTCGAGCGCGTGGCGGGCGTGTTCTTCGTGCTGGCCGGCGCCAGTACTTCGGACGAAATCGAAACCATCGAGCGGGATGTCTCGCCGCTGTTGGCGCGTCACAACAACGCGATTTACCTCGATCGTGCGCTCTATTCGCGGATTGCCGAACTTTATGCCGAACGCGAAGCGCTATCGCTCGATGCCGAACAGGCCCGCGTGCTAGAGCGCTATCGCACCCGGTTCGTTCGCTCAGGCGCCGCCCTGGAGCGGCCGGCGCAGGATCGGCTCGCGGCGATCAACGAGCGTCTGGCAACCCTCGGCACTCAGTTTGGCCAGAATGTCCTGGCGGACGAGAAGTCCTTCACGATGGTTCTCGAAGAGCGCGACCTTATAGGCTTACCGGAGTTTGCTCGGGCAGCTGCGCGTGCTGCCGCCGATGAGCGCGGCCACCCGGGCAAATACGCCATTACGCTGGCGAGATCATCCATCGAAACTTTCCTCCAGTTTTCTTCGCGACGTGATCTGCGGGAAAAGGCATTCCAGGCTTGGATCGCACGCGGGGAAAACGGCGGCGCGACTGACAATCGCGCGCTGATTGCTGAAATGGTGGCGCTGCGCGCAGAGCGCGCAAAGCTGCTCGGCTTTGCAAACTTTGCCGATTACCGTATCGACGACCAGATGGCCAAGACGCCGCAGGCGGCTCGCCAATTGCTTGATGAGGTCTGGAGCAGGGCGCTCACAAAGGCGGCGGTCGAGCGCGACGCGCTGCAGGCAATGATCGCCGAAGAAGGCGGAAACTTCGCGCTCGCACCGCACGACTGGCGCTACTACACAGAAAAGCTCCGCAAGGCGCGCTACGATCTCGACGAGGCTGAAATCAAGCCGTATTTCCAGCTCGATAAAATGATCGAGGCGGCCTTTGAGACCGCCCGCCGGCTGTTCGGACTTTCATTCAAGCACGTCAATGCGGCGCTTTACCATCCGGACGCGCGCGCCTGGAACGTGACAGACGCGCAGGGAAATCATGTCGCACTGTTCATAGGCGACTACTTCGCACGACCGTCCAAGCACAGCGGTGCCTGGATGACTTCGCTGCGCGATCAGGAGAAACTCACGGGCAATATTCGGCCAATTGTTCTCAATATCTGCAATTTTTCGAAGCCGGCGTCCGGCGACCCTGCCTTGTTGTCGTTCGACGACGCCCGCACGCTCTTCCACGAATTCGGCCATGCGTTGCATGGGATGCTGTCCGACGTAACCTATCCTCTTCTTGCCGGAACGGCCGTACCCAGCGACTTCGTCGAATTGCCCTCCCAGCTCTACGAGCATTGGCTGGAGGTGCCGGAGATCCTGCAGAGATATGCGTTGCACGCGCGCACAGGCGAGCCGATGCCGAAAGCCCTGCTCGACAGGTTGTTGGCGACGCGCACCTTCAATCAGGGCTTTGCCACGGTCGAGTACACTGCGTGTGCGCTGGTCGACCTCGATTTGCATTCGCAGCCGGATGCGAAGGCGCTCGATGTCTCGGCTTTCGAGCGCAAGGATCTCGAGCGTATCGCGATGCCGCCGGAGATCGTGATGCGGCACCGGCTTCCGCATTTTCAGCACTTGTTTTCGGGTGGCGGATACGCCGCCGGCTACTATTCGTACATGTGGTCGGAGGTTCTCGATGCCGACGCTTTTGCGGCATTCGAGGAAACCGGCAATGCATTCGATCCGGCGACGGCGAAGCGTCTGCGCGACTATGTCTACGGCGCAGGAAACCGCCGTGATCCTTCAGATGCCTACAAGGCCTTCCGCGGCCGGCTGCCGACCGTTGATGCTCTTTTGAAGAAACGTGGTCTTGTCGATACAAGCGCAGCGCGTTGAACGTTATGGGGGGTCAATGACGTTGCACAGTGCGGGCCATCGTCGCGGCGTTGTGGCCGCGCCGCATGCGGCCGCCGTTGAGGACGGGCGCGCGATCCTTGCCGAAGGCGGCAACGCCATCGAAGCGATGCTCGCGATGGCCGCATCCATCGCAGCGGTCTATCCGCACATGAATCACATTGGCGGCGATGGGTTCTGGCTGGTCCGGGAACCGTCCGGCCGCGTGCGCGCACTGATGGGCGCCGGGCGCGCGGGCGCCAAGGCGACGCTGCGTTTCTATCGCGAGGCCGGTTGCGATGAAATCCCGGCGCGCGGGCCGCTCGCAGCGCTGACGGTGCCAGGTGCCATCGCCACATGGATGCTCGCTGCGGACGCCGCCAAAGCGCACGGCGGCAAGATGCCACTCAATTTACTGCTTGCGCCCGCCATTAGACATGCGAGCGGCGGATATGTTGTGACGCGCAGCCAGGCGCGGCTGACGGCCGAAAAACTTCCGGAGATGGACAAGGCCGTCGGCTTCAAGACGGCATTTCTGCTCGATGGCAAAGTCCCCGAGGTGGGCGCGCGGCTGAAGCAGACGGCTCTTGCCGCGACGCTTGAGCAGCTTACCCGTGCCGGGCTCGACGATTTTTACCGTGGCGACACCGGACGTGAGATCGCGGCCGATCTCGAGCGCATTGGTAGTCCTGTGACGCGCGCCGACCTGGAAGGCTATCGCGCGATTGTGGACGAGCCGCTCAGCGTCGTGACGCAGGCGGGCACGCTCTACAATTCTCCGCCTCCGACGCAAGGATTGGCATCGCTGATCGTCCTTGCGCTGTTCGAGCGCTTACGTGTCGCCCAAGCCGAAAGCTTTGAGCATATTCATGGCATTGTCGAAGCAACCAAGCGCGCTTTCCGTGTGCGAGATCAGGTCGTCACAGATCCGGACAAGATCACGACAGATCTCGGCCGGTATTTTTCACCGGCATTCCTCGATGCCGAGGCGGCGAAGATCGATCCGCACAAGGCCGCGCGCTGGCCCGCGCCCTACGGCGAGGGCGACACCGTCTGGATGGGCGCGGCGGATTCGAGTGGGCTCGTCGTCTCGTACATCCAGTCGCTTTATTGGGAATTCGGCTCGGGCTGCGTGCTGCCGGCCACCGGTATCGTCATGCAAAATCGCGGCGCGAGCTTCTCGCTCCATCCGAAGGCGTTGAACGTGCTGGCGCCCGGCCGCCGTGCATTTCATACGCTCAACCCCGCGATCGGCGCTCTCAAGGACAAGCGGATCATCGCCTACGGCACGATGGGCGGCGACGGTCAGCCGCAGAGCCAGGCGGCTGTGTTTACGCGTCATGTCACATTCGGGCAGCCGCTCGACAAAGCGCTCGATGCGCCGCGCTGGCTTCTGGGGCGAACCTGGGGCTCGACGCACACCAATTTGCGGATGGAATCGCGTTTCGACGGGAATCTTGTGGATCGTCTCTTGTCCGCTGGCCACGATGTGGCCGTTCTCGACGACGCTTATTCGGATACGATGGGTCACGCGGGAGCGGTGGTGCTGCACGCCAACGGCACCCTGGAAGGCGGTCATGATCCGCGCGCTGACGGCGGTGCGGCGGGCGTCTGATCCGCCGCGTTTAAGCTAAAGCTATTCATAACGGCGTTACACGCCACCTTTGCGCCGCAGTCCGTGCTATCGTGCAGCGCATGAACGTACTGCTTCGCATTCTTTTTGTTTCACTGCTCGTGCTGGCCGCCGGCAGTCTTGCGCAGGCGCATCCGCATGTCTGGGTGACGATGCAGACAGAGCTTGTCTACGCGCCCGATGGCACCATTACGGGAATACGTCACGCCTGGTCGTTCGACGACATGTTTTCCACCTTTGCGACGCAAGGGTTGGAGAGCAAGGAGAAGGGTAAATTCACACGCGACGAGCTCGCACCGCTTGCCAAGGTCAACGTCGAGTCGTTGAAGGAATTCGGCTACTTCACCTTTGCCACGGCCGACGGCAAAAAGATGGAGCTCACCGATCCTGCGCCCGGTTTCTGGCTCGATTACAAGGACCAGGTGCTGACGCTCAATTTCCTGCTGCCGTTCAAGAAGCCGGTGAAGGCCAAAGAGCTGAAAGTCGAAATCTACGATCCTTCCATTTTCGTCGACTTCGCGTTCGCCAAGGACAAGCCGGTACAGCTTGCCGGCGCACCGAAATGCAAGCTCGACGTAGTATTGCCGCGTGAAATGACCTTCGCCGAAGGCAAGGCGCTGAGCCAGATCCCGGCCGAAGAGAAGAACACCACGATGGCCTGGGGCGCGCAATTCGCCAGCAAGATCCTGGTGCATTGTCCTTGAACCGGTTGCCGCGATTGCGTGTGCTGCACGGTCTGCTTCTGCTTCTGCTTCTGCTTTTGCTTGTTATGGTCGATGCCGCGATGGCGCAGCCATTCGGCCTCAATCATGGCACGGCGCCGGCGCCGTCCGAAGTTGGCGGCTTCGCCGGCTGGATTCTTGCAAAGCAGGCCGAATTTTATCGGATGCTGTCGGGGCTCATTCGCGCCGCCAAGGCGGACGGGAGTGCTGCCTACACCCTGCTCGGCATCTCCTTTCTCTATGGTGTCTTTCATGCCGCGGGACCGGGCCACGGCAAGGCGGTGATCTCGTCCTATCTGGTGGCGAACAACGAGACCTGGCGGCGCGGCATTGTGCTCTCGTTTGCATCCGCCATTCTGCAGGCGTTTTCCGCAATCGCCATCGTTGGGGTCGTCGCGGCTCTCCTTGGCGCCACGGCGAAGGTCATGGGTGATACCGTGCGCGTGATCGAAATCGTCAGCTACGCGCTCATTTTGTTGATCGGTCTGCGTCTCTTGTGGGTGAAGGGCAGGGCGTTGTTGCAAGCGGTGGGACTCAAAGAACGTGCGCACGCTCATGATCACGCGCACGAGCATGGCCACGGCCATCATCACCACCATGATCATGACCACGACCACGACCATGATCATGATGCATCAGCCTGGAGTCACGGGCACGCACCGGAGCCGAGCGAACTCGCTGGCGTTCACTGGTTAAGGCGTGGCCTGACGGCGATCGTTGCTGTTGGTCTGCGCCCGTGCTCGGGCGCGATCATTGTGCTCGTGTTTGCGCTCGCTCAGGGGCTGTTCTGGATCGGCGTCGCCTCGACCTTTGTCATGGGGCTCGGGACGGCAATCACGGTAGCCGCGATTGCAACTTTGGCGGTGGGCGCGCGTGAACTTGCAGGCAGACTGGCGAAAGCGAAGCCGGGGGCGGGAGTGATTATCCTGCGCGGACTGGAAACTGCGGCGGCCCTGGTGATTGTGCTGTTTGGTGCGGCCTTGCTCACCGGTTATCTGGCAAGCGAACGCCTGATGGGCGTTTAGCGAAAATCATCGGGACGAAGTTCGATCGGTTGGCCATGCGGGGTGCGGTCACTGGCGCGATCCCAGGCGTCGCGGTAGCGATGCAGTGTATCGGCCGTCGTCACCCCTTTTTCCGCAACGAGCTTCTCGAGTGTGTTGAGCCAGTGCGAGTAATACGTTTCGCCGGTGTCGGGGTCGCCTTCCGACTGTGCACGTTTGATTTCGGCGGCAAGTGCCGCCGCCCATTCCGGCCAGGTGAAAACGCCGCGCTCGTGTAGCGCCAACGTCATGGCGAAGGCCTGGGCCTCCCACGGCTCGCGAAACACCGGGCCATCGGCGTCGCGCGGCACGCCGGGCACGGCAATCGCGGCGCGCATGGCTGCTCGCGGATCCATCGCCATGTCAGGCCGGCTCCAGATAGGGTTCCCAAGCGTCGACTGAAACCTTCGCGCTTGGGTCGCCTTCACCGCCCCACAACTCGCGTCCGTCGAAGCGCACAGTGTAAAGCCATTGCGGATTTTCGCCGACTCCCGTCGCATTGCTGTCCGGGAAAACGTGACAGCCGACAACGCGCTCGATCGTGCCCACGTGGCCGCGCACGTAGCGAGGCAGACGCGTATGCGTCGGCGGATTGATATTCTTCGCGCGCACTTTGTCGCCCGGCTTGAACGCGGCCGCCGTATTTGTGTCTCGCTCGGTCGGGCCGCCGCGGTGCAGGGTCCTCTCGACGTCGCCCGGCGACAATATGCGTTTCACAGGTTTTGCCGGATGCAGCGAATGACCGGCGGCGATTTCGTCCTCCGCCACCAGGCCGCGTTCCTTCAGCATTGTCTCAAGCGCGGCAAACCAGATCTGATAGTAAGTCATCGACAGGTATTCGCCGGGCGGACGGTTCTCGCGCGCGAACCGCGACATATCGATGTTCCAACCACCCGGCATGCCCATTGCCAGCGTGAGCGCAAACGCGCGCTTTTCCCATTCGCCATGGAAGACAGGCTCGTTCGGCTCCGGCTTGACCGGGCCGTGGCCGTGCGTTCCACCAAGGTCTTGACCGCCGTTCACTTTGCAATGTCCTTCGGTGATTTCGGCAGACCGGTGCCGATCATGGAATCGCGCGTGACAAGATCGGCGAGCTTTTCTTCGCTCCAACCTTCGGTGCCATCCGGGCGCATGGGCACCACGAGATAACGGATTTCTGCGGTAGAATCCCAGATACGGATTTCAGTTTCTTTGGGGAGCGCGAAACCAAAGTCGGCAAGCACGCTACGCGGATCGGACACCGCACGCGAGCGGTAGGGCGCGGACTTGTACCAGACTGGTGGCAGTCCCAATACCGGCCACGGGTAACAGGAGCACAACGTGCACACGACCATGTTGTGCAGATTTGGTGTGTTCTCCAGCGCAACGATGTGCTCGCCCTGGCGCCCCGCATAGCCGACCTCGGCGATGGCTGGCGTCGCATCCTTGAGCAGGCGCGCGCGATAGGCCGGATCGGCCCAGGCTCTTGCGACGACGCGCGCGCCGTTGCGCGGACCGACTTTCTTTTCATAGGTCTCGATCAGCAGATCGAGGGCGGCGGGGTCGACATAGCCCTTTTCGGTCAACACGGTTTCCAGAGCGCGCACGCGCAACTGGGTTTCGGATAGCTCCGAATGGTCGTGGTCGTGATGATGATCGTGGTCGTGGTCGGACATGGCCCCACTATAAGCAAAGGTCGCGTCTTTATGCCATCATCGGAGTTATGAGATTTACGCATATGACCGCGCTGGCTGACCGCATCGACCGTTTGATCTCAGGCATCGGCCGTGTTGCGGCTTGGCTCATTCTTGTTGTCGTCCTGCTGCAATTTGCACTGGTTGTGGCCCGCTATTTGTTCGGGCTCGGTTCCATTTGGCTTTCTGAGACCGTGATCTACGCGCACGCGGCAGTATTTATGCTCGCGGCGGCCTGGACCCTGCGCGCCGAAGGTCACGTGCGTGTCGATATTTTTTACGCCGAAGCATCTACACGAACGAGGGCATTCATCGACTTTGTCGGGGCCATTCTTCTCCTGCTGCCGTTCATGCTCGTACTGCTATGGCTGTCGGTACCTTATGCGGCACGCTCGTGGGCCATTCTCGAGCACTCGCAGGAAACAAGCGGCCTGCCGCTCGTTTTCGTACTCAAAACTCTCATTCCTGTCTTCGCCGTGTTGATGGCCTTGCAAGGTTTGGCGCAGGCAATCCGCGCCGCCGCGGTGCTGGCGAGGACGCGCTGATGGTCAACCCGGAGATCCTTGCGGTTCTCATGATGATCGCGGTGATCGCGGCATTGATGGCCGGCTATCCGGTGGCCCTCACGCTCGCGGGCACCTCGCTCATCTTCGCTGTGCTTGGCGAGGCGCTGGGCGCCATGAGCTTCAGCATTCTTGGCGCACTTCCGCAGCGCATCTTTGGCGTCATGACGAACGAAGTGCTGCTGGCGATTCCGCTTTTCATTTTCATGGGCGTCATGCTGGAGCGCTCACGTATCGCGGAAGATCTGCTCGAGACCATGGGTCGCCTGTTCGGCACGCTGCGCGGCGGGCTTGGCATTTCTGCAGTCATCGTTGGCACGCTGCTTGCGGCAGCCAAGGGTGTGGTGGGCGCAACGACTGTCACCATGGGTCTCATCATGCTGCCGACGATGCTGCGCTTCGGCTACGACCCGCGGCTAGCAGCCGGAACGGTCGCCGCCACCGCAACGCTCGCACAGATTTTTCCGCCGGCGACCGTCCTCGTTCTGCTCGGCGATCAACTCGGCAACGCGTACCAGGCCGCGCAGCTGTCGAAGGGTATTTTTTCGCCGCGATCCCTCACGGTCAGCGATCTTTTCGCCGGCGCGCTGGTACCCGCCTTTGCGCTGGTCGGCCTCTATCTGATCTTTCTGATCGCGGTCGCGGTGCTGCGCCCGCAAGCATCACCGGCACTGCCGGCCGATGCGAAAGCCTTGCGCGGCGTCAAGATGCTGCGCCGTCTTGCCGAAGTGCTGGTTGCTCCGCTCGCCCTGATTGCCGCCGTGCTCGGTTCGATCCTTGGCGGCATTGCAACGCCGACCGAAGCCGCGTCGATCGGCGCCGTCGGCGCGATAGTGCTCGCGGCCCGCAAGGCGCCGCTTGGCGGCCTGGTGAGGCCGGTTTGCGAGAAAACCGCGCAGATTGTCAGCATGATTTTTCTGATCCTGATCGGCGCGACCATGTTCAGCCTGGTGTTCCGCGCGCTCGGCGGAGACGACATGGTGCATCGCGCACTTTCGAATTTGCCGGGCGGACCGGCGGGCGCAGTGCTTACGGTGATGATCGCGATGTTTTTACTCGGCTTCGTGATGGATGCGTTTGAGATTATTTTCGTCGTCGTGCCAATTGTTGCACCGATCTTGCTGGCCATGCCCGGAGTCGATCCGGTCTGGCTCGGCATAATGATGGCGGTCAATCTGCAGACGTCCTACATGCACCCGCCGCTTGGACCGACACTGTTCTTCCTGCGCGGTGTTGCGCCGCCGCAGATAACCACCCGGCACATCTACGTCGGCATTATTCCGTTTGTGGCAATCCAGTTGCTCGCGCTTGTGGTGCTCTGGTTCGTGCCTGGGATGGCGACGGCGTTGCCGCTGGCACTATACGGCCATTAGCCGAAGATTCGCTCGATAACCACCCAGATCCAGACGGCCCCAGCCGCAAGCAAAGACAGCCCGACGGCCGCAGATCCCATGTCCTTGACCCGCTTGATCGCCGGGTCATTTTTTTTGGTCACGCGGTCGCTTAGTTTCTCAATCGCCGTATTGAGCAGTTCGACAATGAGAATAAGGACAATCACGCCAATCAGCGCGAACCGCTTGGTGATGTCTGACGTGAGGAAAAACGCCAGCGGTATGCCGATCGCCAGCAGGCCGAGCTCCTGGCGAAAGGCGGCTTCCGACCGTGTCACAGCGATCAAGCCATTCCAGCTATTGATGGTCGCGCGCCAGATCCGTTCCACGCCAGCCGCCCCTTCGGTCCGAACGATACCTACGGGTTTTTGTCGGTCTATTCCATATCGTTGCGGCCCCCGTGTATAACCGCATTCGCATGAAAGCCGCCGATATGTTCAGTCTGAAAGGCCGCGTGGCGCTGGTGACAGGCGCGTCGAGCGGCCTCGGCGTGCAATTCGCGAAGGCGCTTGCCGACAACGGCGCCGCGGTTGCGCTGGTGGCCCGCCGGGCCGACCGGCTCAAATCGCTCAAGGACGAAATTGAAGGCAAAGGTGGCCGCGCGGTTGCGATTGAAGCAGACGTCACCGACCATGCTGCTGTCGCCCGCACTTTCGACGCCGCTGAAAAGGCTTTCGGCACAGTGACGATTCTCGTCAATAACGCCGGCATCGCGCACGGCGGACGCGCGGTCGAAATGCCGCCGGAGGAATGGCGCAAAGTCCTCTCGACCAATCTCGATGCCGTTTTTTTCTGGGCGCAGGAGGCGGCGCGCCGGCTGCTCGCCGCCAAGAAGCAGGGGGCGATCGTCAATATCGCATCCGTCCTGGGCCTCGCCGTCTCAAAGGGCGCGGTCGCCTACGCTGCCGCAAAAGCGGGCGTCGTGCAGGTCACGAAAGCGCTTGCCGTCGAGTTGGCGTTCAAAGGCGTGCGCGTCAACGCGATCGCGCCGGGCTGGTTCGTCACCGAAATGAACGACGATTATCTTTCCGGCGAAGCAGGCACGGCCATCAAACGTGAGATTCCCATGGGCCGTTTCGGCAATCCCGGCGATCTCGACGGCGCGTTGCTGCTGCTGGTTTCAGACGCAGGCAGTTATATTACCGGCGCGACAATTGTCGTCGATGGCGGCCAAGTCGTTCAGATCAAAGGGTAGGGGACAGGCATGGACTTCACGCTTGCGCCGGAGATCGAGGATCTTCGCCTGCGCGTTCGTTCGTTTGTGGAAGAGCACGTACTGCCGCTCGAGGCGGACCCGCAGAATTTCTCCGACCACGAGAATATCCCGGAGGACCGGCTCGCCAAGGTGCGCGAGAAAGCCAGAAAGGCGGGGCTGTGGGCGCCGCAATCGCCGAAGGAATACGGCGGCATGGACCTTCCGATCATCGCCTGGCCGGCAATTTACGAGGAGGCGGCGCGCTCGATCTTCGGACCGCTTGCCATCAACTGCATGGCGCCCGATGACGGGAACATGAATTTGCTCAAACTGGTCGGCACGCGCGAGCAGAAGGAAAAATGGTTGAAGCCGATCGTCGAGGGAAGGGTCCGCTCGACTTTCACCATGACCGAACCGGCGCCCGGTGGCGGCTCCGACCCCTCGATGATCCAAACCAAGGCCGAGAAGAAAGGCGACCGCTACATCATACGAGGCCGCAAATGGTTTGCTACCGGCGCCGACGGCGCCGCGCATTTCATCCTGGTTGCGCGCACGTCAAACGACAAGCGCAAAGGCTTGACGGCGTTTCTGTACCACAAGGATCAGCCCGGCTGGCGCATTGTCCGTCGCATCCCGATCATGGCCCCGCACGAGCATGGCGGTCACTGCGAGCTCGAGTTCGACGGGTTGGAAATTCCACGCGAGAATGTGCTGCTGGAAGAAGGCGACGGGCTAAAGATTACGCAAATCCGCCTTGGTCCCGCGCGGTTGACACACTGCATGCGGTGGCTCGGTTTTTCCAAGCGCTGCATGGAAATTGCGCAGGCCTACGTCGCCAATCGCGAGGGCTTCGGCATCAAGCTCGCTGATCGTGAAAGCGTGCAGATCAAGCTTGGCGAAGTGGCGCAGCAGATCCAGATCGGGCGGCTGCTCACAATGCACGCGGCCTGGATGCTCGATCAGGGCGGCCGCGCGCGCAAGGAGGTTTCGATGGCCAAGGTGCAGGTGGCCGACACGCTGCACAAGGCTGCCGATGTGGCGATTCAATTGCAGGGCGCCCGCGGCTTTTCGCGGGATTCAATCGCCGAGTGGATCTATCGCTCGGCGCGTTCTGCCCGCCTGGTGGATGGTGCTTCCGAAGTTCACATGATGGTGCTGGCGCGGTTCATGCGCGAAGAGGGTCGGGATTTCTGGCAATGGGGTCCCGGCGAGGGACGCCGGAACGTGCGCTAGGGCGCGTCTTTCAGCGCCTGGTGGACTTCGACGACGTTGCCATCCGGATCGTAGAAAAAAATCTGCTTCCAGCCGGTCATCGCCCAATCGCCGTAATCCGAATATTTGATGCCTTTGTCCTCAAGGCGCCGCTTGAACGCCTCCAGGTCGTCGGTGCGAAAAGCGATGTGGCCATCCTGCACAGGGTTGACCACCTTGCCAGTGCGAAAACCGATATTCATATCCTTCTCGGCGATGTGCATCTGTATCGCGCCGTCGGTGACGAAGGCGACGTCGCCTGGATAGCCCTGGTCTCGCACGCGGGTGCGACCCATGTCGGGAATTGTCTGCATGTCGAGAACGTCGCGATAGAATTTGTTCATCGCCGAGACGTCTGTGGTGGCCAGATTAACATGATGCAGCTTCAGCTTCATGAGGTGGCCTTTCGGAGCGCTGCGACCTCGTCGCGCGCCGATTTCATCAAGTACTGCAGATCGGATCCCACGATAACAAAGCGGGCGCCGAGTCTCACCAATTCGGAGACGTGTTCAACGTCACCGCGAATGCCGCCAACACCGAGTTGTTTGCCATGCACCTTGCAGGCTTTCGCCGTGCTCTCATATGCGGCACGCAGCTTCGGACTTTTCATATCGCCCGGGATACCCATCGCGGTGCACAGATCGTTGGAGCCGATCAGCAGCACGTCGATGCCGGGAACAGCGGCGATCGCCTCGGCATTTGCTATACCTTCGGGACTCTCCAGCATCGGAATCAATACCGTCGCGGCGTCTCCCTGTTTATTGACTTCACCAAGAGGCGTCGCACGGTAACCCTGCAATGGGCCAGTACCGGCGACCGAACGTTCGCCCAGCGGAGGAAACCGGCATGCGCGGACGAAAGCCTCGGCCTGGGCGCGAGTGCTGACATTCGGACAAATAATGCCGAGCGCGCCCATATCGAGCAGGCGCGTGGCGTCCTCGAACTGGTGGCCGGCAATGCGCACCATCGGCGTTACCCCGACAGGAAGCGCCGCCACGCAGATCTGCGCGGCTGCATCGAGGGAAATCGTGGAGTGTTCCATGTCGATATAGAACGCGTCGAAGCCGCACGAATCCGCGATCATTGCGATCTCGGTCGTACGCGCGAGCCGCGTCGCCATGCAGAGTGCGACCTCGCCGCGCGCAAGCCGCTCCTGCATTCGGTTCGTGTAGGCCACGATTTGAGCGCTCAGTTACGGTAGCTCGTGTCGATCTGGTCGAGCCTACGCAGATACGCGGCCCAGTCATGACTGCCGCGTCCGGCGTCGTGATGCTCATATTGCTCGGCGGTCTTGGCGCAGACCTCCGGCGGGATCTCGATCACCTCGGCGCTGGTTGCTTCCAGCCTGAGCTGGATATCGGCGGCATCGATGAGATGCTTCATCAGCACAAATGCTTCGCGCGCGCTTTTGCCGACCGTGAGCAAACCGTGATTGTGCATGATCATTGCCCGGTTCTGCCCGAGATCGCGGTTGAGACGCTCGCGCTCGTCGAAGTCTTCGGTAATTCCTTCGTAAGCGTGGTAGCCGATCCGCTTGTAGAAGCGGATTGCCTGCTGCGAAACCATGCGCAGGCCGCTTTTGAGTCCGGCAATCGCCATGCCGACATTGGTGTGTACATGCATCGCGCAGTTCACGTCCGGTCGCGCACTCAATACGCCGCCATGCAGCGTGAAGCCTGGCCGGTTGACTCCCGACTTTTCGTCGAGGTCCTCATCCATCGAGACTTTCACCAGGTTGGAGGCGGTTACCTCGGTATAAAGCAGATCATGCTTCTTCATCAGCAGTTTGCGCGGCTCATCCGGAACCCGCATCGAGGAATGATTGTAGATCACGTCGTCCCAACCGTAATGCGCGGTCAGGCGATAGACTGCAGCGAGGTCGACGCGGGCCTGCCATTCCGCTGGTGAAATTCCATCCCGTGAAATTTTGGGAACGCTGGCAAGCTTGTTCATCGGCGTTGTCCTCCGTGACTGCAGGAGCGGAGTCTATCACACCGGTCCGGCTTGGCCAGATTGCGCGCCGCAGTATAGAAAGGAGCGCAATCGAGCAGGTGAAAATGAGCGAGCCAATCAAAATTCGAATGGGTGGCTATGGTCCCCCGACGACGGGATTCAGCAAGGCGCTGAAATTCATCGGCGACAGGCTGGAAAAGCAATTCGGCAATGACGTCGCGATCGAATACGTCTTCAACATCATGGATCACGGCCACAAGGCCGAGGACATTCTCACGTTGGTCGAGAACGGCGAGATCACGCTCGGTTACCAGTCGTCGAGCTATCTCACCGACCGCGTGCCTGAGCTGGGCTTTGTCGACCTGCCGTTCCTGTTTTCCAGTAACGCGCAGGCGCGCGGCGCAATGGACGGCGCGCTCGGCGAATTCATGGTGCGCAAGACGGAAGAGCGGATCAACTACCGGATCCTCGGTTGGTTCGAGAACGGCTTCCGCCATATCTCAAACCGGCTGCGGCCGATCCACCTGCCAGCCGATATGAAGGACATGAAAATCCGCGTGCTGCCGAGCGAGATTCACAGGCGCACGTTCGAACTGCTCGGCGCAAAGGCCATGCGCATGGACCTCACCGAGGCCATCGCCATGATCAAGGCCGGCACGCTGGATGCACAGGAAAATCCGCTGGCGAATACGGTCACCTATGGCGTGCACAAATTCCATAGATTTCACACGCTCAGTTATCACTTCTATATTTCGCGGCCGATCTTCCTGCATCGCGCGTCGTTCGAAGCCTGGCCCGAAAAGATCCAGCGCGCGATGCAGACAGCAGTGACCGAAGCGGTTGCCTACCAGCGCAAGCTCGCGCTCGAAGAGAACCAGTCCTCTCGCAAGGCGATCGAAGCCGAGGGTTGCGAAATCAACGAGCTGACCTCGAAAGAGCACGACGCTTTTGTAGCGGCCGTGCAGCCGCTACTGGCGGATGCGCGCAAAACCTATGGCGAGACCATGTTCCGTATGGTGCCGAAAGCATAACAGTGTCGCGGCAAACAGCGTCACCGAAACATTAACGCACTCCCTGCAATTGCAGGATTTACGCAGCTGAAAGACTCCGTTGCTAGTGAGTGGCCGCAACATTTCGTGTGGCGGCCATCAGATGACCAGTTCGAACCGACCCATCGCGCTTGCGCTCCGCGGGGTCAGCAAACGTTTCGATCGCCCGGCGGTCGATGCGCTCGATCTCACGATTTACGGTGGCGAGTTTTACGCCCTGGTCGGCCCCAACGGGGCGGGCAAGACAACGACATTGCGCATGGTCGTCGGCCTTCTAAGGCCGGATGTCGGCTCGATCAGCATCGGCGGGATCGATGCGCTGTCCGATCCGGTTGCGGCAAAGCAGATAACGGCATGGCTTTCCGACGAGCCGATGATCTACGACAAGCTCACGCCGTACGAATATCTCGAATTTGTCGCCGGGCTGTGGCGCATCGATCCTGCAATCGCGCTGGTCCGTGCACGCGAGCTTATCGGTTGGCTCGGCCTTGAGCCGCACGCGCACGAGCGCTGCGAGGGTTTTTCCCGCGGCATGCGCCAGAAGGTGGCGCTCGCGGGCGCGCTGGTGCACGATCCCAAGCTCATCATTCTCGACGAACCGCTGACCGGTCTCGACGCAGGCACGGCCCGACAGGTGAAGGACGTGCTGCGTGCGCGCGCCCGTGACGGCGGCACCGTCATCATGACCACGCACATTCTTGAGGTTGCAGAACGCATGGCCGACCGCATCGGCGTGATCGCCCGCGGGCGCCTGATCGCGGAAGGTACTCTCGATGACTTGCGCCGGCAGACTGGCGAAACGGCTACGAGCCTCGAAGACACCTTCCTAACGCTTGTGGCCGAGCAGGCGGCGGCGTGATTCAACAGGCATCGCTGACATGGCTGGCCGGCCACGAACTTAGGCTCGGCTGGCGCGACTGGGTCTCGCTGATGACGGCGGGCGGGCGCACGCGCGGACGTACCGCATTTGTTGCACTCGTGTGCATTGCCATCTTCATGCATGTCTTCGCCTATTGGACGGTTGCCGCCTATGCCGATGCTGGTCTTGGTTCCGACACGGCCGCGCTGGTCGGAATCACCGGCACGCTCATTCTGTCGTGGTCGCTACTTTTGTCGCAGGCCATGGAGTCCGTGACCCGCGCGTTCTATTCGCGCTCCGACCTCGACCTCATCCTCACGTCCCCCGCCTCTGCACGAAAAGTCTTCGCGGTGCGTATGGGCCGGATCGCCATGGCCGCAGGGGCGATTGCAGTGCTATTGGCTGCGCCATTCATCAACGTTTTGGCGGCGCTCGGAGGCGGCCGATGGCTTGCCGCCTATGGTGTGGTCATTGCGATGGGCGCGGTGGCCACGGCCGTCGCTTTGGCGCTGACGATCACTTTGTTCCGCACCATTGGCGCGAAGCGCACGCGCCTGGTTGCTCAGATTGTTGCGGCCGTGATCGGGGCCGCTTTCGTCATCGGGCTGCAGGTTGCCGCGATATTTTCTGCGGGCAGTCTCTCGCGTTACGCGGCGTTGCAGTCGGACTGGATGCTGCGACATGCGCCGGATACTGCCAGCGCATTCTGGTGGCCGGCGCGCGCGGTGCTTGGGGACTATGTTGCCTTGGCCGCGGTTTTCGGGTTTGCAGCTGCCGTGCTTGGAATGGCGATTGCCGTATTTTCACACCGCTTCGGCGAGCACTCGATCGCGGCGGCCGGAGTTTCGAATACCGTCGTGCAGCAGCGCCGGTGGGTACTCGCGTTTCGCCGCCGTTCTCCAGCCCGCACGCTGCGTCACAAGGAATGGACCCTTCTCAAACGCGATCCCTGGCTGGTCTCACAGACGTTGATGCAAATTCTTTATTTGTTGCCGCCGGCGCTGCTGCTTTGGGTTACATTCCGCACCGGACACGACGCGTTTATCGTATTGATCCCAGTGATTGTCATGGCCGCCGGTCAGCTCGCCGGCGGACTGGCGTGGCTGACCATTTCGGGGGAAGACGCGCCGGACCTCGTTTCGACTGCGCCGATCGCGGCCAATCGAATCCTGCTCGCCAAGATCGAAGCCGTCATTGGTATGGTGGCGCTCATTTTTGCGCCAATCGTTGCGCTCCTGGCATTCGATGCCGTGTTTGCGGCCGCGGTCTGCGGACTGGGGATTCTGTCGGCGGCGGCCGCAGCGACAATGATCCAGCTTTGCTTCCGCGTGCAGGCGCGCCGGAGTCATTTCCGGCGCAGGCAGACGTCCTCGCGGATCGCGACTTTTGCTGAAGCGTTTTCGTCCATAGCCTGGGCGGCGACGTCAGCGCTTGCGGCCGCGGGAGTGTGGCAGGCAATCGGCCCGGCCATTGTCGCATTCGGCATCTTGGCCGGTGTCTGGATGCTCAGCCCGTCACGGAGCTGAGCTACGCATAGGAAATGCGCAGCCGCTGACGGCCGACGAGTATGCCGACAAAAACCAGATTGAGAATATTGGCACCGATTCCGGCTGCGAAAGCCGGCGCATAGTAGCCGAAGTGATCATAGAGCAATCCCGCGAGCCAGCCGCCGAGCGCCATGCCACAGCCGCTGAATAGCAGCAATGTCGGTATGCGCCACGATGCTTCCGAGGCGGGAAACAGTTCGCGCAAGGCGAGCACATAAGCCGGAATAATTCCGGAGAAACCGAGCCCGAACGCGGCGGCGACCGTAAAGAGCCCGACCTCGTTCTGCGTCAGAAGCAACGCGGTCATTGACGCGGCTTGCCAACCCGAGCCGATGAGGACTGTAGCCAACCCGCCGATACGGTCGGAAATTGCTCCCCAGATCTGCCGGCTCAGGAAAGCCGTGCCAAGCAGCACGGACAGCATCAGCGCGCCGGTCGAGCTCGCGATGCCGAGATCGCTGCAGAAGGCAACGAGATGCCCCTGCGGCATCGCCATCGGAATGCAGCATAGCACTGCGGCCACGCACATCACGGCGAAAACGACATTGGGCGGCCAGCCAAGCACGCGCGCTCTCGCTCCGGTGCCATCGGTGGAAGCGACCGGATGGATCACTTCGGGCGGCGCGCTGAAATAGGTTATCGCCAGCGGAATGATCACGACGATTTCGAGCGCGCCGTACCACAGCATGGTCTGCCGCCAGCCGAAGTCGGCGATGACACGCTCGAACAGCGGCGGCCACATTGCGCCGGCGAGGTAACTTCCGCTCGAGATCAGGGCCAGCGCCGATCCGCGCCTTCGGTCAAACCAGCGGCTGACGTAGATATACATCGGCGCATTGATGCCGCCGAGCCCGATCAAGCCAATGAAGAGTCCGTGTCCGACCCACAAGGGCCAGGGCGGTCCCAGCGTCGAGATCACGAGGCCGAGGCCGATCATCAGCGCACCGCAGATGACCGTCCACCGTGTGCCGACTTTGTCGGCGAGTCGTCCCATCAAAATGCCACCGACTCCCGAACCCAGCCAGGCGAGCGCGCTGGCGAGCGCAGGGATGGAGCGGATGCCATTAACCTCAGCGGCGATATCCTTGAGCGCGACCGCTGTGATCCATGCAGCACCGAACGCCATCAGCATGGTGAAAAGAGCCGCCATGGCGACGGCCCACGATTTTTTGGATTCGATGGAAGAGACTGTCGATTGCAACATCAGGCGGGAATCCGGCTGGTCGATCTTGTGGCAGGCCGCCGTTGTTTTGACCACCCACACGGGCGTAGGTCTGCCTTGCCTGCTGCATTGCGCCAAAATGCGCGTGGAGCCCACTTAAGGAAATTTCCTTTTAGGACCCGCTAAAATTTCGAAATTGACCCGACGCTCGTGAAGTATAGCCTTCAGCGCGGTTTCTGCGCTTTGCGCCGTCCCGGCCAACCTTATATGAGTGGGGTCCGGCACCGCATTGCCGGCTTTACAAGGCGTTCCATGCCGCTTCGACCGGTCAGCCTGAACGACAAATACGACCTTAACCAGTCACACGTCTTCGTGACTGGCTATCAGGCATTGATCCGCGCCTGCCTCATGCAAAAGGAGCGCGATCGCCGCGCCGGCCTGAACACGGCCGGCTACGTCACCGGCTATCGCGGCTCTCCGCTCGGCGGCCTTGACCAGCAGTTCATGCGCGCCGGACGGATACTCACGGCGGCGGACGTGAAGTTCCAGTCCGGCATCAACGAGGAACTTGCCGCCACCGCGCTCTGGGGATCCCAGCAGGCCGAATTGCGCGGCGAAGGCAAATTCGATGGCGTATTCGGCATGTGGTACGGCAAAGGTCCGGGCGTCGACCGGTCCGGCGACGTCTTTCGTCACGCCAATTTTGCTGGCACCTCCAAGAACGGCGGCGTCATCGCTCTGATGGGCGACGATCACACGGCTGAGTCGTCGACCACCGCGCATCAGTCGGAATTCCACTTCGTCGACGTGATGATGCCGATCCTCAATCCGGCAGGCGTGCAGGAAATCATCGACTACGCGCTCTATGGCTGGGCGATGTCGCGCTTCACCGGCGCATGGACGGCGCTCAAGTGTATGCACGAGACGGTCGAGTCGACCGGCGTGGTCGACGGCTCGATCGATCGCGTCAAGATCATCACGCCAGACGATTTCCAGATGCCCGAGGGCGGGCTCAATATCAGGCTTGTCGACACGATCCTCGGGCAGGAAGCGCGTCTGCACGACTTCAAGCGCGATGCGATGCTGGCCTTCGTGCGCGCCAACAGGCTCAATCGCATCATCACTTCCGGCGGCCGCGCGCCGAAAATCGGCATCATCACGACCGGTAAAGCCTACCTCGATGTGCGCCAGGCGCTCGATGAGCTCGGCATCGACGAGATGAAGTGCAACAATCTCGGTCTGCGCATCTTCAAAATTGCCTGTGTTTGGCCGATCGGCCGGCAGGAGCTTGCCGAGTTCGCTCAGGGCCTCGATCTCATTATCGTGGTCGAGGAAAAGCGTTCGCTCATCGAGGTGCAGGTGCGCGAAGAGCTCTACGGCTTGGCCAACCAGCCTGTGTGCATCGGCAAGAAGGATGAGCAGGGCAACTGGCTTTTCCCGGTCAAGGGTGCACTCGACCCGAACGATATCGCCATCTGCATCGGCGAACGGTTGTTGCGCTACAGCCCGAACGAAGAGCTCACGGCGCATATTGCCCGCCTGAAGTCAGCGCAGAAGGCCCTCGCTGAAACGACTGACGTCGCCCAGCGCATCCCTTATTTTTGCTCAGGCTGCCCGCACAACACGTCAACGCGCGTGCCAGAAGGCAGCCGCGCCTACGCGGGCATCGGCTGCCACTATATGGCGCAATGGATGGAGCGCGAGACGCTGGGTTTCACGCAGATGGGCGGGGAGGGCGCAAACTGGATCGGCGAGGCGCCGTTCTCAAACCGCGGACACGTGTTCCAAAATCTCGGCGATGGCACTTATAACCATTCCGGCTACCTCGCCATCCGCGCCGGTATCGCGTCCGGCGTGAACATGACCTACAAGATCCTGTTCAACGACGCCGTAGCGATGACCGGCGGGCAGGCCAATGATGGCGGGCTGACTGTGCCCCAGATCGCTGCTCAAGTGGCGGCCGAGGGCGCCAAACGAATTGTCGTCGTCAGCGATGAGCCCTGGAAATACGCGAAGGACATCGAGTGGCCTCGCGGCCTCACTGTGCATCACCGCGACGAGCTCGACGCGGTCCAGCGCGAACTGGCAACCGTCCCGGGCCTGACCGTGCTGATTTACGATCAGACCTGCGCCGCCGAAAAACGCCGCCGCCGCAAGCGCGGTGCGTTTCCTGACCCGGACAAGCGTGTCATCATAAATGATCTCGTCTGCGAGGGCTGCGGCGACTGCGGCGTCAAGTCGAACTGCGTGTCGGTGCAGCCGCTGGAAACCGAGTGGGGCCGCAAGCGCACGATCGACCAGTCGAGCTGCAACAAGGACTATTCCTGCATTAAAGGGTTCTGCCCTTCATTCGTCACTGTTCACGGCGCGAAGCTGAAAAAAGGCGAAAGCGTCGCACAGCCAAGCAACTGGCCCGATTTGCCCGCACCGTCGGCACCCCTGATCAATCATCCTTACGGAATCATCGTCACCGGCATCGGCGGCACGGGCATTGTCACCATTGGCGCGATTGTCGGCATGGCGGCGCACCTCGAAGGGAAGGGTGTTGGTGTCATTGATATGGCCGGCCTCGCACAGAAAGGCGGGGCCGTGTACAGCCACATCCGCATCGCCAATACCCCGGAGGAAATCCATGCCATTCGCATCGCTGCCGGCGGTGCGGATCTCGTGATTGGCGGTGATATCGTTGTCGCAGGTGCTAAAAAGGTGCTTGGCGCGATGAAAGCCGGAACGACGCGTGTCGTCATCAACACGGCGGAATTCTTGCCCGGCGACTTCACGCGCAATGCCGATTTTTCGCTCCCAACTGAACGGCTCAAGCGCGCCATTAGTGGCCACGCCGGCCGCGATCGCAGCCATTTCGTCGATGCGAGTCGGCTTGCTACGGCGCTGCTCGGCAATTCGATCGGCGCCAATATGTTCATGCTCGGCTATGCCTACCAGCTTGGTGCGCTGCCGCTGTCGGCGGACTCGATCGAACGTGCGATCGAGATGAACGGCGAGGCCGTGCCGATGAACATTGCTGCGTTTCGCTATGGGCGGCGCGCCGCGGTCGACCCCAAGGCGATCGAAACCTTGATAGAGCCGCGGCCCCAACAGCAGAACGATTCCCTCAGGCTGTCGCAATCTTTTGCCGAGACGGTCGACCGCCGCGTGAAATTCCTGGCGGCCTATCAGAACGCAAGTTATGCGCAGCGCTACCGCAATTGGATTGAAAAAGTGCGCACCGTGGAAGCAGAAAAGGCGCCTGGCCAATGCGGACTCGCGGAGGCCGTGGCGCGCTATTTATTCAAGCTGATGGCGTACAAGGATGAATATGAAGTTGCGCGCCTTTACGCCGACACATCTTTTCTCGATCGCGTGAAATCGAGCTTCGACGGCGACAATCTGAGCTTCGAATTCCATCTTGCTCCGCCGTTGTTGGCACGGCGCGATCCGGCAACCGGCGAACCGAAGAAGATGTCGTTTGGTCCCTGGATGTTGACCGTGTTCAGACTGCTCGCGAAGCTGAAGTTCCTGCGCGGCACCGCGTTCGACCTTTTCGGCTATACAAAGGAGCGGCGGATCGAACGCCGGTTGATTGCGGACTACGAATATCTTCTCGGAGAAATCTGCGAATTCCTCACGCCCGGCAACCACCGTTTCGCCGTAGGCCTGGCGGCGATCCCTGAGAAAATTCGCGGCTACGGACCCGTGAAAGAACGGCATCTAACGGCGGCAAAGGCCGAAGAAGTGGCCTTGCGGGAGCAGTTTTTGTCGGGATCCGCCCCGTTCCTCAAGGCCGCCGAATAGCGCGATCCGCGCCATACTGGCTGTCCCCACATCTGATACTTGACCGCCTGCGGGCGGTGTTTTCATATCGAGACAACAAGATCGTCCCAACAGGGCGGCGAGGGGTTAATGTCGCGCTCGAGAGCGCGGTTTCATGGGAGGACAGAGCTGTGGCGTCGAACGCCGCCGCTGGGGCGGATACGTTTCCCAAGTTGCTGGTCCGCAATGCCCAGCTTTTTGGGACGCGGCCTGCCATGCGCCACAAGGATCTCGGCATCTGGCAGACGTGGACCTGGGCGGACGTGCTCGACATCGTTCGTGCCTACGCGGTCGGCTTGCATCGGTTGGGGCTCGAGCGCGGCGAAACGATCGCAATCGTCGGCGCCAATCGGCCGAGGCTTTACTGGTCGGTCATGGCCGCACAGGTGCTGGGCGCGATTCCTGTGCCGGTCTACGCCGACGCTGTTGCCGAGGAGCTCGCCTATGTGTTGGCGCACGCCGACGTGCGATTTGCGGCGGTCGAGGACCAGGAACAGGTCGACAAGATTCAGTCGGTGTTGGAGCGCGTCCCGAAGCTGGAGTCGATGCTCTACGACGAGAAAAGAGGCCTGCGCGACTACGATCACAGCCGGCTGCATCCGATGGAAGACGTCATCGAAGAGGGCCGCAAGGCGCTTGCCAGCGACCCCTCGGTGCGCGCCTGGCTGGACGGCGAGATCGCAGCCGGCAAAGGCAGCGATCCCTCGATAATTCTTTATACCTCAGGGACGACCGGCGCTTCCAAGGGCGTTGTCCTCACGAACGAGCGATCGATTCATGCGGCGGCCGATACAGTCGCATTCGACAAATTGACCGAGAACGACGTCGCACTTGCGTACCTCCCGCTCGCCTGGGTCGGGGATCACTATCTCAATTACGCGCAGGGTCTGGTTTCCGGGTTTTGCATGGCCTGCCCGGAAAATGCCGATACCGCGATGCAGGATTTGCGCGAGATCGGTCCGAGTTTTTACTTTGCGCCGCCGCGCACGCTCGAGCTTCTGCTCACACGCGTCATGATCCGCATGGAAGACGCGGGTTTCCTCAAACGCAAGTTGTTTCATTTTTTCATCGACGTGGCCAAACGCTACGGCGAGCGTATTCTCAACGGCCAGCCGGTGCCGCTGATCGGTCGCTTGCTCTACGGAATAGGCTCATTGCTCGTTTATGGGCCGCTCAAGAACGTGCTCGGGTTTTCGCGGGTGCGTGTCGCTTATACGGCGGGCGAAGCCATCGGGCCGGATCTGTTCAACTTCTATCGTTCCATCGGCCTGAATTTGAAGCAGCTCTACGGCCAGACCGAAGCCTTCCTCTATGTTACCGCGCAGCCGGATGGTGAGATTTATTCCGACACCGTCGGCCCCGCATGTCCGAACGTCGATATTCGCATCGCCGAAAACGGCGAAGTGCAATTCAAGTCGCCGGGGATGTTCACCGGCTACTTCAAGGATGACGGCAAAACCGCCGAGGCAATGACACCGGATGGCTATGTAAAGACCGGAGACGCAGGTTTCTTTGACGAGAAGACCGGTCACCTGAAAATCATCGATCGGGCCAAGGACGTGGGGCGGCTCAAGGACGGCACGCTGTTCCCGCCGAAATACATCGAGAACAAGCTCAAGTTTTATCCGAACATCCGCGAGGTGGTCGCGCTCGGCGACCAGCATGATTTTGTTGCGGTGATGCTCAACATCGATCTCACGGCGGTTGGAAGCTGGGCGGAGCGCAACAACGTTGTGTATGGCTCCTACCAGGAGCTGGCCGGCCATCCGCTCGTCTATGGCATGATTGAGAAACACGTAGCCGAAGTGAACCGCTCGCTTGCGGCCGACCGGGTCATGGCGGGCACGCAAATCAAGCGGTTTCTGATTCTGCATAAGGAACTCGATGCCGATGATGGCGAGCTGACCCGCACGCAGAAAGTCCGCCGCGGCTTCGTCGCGGAACGGTACGCCCCGTTGATCAAGGCGCTTTATGACGGCTCGAAAGAAGCCGACATCTCGACGGAGGTGACGTTCGAAGACGGCCGCAAAGGCGTCATCAGTGCCCGCGTGAAAATCAGCGACATGAAGACCAAGCCGGTTGCCGCGGCGATGGGGGAGGCGGCATGAGGGCGCCGGGCGGACCCGAAGTTGCGGTCGGCGACGTGCTGTTGGCGGTAGAGAATGTATCCTTGTCGTTCGGCGGTGTGAAAGCAGTCAGCGACGTCTCCTTCGACATCCGCAAGGGCGAAATCCGCGCGATCATCGGGCCGAATGGCGCCGGCAAAACGTCGATGCTCAACGTCATAAATGGCTTTTATCACCCGCAGCAGGGTCGTATCACCTTCAAGGGCGAAGCGCGCGCGAGGATGCGCCCGCACGAGGCGGCGAGTGGTGGCATCGCGCGCACGTTCCAGAACGTCGCGCTGTTTCGTGGCATGACAGCGCTCGACAACATCATGGCGGGCCGCACGCTCAAGATGCACAGAAATTTCTTCTGGCAGATGCTGCGTTATGGGCCTGCCATGCGCGAGGAGGTTGAGCACCGCCGGCGCGCGGAAGAGATCATCGACTTTCTTAAAATTCAGGAGATCCGGCGCGTGCCGGTCGGCCGGCTGCCCTACGGCTTGCAGAAACGCGTCGAGCTTGGCCGTGCGCTCGCGATGGAGCCCGAGCTTCTTTTGCTCGATGAGCCCATGGCCGGCATGAACCTCGAAGAAAAAGAAGACATGTCGCGTTTCGTGCTCGACGCGAACGATTACTACGGCACCACAATCGCGCTGATCGAACACGACATGGGCGTGGTGATGGACCTGTCCGACCGGGTCGTGGTGCTCGACCATGGCATCAAGATCGCCGACGGCGCGCCAGCCGAGGTCAAGAGCAATCAGGCAGTGATCGACGCCTATCTCGGCGTAGCGCATTGAGGACACGATGGGGCCGCTCTACCAGATCTTCATCGACCCCTTCGTGCAGATGGGCACGGCGCCGGACCTTTTCGTCCAGACATTATGGGAAGGCATGGTTGGCGGCATGCTCTATGCGCTGATTGCGCTTGGGTTCGTGCTGATATTCAAGGCCTCCGGTGTGTTCAATTTTGCGCAAGGCATCATGGTGGTTTTCGCTGCGCTGACGCTGGTCGGCCTCTACAATATCGGCGTTCCGGCGTTCCTTGCACTTGGCCTGACCATCGCTGTGATGTTCGGGCTCGCCTTTGCGGTCGAGCGCGTCGTATTGCGCCCGCTGGTCAATCAACCCGACATCATTCTGTTCATGGCGACGTTCGGGTTGACCTATTTCCTCATCGGGGCCGGCGAATTTGTATTCGGCGGCGATCCAAAGGTGATGATCACCGAGCAGCTGTATCTGCCGAAAGGTGCCGTCACCTATAAGATTCTGGGCGGCATCATCTCGGTGCAGAAGCTCGACGTCGCGGCGGCGGTCATCGCATCGGTTATGGTCGCGGGGCTTGCGGTCTTCTTTTCCAAAACCCGCATCGGCCGGGCGTTGCGTGCGGTCGCTGACAGCCACGCCGCGGCCCTGTCAGTCGGCATTTCGCTCGAGCAGATTTGGGTGATTGTGTGGTTTGCGGCGGGGCTGGTGGCGTTGGTCACTGGGATCTTCTGGGGCGCACGCTCGGACGTGTCTTTTGCGCTCGATGTCATCGCTCTCAAGGCTCTGCCGGTGCTTATTCTCGGCGGCCTGACGTCCATTCCAGGCGCCATCGTCGGCGGTCTGATTATCGGCATCGGTGAGAAAATGTGGGAATTCTACTGGGGCCCGCTGATCGGCGGCGGCACCGATGCCTGGTTTGCCTATGTGATCGCGCTGGTGTTCCTGCTGTTCAAGCCGCAGGGTCTTTTCGGCGAAAAAATTATCGAGCGGGTATAGGGACGAAACGATGCTCTACCGCGAAGCCGGTCAGTTCAAGACCAACTACGCCAGCGACCACGCTGTGTTCCCGATTTTGCAGGATCGCATCGGTATCTTCGTCATTCTGTTCATCGCATTCGTAGTCATTCCGAGGACGGGTAACGATTTCATTCTTAACGCGGTGATGATCCCGTTCCTGATCTTCGCGCTCGCCTCGATAGGTCTCAATCTGCTGACCGGTTATACCGGCCAGCTTTCGCTCGGCACCGGGGCCTTTATGGGCGTGGGCGCCTACGCCTGCTACAAGCTCACCACGATCTTTCCAGACGTGAACATCATCATCTGGATCATCGTGTCGGGATTTTTCTCTGCCGCAACCGGCGTTGTGTTCGGCCTGCCGGCAGTGCGCATCAAGGGTTTCTACCTGGCCATTGCCACGCTGGCCGCACAGTTCTTCCTCGAATGGTGCTTCACCCGCATCCCCTGGATCTACAACTACAATGTATCGGCCGCGATCGAGGTGCCGCAGCGCGAGTTGCTCGGCATCATCATAACCGGTCCGCGCGCCACGGCAGAGACGCGCTACTACATCGTGCTGGCCCTCGTCGTCGCCATGACCTGGATGGCGTCCAACATCGTGCATGGCCGCATCGGTCGCACGTGGATGGCGGTGCGTGACATGGATATAGCCGCTGAATTGATGGGAATTCGCCTGTTGCCGACGAAGCTGCTGGCCTTCGCGGTATCTTCGTTTTACTGCGGTGTGTCCGGGGCGATGATGGTGTTTCTCTGGTACGGCGGTGCGGAATCAACCGTCTTCAATATCAATCAGAGCTTCACGATCCTGTTCATGATCATTATTGGCGGTTTGGGCAGTCTGCTCGGCTCGTTCCTTGGCGCGGCCCTGATCTACATCCTGCCCATTATCCTTCGTTTCGTGCCGCCCCAATTCGGTCTCCCCGTGCATGCGGCGACCGTTGAGCACATCACGTTTATGGTGGTGGGCGCGCTGATCGTGCTTTTCTTGATTGCGGAGCCGGCCGGCCTTGCCCGGTTGTGGCAAATTGCCAAGCAGAAACTGAGGGTGTGGCCGTTTCCGTACTGATGGTGCAAGATAGGGTCTAATTTCCGACTATGGCGAACGCCATAGCTCCGAAATCGCCGCCCGGTGAGCCGGATCAGGCGAATACAGAAAACAGAGGCGCGCCTGGCCGGGCGCGAACCAAAGGGAGGAACGACGATGAAGGCAAGACATCTACTGGTCGGCATGACCTGCGCGAGCTTGCTGGGAGCTGCTGTACTCACCGGCACGGCCCAGGCGCAGGATTCGATCTACGTGCCGCTGTTGACCTATCGAACAGGGCCGTTCGCCGGATCGGGAATTCCAATCGCCAACGGCATGCATGACTATCTCGCAATGCTCAACGAGCGTGATGGTGGCATCGGCGGCGTGAAGCTCAACGTCGAGGAATGCGAAACCGGCTACGATACCAAGAAGGGTGTCGAGTGCTGGGAATCGGTCAAGGGCAAAAAGCCTGCGGTTGTAAATCCGTATTCAACCGGCATAACCCTGCAGATCATTCCGAAGGCGGCGGTCGACAAGATTCCGATTTTGTCGATGGCTTACGGCCTTTCGGCATCGGCGATCGGGGAGAAGTTCCCGTGGATCTTCAATCCGCCGGCAACCTACTGGGACGGCCTGTCGATGATCATGCGCTACATCGGCGGCAAGGAAGGCGGCCTCGACAAGCTGAAGGGCAAGACGATCGGCTTCATCTTCCTCGAAAGCGGTTACGGCCGTGAGCCGCTTCCGCTGCTGCATGAGTTCGCCAAGGACTACGGCTTCACCGTGAAAGAGTATTCGGTCGCCGGCAAGGAGATGCAAGACCAGTCCGCGCAATGGCTGGCCGTGCGGCGTGACCGTCCGGCCTGGATGATCATGTGGGGCTGGGGTGCGATGAACCCGACTGCGGTCAAGCGTGCCGCCGAGAACGGCTACCCGATGGATCACTTCGTCGGCATCTGGTGGTCAGGCTCGGATGACGACGGCCGCGGCGGTGGCGAGGCGGCCAAGGGCTATCTTTCCCTTAACTTCAACGGTCTTGGCTCCAACTTCCCGGCCCTCAATGACATCAAGAAACATGTCGTGGACAAGGGCAAGAGCCAGGTCGAGAAGGATAAGTTCGGAGAGAACTTCTACAACCGTGGCGTCTACAACTCGGTGCTGGTCGCGGAAGCGATCCGCAACGCCCAGAAGCTGTCGGGCAAGAAGGTCGTGACTGGAGAAGACGTCCGCCGCGGCCTCGAGACGCTCAACATCAGCGAAGCGCGCTGGAAGGAGCTCGGCTTCCCGAACTTCGCCGCGCCGATTTCGGGCGTGAATTGCACCGACCACAATGGCCATGCGCCGGCCTACATGCAGCAGTGGGATGGCACCAAGTGGGTCAAGATTTCCGACTGGATCCAGCCCATGAAGGACAAAGTACGTCCGCTGCTCGATGCCGCCGCTACCGAATATGTCGAGAAGAATACCGGTTGGCCGAAGCGGACCGAGCCTTGCGACAAGTCGTCGTAAGAAAGAAACCGCCAACGTGAAAAACCTCTCCCCGGAAACGGGGAGAGGTTCACCATTCGGAGTGGTCCTTGATGTCCGCCGTTAAGCGAACAAGTCCGACACCACTTGCGCAGAATGAGCGCATCCTCTCCGTCAACAACATCGAAGTGATCTACGATCACGTCATTCTGGTGCTCAAGGGAGTATCGCTCGACGTGCCGAAAGGCGGGATCGTAGCGTTGCTCGGCGCCAACGGTGCGGGCAAGACCACGACGCTCAAGGCGATCTCCAACCTGCTGCACGCCGAGCGCGGCGACGTGACCAAGGGCTCGATCATATTCGACCAGGCCGAGGTCCAGGACCTTTCACCCAACGAGCTCGTGCGTCGCGGATGCATTCAGGTCATGGAAGGCCGTCACTGCTTCGGCCATCTGACGATCGAGGAGAATCTCCTGACCGGAGCATTCACGAGACGCGACGGCGCCGCGGCGATCAGGCGCGATCTCGACCTGGTGTACGGCTATTTTCCCAAGCTTCGCGAACGCAAGGATTCGCTTGCCGGCTATACCTCAGGGGGCGAACAGCAGATGTGCGCCATCGGCCGCGCATTAATGTCACGCCCCAAGATGATCTTGCTCGACGAGCCTTCGATGGGACTCGCGCCCCAGATCGTCGAGGAAATATTCGAGATCGTGAAGAACCTGAACGAAAAAGAGGGCGTCTCTTTCCTGCTGGCCGAGCAGAACACCAATATGGCGCTGCGTTTTGCGCGCTACGGCTACATTCTCGAAAACGGCCGCGTGGTGATGGACGGTGAAGCCAGTGCGCTCGCCGAAAATGAAGACGTCAAGGAATTCTACCTCGGCATATCCGAGGGCCGGCGCAAATCGTTCCGTGAAGGCAAGCACTATCGCCGGCGCAAGAGGTGGCTCGCCTAGGCCATGACTGGCCACTACGACTCGCTGGAAACCCGCGACCCTGCCGCACGCGAGCGCGAGCAGTTCGCGCAGATGCCCGCTTTTATCGCGCACGCCATGACGGCGCAGGGATGGGCCAAGCATCTTGCCGGAGCGGACGCAAAAGCGGTCAACTCGCGCGCAGCTCTGGCGAAGCTGCCGGTTCTCCGCAAGAGCGATTTCACGGCGTTGCAGAAACAATTTCCGCCATTCGGTGGTCTCAATGCCACCCCGGCTGCCAGCGCAAGGCGGCTGCTGATGTCGCCTGGGCCGGTCTTCGAACCGGAAGGAATGGACCAGGACTGGTGGGGCGCGGCGCGCGCGCTTTTTGCAGCCGGTTTCCGCAAGGGCGATATCGCGCACAATTCCTTTGCCTATCACCTCACGCCCGGCGGTTTCATTATGGAATCGGGCGCACATGCGCTTGGCTGCGCGGTCATCCCTGGGGGCGTCGGAAACACTGAGCAACAGCTCGAGGCGATCGCGCACTACAGGCCGACCGGCTACGTCGGCACGCCGGACTTCCTGAAGATCCTGCTCGATATCGCCGAAAAATCGGGAAAAGATGCGTCGTCGCTCAAGCGCGGTCTCGTCTCGGGTGCCGCATTGCCCGCATCTCTTCGGGGCGAGCTCGGCCGGCGCGGTGTTGCAGTTCTTCAATGCTATGCCACCGCCGAGCTGGGGGTGATCGCTTACGAGAGTGAGGCCCGCGAAGGCATGATCGTGAACGAAACCGTCGTCGTGGAAATCGTTCGGCCTGGCACCAGCGATCCCGTGCCGGACGGGGAGGTCGGGGAAGTGGTCGTGACGTCCTTCAATCGCGACTACCCGATGATCCGGCTCGCCACCGGCGATCTCTCGGCGCTGATACCGGGTGTTTCACCGTGCGGCCGCACGAATGCACGCATCAAGGGGTGGATGGGCCGCGCCGACCAGACTGCCAAGGTGAAGGGCATGTTCGTGCATCCCAAGCAGATCGCCGAAGTCGCGGCGCGGCATCCTGAGCTCAAGCGGGTCCGCCTTGTTGTCGATCGCGAGGCCGAACAGGATACGATGACGTTACTGGCCGAGTGTGCGACGGCCGATGCCGCTCTTGCGGCGGCGATCGCTGCGACCTTGCAATCGATCACGAAACTGAAGGGCTCCGTGAAACTGGTGACGCCCGGCACGCTGCCGAATGACGGCAAGCTGATCGCTGACGAGCGCAAACCATGAGTCCTGCGACAGTTCCGGCAACCGGCGACCGGATCGGTGTGCTGCTGGTCAACCTTGGGACGCCCGACGCGACCGGTTACTGGCCGATGCGCCGTTATCTCAAGGAATTTCTGTCGGACCGGCGCGTGATCGAGGAGAACCGCCTCAAATGGTGGTTCGTGCTCAATTTCATCATCCTGACGGTCCGGCCGGGCCGCAAGGGGCGCGATTACGACAAGATCTGGAACAGGGAACGTAACGAGTCGCCGCTGAAAACCATCACACGCTCGCAGTCCGACAAGCTCGACGAAATTTTCGACAAGCTCGACAAGCGTATCCGGGTCGATTGGGCGATGCGTTATGGCAATCCGTCAATCCGCTCGCGGCTGGAAGCTCTCGCGGCGCAAGACTGCGAGCGTGTTCTGATCGTTCCTCTCTATCCTCAATATGCCGCGGCAACGACAGCAACGGTTTGCGATGAGGTCTTCCGGGCGCTGCGACGTGTGCGCTTCCAGCCGACGTTGCGTGTCGCCGCGCCGTATTATGCCGAGCCCGTCTATATCGACGCGCTTGCGGCCTCGCTCAATACGGAACTGGCAAAACTTTCGTTCAAGCCGGACGTGATCATCGCCTCCTACCACGGCATGCCGGAAGACTATGTCGCCAAGGGCGATCCTTATCTCAAGCATTGCGGCGAGACGACCGCGCTGCTGCGCAAAAAGCTCAAGCTCGATGACGAACGTCTGATCATGACGTTCCAGTCACGCTTCGGCACTGCGGAGTGGCTCAAGCCCTATACCGCTGCGACCGTGAAATCGCTCGCCGAGCGCGGCGTGAAAAATATCGCTGTGATCACGCCTGGCTTTGCGGCGGATTGCCTTGAGACGCTGGAAGAGATCGCGATGGAAAACGCAGACGTTTTCCGCAAGGCAGGTGGAGCGAATTTTGCAGCAATCCCTTGTCTCAACGATAGCCTCGGCGGCATGGCCGTGATACGCGATATCGTCACGCGCGAGCTCAAAGGCTGGATTTAGCTCGAAGATTTCGGCTTGCGCTTGCAGCCGTAGTTATTTGCCGTCAAGCAAGCGGCGCATTTCGGCGCGGAGCTCGGGTGCGATGTCGTCGCGCTGCAGCCCATACGCCACGTTTGCCGTGAGAAATCCGATTTTCGAGCCGCAATCAAAGCTACGGCCTTCGAATTTCAGTCCATAGAACGGCTGAGTGCGTGCCAATGCCACCATCGCGTCGGTGAGCTGAATTTCGCCGCCGGCGCCGGCCGCCTGCTTTTCGAGCAGCTCGAAAATCTGCGGCTGCAGGATATAGCGTCCGGTGATCGAAAGATTGGAGGGCGCTTCGCTCGCCTTCGGCTTTTCGACCATTTTTGTGATCGAGAATGCCTTTCCCTTTGCAGCGCCCACGCCGACCACGCCGTACATGTGTACGCGCTCGGCCGGGACTTCCTCGACCGCAATGATGTTGGCATTGCCATCGAGATCCTTGGCGGCATCGATCATCTGCATCAGGCACCCGCGCGGATGCTGGACAAGCACGTCGGGCAGAAGCAGGGCGAACGGCTCATGGCCGACAAGCTCGCGCGCGCACCACACCGCGTGACCAAGGCCGAGCGGCGTTTGCTGCCGCGTGAAGCTGACGGTTCCTGCCTCTGGCAGGTCCTTTGACAGTAGACCGAGCTCGGCCTTCTTGCCGCGCTCCGTCAAGGTTAATTCGAGTTCGAACTGGCGATCGAAGTGGTCCTCGATCACGCTTTTGTTCCGGCCGGTCACGAAGATGAGATGCTCGATGCCGGCCTGACGTGCTTCGTCGACCACATGCTGGATCAACGGCCGATCGACGACCGGAAGCATCTCCTTGGGCATGGCCTTGGTCGCGGGCAAAAAGCGGGTTCCGAGGCCGGCCACGGGAAATATGGCTTTGCGAATGCGGGTCATGCGAAATCTTCAGTATGAGTCGTGAATTCCGGCGCAGAAAGCACGGGTCAGGGTGGGGGGTCCAGATGCGACATAAAGAAGTACACCATTAACGCCCGTGAAATGATATCGGGGCATCCATAGATTGGGGATGGCGGATTAACGACGGGACGGGCATGCGCTGGTTGCGATTTGTCGTCATTACGGGCGTTTTTGCGGCTGCCGGCGGAATCGCCGGAGCGCAGGACTCTCGTTCCCCCACCACCACAGGGGCGCTGCCACAGCCGACTCCGCAGCAGACCATGGAGTGGAGTGGGCAGTCGGGCGCATCCGGCCATCCGCTCATGACGGCTGAGGCAATCCGGGCGTCCGCGGCGAATTTTCATAGCTGCATCCAGCGGTTCTGGCCGGCGGCCGCGAAGCGGGGCATTTCGCGAAACACTTTTGCAAAGTATACCGCGGCGCTGACGCCTGATCTGAGGATCATGGATCTGCTCGACAACCAGCCTGAGTTCACCAAGTCGGTCTGGGACTATCTCGACATCCTGGTGACGGGCGAACGCATCGAGCGCGGCCGCGCATTGCTCGAAAAATACCGCAGCGTTTTTGATGCTGTGGAGCGGATCTATGGCGTTGATCGCTACACGATCGCGGCAATTTGGGGCGTCGAGACAAATTACGGAACGCTTGGCGGCGAACGCCCGGTATTGCGTTCCACAGCGACGCTGGCCTGTGTCGGACGGCGGCAAAACTATTTCCGTGAGGAATTCCTGTCGACTCTTGAGATTCTTCAGCGTGGCGACGTGCGTCCTGAGCATCTGGTCGGCTCCTGGGCCGGAGCATTCGGGCCAACGCAGTTCATGCCGACCGCATTCAAGCGCTATGCCGTCGATTTTGACCGTGACGGGCGGCGCGACGTCGTTGATTCGATCCCCGACATCATTGCGTCCACCGCCAATAACCTGAAAAAGGATGGATGGATCATCGGACAGACGTGGGGCTATGAGGTGATCGTGCCGACGACATTCAATTTTCTTCTCGCGGACAACAGCCGGACGATGTCTATCCGCGAATGGGAACGTAACGGCATCAGACGCCCCGACGGCCATCCGTTCCCACGACCGGACGATCATGCATTTCTATTGGTGCCGGCCGGCGTGCAAGGGCCGGGCTTCCTGATGCTCACAAATTTCGGCGTCATCATGAAATACAACCCTGCTGAAGCCTACGCCTTGGCGATCGGGCATCTCGCAGACCGGCTGCGCGGCGGGGGCTCGTTCTCACAGGATTGGCCGCGATATGAGCGTGTTCTGTCGCGGACGGAGCGTCTGGAACTTCAACAACTGCTCGCGCGGCACGGTTTTGACGTCGGTGAGCCCGATGGTCAGTTTGGGCTTAAAACCCGCGCAGCAATTCGCGATTTCCAGGCGAAAAGCGGCCGGATTCCTGACGGTTTTGCTTCCGCCGGTATCCTGGATCAGCTACGCGCACGTTAAGGATAGCGGCCCTGTCACCTTTGAGTTGACATTTTTCGGGCGCTAATGGTCCATGGCGGTGGGGCCGTTGCCGAATACGGCCCGTCGATTTGGCACATCGCATGACTGGAAAGAACCGGGTTTCGCGCTGGCTTGTTGGAGCCGCCCTTCTGGCCGCGGTGGACTTCGCAGGTCTGGCCGCGCTGGAACTCGCCGTCAGTTCACCCGCACAAGCGCAGTTTTTCGGGGATGGATTCTGGAACCGACAGCGTCCACAGCGACCGAGTGGTGGCGGATTTTTCGGCGGCGGATTTTTCGGTGGCGGCCAGAGGCAATTCGACAACAGCACCGAGCAGCAGGCGCCTGTCGACAACTCGCGAGCGCCGCCGCCGAAAAAGGCGGAAGCAAAGCCGGATGCCGTTGCGCCGACGACCTCGGTTGTCGTCATGGGCGACGCCATGGCCGACTGGCTTGCCTACGGATTGGAAGACGCCTTCGCGGATTCACCGGAAATTGCCGTTGTCCGCAAAAACAAATTGCACTCGGGACTGCTGCGATACGAGGCGAAGGGCGATCTCGATTGGTGGCATGTTGCGCGCGACATCCTCACTCAGGAGAAGGCGAATTTCGTTGTGATGATGCTCGGTGTCAGCGACCGTCAAAATATCCGCGAGCGCGACTTGGCGAAGGAAGCGGACAAGAAGAAAGAAAAAGATAAAGTAAGCAAACAGACGCCGGAAAAAGAATCCCAGACGAAGAATCAGGTCGAGGACACTGAGCAGGATACGATCGCGGCACCCGAAACGCAGCCTGGCAAGAGGGCAACCGGTACGATCGAATTCCGCACCGACCAGTGGGCCGAGATCTATTCGAAGCGCATCGACGACACGATCGCCGCGCTCAAGAGCAAAGGCGTGCCGGTATTCTGGGTCGGTCTGCCGTCGATCCGCGGCACAAAGTCAACCGCTGACGCCGTCTACCTCAATGACCTCTATCGTGCCCGCGCCGAGCGCGCCGGCGTGATCTATATCGACATCTGGGATGGATTTGTCGACGAGGCGGGAAAATACTCGAACTTCGGCCCGGACTATGAAGGCCAGATGCGCCGCCTGCGTTCGAGCGACGGCGTATTCTTCACAAAAAGCGGCGCGCTAAAGCTTGCGCATTATGTCGAGCGCGAAGTCCGCCGCCAGATGAATAGCCGCGTGGCACCGATCGCAATTCCTTCGGGACCTGTTGCGCCGGCGACGCCCGACGGGAAGCCGGCGGCGCGTCCGATGGCCGGGCCTGTGGTGCCGCTGACGGTTGTGCCCGCCACGTCGGAGGAACTGGTGGGAGGCGCCGGAAGCAGCCCCCCCCATAGCGATGCCACTGCGACTCACGTGCTGGTGAAGGGTGAGCCCGTTGCGGCTCCGCGCGGGCGCGCCGATGATTTCGCATTGAAACCCGATAGCGACGGCAAAGCCGTGCTGCCGCCTGCGGCGGCGGTGCCCGCGGGGGCTATGGCGGCCGCGCCGCCGGCTGAGACCGCGCGCCCCGAACCGGCCGCCACGCCTGACAAAAAGACGGCCGCGCCCAAGAATGCGCCGGCTGCGAAGACGACACAAAATACGCCCTCGAAACCCAGGGCAGAGCCCAAGCCGCCGGTCCGTCCGCAGCAGCGGGACGACGTGCCCCGCCCGCCGCGGCCGATAGGCCTGTTCGGCGGCGGCTTCCGTTAAAGCAATTTGTCGAGTTAAAAAGTCTGCCGCTTCAGCGCGGCAGGGTCGTCGATCCCATCAGGAACATGTCAACGGCATGCGCCGCCTGCCGACCTTCGCGGATCGCCCACACCACCAGTGACTGGCCGCGCCGCATGTCGCCGGCGGCGAACACCTTTGGTACGGATGTCTGGTAAGCCATCGTGTCGGCCGAAACGTTGCCGCGCTGGTCGAGGACAATGTCGAGGGCCTTGAGCATGCCCTCGTGCACGGGGTGCACGAAGCCCATGGCGAGCAGCACGAGATCGGCTTCGATCTCGAATTCGGTGCCCGGCATCGGCTTGAATTGCGCGTCTACCTGCGTGCAGTGAAGTTTCTTCACCTGGCCGTTCTCGCCGGTGAACTTCTGCGTCAGCACGGCAAATTCGCGAGCAACGCCCTCTTCATGGCTTGACGAGATGCGCAGCTTGAGCGGCCAGTCGGGCCAGGTGAGCATCTTGTTCTCTTGCTCTGGCGGCTGCGGCATGATCTCGAAATTGGTAACCGACACCGCCCCTTGACGGATCGACGTGCCGATGCAGTCGGACCCGGTGTCGCCGCCGCCGATCACCACGACCTTTTTGCCCTTCGCCAGGATCGGCTCGACGTTGCCCTGCGGCTCATTGCTCACGCGCCGATTCTGCTGCGGCAGGAAATCCATCGCGAAATGGATGCCCTTGAGCTCGCGTCCGGGAATTGGCAGATCGCGCGACTTCTCGCTGCCGCCGGTGAGCACGACCGCGTCATGCTCTTTGACGAGCTTGTCGGCCGGGACATTCGCGCCGACATGCGCGTTGTAATGAAAAGTGACGCCTTCGCCCTGCATCTGCTCGACGCGGCGGTCGACGTGGATTTTTTCCATCTTGAAGTCCGGAATGCCGTAACGGAGCAGGCCGCCGGCTTTCGCCCAGCGTTCGTAGACGTGCACGTCGTGACCGGCGCGCGCGAGCTGTTGCGCGCAGGCAAGCCCCGCGGGCCCTGAGCCAACAACCGCGACTTTCTTGCCGGTCTTGCGCTGCGGCTTGTCGGGCTTGAGTCCCTGGGCAATCGCGCGATCGGCGATTTCGCACTCGATCGTTTTGATCGTGACCGGATTCTCATCGATGTTGAGCGTGCAGGACGCCTCGCACGGCGCGGGGCACACGCGGCCGGTGAACTCGGGGAAGTTGTTGGTCGAATGCAGATTGCGTGCGGCCTCGTCCCAATCGCCGCGATAAACCAGGTCATTCCAGTCGGGAATCTGATTGTTGACCGGGCAACCGGTTGGCGCACCGGTTATCCGGCTGGTGCCGTGGCAATAGGGCACGCCGCAATCCATGCAGCGCGCGGCCTGATCCCGGAGTTCCTTCTCCGGAAGCGGCAGAACGAATTCGTGCCAATGCTTGATGCGCTCCTCGACCGGTTGGTAGTCGCGGTCCTCGCGCTCGATTTCCAGAAACCCTGTGACCTTACCCATACGCGACTATTCCGCGGCCTGCATCGTGGCGGCCTTTTCCTTCGCCATCTCGGCGAGCGCGCGGCGGTATTCGACCGGCATCACCTTGCGGAACAGCGGGCGATACTTGTTCCAGTCAGCGAGGATCTCGGCGGCGCGCTTGGAGCCAGTGTAAAGCGCGTGGTTCGAGATCAGCATATGCAGCCGCTCGGCATCCTTGGTCGTGAGGTCAGACATCACGTCGACGCGACCGTGCGATTCCAGATCGTTGTAGTGGCCGAATTCCTGCTCCGCGATTTGCTCTTCTTCCGGCACCGGCTCGAGCTCGACCATCGTCATATTGCAGCGTGACTTGAAGCTTTCATCCTCGTCGAGCACGTAGGCAATGCCGCCCGACATGCCGGCGGCGAAGTTTCGTCCGGTGCGGCCGAGGACGACCACAATACCGCCCGTCATGTACTCGCAGCAGTGGTCACCGGCGCCCTCGATGACCGCGATCGCGCCGGAATTGCGCACCGCGAAGCGCTCGCCGGCGACGCCGCGGAAGTAGCACTGACCTTCGATCGCGCCGTAAAGGACAGTATTGCCGACGATGATCGATTCCTCCGGCACGATGCCCGAATCCGCCGGCGGCCTGATGACCAGGCGGCCGCCTGACAGGCCCTTGCCGACATAGTCGTTGGCATCGCCGTCGAGCTCGAAGGTAACGCCGCGCGCGAGCCACGCGCCGAAACTCTGTCCGGCCGTGCCGGTGAAGCGCACGTGGATCGTGTCATCGGGCAGGCCTTCATGGCCGAAGCGCTTGGCGACCTCGCCCGAAAGCATGCCGCCGCAGGCGCGGTCGGTGTTGCGAATGACGGCCTGCAGCCGCACTGGCGCGCCGCGATCGAGCGCGGCCTGCGCCTCGGTGATCAGCTTGCGATCGAGGATGTCCTTGATCTTGTGATCTTGCTCCTCGCACTTGTAGATGGCGGTGCCTTTCTCCGCCGGCGGCTTGGTGAACAGCTTGGAGAAGTCGAGGCCCTTGGCCTTCCAGTGCTCGACCAGCTTGCGGCGGTCGAGCATCTGCATCTGCCCCACCATCTCATCGAAAGTGCGGAAGCCGAGCTCGGCCATCAGCTCGCGCACTTCCTCGGCGACAAAGAAGAAATAATTGATGACGTGCTCGGGCTGGCCCTTGAAGCGCTTGCGCAGCACGGGGTCCTGTGTCGCGACCCCGACCGGGCAGGTGTTGAGGTGGCACTTGCGCATCATGATGCAGCCGGCTGCGATCAGCGGCGCGGTGGCAAAGCCGAATTCGTCGGCGCCGAGCAGGGCGCCCACCACCACATCGCGGCCGGTGCGGATACCGCCGTCGACCTGCACGGCAATGCGGCCGCGCAGGCGGTTGATCACGAGTGTCTGGTGGGTCTCGGCGAGGCCGATTTCCCAGGGACTGCCGGCGTGCTTGATCGAGGTGAGCGGAGAGGCGCCGGTGCCGCCTTCGAATCCGGCGATGGTGACGTGATCGGCGCGCGCTTTTGAGACGCCGGCGGCGACCGTGCCGACACCGACTTCCGACACGAGCTTCACGGAGACGTCGCCCGTCGGGTTGACGTTCTTCAGATCAAAGATCAGCTGCGCCAGGTCCTCGATCGAATAAATGTCATGGTGCGGCGGCGGCGAGATCAGGCCGACGCCAGGAGTCGAGTGGCGGACCTTGGCGATGGTCTTGTCGACCTTGTGCCCGGGCAACTGGCCGCCTTCGCCGGGCTTTGCGCCCTGCGCCATCTTGATCTGCATCACGTCGGAATTGACGAGATACTCGGCGGTGACGCCGAAGCGGCCCGAAGCGACCTGCTTGATCGCCGACCGCATCGAATCGCCGTTCGGGAGCGGCTTGAAGCGATCGGATTCCTCGCCACCTTCCCCGGTGTTCGATTTGCCGCCGATGCGGTTCATGGCGATCGCCAGCGTCGTGTGGGCCTCGCGCGAGATCGAGCCGAACGACATGGCGCCCGTCGAGAACCGCCGCACGATGGTCTTGGCCGGCTCGACTTCTTCCAAGGGGACCGGTTTGCGGCTGTCTTCCTCGGCCTTCTTGAGGCGGAACATCCCGCGGATGGTCAGCAGCCGCTCGTTCTGCTCGTTCACGATCTGCGCAAAGGCGCGGTAATGGTCCTGCGAATTGCCACGCACCGCGTGCTGCAGGTGCGACACTGTCTCCGCGGTCCACACGTGGTCCTCGCCGCGTACGCGCACGGCGTAGTCGCCGCCGACATCGAGCATCGAGCGGTAGATCGGCGCGTCGCTGAAGGCATCGCGATGCCGGCGGACGGCTTCTTCGGCAATTTCGGCAAGCCCAACACCTTCAATGCGCGTGTGCGTTCCGGTGAAGTACTTGTCGACGAAATCCTGACGCAGGCCGACGGCGTCGAAAATCTGCGCACCGCAATACGACTGATAAGTGGAGATGCCCATCTTGGACATCACCTTGAGCAGGCCTTTGCCGATCGCCTTGATGTATTTCTTGACGACTTCCTTGTCGTCGGTCGGCTTGCCCGGCAGGTCGTCCTTCATCGCGGTCAGCGTCTCGAAGGCGAGGTAGGGATTGATCGCCTCGGCGCCGTAGCCCGCGAGACATGCGAAATGATGCACCTCGCGCGGCTCGCCGGTCTCCAGCACCATGCCGACGGACGTGCGCAGGCCGTTGCGGATCAGGTGGTGATGCACGGCGGCGCAGGCGAGCAGTGCCGGAATTGGAATGCGATCGGCGCCCGCCTTGCGGTCCGACAATATGATGATGTTGCAGCCGTTGCGCACTTCCTCTTCCGCGCGCTCGCAGAGTTCGTCGATCGCCCAGCCCATGCCGTCGGGGCCATGCTCGGCGGGGAACGTGATGTCGAAGGTTCTCGACTTGAAATGGTCGCCGCTCATTTCCGAGATCGAGCGGATCTTTTCCAGATCCTCGTTGGTGAGGATCGGCTGGCGCACCTCGAGCCGCTTGGTGTTCGACATGCCTTCGTGATCAAGCAGGTTCGGGCGCGGCCCGATGATGGAGACGAGGCTCATCACCAGCTCCTCGCGGATCGGGTCGATCGGCGGGTTGGTGACCTGCGCGAAGTTCTGCTTGAAATAGGTGAACAGCGACTTCGGCTTGTTGGACAGCGCCGAAATCGGCGTGTCGTTGCCCATAGAACCGACCGCTTCCTCGCCGGTGGTCGCCATCGGCGCCATCAGGAACTTGATGTCTTCCTGCGTGTAACCGAAGGCCTGCTGGCGATCGAGCAGCGACAGGTTCGAGATCGGCGCGACATTCGCGGTGCCCGGAAGCTCTTCGAGCACAATCTGCGTGCGTGCGAGCCACTCCCGGTAAGGGTGGCTCTTTGCTAGCGTCGCCTTCAATTCCTCGTCGGGAATGAGCCGGCCCTCGTCGAGGTCGACCAGCAGCATCTTGCCCGGCTGCAGCCGCCACTTCTTGATGATGTCCTTCTCCGGGATCGGCAATACGCCCACCTCGGAGGCCATCACGATGCGGTCGTCGCGCGTGAGCAAATAGCGCGCCGGACGCAGGCCGTTGCGGTCAAGCGTGGCGCCGATTTGCCGGCCGTTGGTGAAGGCGATCGCCGCAGGGCCGTCCCACGGCTCCATCAATGCGGCGTTGTATTCGTAGAAAGCACGGCGTTCCTCGTCCATGAGCGGATTGCCCGCCCAGGCTTCTGGAATCATCATCATCATCGCGTGCGCGAGCGAGTAGCCGCCCTGCGTGAGGAATTCGAGCGCGTTGTCAAAGCAGGCCGTGTCGGACTGGCCTTCGTAGGAGATCGGCCAGAGCTTGTTGATGTCCTTGCCGAACAGCGGCGAGGAAACCGACGCCTGCCGTGCTGCCATCCAGTTGACGTTGCCGCGCAGCGTATTGATCTCGCCGTTGTGCGCAATGTAGCGATACGGGTGCGCGAGCGACCAGGTCGGGAATGTGTTGGTCGAGAAGCGCTGGTGCACCAGCGCGAGCGCGCTCTCGAAATCCGGATCGTGCAGGTCGGGATAGTAGGTGCCGAGCTGGTCGGCCAGGAACATTCCCTTGTAGATCACCGTACGGCACGAGATTGACACCGGATAATAGCCGGAGGTGCGGCGCTCGCGCCGGCGATAAATCGCATTCGAGATCGACTTGCGCAGGATGTAGAGCCGGCGTTCGAACTCATCCTCCGATATCTTTTTCTTGCCGCGGCCGATGAACACCTGCATGTGTTTCGGCTCGGTCGGCTTGACCGATTCACCAAGCGTCGAATTGTCGGTCGGCACGTCGCGCCAGCCGAGCAACGTCAACTTCTCGCGCGCAATGACCTCGGCGTAGATGTCGCGGATGATCTGCCGCCAGTTCGGATCTTGCGGCATGAAGAGATAACCGACGGCGTATTCGCCCGCGGCCGGCAACTTGAATCCAAGCTCGGCAGTTTTCTTTGCAAAGAACTTGTGTGGGATCTGCACGAGGATGCCGGCGCCGTCGCCCATGCGTGGATCGGCGCCGACCGCACCGCGGTGCTCGAGATTGCAAAGAATGCGCAAACCGTCTTCGATGAGTTGATGCGACTTGCGGCCCTTGATGTCCGCGATGAATCCAACGCCGCACGAATCCTTGTCGAGCGCGGGATCGTAGAGACCCTGCGCGAGCGGTGTGCCGGGACCAGCGGTCGAGCCGCGTCCGGCAAATGCAGCGTTGCGCTTCTGCTCGCTCATCTCATCCTGCCTCGCCGGCGCGATCCGCTCCGGCGTACCCACCTCGTCCGCGCGCCAGCGCGCACGCGGTCAACGCGTAACTGATCTCGAGAAGGAGCAGCCTGTCCGACGTTGTCGCCGCCCGTGGCTGCACCTGTTCGGGCGCCACCGATGTCTGCCCTGCGACCTAAGAGCCGCCACCCGTGCTCGCCAGCCATTAGGACAGTATTACTGTCCTAATGGACCATGCCAAATTTTGCCCTGTCGCACAAGGCTGGTCCACGCCGGATTGAGCGAAATCTTTCGTTTTATTGCGGCGGTGACAGCCGGGCGGCAAGAACGCCTGTCCACACCCATACTACCGCGCAATCCTATTGCGCCCATGGGCCCCCCGAACCCCTGGGGTCCCAGGACGGATACGCGTTAACCATTTAGTCTCGGCACAGGGACAGGTGGATAATGAACAGGGGTTTGCCATGAAAGGCACGGGACTACTGCATCCGGGCAAGCTGGCGGCAGTGATTGTGGCGGGAGGTCTTTTGAGCGGCGCGGCGCGCGCTCAATCGCCCGAGCTTGGGGCGCCATCGATTGGCATTCTGCCGCCTTCCGACATTCTGGCATCCGTAAGTTATTTAGGGCTCGACCCCAGCGGCGAGCCCGTCAGGCGCGGGGCCTACTACATGCTGCACGCATTCGACCGGGCAGGCATTGAACTCCTTGTCGTGGTCGACGCGCAGTTCGGCGACGTGCTCTTCATGGCCCCGGCGCTGAACACGTCGCTGACGCCTCCTTACACGCGCGCAGCGCGCATCATCCAGGTTGCGCCCGAAAGCGGCGACCAGCAAAAAAGGTAGCGGCGAGCAGCGAACGAAAAACGAAAGCGCCCCGGGGTATTCCGGGGCGCTGCCGTTTTTCAGATCGAGACTGGCCGCGTTAGGCCGCCTTGGTCTCGATGACCTGAGCCTTTGCCTTGCCGTTGCCAATCGGAATCTGGCGCGGCTTTTTGGCCTCGGGAATCTCCCGCACGAGATCGACGTGCAGCAATCCGTTCTCGAGGCTCGCGTTCTTGACCTGCACATGGTCGGCAAGCTGGAAGACGCGCTCAAAGGCGCGGGCGGCAATGCCCTGATAGAGCACTTCGCCGTTTTCCTCTTCCTTGGTCTGTTTCGAGCCCTTGATCGTCAGGGTGTTTTCCTTTGCTTCAATCGAGATTTCATTCTCGCCGAAGCCGGCAACCGCGACAGTGACGCGGTAATCGTTCTCACCGGTCCGCTCGATATTGTAGGGCGGGTAGCCTGGAGCGGCCTCAAATCCATCGAGCATGGAAAAGAGCCGATCGAAGCCGACGGTCGAACGATAAAGGGGAGCAAGATCGAAAGTTCGCATGGCATATCCTCCATTGTTGAGCGACATGCGGTGGTCCGCCGAATGGCCAGACCTCACCGTGCGCAGCCCGAAGGCCTGCGCAGTGTTGATATGGGAGCGTTTTCGGAGCGTGCAAGGTCCGCAATGGGTCAAGTAAGCGATTGGAAGTGTTGGTATTTTTGGCGGAAATTTGTCCGCAATTGAGCGCCTTCACCGCCCTGCTATAACGCGCTGGCGCCGCTCCGGCTCACCTTCCGGCCACATGAAACTCGTTTCCATTCCTGCCAACCCGGTGCCCGACGATGTGGTGACCGGCGCAATCCAGACCCCCGACGGGGTGAACTTGCGCTTCGCCCGCTGGCCGCCGCCGCCGGGCCGCAAGGGCACCGTGCTGGTTCTGCAGGGGCGCGCCGAATTTATCGAGAAATATTTCGAGACGGTGCGCGACCTGCGCGCGCGCGGTTTCGCAGTGGTGACGTTTGATTGGCGCGGCCAGGGGCTTTCGGATCGCGCTCTCTCGAACCGCCACAAGGGCTACGTGCGAAGTTTTTCGAACTTCATCACCGACCTCGAAGCGGTTATGGAGCAGGTGGTGCTGCCGGATTGTCCTCCGCCGATCTTCGCGCTTGCGCATTCCATGGGCGGGGCCGTGATTATTCGCGCCTGCCATGACGGCAGCCGTTGGTTCGAACGCGTTGTACTGTCCGCACCGATGATCGCGCTGCCGTCCGGACGTCTCACGCAGGTCGCTGGCCCGTTGGCGCGCTTCATGCGGCTGCTTGGAGTCGGCGGCGCCTATGTTCCGACAGGAGATTCTGCCGCCACCGGCACCGAAAGTTTCATCGGCAACGTGCTGACGTCGGATCCCGTCCGCTATGCGCGGAACGCGGCGGTGCTCGAGCAGGAACCGGCGCTCGGTCTCGGCGCGCCGACGGTGGCCTGGGCCGATGTCGCGCTCCGGCAGATGAAACAATTCGCGGATCCCGCCTATGCGGCGAGCATCCGCCAGCCAATCCTGATGGTCGCAGCCGGGCGCGATCAAGTCGTTTCAACGCCGGCCATCGAGACCTTCGGGCAGAATCTGCTTGCGGGCCGGCACCTCATTCTTGCCGGCGCCAAGCACGAGATTCTCCAGGAACAAGATCACTACCGCGCGCAGTTCTGGGCGGCATTCGACGCCTTCGTGCCGGGCACCCCGCGATTTTAGCGCGCGAGAATCTCCAGCGCCGCAGTGTGCACGCGTCTATCGCCGGCAACGACGATCCGACCGCCACCTTGCGCAGGTCCATTCTCCCAAGTCGTGATGATGCCGCCAGCACCGGCGATGATGGGGATGATAGCCACGATGTCGTGCGGCTTGATTTCGGTTTCGACGATCAGATCGATCAGCCCTGCAGCAAGCATGCAGTAGGCATAACAATCGCCGCCGTAGCGGGAGAGCTTCACCTTGTCCTCGAGCTTACCGAATGCCGCGCGGTCATTTCCGGTCATCAGCAAAGGGCTGGTTGTGGACATCAGCGCCTGATCGAGGCTCGCGCACTCCCGCACATGCAGGTCGCGCTTGCCGGCCGGACCCCGGTAGTGCGCCGCGCCGCCATCGCCGGAAAATCGTTCGCGCGTAAAAGGCTGGCTCATCATGCCGAAGACCGGCTCGCCAAATCGCATCAAGCCAATCAGCGTGCCCCAAGCCAGCATGCCGGAAATGAATGATTTTGTGCCGTCGATCGGGTCGAGAACCCAAACGTATTCGGCATTCGTGTGCTCGGACCCGTATTCCTCACCAAGGATACCGTGGTCAGGAAACTGCTTGCGGATGAGCGCGCGCATGCTCTGCTCCGCTGCGCGATCCGCAGCGGTAACCGGGTCGAACCCGCCGGCCTTTTTGTTCTCGACTGCCAGGGCTGTTCGGAAGAACGGAAGGATTGTATCGCCCGAGGCGGTAGCGAGCTGATCAACGAAACTGCTGAAGTCGATCGCCGTCATACCGCTTCGACCTTTCCACTTTCGCATAGGCATGCCGGAAGAGGTTCTGTTGGGCGGCAGCTATGCGCTATTAGCATAGGAAAAGGGGCTTCCAATCTTGATTTTTGTGCGTCGCGGTGTAGCTTATTGCAGTGCGGTAGCGAGAGCTACCGCTGCCCTCCTTGGGCGTTTCCTCCCTAGACTTGGGCCGCTCGCAACCGCAAGCGGCCCTTTTTTTAGCTTATTCGGCAGCGGCCCGATATGGGCGCAGTTGTTCCAGCGGGATGTCGGCCAACCGTCTGGCCAAAGTCTCCAAATCGGCAGCCAGGTGATCGAAGGCCGCCGACCGCTGATAACGCCGCTCATCCATGTAAAGGGCTCGGTTTATCTCCAGCTGGATCGCGTGCAGCCCGGCAGCTGGATTGCCGTAATGCTCGGTGATGAACCCACCCGCATAAGGCTTGTTGCGGCTGACGGTGTAGCCCAGCGACCGCAGCGTCTTTTCAACCGTTTCGGCTACCACACCGACACAGCTCGTACCGTATCGGTCGCCCAGCACGAATTCCGGCCGCGGCCGTTCGTCTTTGTGACCGGCTGATGACGGCATCGAATGGCAATCAACCAGCACTGCCGCGCCGAAATCGCGATGCAGACGGCTGAAAAGCCGGCGCAGAGCCCGATGGTAGGGCTTGTACAGGCTTTCGATCCGCTGCAAGGCATCGTCGACCGGAATGCGTTGATCGTAGATTTCCTGGGCATCGCCAACCACTCTGGCGACGGTTCCAAGGCCTCCGGCGACACGCATCGAACGGGTATTGGCGAATGACGGCAGGCGGCCTTCGAACATCCGCGGATCAAGCTCGTAAGGCTCGCGGTTCACGTCGACAAAACAGCGCGGAAAATGCGCGCGCATCATCGGATAGCCGCAGCGCACCACGCCGGCGATCAGTTCGTCGACAAAGCTGTCTTCCGAGCGGCGCAGGGTGGCAATGTCGAGCCGGCACGCCGCCAGAAAATCGCGCGGGTAGGTCGACCCGCTGTGGGGTGAGTTGAACAGGACCGGCCCTTGGCAGGCCCGGGGCTCGAGTATCTCGAATGGCGGGTCGAGCTCGTCGCGAATTTCACTCATGCATGACCGCCATTGAAGATCCGGTAGCCCTTATAGCCTGGGCATTTGCGGCCCCGGCAGGTTTAACACTCCATTATACCGTCTATTGTTCACGGCGGGGGCCACAAAGCCAAGCAATGCTTTTGGTTCACTCGTTGTTTACCGGGCATAAGTCTTAATCAGGCTGCTGAGGCGGCCACATAGAGCCGGATGGGGTGCAGCGTGGTTATGTCGAAAATCCTCCTTGCGGAAGACGATACCGATATGCGCCGCTTTCTGGTGAAGGCGTTGCAGAATGCAGGATTTGACGTGACCTCTTATGACAATGGCCTTTCAGCCTACCACAGGCTGCGCGAAGAACCGTTCGAACTCCTCCTCACCGATATCGTGATGCCCGAGATGGACGGCATCGAGCTCGCCCGCAGGGCAGCCGAGCTCGACCCCGACATCAAGATCATGTTCATCACAGGCTTCGCCGCCGTGGCGCTCAATCCGGATTCCAACGCCCCCAAGCAGGCCAAGGTCCTGTCGAAGCCGGTGCACCTGCGCGAGCTGGTCACCGAAGTGCAGAAAATGCTGGCCGCCTAGCGGTTTTTCGCGGCCTTGCCTCGCAGGTTTGGAGCCGATAGATCAATCCGGCCTAAGGGCGCGTAGCTCAGCGGAAGAGCACTACCTTGACATGGTAGGGGTCACAGGTTCGATCCCTGTCGCGCCCACCACCCAGTCTGGCTATCCGGCACTTTGTGGAGACTTGTGGACTTGGCCCGCCGTTGGCGGGCTTTTTTGCTCTCAGCTTGCGGTCTCTCTGTTCCTGTCGGTGCATTAGCCTGTATTGAGGCGCCGGTCTCCGCGGCGAAAAATTCCGTTCCTGGCGCGG
>Ga0207679_10000054_pt1 | contig 108733 bp, 88 predicted proteins | sample KBSC73metaG_FD_184320 | JGI IMG/M metagenome (GOLD analysis project Ga0207679, IMG submission 184320) | Corn rhizosphere microbial communities from Kellogg Biological Station, Michigan, USA - KBS C7-3 metaG (SPAdes) (version 2) | ecosystem: Host-associated > Plants > Roots > Rhizosphere > Soil...
TTCTGCCAGGCCCAGTCGTACTTGAAGGGCACGAGTTGGTTGAGGTCGGCGCGGCAGTTGATCATGCGTTTTTCGTCAACGGCGACGCGGGCGGAAGCGCCTTCGAGTTCGGCGAGGCCTTCGGCGATGTCGAGTTTGTCCAGGGCCGCCTTGGCGCGCACGATGGCGGCGGAGTCACTGGCGGTGACGGCGCGGGCTTCGATGGCGGCAGCGGCGCCGGCACCGTCGAGGCGGTCCATGTTGGCTTCGCTGGCGTGGCCGGCGTTGGCGCCCTTGATCACCGCTGCACCGGTGTCCTCGTTGTCGACTTCATCCCAACTCAGCATCGAAATACTCCTTCCTGGTCTGTTCTGACGGCATGTGAACCCGTCCAAAAATAGGTGATTTGCAGGCTACTAGGCATTGAAATACTGCGCGTAGTGTGGTCGATAAATACCGATGCTGCACACTATGTAGTGGTCTGTTTTGTTTGTGGGCACACTATATGGGGTGTGGTCCCAGTGGTCAACGGACAAGATGTGCGGTTTTCGGTCGCTGCCCGGTGCCTATTGGATGTCGCGGCTGCGAAGTGAAGGGCAGGGTGCAAATTGACGCCCTGTCCAGGACTGGATATGTTGTCTTGCATGAAAAAGACCTCTCTCCAAGACACCACCCTGATCAGCCAGCTCGAACAGATTGCCGAAGGCTTGAGCAAAACCTTCAGCCCGTTCTGCGAAGTGGTGCTGCACGACTTGCGCGACCCGCAGCACGCGATCCTGGCCATCCATAACAACCTCTCCGGGCGTGCCCCCGGTGACCCGGCCACCGAGTTGGGTCTGGCACGTATCGCCGACCCGGACTACCCGCAGGTCATTGCCAATTACCAGAACCAGTTCGCCGATGGGCGCCAGGTCAAAAGCACGTCGATCGGCATCAAGGACGCTCGCGGCCAGTACGTCGCCGCCCTGTGCCTGAATGTCGACCTCACGCTGTTTCGTGGTTTGCAGGGCCTGCTGGAGCAGTTCGGTTCGGTCAGTGGCGACAAGCTCGGCGAGTCTCTCGATCCCTCCGGCGCCGATGCGATCCGTGCACGCATCGACCAGTTCGCCGCCCGCCTGGCAACCACGCCGCGCGCGTTGAAGACCGCAGATCGACGCGTGTTGATGCAGGAGTTGAAAGACTCGGGTTGCCTCGACATTCGCCGTGCCATGGAAACCGTGGCCTCGCACCTGGGTGTGTCGCGCGCGGCGGTCTATACCTACGCCAAGTAGCGCGCCAGCGCTTCGATCTCGACCTGATAACCGTGGTGCAATTGAGGTACCGGCACCACGGCGCGGGCAGGGCGGTGCTCGCCCAATGCGGCGGCGTAGAGCTGGTCGAATTCAGCCCAGTGCTGGACCCCGACCACATACACCGTGACTTTCACCAGGTCCTGTGGCGAGCCGCCCGCTGCCTTCAAGATGGCCAACAGGTTCTCCAGCGCCACCTGGGCCTGTGCGGCGAACGACGCCTCGGGGTGATGGCGCCCATCGGCGCTCACCGGCAGTTGCCCGGAGATATACAGGGTGCCGGCGTGACCGATCGCCTGGGCGTAATGGCCGGCCGGTTTGGCCGCACTCGATGTCTGGATGATCTTCATGGGGCCTCGCGGAGCAGGGCGGCGTATCGCTCGATATCCACGTTGCCGCCGGTGACGATAATGCCCACGCGCTGGCCCTTGAACCGCTTGCCCAGTTGGCGCAACGCCGCCAGGCCCAGGCAGCCGGTGGGCTCCACCACCATCTTCATGCGCTGCATGAAGAACTTCATTTCTGCCACCAGTTGCGCGTCGGTGACGGTAAGAATGTCGTCCACCTTGTCGCGGATGATTGGGAAGGTGCAGTTGCCCAGGTGCTGGGTCTGGGCACCGTCGGCGATGGTCGCGGGGGTGTCGATATGCACGATGCTGCCGCTGCGAAACGAGCGTTGGCCGTCATTCCCGGCCTCGGGCTCGACACCGTAGAGCAGGCAATCGGGTGCCAGGGCGCGGGTACTCAGGGCGGTGCCCGAGAGCATGCCGCCACCGCCCAGGCCCACGAACAACGCATCCAGCGGGCCGGTGAATTCCAGCAACTCCTTGGCCGCGGTGCCTTGCCCCGCGAGTACATCAGGATGGTCATAGGGTGGGATCAGGGTCAGGCCGTGCTCTGCGGCCAGGGTACGGCCGATCTGCTCGCGGTCCTCGCTGAAACGGTCATACAGCACCACGCTGGCGCCATAGCCCCGAGTGGCCGCGACCTTGGCGGCGGGCGCATCGGTGGGCATCACGAGGGTCGCTGGTATGCCGAGCAGGCCTGCCGCCAAGGCAATGCCCTGGGCATGGTTACCCGAAGAAAACGCCACCACCCCGGCCTTGCGCTGCTGCGGGTCAAACTGCGAAAGGGCATTGAACGCGCCGCGAAACTTGAACGAGCCACCCCGTTGCAGGTTCTCGCACTTGATAAAGACCTGGGCGCCGGTCTCGGCGTCGAGGGTGCGTGAGGTGAATACCGGGGTGCGATGGGCGAAGCCTTCCAGGCGTTCAGCGGCGGCGATGACGTCTTGGTAAGTGGACGTGGGCATGAGACGGGCCTTGTTGGAGTGTCTGGATAAAATATCCATAATAAGACAAAGAGTAAAGTTTCGATTGTGCGCACCGGCGTGTTCGCGCTCGGGCTTCTCTGATCTTTGGAGGATCGGCATGGCGCACAGGGGGCCAAAACGTGACTTGCCGCGCCAGAACGCTGTAACGCTCTAAACCCAATGTTGAAAAGATCATGGTGTCACGGCAGGATATTAAATAGAATTAATCTCATTTGAGACTCAATCGCGCCGTGCAGGTGGTTGCCATGAATGATGCTGTTGTCCCGACGCACGCCCCCAAACTGACCCTGTCGAGCCTGTACCGTGAGCATCGCGGCTGGCTGGAAAGCTGGCTGCGGCGGCGCCTGGGCAATGCCTGGGATGCAGCGGACCTGAGTCAGGACACCTTTTTGCGGGTGCTCGCCAGTGCCCAGCCGATTGCGCAGATGCAGGAGCCACGGGCTTATCTGGTGACGGTGGGCAAGCGCCTGCTGGTCAATTTTCATCAGCGGCGCAGCCTGGAACAGGCTTACCTGAACGCCCTGGCGAACCTGCCCGAAGCCTGTGTGCCGTCGCCCGAGCAGCGCTGGCTGGTGCTGGAAACCTTGCAAGCCCTGGATGAACTGCTCGACGGTTTGCCGGTGCTGGTGCGCCGCGCGTTTCTCTGGAGTCAGCTCGAAGGTTTGGGTTATCGCGAGATCGCCGAGCGGCTGGAGGTGTCGGAGCGCACGGTGAAACGCTACATGGCGCAGGCGTATGAGCATTGCCTGTTGGTGGACCTGTGAACCGTGAGATTGCGCGCGCCGCTGCCCAGTGGCTGGCGCTGCTGGAATCCGGCGCCGCCACCGAGCGCGATCACGTCGCGCTGCAGCACTGGCGTGACAGCCACCCGCAGCATGAACAGACCTGGCAAAAAGCCCAATCCCTGCGCCAGCGCTTCAGTGAGTTGCCTCAGGCATTGGCGATGGCCAGCCTCGACCGCCCGCAACCGGGGCGGCGCGTGTTGCTCAAGCGTGCGCTGGGCGTGGCGGCGCTGCTGCCGACCGCCTGGTTGATCAGCCGCCAGTTGCCTATCGAGGTCTGGCGTGCCGACCTGCACACCGCCACCGGCGAGCGCAAGCGCCTGTCCCTGGCCGACGGCGCCAGCCTGCAGCTCAATACCGCCACCGCGGTGGACGTGGACCTGGCGCAACGGCGTATCACCTTGGTGGAAGGGGAACTGGCCTTGAACGTGCCCGGCGCGGCCGCCCTCACGCTGGATACAGGCTACGGGCAACTGCGGGTCAGCCAGGCCGAGGTGTGTGTGCGGCAACTGGCCGCTGGTTGCCGGGTGTCGGTCCTGAAGGGCGCGGTGCAGGTGCGCGACTTGAGCGGCAGGTTGGCGACGTTGCCGGGTGGCCAGCAGGCGCCGTTGAACACTGGCGGACTGGGGGCATGGGCGCCGTTTGACGTGCTGCAATTGGGATGGCGCGACGGTGTACTGACCGCCCAGAACCAGGCGCTGGGGGACTTTTTGCGCGAACTGGCACGTTATCGGCCAGGTGTGTTGCGCTGGGATCCGAGCCTGGAGACGTTGCGGGTCACGGGGAGTTTTCGCCTGGATGACACCGACCGCGTCCTCAACCTGCTGGCCTCGACCCTGGGGCTTGAGGTGCAGGCGCGGACACGGTATTGGGTAACGTTGCGCAAGAACGCCTAAATCACATGAGCGCGCTGCAGGTGCGTCAGCGACAACGCCTTGAGCTGCGCCAACAACGGATCACGCCGGTCCCTTGGGTGCGGCAAGTCCACCGCCAGTTCCTGGCGAATGCTGCTCGGCCGGTTGTCCATCACCAATACCCGATCACTCAGGTAGAGCGCCTCATCCACATCATGGGTCACCAGCAACAAAGCAATGGCATGGTGCGCAGCCAGTTGCAGCAACAGGTCTTGCAGCTTCATGCGGGTAAACGCATCCACCGCGCTGAACGGCTCATCCAGCAAGAGCACCTGCGGTCGCGAATACAAGCCGCGTGCGATCGCCACCCGTTGCGCCATGCCCCCGGACAGTGCCTTGGGCAGCGCCTGGGCAAAGCCCGTGAGGCCGACTTCCTCGATCAACTGCGTCACCCAGGCCCGGTCGTAGTGCTGGTCGTCGCTGAAGCCGATGTTCTGTTCCACCGTGAGCCAGGGCATCAGCCGGGGTTCCTGGAACACAAACGCCACTTCACCTTCAGGGCTGCGCAACTCGCCCTGGAAGTCGGTTTCCAGCCCGGCGACGATGCGCAGCAAGGTACTTTTGCCGCAACCGCTGGGGCCGAGCAGGCTCACGGCTTCACGCGGCTGCAGGGCCAGGTGCACATCTCTCAAGACCGTGGTGCTGGCGAAGTTTTTACGCGCCACGCGAATATCCAATAAAGGTTGCATGCCTATCGCTCCGTGCCTTGGCCGTTGAAGGTGTCACGCCAGGCCAGGCAGCGTTTCTCCAGGGTGGCGAGCAAGCCATCGCTGACCTTGCCCAATAGCGCCAATACGATGATCGCTGCGAGCACGATGTCTGGCCGTGAGGTTTCCCGCCCATCGCTGAGCAGGTAACCCAGGCCCTTGGTGGCCGCGATCAACTCGGCTGCCACCAGGAACATCCACGCCAGGCTCAAGCCGCTGCGCAACCCGGTGAACAGGCCGGGCAGGGCGGCAGGCAACAGGATACGGCGTACCAGGCGCCGTCGGCTGAACCCATACATTTGCCCGACCTCCACCAGCTTGCGGTCGATATCGCGTATCGCCGCGACGCCATTGAGGTACACCGGGAAAAACGCGCCGATCGCGATCAGCACGATTTTCGAGGTTTCATCGATGCCCAGCCACAGCAACAACAGCGGCACCCAGGCCAGGCTGGGGATCGAGCGCAAGCCGGCGAAGGTCGGTTCCAGATAGGCTTCGGCCTCACGGCTCAACCCGACCCAGGCGGCGAATCCCAGGGCCAGGCTGGCGCCGATGGCAAACCCGAGCAACACCCGGCCGAGGCTGGCGCTGATGTGTTTCCACAGTGCGCCTTCGGCCAGGTCCGTCAGGGTCACGGCAATCTCGCTGGGCGCCGGCATCTGGTAGGACGGCAGCCAACCCACGCGTACCACCGCCTCCAGCACCAGTAGGATCAGCACCGGCAACACCAGGCCCTTGAGCCGCCTTGGCCAGGCACTGCGGTTGATCGCCACGGGCGTGGCCAGGGGGAGTGCTTGGGTTTTGCTGGTCATCACGGGTTCCTCAGTGGCCGAACGAGGTGTCGATCAACTGGTCGATCACCTCGTCCACATTCACGCCTTTGCGCACCAACGCTTCGGACACCAGGATCGGTGCGGCAGCCTTGGACGACAGCACATCCTTGCTGCTCAAGAACGGTGTACTCAGATCCGTACGCGACAGTTGCAGCTTGGCCACTTCCAACGGCAGGCCGGACTCGTCGGCGAGCAGCTTGGCGAACTCATCCGGGTGCTTCACCGCCCAATCCCGGGCCTTTTCATAAGCGCCGAGCACTTTGGTGATGGTCTGTGGATGCTCCTTGGCGAACTTTTCGGTCACGCTGACGACACCGTAACTGTTGAACGCCTTGTTGCGGTACAGCAGGCGCGAACCGGCCTGGATTTCGCTGGCGGCCATGTGCGGGTCGAGACCGGCCCAGGCGTCCACGTCACCTTTCTCCAGGGCCGTGCGGCCGTCGGGGTGCTGCAGGTGCACCAGCTCCACATCGTCCTTCTTCAACCCGGCTTGTTGCAGGCTGCGCAGCGTGAACAGGTAAGGGTCGGTGCCTTTGGTGGCGGCGATTTTCTTGCCCTTGAGGTCGGTGACGCTCTTGAATGGCGAGTCCTTGCGCACCACAAGGGCGGTCCATTCGGCGCGACTGTAGACGTACACCGATTTGATCGGGCTGCCGTTGGCCCGGCTCAATACCGCCGACAGGCTGGCGGAGGAGGCAAAGTCCACGCCGCCGCTGTTGAGGTATTCCAGGGACCGGTTGCTGCCCTGGCTCAATACCCAGCCCACCTTGGAGTGCGGCAAGGCTTGTTCCAGCCAGCCGAAATGCTTGAGCACCAGGCTGACGGGCGAATAGTAGGCATAGTCCAGGTTGACTTCGACAGGGTCGGCTTCGGCGGCCTGGGCCAGGGGTTGCAGGCACAGGACCAGCGCGCATGCGCCGAGTAAGCGTTGAGTGAAGGGTTTCATGGAACAGCTCCGGCAAGGCGTTGAGAGAGGGCTTTTCTTATATTCATAAAAATGAAATGGCATGTTCCATCATGCTTTTCAGGAATATGCAGTCTCTGTGCCATCTCGTTTGCACGCGTATTTACGGGGCTTCGAAGGGCCAAGGCTGTTGTGAGAGGGGCAAACTGTTGATCAAGTGTCGGTGGTGCAACAGCTTGAATATATCCAAATAGAATAAATAAAGAGTTATATATTCCTTTTAATGTCTTTGCGGTTGGCGCATTTTGAGGGTCTGCGCATTCGTGCGGATTGACCCAACAGCCAAAAGGAAAGCCGACATGACCATTAAAGCGATCAACGTGCGCAACCAGTTCAAGGGCGTAATCAAGGAAATTCTGCTCGGGGAGGTGGTCTCTGAAATCGACGTGCAAACCGCGTCCGGGATTGTCACCTCAGTCATCACCACTCGCTCGGTGCGGGACCTGGAATTGAAGGTCGGCAGTGAAGTGATCGCGTTTGTGAAGTCGACCGAAGTGTCCATCGCCAAGCTTTGACCCACTGCACCGGTGACGGTAGCCGGCGGTGCTGGCCACCATCGCCGGTGAAAGGCGTGTGGCTGAACCTCTCAATCGATGCGGTCGAAGATGGCGCGCAGCTCTTCGGGGGGCAGTACCCCCTTGCCGGTGCCTTCGATCAGCTCGAAGGTGCCATCGGCGTTGACAGTAATGCCCGCTGAGCTGGCAATCGTCACTGTGACCCCCGGCCGCTCCTTGAGCAACGCGTTGAGCGGCTGCTGCCCATTGAGCGTTTGTCCGATAACCGTGGCCAACCCCTGAGTGGATTGGGTGTTGACCCCGCCGACCAGTATCACGCGCCCCCCCTTGTTCAATGACGCCAACAGGTTGTCCAGCAGTTGCTGGGCGTTGCCATCGCGCAGGCCCAGTTCCAGGTTGCTGCCGGTCAGGTGCATCAGCGTACGGGTCTGGTAGGTGCTGCCATTCCAGTCGCTGAGTACCGCCAGCGCCGAGCAGTCGCTCAGGCTGCGGGTCGACAGGGGGGCGTGGTTATTGCTGAGGGTGGTCGATTCGCCCATGGCCACGTGGACAGGGGCGGCCGATTGCAATGATGGCGGGCGTACTGCCGGGGCCTTCGCGTTCCGGGGGCGTGACAGCTCGTAAGGGCGCTTCGGTTGCTTGACCAGGGTGTCGATCCAGTCCGGGTCGAGGGGGCTCATATTGGCTTGGCCGCCTTGACGAATCTTCAAGCCGGCGGCGTCCCATTTGGCCATGGTGGCCTGCAGTTGCTGCGTGTACTCAGACGCAGGGCAGGCGATGTCCGCCCAAGGGTCGACGACCCAGGCATCGGCCCAGGCTGGTCCGGCGAAGTCGGTTGTCGCGCTGACCGGGCCGGGTGGGCCGCCGATCACGGTGAACGCGTGCGCGTCGCCCGCGCGCCATTCTGCCGCCTTGCCGCCACTCTTGCCGATGATGTCCCTGGACAGCAGCGCCATTTCGCCGCAGTTGCCGGCACCGGTCTTCATGATCAGGTCGGGGCCGTTCGGCGCGCGCAAGTCGGCGGTACGGCGCAGCCAGTTGAGCGTCATGTCGGCCGCATCCGCCCGGGCCAGGTCATTCGCCGAACGCAGCTGGTTGCCAGGGCCGAGCCCGGTGGCCTTGAGCGCTTGCTGGACCTGGGCCTTGGCGTTCTCGGCGTAAAACCGGTTCTGCCGGGCGGCGGGCCAGCGGGCAAAGTCCGCCGGTTTTTCCAGCGCTGAAACCTGCTGTGGCCGCAGTGCAACGTCAGGCGGGGTGATGGCTTTGGCCCGCTGCAGCTGGTAGACCACTTCCCGCTGCTGCTCATCGGTCAACGCTTTGCACAGCTGTTTGAGTTCATCCACATCGGCTTTTGCATAGCCCGCCGCTTCGAGCTGCGGGTACACGCCCTTGAGCTTGGGCAGTGCGATGAAATCGGCATCCAGGGCCTGGGTGCTGTGGTTCAAGCCCAGGAACTGTCGGTAGCCTTGCACCAGGTCCAATTCGGTGGGGCTGCACTTTTTGAACGTGATATCGCCGGTCTGTTTTTTGTCCAGCGGGGCATAGTAGAACTCGGCGGTGTCCGCTTCCACGACCAGGTAGGGCTGGGTACCGCTGGTGACGACCACGGCCCTCAGTTGACGCTGGTCGTCAACGGCTTCGCTGATCTTGTTCAGCTTGACCACCCGCGTCTGTTCCGCGAGTGGCCCCAAGGTGTTGCCTGGATAGAACCCAAAGCCCGGGTCGGCCACGAGCTTGCCGCGGACCTGGCGTTTATAGGTGATGCGCTTGGCGTCGTTGACCGGCACCAGTTGTGAGCCGATGTCGGTTTCAAGCATTTTATGCAGGCGTTTTTCGTGGATCACCCAGCGGTCCTTGCTGAACAAACTGGGCTTGGAGGGGAACAGCCGCACATGCTCCAGGGCCTGCAGCTGTGCCTTGGGCCCGGGCAGGTCGTTAAGTATTTTGGCGAAGCATTCGTCGTTGGCGCCGCGCCGGACACGCCGCCCCGCCGCGGGGGCCGGGCAAATCGCCTCGAAATCGTCCAGGGGCTGGGCAGGCTCCTGCGCTTGGAGGTCGGTCAGCTCCCCAGGCCGGGAGTCTCGATAGCGATAGATCCTGTCACCGTCGACCAGGTCGTAGCCGTTGGTTCGGGGCAGGGTGTAGGCATTCGGCGTCAGGGCGTGGTCAATCACCTGGGCGCGCTGGCCGTCTGAAAACACTTCGTTGCGCAGCGGGAGGACGGCGGGGCGTTCGCGCGGCAGCTCAAACGGGTCGCTGGCCACCGGGTCCGTGCCGCCCGCGACAGCGAACAGCGTATTGAGCACACCGTCCAGCGCCGCGGATGCGCCCTGCCTGCGTTCCGCCTGGGTATCGCCGGAATAGGCTTTCTCTGCGCCCAACGCCGTTTCTGCAAGACCGGTGGCGGCGGCGATGCCTACGACCACCGGCTCGCCAATCACCGCCAGCTTGGTCACCAGGCCCGCCGCTGCGGTCACATCGTTCAGCCAGGTATCACGGGTCACCTCGCTGTTGGATTTGATCGCGATGTCCGTATCGCTGGTCATGCGTTTGCGGGCCGCGTCCGTCATGGCGCTGAATACATCGCCCTGAATGCGCACATTGGCTTGATCGATCACGGTGCCTTCGAGATTGTCCCAGTACCCGCTGCCCAGGTACTTCAAGGCGCGGTCCACGCCTTTGTTCGATTGATCGTCGCCGGTGAAAAACGTCTTCAAGCCTGTCCAGAAACCGTTGTCGTTGTCCTGCCGATCCCTGAGCGAAAAATGTGATGCCAGCGCCTTGAGCTTATCGGGATCCTTGCCTTGCTCGGCGACCCATTGGTCCATTTTTTCCAGGGAATCGAAGCGAAGAAAGGCCGGTTGATGGCCTGGAATGTAGAGGATCTGCACGCCGTCGCGACGGTCGCGCACCGATCGATACGCCTCGTCGTGGCCGGTAAAGCGCAGGATATCGCTGGATTGAAAGCCGTTGATATCAAACACGTGGGTCGACACCTTGACCGGAGCCGTCGCCTTCAGCTGCTCGACGGTCAGGGGCCGATGCTCCTTCAGTGGCAGGTTGGACGCGGCTCCCATCACCCACTGATAGTCGTCATGGGTAAACCGCTGCTCAGGCGGCATTTTCTCACGTTCGGCCGGCGAAGCCTTTTCGTACGCCATGCGTTGCTGGCGCGCCTGGGCGACAAAATTGCCCTTCAAGGCCATGCGGTAGTCGTCGCCATGGTCTTTCCAGAAGCGCGCCTGCCGGGTCGCCGTGAGTTCCTGAAAGTCGGTTTTCCAACTCTCATGCATCAGCCTTGAAGGGGTGAGCGGGAACTGATTATGCACGCCATAACCGCGTTTTTTGCTCTCGCCGGTACCCACCGTATAGAGCCCGGCATCCTGGTCGAGCACGCCCGGTGTCCAATCCTGCTCGCCGAAGTTGCTCAGCAGCGCGTCCGGCAGGCGCTGGGAGCGTAACGGCTCTGTGCCCAGGTGTTCCCAGCCGGTGACGGTGGGCGCCGAATCCGCGTTGTAGAAGCGATTGAGGAACACGGTGTCAGCATCGACCTTGCGCCCAGTCAAGGTGAAGATGATCTCTTCGGCCCACTTCTTCGCCTCGTTGCGCACGTTGGGGAGCGCGTTCTGCATGGACTGCAAGCGCTGCGCGTAGCGGGATTTTTCGCGCAGGTCCACAGGGTTTGGCGGCCCGGCTGCTTTCAGGTCGCGTAGCAGGCGCTTCAACTGACCGGATGTTTTGGGTGGGCGCCTGCCCGACGCCTGGAGCACCTGTGCCAGGCTGGCGCGAGCGGCCCTGCCGTTGTGGTGCTCCTGGCTGTAGGAGGAGCCTGGATGCACGCTGATCTGGCTGCTGTTCAGGCCTCGCGCCAAGGCCAGGAGGGTTTCTGGCGGCGCGGGCAGGCCAGCCAGCAGTCGGGTCAGGCCGGCGATCAGGTGATGTCGGTCATGGCTGTCACCGACCACGCGCTGTTGTGCGGCCAGGGCGGCCGCGCCGCGCAGGGGGTCAGTGTCGGTGATGGGCGCAAACGTCTGTTTGCGGGCCGTGGTGTTCAGCGCATTCGAGTCAGCTTGGCTGATGCCATAGAAGCGCAGCACATCCTGGGCGCTGGCCACGTCGTACGGCTTGGACGGGTAGTCGAGCAGTCGTCCGCTGGAGGGCGGCCAGAAACCCAGGGCTTGTACCGCCTGGATCAGCGGCCCGGCCACTGCCGCAAAGCCGGAGTGATCGTCCAGGCTGAAGGTCTTGGGTTGGCCATCGACGGTGACTTCCAGGGTATTGGGCCCGGGGTGGAACTTTACGTTTGACGTTGAAATGTTATTGGCCTTCATCCACTGCTTGAAATCTGGCGTGCGCAGGGCATCGTCCAATTGCTTCAACCAGAGCCCCAGGGTGGAATGGGGCGGGACGTTGAACAGTGAGTCCGGGCCCGAAAGCGGATGGTCGAACGGCGCGGGGCCGAGGCTTTGCACCAGTTGGCGGTCGCCCTGGTGCCTGAGCGTTTCGCGGCTCGACGGCGGCGAAATGGTGTAGGCCGGTTGATTGCGGGGAGCCTCCCCTGTGTAGGAGTTAAGGACGAGCACAGGGGGCAGGGCGGTGTTCTGGATTGATTGCGTCATGGGATGGCTGGCTCCGCAAACGTTTCTACAACTGGACTGGCCCCGCCAAGGCGTGGACCTGATCTGTGTGGGAAACGTCGGTGTTGCGGTTCCAGCCGATTTCAGCGGTTTTGTAAGCTGCGCTCCAGGCGTTGAATACCCTCTTCGAGCATCGCTCGGGGGCAGCCGAAGTTCAGGCGCACGAACTGCTGGCTGTCATCGCCGAATTCGATACCGGCGCTCAGACCGACCTTGGCCTGTTCGAGGAAGAACTGCTGCGGGTCGTCCAGCCCCAGGGCGCTGCAATCCAGCCAGGCCAGGAAGGTGCCTTGCGGTGCATGCATCACCACGCCGGGCAAGCGGGTTCGCACCGCCTCAAGCAAGTAGTCGCGGTTGCCTTGCAGGTAGTGCACCAGCGCCGCGAGCCAGTCGCTGCATTGGCTGTAGGCCGCGCGGGTGGCTTCCAGGCCCAGGGGGCTGACACTATCGACCATGCCGCAACGCGCGTGGTTGAAGCGCTCGCGAATCTCGGCGTTCTGCACCACGGCAAAGCAGGTCTTCAGGCCGGCCACGTTGTAGGCCTTGCTCGCCGACATCAGGGTGATCGTGCGCTGCGCGATCTCCGGGCTGAGGCTGGCGGTGGGGATATGGCGACGCCCATCGAAACACAGCTCGGCGTGGATCTCGTCGCTGATGATCAGCGCGCCCTGTTCCAGGCACGCGGTGGCCACGGCCAGCAGTTCTGCGCGGGGGAAAACCTTGCCCACGGGGTTGTGCGGGTTGCTCAGCAGCAGCGCGCCAGCGCCGCTCAGCGCCTGGCGCAAGGCGGGCAGGGGCGTGAGGTATTCGCCGTCGATGCAGTCGAACGGCACTTCGATACGGGGCAGGTTCCAGTGCCCGGGGGCCAGGCGAATCGGCCGATAGTTGGGGGTTTGCAGCACCACCGGTTGGCCGGGTTGCACGAAGGCGTGCAGGGCCATGTTGAACCCCGGTTCGACGCCGGGCAGGAACAGCAGCTCTTCGGGTTCCACGCGCCACGCGTACTTGGCCCACAGGTCGTCGACAATCGCCTCGCGCACATCCGGGCCGGCCACGCTGTAGCCGAGGATCTGCTGGTCGAGACGCTCGTGCAGGGCTTGCAACACCGCCGGCGGCGCGGCGATGTCCATGTCGGCGATCCACATTGGCAAGACATCTGGCGGGTAACGGTTCCACTTGGTGCTGCCGGTGCCGAGGCGGGGGTGGATCGTGTCGAAATCAAAACTCATGGGGGGCTCGTGTCGGAAAAGGCGGGGGCAAGAATGGCGCTGATTCTAGCGCCATTCATTTGCCGATGCGCAACTTGCCGCAGGTGTTCAGTCGGTCAGTCCCCAGCGTTTCAGAAAACCTTGCAGGGTGATTCATCCGAGAAAGTTGGGGTATCAGCGATTCACCAGTTTCGCCGGCAAGGCGATGACCAGGAAGCTGCTGAGGATCAGGCAACCGGCGAAGAACCACAACGCACCCGCGCTGCTGCCGGTGACGTCGATCGCCACGCCCATCAAGGAGTTGCTCACCAGGCCCGCGATGTTCGCCACCGAGCAGGCCAGGGCGAAGCCGGTGGCCGCCGCGGTGCCTTTGAGAAAGGTCGCCGGCAGGCTGAAGAACACCGGCACCGCGCCGATGATCGCCGCCGAGGCAATCGCGAACAGCACCACGGTGGCAGCCACGTTATGGGTAAAGAAGGTGCTGGTGGCCATCGCGGCTGCGCCAATGAAAAACGGCACGATGATGTGCCAGCGGCGTTCGCGGTGCTTGTCCGAGCTGGCGCCAATCAGCAGCATGCCCAGCAGCGCGGCGACACTCGGCAGCGCGGTGAGGATGCCGATATGGAAGGTGTCGGTGACCCCGGCGTTGCGGATAAACGTTGGCATCCAGAACCCCATGGCGTAGGCGCTGAGCAGGATCGAAAAGTCGATCCCGCCGAGCATCCACACCTTGAGGTTGAAGAACCCGTCACGGAAGCTGTGCTTGCTGCCGGCACCGTCGGCGTCATCCTTGCGCAGCTCGCGTTCGAGCAGGGTCTTTTCCTCGATCGACAGCCATTTGGCTTGTTGGTAGCTGTTGGGCAACGCCCAGAACGTCAGGACGCCGAGCAGCACGCTGGGCACTGCTTCGATCAGGAACAGCCACTGCCAGCCACGCAGGCCCGCCATATGGTCGAAGTGCCCCATGATCCAGCCGGACAGCGGGCCGCCGATCACGCTGGACAGCGGCAGGCCGATCATGAACAACGCAATGATGCGTCCGCGCCGGTGCGTGGGAAACCAGGTGGTCAGGTAGTACAGCACCCCAGGCAAAAAGCCGGCTTCGGCGGCACCGAGCAAAAAGCGCAGGATGTAGAACTGGGTGGTCGAGGTGACCAGCATGGTGCAGGCCGAGAGCAGGCCCCAGGTGATCATGATGCGCGCGATCCAGATCTTTGCGCCGACCCGCTCCAGCACCAGGTTACTCGGTACTTCAAAGATGATGTAGCCCACGAAGAACAGGCCGGCCCCGAGGCCGAACGCGGTTTCGCTGAACTGCAACTGGTCGAGCATCTGCAGTTTGGCGAAGCCGATGTTGATCCGGTCGAGGTACGCGGCCAGATAGCAGAAGCACAGGAACGGGATCAGCTTCCAGGTGATCTTGTGGTAGAGCGTGTTGACGGGATCGGCGACCGTGGTCGCGGGTGCTGCATTCGCAATGGGCATTGGGGTGTCTCCTGGCGGTGACTTATGGTTTTTATGCTGCCGCTTTGTTCCAGCACTTCGGCGTGCTGTACAAGCGACGTCCAAAGGCAGTGTCAGAAGACTGAGGGGGTCGGGTTGGCCTTTACCGGTGGCGAGGGAGCCTGCTCCCGTCGAGCAGCCCCAGAGTGCTGGGAGCGCTGCGCACTCCAACGCGAGCAAGCTCGCTCGCCACCGGTAAGGTGCCTGGCTTCAGGCCTCAGTTTTTTCAAGACCGCGCTCTACGGCGCAGTTCTTAGTAACGTCTTATTGCTCCCTGAATTTGCTCATCGCCTCCTGCTTGCTCACCACGTCGCCGTACTTGCTGTCGATATCGAACAAGTTGGCTTCATGGGGCGCCGGGTGTCGATCGCCGACGCACTCGCGCACGACGATGGTGCGAAACCCGTGTTGCACCGCGTCCACCGCCGTTGCACGAATGCAGCCACTGGTGGAGCAGCCGGCCAGTACCACTGTGTCGATGCCCTGGGCGTGCAGCATCGGGGCCAGGCTGCTGCCGAAAAACGCGCTGGCGTATTGTTTGGTGATCACCACTTCATCGGCCTGGGGCACGACCTCGGCGCAGAACGCGGCGAGGGGGTTGCCTTCGACCATGTCCTTCATCACTGGGGCTTTTTTTACCCAGATACCGCCGTCGACGAAATGGCCGGGATGGTAGCGGATATTGGTGTGCACCACCGCAATCCCGTGCTTGCGCGCGGTGGCCAGCAGCTCGACGCTCTCAGCCACGGCAGTCACCACGCCCGGCGCGAACAACGGTGCGCCTTCGGTGGTGTAGCCCTGCATGAAGTCGATCATCAGCAAGGCGGCTTTTTTACCGAAGCCGATGCGGTTGCCCCAGACGCCCTGGTAGTTGGCGTCGGCGGATTGTTCGCTCATCGTTTCAATCCCTCATATTTGGACAATGCACTTACCCTGTGGTGATGGAGTTTGTTGGGGTCAGCTCGCCACTTCTCCATCTGCGCTTCAGTACGCGCCGGAGAGCAGGGCGCCGGCGCCGGGAACGATGGGTTCCAGGTCCAGGGCCTTGAGCATGGCGTAGGTGGTGGCAATGGCGGCGGTGAGCACGGGCTTGCCGGTTTGTGCTTCGACCTTGGCCACCACCGGCAGCGACTGCATCTGCACGCAGGCCGACAGCACGATCACATCGACGCCTTGTAGGTTCATTCCGGCGACAATGGCCGGCAGCTTGGCCGGATCGTGACGGGCCACGTCGAGGTTGTCGGGGATCTCCAGGGCGCGCCAGTCCACCACCTCGAAGCCTTCTTCGCGGATGTAGTTCACCACCAGTTCGGTCAGCGGCTTCATATAGGGCGCGACAATCGCGATGCGCTTGGCGCCCATGACTTTCAAGCCTTCGATCAGCGCCCCGGCACTGGTGATCACCGGGGCGTTGGCGTCGTTATCGGCAGTGGCCTTGCGCAGGCGCTGTTCGGAGTTGCGGTGATAGCCCAGGCCCATGGCCATGATCGCCACCAGGCACGCATAGCCCAGCACGTCGACCTTGGCGTCGGACAGTTCGACGGCGCAACGATCGGATTCGCCGTCCATCGCCGCCAGTTCTTCCTTGCGCACTTGCTTCATGCGCATGCGGCTGGAGTGAAAGGTAAAGCGCTCGGGGCGGATCGCCTGGCGCGCGGTGAGCATCGCCGGGATCTCGGTTTCCATGGTGGTGTTGGAGCTCGGCACAATCTGGCCAATGCGGTAAAGCTTCTGCATGGTGGTGTCCTTATTGTTGTACGAGGAAGTCGCCAAGGGCGTGGAAGAAGCCTTCGAGGTCGTCCCACGGAATCATGTGCCCGGCATTCGGTACGCGGGCGACCTGGATGCTCGGTTGCAGGGCCTGGATTTCCGCGATGTCGTCATCCAGGATCACGCCACCACGCCCGGCCACCATCAACAGGGCCGGGGCCTTGAGGTGCGGCAGGTCCTGATGGAAGTCCACCGTGTGGAAGTCATTGAAGGCACGCACGATGGCCGGTTCAAAGCAGGTGTGCAGCCACTCGGCGCGCAGTTGCAGTTGCGCGTCGGTCCAGGTGGCGCAGAAGGCGCGCATAGCCTCTGCGTCCATGCCGATCAGGGATTGGCGGATCGAGTCGACGTACCACGGCAGTTTGCTCGGGTATTCACGCCGGCCGGGGCCGGACACTGGTGGGTCGATCAGCACCACACGGTTGACGCCCCTGGGGTGCTTGACCGCGCTGCGTACGGCAAAGCGCGCGCCCATGGAATGGCCGACCAAGTGGTAGCTGTCCAGGTGGAGTGCGTCGGCAAAGGCGCCAATGTCCTCGGCGCAGGTGTCTGCGCTGTAGTCCAGCCCAGGTCCGGTGGAGGACAGCCCACGCCCGCGCACGTCCAGCACGTAGGTGTCGAAGTGTTCGCCCAGGCGTTCGGCGACGAACCCCCAGGTGATTGCAGGGCTGGTGATGCCCGGGATCAGGATCAGCGCCGGCCCTTTGCCGCCGTAGCGCAGGTAATGCTGGCGAATGCCATTGGCCTGCACGTTGCCGCCATAGAGGAGGGTGCTCACGCGGCCACCCCCGATTTCAGCTCCTGGGCGTACAGGTCATAGCCGTAGACCCAGGCCGGATCTTCCTGGGTGCGCAGCCAGGTGTTGGCGTTGGACACGGCCTGCACGCGGGACGCACGTTCCTTGCGGTTGGCTTCGTAGAGCTGGAAGGCGGTGCGGTAGTCGCTGATCCCGGTTTCCTGCAGGCAGCGGGTGAGCATGGCGGCGTCTTCGATGGCCATGCCCGCGCCTTGGGCCATGTGTGGTTTCATCGGGTGGCAGGCATCGCCCAACAGCACCAGGCGGCCGCGGCTCCACAGCGGCAACGGGTTGCGGTTGCGCAGCGGCCATTTGGTCACGCTTTCGGTGGATTCGATCAGCGCCTGCACGGTGGGGTGGTAACCCTTGAACGCCTCGAACATCTCTTCGCGGCTGCTGTCGACGAAGGCACCCTGGAAGTCCCATTCGGCATGGGGCACACCGGTCACGTAGTAGTACTCGTCGCGCTTGCCGGTGGTGTAGTAGACCATCATGTGACGGTCTTCGGTCCACCACTTGATGCAGTCCTCGAACGTGAGGTCGTACTTGGCCAGCTGGTCGCCACGGATCAGTGCGCGGTGCGCGACCCAGCCGCTGTACAGCGGTTTTTCCACGCCGAGCAGTTCTTCGCGGATCTTTGAGTTGATGCCGTCGGCGCCGATCACGATATCGGCGTAGGTCACTTCGCCGTCGGCAAAGGTCAGGCGCACCTGGGTATCGGTTTCTTCAAGGGTTTCCAGGCGCTTGTTGAAGTGCAGGGTGCCGGGCTTGAGGGTGGACATCTGCAAGGCGTGCAGGTCGCCGCGGTGCACGGTGATATAGGAAGCACCGTAGCCGGTGAGGGGGATGCGCGAGAGGTAGTCGCCGGTTTCGCCGCAACGGCTGAACCAGTGCTCGGGGTGCGAGCCCATCAGGTCCAACTGCTTCTCGATGCCCATGCGGCGGAAGATTTTCATGATGTTGGGGCCCATGTGGATGCCCGCGCCCAACCGGGAAAATTCCGGTGCCTGCTCAAAAACGTCCACGTCGAAGCCAGCTTGTTGCAACAGGGTGGCTGCCGCCGCGCCACCCAGGCCGGCACCGACGATGGCGATTTTTTGTGTGCTTCCCATGGGGCGTGTTCCTCTCTCTTTTTGATTTTTCGGCGGTATCTTTCCGCAAGGTTTTTAAAGTGTATACGCTCATTTTTTGAAATGGGAAGTCCATCGTTGAAAATTTATTTTTGGGCGTCAATCGGCCTGTGTAACGCTTAGTAGCCATTAAATATTAGGTTTGTGTGGGTTGGTAACGGTTTGGCGCGGCGCTTGCAGTCGGCCTGTAATTCAGGTCTTATCGTTATTAAATGGCGTATACGCTATAAAAAGTGCACTAGAGTGAAGCGCAATGCCTGAACTTGGTGCAACCCAACAGGAGACAGGAAAATGCCGGTAAGCGATTGCGAACTGACCCAGATGTTTGAGCATGTGCTGCGGTTGTCGAAGGTCGATGCGACCCAGAGCGTGGCCGTGCTCAAGAGCCATTATTCCGACGCGCGTACCGTGCGTGCCGCAATGGACGCGGCGCAGCGCTTGGGCGCCAAGGTGTACGCAGTGGAATTGCCGTCGTTCAACCATCCACGGGCGATGGGCAATGACATGACCGCCTACTGCGGTGACACCGCACTCACCGGCAATATCGCCGCCCAGCGTGCGCTCGAAGCCGCCGACCTGATCGTCGATACCATGATGCTGCTGCACTCGCCGGAGCAGGAGCAGATCCTCAAGACCGGCACGCGCATCCTGCTGGCTGTGGAGCCGCCGGAAGTGCTGGCGCGCATGCTGCCCAGCGAAGACGACAAGGTGCGCGTACTGGCGGCCGAACAGATGTTGAAGAAAGCGCGTTCGATCCACGTCAAATCCCGCGCCGGCAGCGATTTCCGCGCCGCCTTGGGGCAGTACCCGTCAGTGACTGAATACGGTTTTGCCGATGAACCTGGGCGCTGGGACCACTGGCCGAGTGGTTTTCTGTTCTCCTGGCCTAACGAAGAAACCGCCGAGGGCGTGCTGGTGCTGGACATTGGCGACATCCTCCTGCCGTTCAAGACCTACACCCGCGAGAAGATCACCCTGGAGATCGAGAAAGGCTTTATCACCGGGATTCATGGTGGTTTCGAGGCCGAATACCTGCGCGACTACATGAAGTACTTCAACGACCCTGAGGTGTACGGCATCTCCCATATCGGCTGGGGCTTGCAGCCGCGGGCGCAATGGACCGCCATGGGCCTGCATGACAAGAACGACGGCATGTGCATGGATGCGCGGGCGTTCTATGGCAACTTCCTGTTTTCCACCGGGCCGAATACCGAGGTGGGCGGCACGCGCAAGACGCCGTGCCATATGGATATTCCGCTGCGCAATTGCGACGTGTACCTGGATGATGAGGCGGTGGTGATTGCGGGGGATGTGGTGGCCCCCGCAGCGTCCTTGGCTCGCTGAAAATCCCGTGTGGGCAGGGGGCAAGTCCCCTCCCGCATTTTTGAGTGCTTTCAGGCGATGAGTGCCTTGAGTCATTTCGGCATCCCCGCCATCATGCCTTCCCATCGCCAACCACCCACCGAGTCCGCCGTGCCTGATTCCTACGTCTTTTCTGAACAAGTTGGCCACCTGTTGCGCAAGGCCTACCAGCGCCACCTGGCGATCTTTCAGCAGAATGTCGGCGATTCGCAGCTCACTGCTGTGCAGTTCGTCACCCTGTGTGCGCTGCGCGATCACGGTGCAAGTTCCCTGACTGAGCTGGTCAAGGCCACGGCTGTGGACCAGGCGACCATTCGCGGGATTGTCGAACGGCTCAAGGCGAAGGAACTGATTACCCTGGAGCCCGACCCGCAAGACAAGCGCAAGGTGGTGGTCAACCTGTCTGGCGCGGGCGCCGAACTGGTCGCACACACTACGCCGCGCGCGGCACAGATCAGCGAGTTGACCATGAGCAACCTCAACCCCGCCGAACGGGTGGCGGTGCTGTTCCTGCTGCGCAAGATGATCGACGATCCCCAGGACTGATAGCGGCCTGGAGCCGGGCTTGGTTTGGTTAGCGGGCCCGTAGTGGCAAGGGGACCTTGTTGTGGCAAGTGGGCCTGTTGTGGCAAGGGGACCTGTTGTGGCGAGCCGGCTTGTTGTGGCGAGCGGGCTTGCCCCGCGTTGGGTGGCGAAGCCGCCCCAATAAAGTCGCCGAGTTCTTTCTGAAAAAACCGTGGCGCCTGGGGTTAGGGCCGCTTCGCGCCCCAACGCGGGGCAAGCCCGCTCGCCACAACAAGCCCGCACACCACAACAAACCTGCTCACCACAACAAGTCCCCTTGCCACAGCACAACCAGCCCACTTGCCACAGAGGATGCGTCCACCCCCTTGGCATCGTTTTTGCTCTGAATTGATGTAGCAGCCACTTCATGAGTCAAGTGTGTCGCGAGGCCCCAGGTCCGTGACGCTTTTTTTTGACTGTTTCATGTAGTGACTACTTCATCAATGGAGACAGGCGAAGCGAATGATCAGCCCCCACATCACGGTAGCGCTTGAGGTCAACGGCCAACCCAGCGAAGTCAGCGCCATGGCGGACACCTCGCTGCTACTGGTGTTGCGCAATGACCTGCAACTCAACGGCCCCAAGTACGGCTGCGGTTTGGGGGAGTGCGGCGCATGTACCGTGATCATCGATGGCGTGGCCGCGCGCTCCTGTGTATTCCCGCTGTCGGGGGCGGCAGGGCGCAAGATCGTCACCCTTGAAGGCCTCGGCACGCGCCAGGCGCCGCACCCGGTGCAGCAGGCCTTTATTGATGAGCAGGCCGCCCAATGCGGTTACTGCCTCAACGGCATGATCATGACCACCAAGGCTTTGCTTGACCGCAATCCCAACCCCAGCGAAGCCGAGGTGCGCAATGAGTTGTCGGGCAACCTCTGCCGCTGTGGCACCCATCTCGAAATCCTCCGCGCGGTGCTGCGTGCCGCCCGCCTTATGACCGTGGATCGATGACCATGACCGATACTCCGCTTTCCCGTGACCAGTGGCTGGCCAAGGCCGGCGTGCTGCTGATCGTCGATGATGTGCTACCGCCTTCCGGCCCGGTGGCCAAGGGCGGGACGCCCACCGTGAAGCCCAAGGAACTGGGATTGTTTATCGCCGTGAACGATGACGGTCTGGTGTACGCCTTCAACGGCCATGTGGACCTGGGCACCGGTATCCGCACCGCGCTGGCGCAGATCGTCGCCGAAGAGCTCGATCTGGACCTGGACCAGGTGAGGATGGTGCTCGGCGACACGGAGCGCGTGCCAAATCAGGGCGCGACGATTGCCAGCGCGACCTTGCAGATTTCCGCAGTGCCGCTGCGTAACGCGGCGGCCGAAGCGCGGCGCTTTCTGCTGGCGCGGGCCGCCGGGCGTTGGGGCGTCAGTACGGCGAGCCTCAAGGTGGAAGCGGGCGTGATTCATGCGTCAGACGGGCGAACCCTCACCTATGGCGAGCTGGTCTGCGGCCAGCGCGATCAGTTGCGCGTCAGCGGTGATGCCCCCTTGAAGGCCCTTGAGGATTATCGCCTGGTGGGCAAGGGCGCCGAACGGGTAGACATCCCCGGCAAGGCCACTGGCGAGTTGACCTATGTCCATGACATGCGTGTGCCCGGCATGCTCCATGGTCGGGTGGTGCGCCCGCCGTATGCAGGGCTGGATTGCGGCGACTTTGTCGGCAACAGCCTGTTGAGCGTAGATGAGTCCTCCATCGCGCATATCCCCGGCATCGTCGCGGTGGTGGTGATCCGTGATTTTGTCGGGGTGGTGGCGCTGCGCGAGGAGCAGGCGATCAAGGCCGCCGAGGCGCTGCAGGTGCACTGGAAACCGTGGAACAATGGGTTGCCGGATATGAGCGATGTTGAGCAGGCGATCCGCGACAATCCTCGCGTTCGCCGCACGGTGCTCGACCAGGGCAATGTCGACGAAGCGCTCGCCAATGCCAGCCAGCGCATGCCGCGCAGTTACCTGTGGCCATACCAGATGCACGGCTCCATCGGCCCATCCTGCGGCGTGGCGGATTACACGCCGGCCGGCAGCCGCGTATGGTCCGGCAGCCAGAACCCGCACCTGCTGCGCGCTGACCTCGCGTGGTTGTTGGCCTGCGATGAAGCGCTGATCGAGGTGATCCGCATGGAGGCTGCCGGCTGTTACGGGCGCAATTGTGCCGACGATGTGTGTGCCGACGCGCTGCTGCTGTCGCGCGCGGTGGGCAAGCCGGTGCGCGTGCAACTGAGCCGTGAACAGGAACACCTGTGGGAGCCCAAGGGCACCGCGCAGCTGATGGAAGTGGATGGCGGCCTCAACGCCGACGGCAGCATTGCCGCCTACGATTTTGAAACCAGCTACCCCTCGAATGGCGCGCCGACCCTGGCGCTGTTGTTGACCGGTCGTGTCGAGCCGGTGGCGGCGATGTTCGAGATGGGCGACCGCACCTCGATTCCACCCTATGACATCGAGTCCATGCGCGTGACCATCAACGACATGGCACCCATCGTGCGGGCTTCGTGGATGCGCGGCGTATCGGCCTTGCCCAACACCTTCGCCCACGAATCCTATATCGACGAACTGGCGTTCGCTGCCGGCGTGGACCCGGTGGAATACCGCCTGCGTTATCTCAAGGATGAGCGCGCCATCGATCTGGTCAAATCCACCGCTGAACGCGCCAACTGGTCGCCGCGCACTGCGCCGATGCAGACCGCCAGCGAAGACCACCTGCTGCGCGGCCGCGGCTTTGCCTACGCGCGCTACATCCATAGCAAATTCCCAGGTTTCGGTGCGGCCTGGGCGGCGTGGGTGGCGGACGTGGCGATCGACAAGCAGACCGGCGATGTGTCGGTGACGCGGGTAGTGATCGGCCATGACGCAGGGATGATGATCAACCCGGCGGGCGTGCAACATCAGATCCACGGCAACGTGATCCAGTCCACCAGCCGCGTACTCAAAGAGCGCGTGACGTTTGAAGAGTCGACGGTGGCGAGCAAGGAGTGGGGCGGTTACCCGATTCTGACCTTTCCCGAAGTGCCGCAGATCGATGTGATGATGATGCCGCGCCAGGATCAGCCGCCCATGGGCGCTGGTGAGTCGGCCTCGGTGCCCAGCGCGGCGGCGATTGCCAATGCGATCTACGACGCCACCGGGATTCGCTTTCGCGAGTTGCCGATCACCCCGGAACGTGTGCTGGCGGCGTTGAATGCCGGCACCTTGGGGGAGCCCGCCAAGTCGCCGGAAAAACGCCGCAAGTGGTGGTTCGGTGCGCTGTTCGCCACCCTGGGCGCGGTGCTGGCCACGGCCTGGCCGTTTCACAGCGAGATTGCACCCATTGCGCCGCCCAGCGCCGGCACCTGGTCCAAGGCCACGCTGGAACGCGGGCGTTTGCTGGCGGCGGCAGGGGATTGCGCGGTGTGCCATACGGCGCCTGGTGGAGCGGCCAATGCTGGTGGCCTGGCGATGCAGACGCCGTTCGGCACGCTGTACAGCAGCAATATCACCCCGGATGTCGAGACCGGCATTGGCGCCTGGTCATACCCCGCGTTCGAGCGGGCGATGCGCGATGGGATTGGCCGTGACGGACGCAACCTGTACCCGGCGTTTCCCTACACGGCGTTTCGCAACATCAACGATGCCGACATGCAGGCGCTGTACGCCTACCTGATGGCCCAGGCGCCGGTTAGCCAGGCGCCGACGCCGAATGCCATGAGGTTTCCGTTCAATCTCCGGCCACTGATGGCGGGGTGGAATGCACTCAATCTGCGTCGCGGTGAAATCACCCCGCAGCCTGAACGCAGTGAGCAATGGAATCGCGGCAATTATCTGGTGAACGGCTTGGGGCACTGCGCGGCGTGCCATTCGCCGCGCAATCTGATGGGGGCAGAGAAGGGCGGCAAGGCGTTCCTGGCCGGTGGCATCGTGGACGGCTGGGAGGCCCCGGCGCTGACGGGGCTGTCGAAGGCGCCGACGCCGTGGACCGAAGATCAGTTGTTCACGTATTTGAGTACCGGTTATTCCGATGCCCATGGCGTGGCGGCAGGCCCGATGGGGCCGGTGGTCAGTGAGTTGTCGAAATTGCCCAAGGCGGATATCCGTGCGATGGCGGTGTACCTGGCGTCGCTGAAGGGCGAGGCCGTTGCTGATGTGCAGGTGGCGACCCCGGTGCCAAATCCCAATGGCCGGCGTGTGTTCGAGGGCGCGTGCAAAGCCTGCCATGCCGATGGCCTGGGGCCGAAATTGTTTGGGGTCAGCCCGTCACTGGCGACCAATACCAATGTGCACAGCGATCGGCCGGACAATTTGATCAAGGTGATCCTGCAAGGCATCAACAACCCGGCCACACAGGATCTGGGCTATATGCCGGGCTTCAAGGACAGCCTGTCGAACACTCAGGTGGCGGATCTGGTGGCCTATCTGCGCGGGCGATATGCGCCGAATGCGCCAGGCTGGGAAGGGCTGGAACAGAAGGTCGCCCACCTACGCGCCAACCCTGGTACGCACTGACACTATTATGGCGAGCGGGCTTGCGCCCACAGATGGGCCCGGTTTCTACAAGGGGGGCGGTGTGACGCCCCGGACCACCAGGTCACTGATAAATCCCAGCCAATCCTGCTGCGGCCCCTTGTTCGACAAATCCTCCCCCAGGAACGAGCTGAGGGTATGGCGGTTGGAGTTATAGAAGTAGCACAGCGAGGCGATCATCAAGTACACGTGCTTGAGGTCGACATCCTCGCGGAACACGCCCTGGGCCTGGCCGGCTTCGATAATCGGCCGCAATACGCCAACCGCTTCGCCTGACAGCCGTCGCATCTCACCCGACTGCCGGGCGTGCTTGCCCTGGTGCAGGTTCTCGATGCTCAGGATCGCCACGAACTCCGGGTGCTTGACGTAGTAGTTCCAGATAAACCCCACCAGGTCGCGCAGGGCCTGCACGGGTGTGTCGAGGTTCAGCTTGAGTTTGCCTTCGGCTTGGTTGAATTGCTCGTAGGTGTGTTCCAGCACGCAGACGAACAGGTGTTCCTTGCTGCCGAAATAGTAATAGAGCATGCGGTCGTTGGAGTCGGCCTCCTTGGAGATGGTATCGACGCGCCCGCCGGAATAGCCGTCGCGGGTGAACACCTTGACCGCCGCCTGGAGGATGCGCGCGCGGGTCTGGTCGGCCTGTTGTGCCCGAATGCCGGTCTTCTTGATCACCATGTCAAAGTGCCTCGCACGACAGTTTGGGCGCGGAATATAGCATGGGGATTTTCCGCTCCGTTCTGTGACCGACAAGTTCTGTAATAAAAACGCCATTGCGCTGGGGATTCAATCCGCGCCGGGCTATTTTGGTGCATCTCAATAACTAGAGTAGTCATGGATGAAATACCAACCTTTCAGCCGCACATTAATTGCCACTGCGCTGGTGTTGACGGTCAGCGGCGTGCACGCCGCCTCCCAGGCCCCGGTGGCCGGTGAAAATGGCATGGTGGTGACCGCCCAGCATTTGGCCACTCATGTGGGCGTGGATGTACTCAAGGCTGGCGGCAATGCGGTGGATGCGGCCGTGGCCGTCGGCTACGCGTTGGCGGTGGTGTATCCGGCGGCGGGTAACCTCGGCGGTGGCGGCTTTATGACCGTGCAACTGGCCGACGGGCGCAAGACCTTCCTCGACTTCCGCGAAAAAGCCCCCTTGGCGGCCACCGCCGACATGTACCTGGACAAGGACGGCAATGTCGTTGACGGCCTCAGCGCCAAGGGCCATCTGGCGGTCGGCGTTCCCGGCACGGTGTCGGGCATGGAGCTGGCCTTGAGCAAATACGGCACCCTCAAGCGCGCCCAGGTGATTGCCCCGGCGATCAAGCTGGCGGAGAACGGCTTCGAACTGGAACAGGGCGATATCGACCTGCTGCACACCGCCACTGGCGAGTTCGAAAAAGACAAGGACCTGCGCGCGATCTTCCTGCACAACGGCCAACCGATGCAGGTGGGCCAGAAGCTGGTCCAGAAAGACCTGGCCAAGACGTTGAAAGAAATCTCTGCCAAGGGCAGCGACGGCTTCTATAAAGGCTGGGTGGCCAAGGCGTTGGTGGATTCCAGCCAGGCCGGCAAAGGCATCATCACCCAGGCTGACCTCGACAAGTACAAGACCCGCGAACTGGCGCCTATCGAGTGCGACTATCGTGGCTACCACGTGGTCTCGGCGCCGCCACCGAGCTCCGGGGGCGTGGTGATCTGCCAGATCATGAACATCCTCGAAGGCTACCCGATGGCCGACCTGGGCTATCACTCGGCCCAGGGCCTGCACTACCAGATCGAAGCGATGCGCCACGCCTATGTGGACCGCAACAGCTACCTCGGCGATCCGGACTTCGTGAAGAACCCGATCGAGCATCTGCTCGACAAAAACTACGCCACGAAACTGCGTGACGCGATCGAGCCGAACAAGGCCGGCGACTCCCAGGCGATCAAGCCCGGCGTATCGCCCCATGAAGGCAACAACACCACTCACTACTCCATCGTCGACAAGTGGGGCAACGCGGTGTCGGTGACCTACACCCTCAACGACTGGTTCGGTGCCGGCGTGATGGCGAGCAAGACCGGGGTGATCCTCAACGATGAAATGGACGACTTTACCGTCAAGGTCGGCGTGCCGAACATGTATGGGCTGGTGCAGGGTGAAGCCAACGCCATCGCACCGGGCAAGGCGCCGTTGTCGTCGATGAGCCCGACCATCGTGACCAAGGACGGCAAGGCCGTGATGGTCGTCGGTACGCCGGGTGGCAGCCGCATCATCACCGCCACCTTGCTGACCATCCTCAATGTCATCGACTACAAGATGAACATCCAGGAAGCCGTCGACGCGCCGCGTTTCCACCAACAGTGGATGCCAGACACCACCAACCTCGAAACCTTTGCGGTGAGCCCCGACACCCAGAAGATCCTCGAAAGCTGGGGCCACAAGTTTGCCGGGCCTCAGGATGCCAACCACCTGGCCGCGATCCTGGTGGGTGCACCGTCGCTGGAGGGCAAGCCGGTGGGGAATAACCGCTTCTATGGGGCCAATGACCCGCGTCGTAATACCGGGCTGTCGCTGGGCTACTAACCGCTGCAACTCCCTGTAGGAGCGAGCTTGCTCGCGAAGAACGTCAACGATAACGCGGGCTTTCTGGATTGATCCGGTGCCCCTGCGTTCTTCGCGAGCAAGCTCGCTCCTACAGTATCTGTTTGACTGCCGCGAAGGCTTTGGCGCGGCGCGCTTCCCAATCCCCTCGAATCACCACCACCGCCTGTCGATGCTGCTGCATCCACTCAAGGCCATCGTTGAAAAACGCCTGGCGGTCGGCCAATTGCGGTTGGCAGCGCTGGCCATCCGCAGTCCATTCCACATCCTCCGGGGATAGCAGCAGGTGCAGGTCGTAGTGCCGGGCAAGCAGTTCGTCGTCGAGCCACGCGGGGTAGTCGCCGAACAGGGTCTGGCTCCACAGTTTGTTGGTCAGCAGGTGCGTGTCGAGGATCAGCAGGTGCGGTTGTTCGGCGCGGGCGGCGTCTTCCCAGGCCAGTTGGCCACGAGCGATGGCCGGAATGTCGGCCAGGCGGGTGTCACGCTGATGCTGGTCGATGAAATAGCGCACGTATTCCCCCACCATCAGCCCGCCGAAATGGGCTTGCAGTTCGCTCGCCAGCCAGCTTTTACCGCTGGATTCGGGGCCGGCCAGTACCACTACTTTCATGCGTGCAACGCCGGGTCGGCGCGCCATTCACGCCAGCCTTGCACGGCGATCACCGTGAACAAGGCGTAAAGCGCGGCGGTGAGGTAGAGGCCTTTGTAGAGAAACAGCCCGACGAAGATCACATCGAGGGCGACCCACAGCGGCCAGCACTGCACGCGCTTCTGCGCCATCCACATCTGCGCCACCAGGCTGAAGCCAGTCAGGGCGGCATCGAGCCAGGGTTGGGCGGCGTCGGTCCAGTGGGCCATGGCAGCGCCGAGCAGCAGGCTGCCGACCGCACCGATGGCCAGGCTGGTCATGATTGCAGGCCAGCCCAGGCGGGTGACCTGGCGGCCTTGCCTGACCTCGCCGGCGCGGGTCCACTGCCACCAGCCGTACACCTGCAAGGCGGCGTAGACCACCTGCAGCAGCATGTCGGAGTAGAGTTTCACGTCATAGAACACCCAAGTGTAGAGCAGCACCATCACCAGCCCGATGGGCCAGCACCAGGGGTTTTGCTTGACTGTCAGCCAGACAGCGATCACCCCCAGGGCGGCGGCGAACAGTTCAAGCCCGGACATGGTGGTTCCTTGGGAGAGTGGGAGAGGGCGGGGATTGTAACCAGAGGCAGGCAATCTTCAAAACACCGGAGGGCAAATGTGGGAGGGGCGGTGCGACGATTCGACTTGCCCCCTCCCACAGGTTGAACGGCGCTAGACCTTGAATTGGCGCAGCAAGCCTTCGAGTTGCTCGCTCAGGCTACGCAGGTGCGCACTGGCCACGCTGGACTGTTCTGCCGCCAGCGCCGTGCTGTGGGACAGCCCGGCGGCCTGGGTCACGTTCTGGTTGATGTCTTCCACTACGTGCGCCTGTTGCAGGGTGGCGCTGGCAATCGAGGCGTTGAGGCCGTTGAGGTTTTGCAGCGCCTGACCGATGGCGGTGAGGCTGGCACCGGCCTGGCCGGCCTGTTCGATGGTCAGTTGCGAGGCGCTGTGGCTATCGCTGATGACCTTGACCGCAGCTTCCGAGTGACCTTGCAGGCGCTCGATCATCGCCTGGATTTCAGCCGTGGATTTTTGCGTGCGCTGGGCCAGCAGGCGCACTTCATCCGCGACCACGGCAAACCCGCGCCCTTGCTCGCCGGCCCGCGCGGCTTCGATCGCGGCGTTCAAGGCGAGCAGGTTGGTCTGGTCGGCGATCGAGCGGATCACTTCGAGCACGCCGCCGATCTGGGTGCTTTCACTGGACAGGGTACGGATCACTTCCACGGCCTGGCTGATGGTGGTGGACAGTTGGTCGATCTGTTGCAGGCTGCTGTCGATATTGACCTGGCCCTGCTGTGCCTGGGCCTGGGCGTCGCGCATTTCACTGGCGGCGTGCTCGGCGTTTTTCGCCACGTCCTGCACGCCGTAGGTGACTTCATTGATCGCGGTGGCCACCAGCTCCATCTGCTGCGACTGTTGCTGGCTGCGGTCATGGGCCTGGGAGGCGTTGTTGCCCAGCTCGGTGGACGACTGTCCCAGGGCATTGGCGCAGACCTGCAATTGGCTGACGACCTGGCGCAGCTTGGCGGTAAAACTGTTGAAATGCTGGGACAACTGGGTGACTTCGTCCCGGCCATGGGTGTCGAGGCTGCGGGTCAGGTCGCTTTCGCCGCTGGCGATATTGCCCATGGCGTTCACGGCTTCCTGCAATGGCCGCACGATGCTGCGCACGATCAGCGAGACCAGCAGGGCCATGACCACGGCGATGGCCAGGCCGATCCCCGACGCTTTCCACACCTGCACATTGAACTCGGCCTGGACATCATCCACATACACGCCGGAGCCGATGATCCAGCCCCAGGGCTCGAACAGTTGGATATACGAGGTCTTCTCAACCGGTGCGTCGGACCCCGGCTTCGGCCAACGGTAGCTGATGATCCCGGCGCCCTTGGTCTTGGCCAGGCTGACGAACTCGTTGAACACGGCAAAGCCGTCCGGGTCGCGGATCGCCGAGAGGTTCTGGCCATCGAGCTTGGGGTTGGCCGGGTGCATGATCATCACCGGCGTCAGGTCGTTGATCCAGAAATAATCGTCATGGCCATAGCGCAAACCGCGCACCGCGCTCAGGGCTTGTTTTTGCGCAGCTTCGCGGGTCATGACGCCGGTGGTTTCGAGGCTGTGATAAAAAGTCAGGATTCCGCTGGCGGTCTGTACCACGTTCTGGGTCTGTTGGCGCTTGGCCTGATAAAGGTCGCCATGGATCTGCTTGAGCATCAGCAAACCCAGGGTCAGCAGCATCAGCACGGCGACTATCAGGATCAGCCAGAGGCGCCGGCTGATCGACATATTGCGCAAACTGTTCATCGTCCTGTCACTCCGTGCTTTTTATAATTGTGGCCGTCGCATCGACATTTCCGGCTTGTCTGATAGGCTTTCGGCCTGAAATTGGAAAACCTGAGTACTGCCTGATTTTTCACAGATTTTTTGCAGACCGGCGTTGAATCTCAACACCGGGCACTTTAGTGCGCTCGTTGTCAGTGAACCATTAAAAAGACTAGCGAGGCTTGCCGTAGCGCAAGACCTTTGGGGGAAGTATGGATTTGTGGACCGCCGCACAGGCATTGATACTCGGCGTGGTGGAAGGACTGACAGAGTTCCTGCCCATCTCCAGCACAGGCCACCAGATTATCGTCGCCGACTTGCTCGACTTCGGCGGCGAACGTGCCATGGCGTTCAATATCATCATCCAGCTCGGCGCGATCCTCGCGGTGGTCTGGGAGTTTCGGCGCAAGATTCTCGACGTGGTCACCGGCCTGCCGACCCAGCGCAACGCCCAGCGATTCACGCTCAACCTGTTGATCGCGTTCCTGCCGGCGGTGGTACTGGGGGTGATTTTCGCCAACCTGATCCACCATTACCTGTTCAACCCGATCACCGTGGCCACGGCGCTGGTAGTGGGCGGCATCGTCATGTTGTGGGCCGAGCGCCGCCAACACGAAGTGCATGCCGAGACCGTCGATGACATCACCTGGAAAGACGCGCTGAAGGTGGGCTTTGCCCAGTGCCTGGCAATGATCCCCGGCACCTCGCGTTCCGGCTCGACCATTATCGGTGGCCTGCTGTTCGGCCTGTCGCGCAAGGCCGCCACCGAGTTCTCGTTCTTCCTGGCCATGCCGACCATGGTCGGTGCGGCGGTGTATTCGGGCTACAAGTACCGTGACCTGTTCCAGCCGGCCGACCTGCCGGTGTTCGCCATCGGCTTTGTCACCTCGTTCATCTTCGCGATGATCGCGGTCAAGGGCCTGCTCAAGTTCATCGCCAGCCATAGCTATGCGGTGTTTGCCTGGTATCGGATTGCCTTCGGCCTGCTGATCCTGGCAACCTGGCAGTTCGGTTGGATCGACTGGGCAGCGGCCAAGGCATGACGATTCAACACCCGCGCCTGAAGGCGCTGATCTTCGCGTTGTTGTGCGCGGCGCCGCTGTTGGGGTCGGTGCTGGTGTGGCAGCGCGGTGAAACGGTGATCCCGCTGGTGGCCTATGGCGTGGTCAGCGTAGTGGCGTTCTTTTTGTACTGGAACGACAAGCGCAAGGCGCGCACCGACAGCTGGCGCACCCCGGAAAACATCCTGCACGCCGTCGAGCTGGCGGGTGGCTGGCCGGGGGCGTTGATTGCCCAACAGGTGTTCCGCCACAAGACGCGCAAGGTGTCTTACCAGGTGCTGTTCTGGGCAATCGTGCTGTTGCACCAGGTGTTCTGGCTGGATCAGTTATTCCTGGGCGGCACCTTGGGTTCAATCCTCTAGCAACAACCCGATCTGCGTGCGCTTGGGCAGCTTGCTCACCACCAGCTGGTGGGAGCGCTGCAACAAGCCACGCAACTCCTCGGCGCCCAACGGGTAGGGCGTGTTCATGATGATCCACTGCGCGCGTGCCAGGTACGGCGCCGGGTGGATGCCTGGGCGATCCACGTGGCCGAGGAACAGGTCTTTGTCGACCTTGAATGCCAACGAGTCACCGCGCAGGTGCTGCACGGCGAACATCTTGTTGCCGGCGATCGAGAACACCCGTACGCCGCCCCATTTGTAGTCTTCCCGCGCGCCCGGCAGGCTCAGGCAGAAGTGTGCGACTTGTGCTTCGGTCATATTCATAGCAAGCGGTCTCCACAGTCTTTGAAGCCTTCTTCCAGGTAGTCGATCCAGGCACGAATGGCCGGCAGTACGCCGCGCCGATGCGGGTACACGGCCTGCAGCCAGCCGCCTGGCAGCGACCACTGCGGCAACAGCTGTACCAATCGGCCGCTGGCCAATTCCTCTTCGCAATACATCATCGGCAGTACGGTAAAGCCGAGCCCCATGATCGCGCTGGCCTTGCGCACGATAAAGTCGTCGATGCCCAGCCGCGCCTCCATCACCAGGTCCTGGGGATTGCCCTGGGGGTCGAGAACGCGCAGGTGCACCATGCGGTCGGCTTCCAGGGCGCCGAGTACTGGCAGTTGCTTGAGGTCATCAAGGTTGTTGACCTGCCGGCTGCGCATGAACTCGGGGCTGGCAACCAGCACGGTCTGGGCCTGGCGCAGGCGCTTGGTCACCAGCAGCGGGTCTTCATCGCCCAGCTCGCGCACGCGCAGGGCCACGTCAATGCCTTCGGCTACCAGGTCCACGCGACGGTTGACCAGGGTCATTTCCAGTTGCACCAACGGGTGGGCGGCGAGAAACCCGGCGACCAGTTCCGGCAGGATGTGTTGGGCCATGCCTACCGGGCAGCTGACACGCAGGCGCCCGCGGGGTTCGCTGGACATGCTGGCCACGGCCTCATCGGCCATTTCCGCTTCCAGCAGCATCGCCTGGCAATGGCGCAGGTAGCGCTCGCCGACGGCGGTGAGGGTCAATTGCCGGGTGGTGCGTTGCAACAGGCGCGCGCCCAAGCGTTCTTCCAGCTCGGCAATGCGCCGCGACAGGCGCGATTTGGGAATCCCCAGCAGGCGTCCGGCCGCCGCAAAGCCGCCGGATTCGACGACTTTGGCGAAATAGTAGAGGTCATTGAGGTCTTGCATGATGGGCCTATTGTCCTGTCAGTGGGACGAACTATCGCATTTCAACCACCTTATCGGCTATTGGTTTCATGCGTAGGCTTAACACCATCTAATCCTTACCACTGACCTTATTTGGAGCTTTCCCATGAAACTGTTGCATATCGATTCCAGCATCCTCGGTGACAACTCGGCTTCCCGTCAGCTCACTGCCGGCGTGGTCAAAGCCTGGCAAGCGGCTGAGCCGGGTGTGGAAGTCACCTATCGCGACCTGGCCAACGAAGGTATCAGCCACTTCTCCGGCGCGACCCTGGGGGCCCTGGGGACTGCCGCTGACCTGCGTGATGCAGCGCAAAAGCACGAGGCTGACCTGAGCGCATCGACCCTGGCTGAATTCCTCGCCGCCGATGCTGTTGTGATCGGTGCGCCGATGTACAACTTCACCATTCCGACCCAGCTCAAGGCCTGGATCGACCGCATCGCGGTTGCCGGCCAGACCTTCCGTTACACCGAAGCCGGCCCGGAAGGCCTGTGCGGCAACAAGAAAGTCATCATCGTCTCCACGTCGGGTGGCTTGCATGTTGGCCAGGCAACGGGTGTAGCCCATGAGGAATACCTCAAAGTCATGCTGGGCTTCCTCGGTATCACCGACATCGAATTCGTCCGTGCCCACGGCCTGGCGTACGGCGACGACGCTCGCAGCAAAGCCCTGAACGACGCCAACGTACTCATCAACGAACAATTGTTCGCCGCCGCGTAAGGCTTGTGTAAATTTCGCCGTTGACCGGTTTCAATCCGAAGCCGGGCGCCTAAACTCTGTATTCTGATCGCCTGAAAAGTGATCGGAGTACGGAGTTTTTTCGTTTGCGCGCAGTCTTTACTTTGGCCCAGGTTATGCAGCATGGGTATATCACTCGGTGCGAGTACCTTGAACCATGGACTTTCCAATCAGACATGCCGCGGGTGTTGAGCGTGGTTGCACAGCAAAGGTGGACATCCTCATGATGCGTCTTTGTGCTGTTTTGGTTCTTTCCCTGCTCGGCGGCCTGGTTTCAGTGCACGCCGCACCCGCACCGCACCCGCATTGGAGCGTGGGCTTCCATCGCATGACGTTTCTCGATCCGCTGGATCTGCAGCCGATGAAAGCCGTTGCGTTCTACCCCTCCACCGACGACGAGCACAGCACGCAGCTGGGGCCTTATCGCGTCGCCGCCACCGAAGATTCCAAGATTGCCATCGGCCGCTTCCCGATGTTGATGCTGTCCCACGGCAACACCGGCACGCCGCTGGCCCTGCATGACCTGGCCACCTCGCTGGCGCGCAAGGGCTTTGTGGTGGTGGCGGTGTTGCACCCCGGCGACAACTACAAGGATCACAGTCGCCTGGGCACGGTCAGCAACCTGTATGGGCGGCCGATCCAGATTTCCGAAGCGATCACCGCGACCCTGGCGGACCCCATGCTGTCACCGTTCGTCAACGTCGATCAGGTGGGGGTCATTGGTTACTCGGCCGGTGGCGAAACCGCTTTGATCCTGGCGGGCGCCAAGCCTGATTTCGACCGCCTGCGCCGCTATTGCCAGGAGCGCCCGGAAGACCGCGATGCCTGCACCACCAAGGGTGAACTGGTGGTAGACCGCGATGACCTGCAGCCGCAATCCGATCCGCGTATCCATGCCTTGATGTTGATGGCGCCGCTGAGCTTGATGTTCGGCCGCCACACCCTGGCCGATGTGCATGTGCCGGTGCTGCTCTACAGCGGCGACGGCGACAAGCTGGTGGCGGTGGACAAGAATGCCGCCGCCCTGGCGCGCAAGTTGCCGGAACCGCCGGACTTCAAGCTGCTGGCCGGGGCAGGGCACTTCGTATTCATGGCGCCGTGCGACAGCGATCAACTGGCGTTGATGCCGGCGATCTGCACCGACGCCGATGGGGTCGACCGCGAAGGCATTCACCGCGACCTGATCTCCGAGGCCGGGCGCTTTTTCAGTCACACCCTGGGGCAGTCCACCCGCGCCGGTTTGCAGACGGCCGATCAGTAAGCGCGACGCTTGAGCAGCACGGTCACGCCCAGCGCCGTGACTGACAACAGCGCCGCGCAGAAGAAGATCCAGCCGTAACCCAGGTTCAGCGCCACGGCGCCCATCAACGGCCCGGCAATCGCCAGGGCCAGGTCGAAAAACACCGCATAGGCACTCAGCCCCGCGCCCCGGCTGCTGTTGGGCACCTGCTTGATGGCTTCCACACCCAGCGCGGGGTACACCAGCGACAGACCGAAGCCGGTCAGCCCCGCACCGATCAGTGCCACGCCAGTGGACGGCGCAAGCCACAGCAGGGTCAGGCCCAGGGTCTCGATGATCATGCAGGCGATCGCTGCCCTGAAACCGCCAAACCGGCTGATGGCCGAGATAAACACCAGGCGCGAGACAATAAAGCACACACCGAATACCGTCAGGCAGTAGGCCGCGCCTTGCCAGCCGCGATTGAGGTAATACAGGGTGATAAAAGTGGTCAGGGTGCCGTAGCCGATCGAGGCCAGGCACAGGCTGGCGCCAAACGGTGCGATGCGCCCGAATACTGCCCAGAACGGCAGGCGCTCGCCACGTACCACCGGCACCGAAGGTTTGTTGCGGATCAGCACCAGGCCCAGGGCTGCCAGCGCCGCCAGCGCGACCCCGAGGCTGGTATAGCCGTACTCGGCAACCATCACCACGCCCAGCGGCGCACCGATGGCAATGGCGCCATAGGAGGCGATGCCATTCCAGGAAATCGAGCGTGCGGTGTGCTCGGCGCCAACCTGGCCCATGCACCAACTGATGGTGCCCACGCCGATCAGGCCCTGGGCCACGCCGAGCAACAAGCGCCCGGCAATCAGGACGCCCAGGCTCAGCGCCGGCAGGCTTTCCATCAGTGTCGCGACAAACGTCAGCACGCCACTGACCAGGATACCGGCCAAGCCCAGCACGATCGCACGCTTGGTGCCCACGGTATCGGACATGCGCCCAGCCATGGGGCGGCTGAGCAGGGTGGCCAGGTACTGCGAGCCGATGGTGACCCCGGCCACCACGGCACTGAAGCCCAATTGCTCGTGCACATAGCCTGGAATCACCGCAATCGGCAGGCCGATGCAGATAAAGGCAATGAAGGTGTAGAAGACGATGGAGACGATCTGCAGGGTGATCGACAATGAGCTGGGGGTGGCGGCAGGCATGGGTGCTCGTTCGCGGGCGGGCGGTGAGCGCATCATGGCAAGGGCTTGGGGGAAAAGGAAGCAGCCTAACTAATTTGGCTGATGAATAGGCTTGCCGGGGGGCAGCGTGAGTTTGCTGTGTCGAGCGGGCTTGCTGTAGTGAGAGGGTTCGCTGTGGCGAGCGGGCTTGTTGTGGCGAGCGGGCTTGCCCCGCGTTGGGCTGCGAAGCAGCCCCAATAAAAAACACCGCGTTCTGCCAGGCAAAACACGGTGTTTGGTTTTAGGGCCGCTTCGCAGCCCAACGCGGGGCAAGCCCGCTCGCCACAGCGAACCGTCTCACTACAGCAAGCCCGCTCGCCACTTCAGGTCGCTGCTTTTAGAACACCACGCCTTGGCTGCGCAGGTAGTCGTCGTAGGTGCCGCTGAAGTCGATCACGCCGTTGGCGCTCAACTCGATGATGCGGGTGGCCAGGGACGATACGAACTCACGGTCGTGGCTGACGAAGATCAACGTGCCGGGGTAGTTTTCCAGGGCCAGGTTCAGCGCCTCGATGGATTCCATGTCCAGGTGGTTGGTCGGTTCATCCATGATCAGCACGTTCGGCTTTTGCAGGATCAGCTTGCCGAACAGCATGCGGCCTTGCTCACCACCGGAGATGACCTTGACCGACTTGAGGATCTCATCGTTGGAGAACAGCATGCGGCCCAGGGTGCCACGGATCACTTGCTCGCCTTGGGTCCACTGGCCCATCCAGTCGAACAGGCTCATGTCGTTTTCGAAGTCACTCGCGTGATCCTGGGCGTAGTAGCCCAGTTCTGCGGCGTCGGTCCACTTGACGCTACCGGCATCCGGGGTCAGTTCGTTGACCAGGGTACGCAGCAGGGTGGTCTTGCCGATACCGTTCGGGCCGATGATCGCCACGCGCTCGCCGGCTTCGACCTGAAAGCTGAAGTCCTTGAACAGCGGCTTGCCGTCGAAGCCTTTGGCCATGCGATCGACGATGACTGCCTGGCGGTGCAGCTTTTTGGTCTGTTCGAAACGGATGAACGGGCTCACGCGGCTCGAAGGCTTGACCTCGGCCAGCTGGATCTTGTCGATCGCCTTGGCACGGGAAGTCGCCTGCTTGGCTTTCGAGGCGTTGGCCGAGAAGCGGCTGACGAAGGATTGCAGTTCGGAGATCTGCGCTTTCTTCTTGGCGTTGTCCGACAGCAATTGCTCGCGGGACTGGGTCGCCACGGTCATGTACTCGTCGTAGTTGCCCGGGAACAGGCGCAGCTCGCCGTAGTCCAGGTCAGCCATGTGGGTGCACACGCTGTTCAGGAAGTGACGGTCGTGAGAGATGATGATCATCAGGCTGGAGCGCTGGGTCAGGATGTTTTCCAACCAGCGGATGGTGTTGATGTCCAAGTGGTTGGTCGGTTCGTCGAGCAACAGCACTTCAGGATCGGAGAACAGCGCCTGGGCCAGCAATACGCGCAGTTTCCAGCCAGGGGACACTTCGCTCATCGGGCCGAAATGCTGTTCCAGGGGAATGCCCAGGCCCAGCAGCAGCTCACCGGCACGGGATTCGGCGGTGTAGCCGTCCATCTCGGCGAATTCGGTTTCCAGCTCGGCCACGGCCATGCCGTCGTCTTCGCTCATTTCCGGCAGCGAGTAGATGCGGTCGCGCTCGGCCTTGACCTTCCACAGCTCCTCGTGGCCCATGATCACGGTGTCGAGCACGGTGAATTCTTCGTAGGCGAACTGGTCCTGGCGCAGTTTACCCAGGCGAACATTTGGTTCCAGCATGACCTGGCCGCCGGACGGATCGAGATCGCCGCCGAGGATTTTCATGAAGGTCGACTTGCCGCAACCGTTGGCACCGATCAGACCATACCGGTTGCCGGCGCCGAACTTGACCGAGACGTTCTCGAAGAGCGGCTTGGCGCCGAACTGCATGGTGATGTTAGCTGTGGAGATCAATTACTTTACCTATCAATGGGTTGCGAGCGTGGCGGCGTGAGCCTCCAGGCATGCGTCAACAGCGACATCAAGGCGCGAAACCCGGTCGCTGAGCAAAAAATGGGGGATGTGTGTTGGAATTTGGCGCGCATTGTCGCATATGTCAGGCGACAGTTGTATGGCACGCGAAAGATGGTTTTTCCAGCGTCTCCGGCATGGCCAGCCACAACAGCGCCAAGGCCACGGCGGCAACACCGGCCAGGGTCAGGAACGCGGCGTTATAGCCGGCTTGTTGCACCACGAAACCGGCCAGGCTGTTGCTCAATGCCGCCCCCAGGCCAAACACAGTGGACAGCGCGCCCAGGCTGACGTTGAAACGCCCGGTGCCCTGGGTCAGGTCCTTGACGATCACCGGGAACAGCGCGCCGAAAATGCCCGCGCCGATGCCGTCGAGCATCTGCACCGCGACCAGCCAATAGGGATCGTTGGACAAGGTATACAGCACGCCCCGCAACGGCAGAATCATGAAGCCGATCAGCAGCAGCGGTTTGCGCCCCCACAGGTCGGCCTTGGCGCCCACCAGCCAGGCCATCGGCACCATTACCAGTTGTGCGGCGACGATGCAGGCCGAGGTCAGTGGCGTGGCCATGTGCAAGTTGATCTGCGACAGCTTCTGGCTGACCAGTGGCAGCATGGCCGCATTGGCCAAGTGAAACAGCGCGCAGCAGATCGCGAACAGCAGCAACGGCCGGTTGGCCAGCAAAACGGCCACGCCGGATGGCTGCTCATGCGCGGTGTGATGGGCAGGATCGAAGCCCCGGGCGACCTCATGGTCGATCGTCTTGGCCGACACGCAACTGACCGCGACGATACTGGCGACCGCCATAAACGCCATCAGGTAGAACACCACCACCGGCCCGAACAGATAGGCGAGGCCACCGGCCAGCAGCGCAGCCACGGCATTGCCTGCGTGGTTGAAGGTTTCATTACGTCCGGTGCGGCGGGTAAAGGCCCGTGGCCCGGTGATGCCGAGGGAAATCGCGGAGATCGCCGGGGCAAACACCGAGGCTGCAACGGCGCTGGCGGCCTGGGTCAGCGCCACCAGGCTGAACGAACTGACAAAGGGCAGCATCAGGCAACTGGCGGTGACCAATAGCGCCGCAACCGCGATCACCGCGCGTTTGCTGCGAGTGCGATCGATCAGCGCGCCTGCCGGGCCTTGGGTGATCAAGGCGGCGATCCCGGCCAGGGTCATGACCACGCCAATGCTGGCCGGGTCCCATTGGTGCACGGCCAACAAGTAAATCGCCAGGTACGGTCCCAGGCCGTCACGCACATCGGCCAGGAAGAAATTCAGGCTGTCCAGGGACAAGGTGGTGCGCAGGTCGTTGTGATGGGCCACGGTGCGATCTTCGAGGAGCGGTGTTCAAGGACTGGACACCCGTTGGCTTAATGACCTTCGGGCTTGCCGGGAAGTTTCCCCAGCGCAGAGGGTTTTATCTGACAGGCAATTGGCTTATTTTCCCAAGCTTGCCGCACTGATTCTTAGGAGATGCAATGGACATGCCCTCGGTTCAACAAGCAATTGCCAGCAATAAGGACGCCTGGGATGCATCCGCCAGGCTGCACAAAGACACGCCAACCTGGAAAGCGTTGTTGGGCGCGGTGGTCAACCCGAGGTTTTCGTGCCTGGACCCGACCATCACCGCGCTGCTGCAAGCGGTCGGCGTAGAGGGCAAGGATGTGGTGCAACTGTGTTGTAACAACGGCCGCGAAAGCCTGTCGCTGTTCGGCCTGGGCGCGCGCTCGGTCGTCGGGGTCGATCAATCCCGGGCCTTCCTGCAACAGGCCGAAGAGCTGGCCACCGTGTCGCCCCATTGCCCCGAATTCATCGAAACCGATATCCATCAACTACCCGAGCGCTTGCACGAACGCTTCGATGTCGCCTTAGTGACGATCGGTGTACTGGGCTGGATGCCCGATGTGGCGTTGTTCATGCGGCACGTTGCCAGTACCTTGAAACCGGGTGGCACCCTGGTGATGTATGAAACCCATCCGTTCCTCGAGGTGTTCGACCCGCGGGCGAGCGACCCGCTGCGGCCCGCCAGCGCCTATTTTCAGCGTGAGCCCTTTGTGCTGCAGGAATCCATCGTGTACGAAGGGCTGGCTGAAACCACCGGTCCAACCTCCTATTGGTTCGTGCATACCCTGGGCAGCCTGGTCAACGGAGCGATTGCGGCGGGCCTGCAGATCGGCCACTTGCAGGAATACCCGCATTGCAATCGCGAGGAACTCTACGATCAGTATGAGGATCAGCCGGCGCAATTGCCCTTGTGCTTTACCCTGACAGCGACCAAGCGCTGCGTATAACGACCTTTTCGGCACGCAAAAAAAGCCCGCACGTAGAGGCGGGCTAAGGGATTCACTGGAGTAGGTAGGTTTCACTCTATAGACCGCGAAGTGAACGCTTCGTGAAAATGCGGTCGCAAGTTTGCGCGGTGTATACGCTTACCGCCGGCGTACAAAGGTCCTCATTGTCTGACCTGGGCCAGTACTGAAGACGGTTGGCCTGGGCATGCCTTCATCTGCGGCAATGAACACAAAATCATCCCCTTCGAGGCGGTAGCTCGCAGGCAGTTGCTTACCCGCATCTTCGCCCATGGCGTCCACCCAGGTAATGCGCTTGGGCACTGCGCTGCTGTCCAGGAAGAATCGGCCAGCCAGTAATATTGCTCCAGTGGTGGTAGTCACGGTGAACTGGTCGCCTGTAATGGTGGTCATAGCACCAGGCGCGCTATGGGCATCCACCGGGTTAAGCACGCCACTGTCTTCGAGCGAAGTTTGCTCCCAGGCACCTTGGAGGGCTTGGTAATCCGGGTCTGAAATGGATGACATACAAATTCCTTTTTGTTGAAGGGCTAATTGCAGGCGGTCTTGGGAAGGGAGGACGATTAAATCACCTGAGACGCTATCAGATGTGGGATGGATCTGATCGATGCCCGACCGTCATCTTCCACACTCTCAAAAGCACACTCACTAGACAGCTTTTCACAAATCTTAGTTAACTTTTGGTTACAAGATGTGGCTAAATAACGGCCAATGCGCATGACCGGTCTGTCACCCGGCCGGTCATGCTGCGTCTATGTGAATTGTGATTTCAGGTGCTGCTATCCAATCCTCGGCCGTCGTGGGCACGCAGGAGCAGCCTGTCTTCTTCTGACTTGTGACGAAATCTCTTGAAACTCATCATTGTTGCTCTCTACGTTGCCTCTATTGCGTATGTCCACCTGCGTGGCCGGGTGCGGCATAAGTTGGGCCGCCAGCTCAGCGATCACTCGACTTTCCTGGCGCCGGTCAACTGCTTTCTCTACCTGTTCTCCAAGCTGCCCAGCCGGCCCTTCCTGTCGCCCAGCGACTTTCCGGACCTGAGCCCGTTACAGGAGCATTGGCAGGAAATCCGCGAGGAAGGCGAGAACCTGATGCGGGAAGGGGCGATCAAGCGCTCGGATCAGTACAACGATGTGGGTTTCAACTCGTTCTTCAAGTCAGGCTGGAAGCGCTTCTATTTGAAATGGTACGGCGACAGTCATCCTTCGGCGATGAAGCTGTGCCCGCGTACCACTGAGCTGGTGCAGAGCATCGGTTCGATCAAGGCGGCCATGTTTGCCGAGCTGCCACCAGGTTCCCGGTTGGTGCGGCACCGCGACCCCTATGCCGGTTCCTACCGCTATCACTTGGGTCTGGACACCCCTAACGCTCCCGGCTGCTACATCAATGTGGATGGCGAAAGCTATTCCTGGCGCGATGGCGAGCCGGTGATGTTCGACGAGACCTATATTCACTACGCGGAAAACACCACCGCGCAGAACCGTCTTATCTTGTTCTGTGATATTGAGCGACCGATGAAATACCGCTGGGCGGCGGCGTTCAACCGCTGGTTCAGCCGCACGGTCATGGCGGCAGCCGGCTCGCCCAATGATGACGGCGACAAAACCGGTGGCCTGAACCGCGCCTTTAACCGCCTGTACAAGATTCGCCTGCGTGGCAAAGAGCTGAAAAAGCGCAATCGCACGCGCTACTACCTGGAGAAGTGGGCGATTTTCGCAGTGCTGGCGTTGATCTTCATCCTGATCTGAGCCTGGGCCGGCGCGACTCACTCAGGTGGAGTCGCGCCCAGCTTGTCCCACATCCTCTTGCTGATCTTCTGTCGATTGGCATAACCCGCCCACGGGTTGTCCTTCAAACCCTGCAAGCGTTCGTGCAGGTTGGCCACCGTCCACTGCTGGGCACCGCGCAACCCTTTCAATTCGTCACGGCTGACCGGCACCGATACCGGCAGGCCGGGTCGTGCCCGAACCGAGTAGGCCGCGACCGTGCTGGCGCCACGGGCATTACGCAGGTAATCGATGAAAATCTTGCCGACGCGGTTGTTCGGCCCTGACGTGGCGGTAAAGCGCTCCGGCAGTTGCTGGGTCATGAACTGGGCGATGGCCTTGGCGAAGGCTTTCACGGTGTCCCAATCGTCGCGGCGTGCCAACGGGACAACCAAGTGCAAGCCCTTGCCGCCACTGGTCTTGATAAAGGCTTGCAGCCCCAATTCATCCAGCACCGATAAGGTCAGTTGCGCTGCTTCCAGCATGGTTTTCCACGGCAGTGCGGGGTCCGGGTCGAGATCGAGCACAAACAGGTCTGGGGTCTCGATCTTGTCCGAGGTGGCGCCCCAGGTGTGCAGCTCCACGGTGCCCATCTGCACCGCGCCCACCAGGGCGGCGGTGTTGTCGATTTCCATCAGGCGGGCATGACCGGGGTCCAACGCCGGGTCCAGTTGCTGGAGATGCGGGATCGCCAGGCGCTCTGTGTGCTTCTGGAAGAACTGCTCGCCCCCCACACCTTCCGGGGCACGGAGCAATGCCACAGGGCGATGGTGCAGGAAGGGCAGGATCCAACGGCTGATGCTGTCGTAGAACTGCGCCAGTTGCAGTTTTTGCGTGCCGCTGTGCTGATCGATGATCCGCTCCGGGTGGGTAATCTTCACCCCGGCGACGGTGCTGGGCGCGCCGGACTTCCGGGCCGTTGGTGCTTGCAGCGATTTGGCCGCGCGTGGCTGCTCATGAATGATCTGTTGCACCGGTTTATCAGAACGCAGCGCGACAAACGCGGCCTGGCGTACCACGCCTTCACGGGTCCACTCGGCAAATCGCACCTCGCCGACCAATTGTGGCTCCACCCAATGCACGCCGCGGGCCTGGGCGCGGGTCAGTGGCTTGTCCAGGGGTGAAGTCTTGCGCTGCAGCGGCGTAAGCCGGGCGTAGATGTCCTGCAGCGCGGCCCGATCAAACCCGGTGCCGACACGCCCGGCATAGACCAGCCCGGCATCGCCGTTGACCGCCAGTAACAGCGCGCCAAACCCGCTGCGCGAACCCTGGGGGCGGGTGTACCCGACAATCACGAACTCCTGGCGCAGGCGGCATTTGAGCTTGATCCAGTCGGTGTTGCGACTGGATACATAGGGGCTACCCGCACGCTTGCCGATCACGCCTTCCAATGCCAGGTCGCGGGCGCTTTCGAAGATATCGTGTTGGTTGGCGGCAAACGCCTCGGAGAAACGCAACAGTTTGCTCTTGCTACGGGCCAAGGCCGCCTTGAGCGCAGCGCGGCGTTTTTCCAGCGGGTCTTGCCGTTGATCGCGGCCTTCCAGAAACGGCGCGTCGAACAGGTAATAGACAATGTCCAGGCTGCGTCCGATATCGAAGGCGTTTTGCAGGGCCTGGAAATCCGGCAAGCCATCGCCATTGAGGCTGACCACTTCGCCGTCGAGCCAGCTGTCCTTGAGTTTCAGGGCTTGCAGGGCCTTGGCCTGGCGCGGCAAGCGGTCAGTCCAATCATGGCCGTTGCGCGTGAACAGGCGCACTTCGCCGTCACGAATACGCGCCAACATGCGGTAGCCGTCGAACTTGATTTCGTAGAGCCAGTTACCCTCCGGTGCACGGTCGACCAAGGTGGCCAGTTGAGGCGCGAATTGATCGGGCAGGGCGAGCGTTTTCTTGCGTGAGGCTTTTTTCGCGGAGGGTTTGGCGGCGGTCGTCGGCGTGCCCACCGATGCATCACTGAGCACGCTCCGGGGCTGTGCCTGGACGATATCGTAGTCGCTGCTCGGGCGTGCCTGCTGATCCTGTTCCTTGATCAGCAGCCATTGCTGCTTATCGCCGCTGCCTTTGAGGCGGGTACGCACCAGGGTCCAGTCGCCGGCGAGTTTCTCCCCGACCAGGGTGAATTTCAGCTTGCCGGCGGCGTAGGCTTTTTGCGGATCGTCATGGGGTTGCCAGACGCCGCGATCCCATACGATCACGTCCCCGGCGCCATATTGGCCCGCCGGGATGCTGCCCTCGAAACTGCCGTAGCTCAAGGGGTGATCCTCGACATGCACGGCCAGGCGTTTCTGGCTGGGGTCCAGGCTGGGGCCCTTGGGTATTGCCCAGCTCTTGAGTACCCCGTCGAGTTCCAGGCGAAAGTCGTAATGCAGGCTGCGCGCATCGTGCTTTTGAATTACGAACGCCAACGCCGATGCCTGGCGCTTGCTGGGTTTCGAGTCGCCCGCAGGTTCGCCAGTGATCTCGAAATCGCGCTTTCGGTGGTATTCGCTCAAGGGTTTTGCCATGTCGTTTTCTCCCTTCTATGGCGGACTCAAGAGGCCTTTTTGCTGGTTTTTTTCGCGGCTGGTTTTTTTGCCGGGCGCTTGGCGGCGGATTTGCCGGCCAGACTTCGCTTGAGCAGTTCGGTGAGGTCGATCACGTCAGCCGACTTGCGTTCTTCGCTGCCTGCCTGGCTTTCCACGTCCTCGATCTTGCCGGCCTTGGCCTTCTTCGCCACCAACGCCATGATCTTCTCCTGAAAACTGTCACGGTAGGCATCGGGCTGCCAGTCGGCGCTCATGTCTTCCACCAGGCGCCTGGCCATGTCCAGCTCGCCCTTGGCCAGGCTGGGCCGGGTCACATCGCTGCCCAGCTCCAGTTCATCGAGGCTGCGCACTTCAGCGGGCCAACGCAGCATCACCAGCACCAGGGCCGACTCCAGCGGCATCAGCGCAGCCAGGTGCTGCTTGGTGTGCAACACCACATTGGCCAGGGCGACCTTGTTGGTTTTCTTCAGGGTTTCGCGCAGTAATGCATACACCTTGCCGCCGCGTTTGTCCGGGGCCAGGAAGTAGGGCGTATCGATGTTTTGCAGGGGGATCTGGTCGCTGGCCACGAAGGCGATAATCTCGATGGTCTGGGTCGACTTGGGGTGGGCCGAGCGGATTTCCTCTTCGCTGAGCACCACGTAGCGGCCTTTCTTGAACGCCACGCCCTTGACGATGTTGTCCTTGGTGACGTCCTTGCCGCTGGTCTTGTTGATGCGCTTGTAGCCCACCGGGTCCATGCTGCGTTTATCCAACCAGTCGAAGTCGACCCCCTGGGAAGCCGTGGCCGAAACCAGCGACACCGGGATATGGACCAAGCCAAAACTGATGGCACCTTTCCAGATTGCCCTAGGCATGCGTGCAGTTCCTTGAGAAGAGGCTATGTGCGGCTGACTCGTGGGCGTTGGCAAAAGTTTCGATCAGCGGATGCGCGGACAGATCGTGTTACACCTGATGAGAAACTATTTAGTGTCGAAATTCGAACCCAGCGCGTAGCGTGTTATCGAAAGCACGTACTCCTCGCCCAGAGAGGCTTTGTCATGAACATCTGTGTGCGTCATCTTGCAGCGTTGGCATTGGGCTTGGCGCTGGCCACCGCTGCCCAGGCGCAAAACCTGCCTGGCAGCAACAACTCGGACAATGGCCCGATCCACCGGGCCAACCCCAACAGCATGCAGGGCACCCAGCCCAATCCGTCGCTGATACGCGGCATCCAGACCGCTCCGACCCCGCGTACACCCACCCTGGAAAACGGCGGCATCGGCAATCGTTATCCGCAGCGCGACGCAGCACCCAGCCGCCCCGCGACCGAAACCAAAGCCCCCACTGTTGATGCCAACGGCAATCGCCGGCCTTGAGCGCCGGTAAGGACCCCGCCTTATGTTTCTACGCAAAACGTTTCTTGCCGCCTTTTGTGCCACGACCTTGCTGCCGCTGACGGCGGTTTACGCAGCCGATGTGCAGCAATTCCCAAGTGAGCAGGGCAGCATCACCGTCACCCCGATCGCCAAGGGCCTGGACCACCCATGGGCGGTGGCTTTTTTGCCCGACAGGCAGGGCTTCCTGGTGACCGAGCGGCCTGGGCACCTGCGCTTTGTCAGCCCGGACGGCAAGCTGTCGGCGCCGCTGAGCGGTGTGCCTGAGGTCTGGGCCAAGGGGCAGGGCGGCTTGCTTGACGTAGTGCTCTCACCCGATTTCAAGCAGGACCGCATGGTGTACCTGTCGTACGCTGAGGGCGGTGGCCAGGGCGGTACGGCCGGTACGGTGGTAGGGCGCGGGCGTTTGTCGGACGACTTGAGTGGCTTGAAGGACTTCAAGGTGATCCTGCGCCAGGAACCCAAGCTGTCCACCGGTAATCACTTTGGCTCACGCCTGGCCTTCGACCGTGATGGCTACCTGTTCGTGACGTTGGGCGAAAACAACGACCGGTCCACGGCCCAGGACCTGGACAAGTTGCAAGGCAAGGTGGTGCGGATTTACCCCGATGGCCGCATCCCCGATGACAACCCATTCGTGGGGCAGCCAGGCGTACGTCCGGAAATCTGGTCCTATGGCCAGCGCAACCCCCAGGGCCTGGCACTGAACCCCTGGAGCGGCACGATCTGGGAAAACGAGCATGGGCCGCGTGGCGGCGATGAAGTCAACATCATCGAGCGTGGCAAGAACTATGGCTGGCCGCTGGCGACCCATGGCATCAACTACTCCCTGACGCCGATTCCCGAAGCCCAGGGCAAGACGGTGGAAGGCACAGTCGCGCCGCACCATGTGTGGGAGAAGTCTCCAGCTATCAGCGGCATGGCGTTCTACGACGCCGACCGCTTCAAGGCCTGGCAGCACAACCTGTTCATTGGGGCGCTGTCCAGTCAGGAGTTGATTCGCCTGCAGTTCGATGGCGACAAGGTGATCCATGAGGAACGCTTGCTGGGGGGCTTGAAAGCGCGGATTCGTGACGTGCGCCAGGGGCCGGATGGGTTTCTGTACGTGCTGACGGATGAAGACGATGGGGTGTTGTATCGCGTCGGTCTGAATCAGGACTGACACTTACGGGTTTCCAAACGGTGGGATAGCCCGCTGACTCTGCAACTTAGCGCTGCCGCACAGCAAACTGGAACCCCTGTGGTGAGGGAGCAAGCGCCCTCACCACAAAGTGCAGTCGTTTAAGCCGGCATTTAATCTTGGATAATCAATAAATTATCTTATAGGTGCCGGGGGGCTCCCGCCTTCTGGAAGCGTGCAAGCCCTAAAGGCCGAGTTCGGACAGCCCCGGGTGATCATCCGGGCGCCGGCCCAGGGGCCAGTGGAACTTGCGTTCACTTTCATTGATCGGCAAATCGTTGATGCAGGCAAAGCGGTTGGCCATCAGGCCATTCTCGTCAAACTCCCAGTTCTCGTTGCCGTAGGAACGAAACCAGTTACCGGAGTCGTCGTGCCACTCATAGGCATAGCGCACGGCAATACGGTTATCGGTGAACGCCCACAGCTCCTTGATCAGCCGATAGTCCAGCTCCTTGGCCCATTTACGGGTCAGGAAGCCCTTGGCTTCTTCGCGGTTGTAGGCGAATTCGGCGCGGTTACGCCACTTGGTATCCAAGGTGTAGGCCAGGGACACCCGTTGCGGGTCGCGGGAGTTCCAGCCGTCTTCGGCCAGGCGGACTTTTTCGATCGCCGATTCACGGGTGAAGGGCGGCAGCGGTGGACGGATTTGCGAGGTGGATGACATGTCATGGCTCCTGGGCTAAAGAAAGTTGCGCGGGTGATGCGTTCAAAGCCCCAATAACGTTCGCGCCATGCATTGCGCATTATCAGCAGCGGTTGAATCGCCCATCACCAGGGCAACGGTAATGGCGCCATCGATCAGGATCAGCAGTTGCGCGGCCTGCCGTTCGGGGTCGGGGGTGCCATGTGCTTGACACAGTTGGCGTGTGTATTCGAACAGTTTCTGTTTGTGCGCCTTGGCCAGCAGGCGCACGGGGTCTTGAGGGTTGCCGGTTTCACCGCTGGTGTTGATGAAGGCGCAACCGCGAAAGTCCGCCGAGCCGAACCAGGCCTTGAGTGCGCTGAACAGCGCAAGCAAGCGTTCGCCGCTATCGTCGACGCGCTCCACTTCGTCGCGCAGCCACTGCATCCAACGCTCATCACGGCGTTGCAGGGCGGCGACCACCAACTCGTCCTTGTTGGCGAAGTAACGGTAAATGCTTTTGCGCGAGACCCCGGCGGTTTTCACCAGGAAGTCCATGCCGGTGGCGGCGATGCCATGGCGATAGATCAACTTTTCGGTGACGTCGAGGATGATGTCGCGAGTTTCATTGTGGGTCATGTCGTTCATGCTGCATAAAGTAGAACGATCGTTCTTCTTGGTCAATAGGCTTTTTCCATGCCGGGCAGCGAGACCTGAGCAACCCCATGGTGTAAGCTCGGGGCCTCTTCGGATTCGACCCATTGCGAGCCTTATGCCGTCGTTCTTCAAACGCTCCCTGTTGCCCAAACTGCGCGGTTTTCCTCTGACTACCGATGCCATCGATGTGTTGTCCGGCGCCGATGCGTTTCGTCGCTGCCTGCTGGAACAAATCCACAAGGCCACGCGACGCATCTACATCGTCGCGCTGTACTTGCAGCAGGACGAAGCGGGGCAGGAGATCTACGACGCCTTGCACGCGGCCAAGGCCGCGCGACCGGAATTGGACATCGTCGTGGTGGTCGACTGGCTGCGCGCCCAGCGCGGGTTGATCGGCGCCGGCAAGCAGCCGGGCAACAGCGCCTGGTACCAGGCCATGACCCAGAGCCATGCCAGTGAAGTGCCAGTGTATGGCGTGCCTGTGCAAACCCGCGAACTGTTCGGCGTGTTGCACCTCAAGGGGTTTGTGATCGACGACACTGTGCTCTACAGCGGTGCCAGCCTGAACAACGTGTACCTGCACAAGTTCGACAAATACCGCTTCGACCGTTACCACCTGATCCACAGCCAAGCGCTGGCCGATTCGATGCAGCATCTGGTGGAGCACGGGTTGGTGGCCTCCAAGGCGGTGCATCGACTCGACTTGCCCAACCCGCCGACCACGCGCAGCCTGCGCAATGACATTGGTGACCTGCGCAGCCGCCTCAAGCATGCGGCCTACGACACCTCGGCGGGCCAGTTGCCCACTGGCAACCTCTCGGTCAGCCCGTTGCTTGGTGTGGGCAAGAACAACCCACTGAGCCGGGTCATCCTGGAGCTGATTGCCAGCGCCCAGCACCAACTGACCATCTGCACGCCGTATTTCAACCTGCCGCTGCCGGTGACCCGCGAGATCAACCGCGCCCTGGCGCGCGGGGTGAACATCGACATCATCGTCGGCGACAAGACCGCCAACGATTTCTACATCCCGCCCAGCGAACCGTTCAAGGTCATCGCAGCGCTGCCGTATCTATACGAAATCAGCCTGCGCCGCTTTGCCAAGCGTCATCAGCCGATGATCGACAGCGGCCAACTGAACCTGCACCTGTGGCGCGACGGCGATAACACTTACCACCTCAAGGGCATGTGGATCGACCAGCGCTACACGTTGCTGACCGGTAACAACCTCAACCCGCGGGCATTCCGCCTCGACCTCGAAAACGCCTTGCTGATCGATGATCCCAAGCATGAGTGGCTGGAGCCGAGGGGGGCCGAACTGGCGCAGATCTTCCAGCACACCACACGCATCGAACGCTATCAGGATTTGCAGAGCCTGGTGGACTACCCGCAAGCGGTCGGCAAATTCTTGCGTCGCGTCAGCCGGGTGCGGATTGAGCGGTTGTTGTATCGGATTCTCTGAATGTGGCCTCGCCACGACATTTCTCATGATTAACCGTGAACCGATGACGGGCCTGGGACCACTTCTCTGACGGAATAACCTCAAGAGAACGTGCCCATGTCCATTTCCTTGCAAAACCGCCAGCGATTTATCCCGGATAACCCGATCCCCGTCGGGCTCACTGTGCTTACCCCCGATCACCCACGCGTGCCGGTTGAGCACTCACGGCCGGCATCGCGGGGGCGCCGCGCCGCAGAGGGGCAGGGTGATCAACGCCCCGCTGCCGATGTGAGGCTGGGGCAACGGTTGGGTGCGGCAATGGAGAGCGGTTACGCCATGGTCGAGGTGCCCGCCAACAGCAGCCTGGCGCCAGCGCTGGCGCTCTACCGCCAGCTTTGGAGCCAGCCGCCCCTGCAGGCCTGGCTGACCAGCAAGGGCCTGGAGACGGGGACCTTGAGACTGCATAAAGATTTCATCCAAGGCTACGTCGTCCGCGATGGCGTGCGCACGCCTGTGAGGTTCTCCACCAGCGATGCGTCGGGATGGTGGCAAGTTTCAGCGCCGTTGCGTGCTCTTCGCGAGGTTCTGGACCCACGGGACCGAGGTCTCACCCGCCTGGCAGACGGTGAGCAGTGGGTGCCTCGGCACCTGGTTCTACAGGCGTTTGGCATTGAGCTTCCGATGGGCATCGAGCAGGCCAATCAATTGGAGCGGCAATTGCGCACCCAGGGCCTGTCGATGCCGCCTGCGCGGGCCCGATCAATGGCCGCCGATCTGGCCCAGGTGCAGCTGACCCTTGGCGAACTTGAAGAACGTCCCCGCTTGGCGGACCAGCTTGAGCGACTCATCACGGATTTGCCGGACACCACGCCCTGGGACGGGGCGCTGCCAGCAGACGGTTCCCCTACGCTGCGTCAGATCGTTGAGCAAAAGGGCCTGGGTACCCCACACACCGTGGGAGAAGTGCGTAACGTCATCCAATGGCTGCGCACCACCTTGCCTCCGGCGCCGCCCTTGGGCAATTACGCCGGTTTCATGGATTGGACGTGGGCTCCTGGCCAGTTATCGGTGTCAGACAAAGCCACGCTGGCGGCATTGGCCAACGCACAGTTGGGCGGTGCGAGCGCCGAGGGCTTCGACTACCTGAAGGGCCATGGCCTAGAGGCACTGCAAGCGGATCCGGCCGGGCATCTGCACCGCCTGCTCGACAGTCCCGAGGCATTGGATCTGGGCGAGCGCTGGGCCCGCAGTGTGAATTGGTACGGTACGTTCGATATCGGCACGACAGTGCCAAAGGCGGTATGCCAACAGATGGTCATTGCGGCAATCAAACTGCACGCCGATCCACAGGCACCGGGAAAACCGGGGCAGGTGGCCGGTTATGACCTCTACCAGCCCGCCAACATGGGGCGCACGTTTACCGCCATACGCCGCGACCTGGAAAACCATCTGATCCACCAAAAAGGCCTGGACTCGAAACTGGCGGTACTGGCCGCGCATATCGGCCTGGCACAGGCTGCGCCGGAGTTCCTTGTACGCGATGTGCCTGATGCGATCCACATGGGAACCCCGGCATGGATGGAACTGCGCCTGGGATGCGGCATGGTCGACAACTTGGCCCCGGGTACTTCGCGGGCGATGGACGAAGAGCAGATCAGCGCCATCACTGTCCTGGGCCCCACCAGTGAGGCGCAGGCGACCCTGATGCGCTTGCTCGGCCTGCGTATCATCACCGATTGGGCCGTGCTCAACGGGGTGATTCATCGCGCACCCGACGGCGAGTACTCCGCGCACATGATTCAGGCCGCGTCTGCGGCATTTCAGGGCCAGCGCGAAGATGTCAGCCGCGCATTCACGCAGTGCGCGTCCGGGTTGCCGACGCGCAGGTCGGTCGCCATTGCCGAGTTGCTCAAGGTTTTCCCAGGCGTCGCCGCGAGCCGCCTGGAAGGCATGACGGTACAGCTCGCCGATGCAGGGGCGCGTCGTAACATGCGGGTCTCCGAACCCCGTACGCGTTCGCTGGTGGAGACCTATATGACCGGTGATCTGACCCCCGGCAAGTGGGTGCTCACCAGTGACCTGCCACAAGCGCCAGCGCGCGCGGCGAGTTCGCCCTACCAGCCACGCAGTGAGGTGATAGCGCCCGTCGAGAAACGCAACGAACTGGATGCCCGCATTCGCCGTCTACCGGCGTTGGACGGCCTGCTGAAAAAAGCTGTCGATGAGCATCGCAGCGCCCTCACGAGCGCTTATGCGACCCAGCTCAAACTCAGAATCGCCGAGTTGCCATTGGCGGATCGCAAGCTGCTGGAACTGGGCAATGTCGAGCTCTTTACCCTGCGCGGCGAAACCGGGGAGATTCAGGCCAAGGAGACTGATGCGCATCGTGACGCGGCCAAGTACCGGCAAGGCACCCTGATACGTGCGGAGCACGGCGCCACCGTGAGTTATTACGAGGTGTTCGCCAGAGGGCCGATCGTCAAGCGCACAGACCTACCGTCGCAGTTGGTGTTGGGGGGCGTGGTGGAGAGAAAGCGCGTCCCCGCGCCGTGGGGCGTTACCTCCGTGCCGATTGTCCGCGGCACTGCCCTGGCCATCGACGTCGACGCCTACGCCAAGGGATCGGATCCTCGGTCAACGCGGGAGCCTTCCAAGGTCATTGTTGAAAAGCTTGGCGCAACGCTGCCCGGCGTTCCCCGCCCGGAGGGTTTCGCACCCGATGATTTCGTCCCTGACAGCTACTCATCGTCGAAGACAGCCGACATCGTGGCGCGAATCACCCAAGGCAATTTTTATGAATCGCAAGAGACTATGCTCGCCAGGGCGAAGGGGGTGTTGCCCCTTGAACAACACCGCGAGGCCGTTGCGCGCGATCATGGGATCCTGCTCGGGTTGGTGCCTTTCGTGGGGGCTTATCAAGAGTTTGCGGCAGGCAATATTGGCAGCGGCTTGTTCAGCCTGGCATTGGATGTGGGCGGGGTGGCACTGTCGGCCGCTGGCCGGGCACGCTCGTTGATACGTGCGGGAAGGGCACTGGCGCAGGCCCCCGTGGCCGGGGTTATCCGGCGGCTGGCGCCGACGCTCAGTCCCCTTGTACCGAAAACGGCCTGGGTAAAACCGGTAGCGTCCTTCAGCGACAAGGCCTTCGATTTCGTCAGGGAAGGCGTATTGTTCACCAGCGCCGCACTCAACCCGTTCGATGGCTACCCGCAAATGGTCAGCGCAGCCACGAAGGGCCTGGTCAAGTTACCTGCGTTGGTTGCAGGCGGCGCGACCCGGCTGGGTAAGTCTGTGCCGCATTTGATAACGGCCGAGGAGAAGATGAGGTGCTATCTGATGGCGGCGGCCGGTCAAGCAGCACCCTCGCGGCCTCCAGCGGCGGGCGTTGCGGGAACGAGCCAGGGCATTGACGTGCACGCCACGGGCAACAACGGACGTTGGTATGCGATTGATCCGCGCAGCGGCCGGCCGTTCGGCACGCCATTGAGCGGGTTCCAGCAGGCACGCTGAGCCGACGAACTCCCGCGCCGGGCGCGGGAGGGTGAGCGGCCATTGGCGCGTTGTGTCAGTTCAAACCCAGTTTGCCGCGTAAGGTGGACAGGTCTTCCGCCAGGGTGTTGACCGGACCCACCAGGGCCTTGCGGTCGTTGTCCTTGACCTTGTCATAGGTCTCGAAACCGCCATCCTTGGTTTTGTACTTGGCGAGGATCTTGTCTACGGTGGCGAAGTTTTTGTCGACCTTGGCCAGGAAGGCTTTGTCCTGCTTCTCGATCTGGCCACGGAACAGGTCGACGATTTTCTTCGCGCCGTCGATGTTGCCCTTGAAGTCATACAGGTCGGTATGGCTGTAGCGGTCTTCTTCACCGGAGATCTTGGTGGCCGCGACTTCCTCGAGCAGCGCCGCGGCACCGCCGACGACTTTCTCAGGCGGGAAGGTCAGGCCGTCGACACGGGTCTTGAGGTCGTTGACATCGGCATTGAGCTTGGTGGTCAGCGCTTCCAGGCCTTTGGTCGAGTTCTGCGAGAACAGCGCGTATTCGATACGGTGGAAGCCGGTGAAGTCTTCGGCGGTCACGCCTTTTTCATGGTCATCCACACGCGAATCGATCGACGCATCCAGGTCGCTGAACAGTTCGGCGATCGGCTCGATCGACTCGTAGTGCACGCGGGTTGGTGCGTAGAGCTTCTTGGCCGTGGCCAGGTCGCCTTTGTTGATCGCATCGGTGAACGCCTGGGTCTGGGTCACCAGCTCACCGATTTCCTCAGTGACGTAGATCTTGTAGTCCGACACCGGGCCTACCAGGTCCAGCGGCGCGGTAGCGGCGAACGCTGCCAGCGGCGAAAGGGTGATTAACAACGACAATGCGATAGACGACTTCTTCATGGGACGATTTCCGCTCTGGTGTGTGTTTTAGGTGTTGGCAGGGGTGTGCGGGTGCGTTGCCGCGAGGAGCGTGCGCCCGATGAAATCCTTAGGGCCCGTGACCCCCGGCAAGGTGAAGAAATACCCACCGCCGACCGGCTTGAGGTATTCCTCCAGAGGCTCGCCGTTGAGCCGGGTTTGCACGCTGATGAAGCCTTTCTCCAGGTCAGCCTGGTAGCAGATGAACAACAGCCCCATGTCCAGCTGACCGTTTTTATTGACGCCGTTGGAGTAGTTGAACGGCCGGCGCAGGATCAGGTTGGCCTGGGTCTGCGGGGTGCGCGGGTTGGCCAGGCGGATGTGGGCATCGAGCTTGGTCAACTTGCCTTCCGGGTCCTTGCTGTAGTCGGGAACCTGGGTTTCCTGCTGGCCACCCATGGGCGCGCCCGTGGTCTTGACACGGCCGATGATGCTTTCCTGCTCTTGCAGGGGGGTACGGTCCCAACGTTCGACAAAGTTGCGGATAATCCGCACGGCCTGGTAGCTGCCATAGGCGGCCCAGGCGGGCTCATCGCTGCCGGGCTGGACCCAGACGATCTGGTCCATCGCCTGGTTGTCGTTGGAGTTCGGGTTGGCCGAACCGTCACGAAAGCCGAGGAAGTTGCGCGCGCTCTGTGCCGGCTCGCCAGGGCGGGCAGGGGCCTGGGGCGGGACGCTGCCTTCTTGTTTCCAGCGCACCAGCAGCAGGTCGGGCAGGTTTTTCACGATGTCGCGCAGGGCGTGGATATTGGTGTCCGGGGTGTTGGAGCAAAACTGCAGGCTCAGGTCGCCGTGGCACTGCGCCGGCTCCAGGGCATCGTTGGGAAAGCCGACCATGCGGCTCAGGCGCTTAGGCTTGACGCTGCCAAGGCCGAAGCGTTCGTCGAACAGGGATTCACCCACGGACACGGTGATGGTCAGGTTGTCCGGCGTCACCACCGGGCCGAGAATCCCGGAATCGGTGGGCGGCAGCTTCGGGTCGACTTGCGGCACGGTACCGCCGCTCATCAGGAAGCGGATGCGCTCGTTGAGGGTACGGAACAAGCGCTCCAGGTCCTGGCGGTCGTTGGCCAGTACGTCGAACGCCACCAGCATGCCGCAGGCCGGGCGCGGCGTGACGATGCCGCTCTGGTGTTGGCCGATAAAGTCGTGGTGGTCCTGGGTCTTGTCGCTGCTGGGGGCGGTGGTGACTTGGGCTTGCGCGGCGGCCGCCATGGCCGGGCAGCTCAAGGTGCTGCCGGCAATCGCGGCGCCGGTGGCGGCCATGCCCAGCAGGACACGGCGGCGCTGAAGGTCAAACAATTGTGAGTCACTCATGTGTGCGGTCGTCTTCACTGCAGGCCGGAAAGGCCAAGGGCGGGGTCGATTCCATCGAGTACATTGGCCAGAGCCTTGGCCTTGTCGGCGATCTGCTTGCGCTGATCGGCGGTAACACTGTCATAGCGGCGGTACTGGCCGTCGACCTTCAAGCCACTGAGCTGGGCATCGAACGCATCGAGCGCGCTGTCGATCTTGGGCAGCAAGTCAGCGGCGGATTTGCTCAGCAACGGGCGCATCAGGTCCACGACCTTGTGGGCGGCATCCAGGTTGGCGGCAAAACCGTTGAGGTCGATATGGCTGTAGCGTTCTTCTTCACCGCTGACGGCGCGTACATCGGCCAGGCTGTTGAGGTTGCGCACCACGATGCTCACCAACTGCTCCGGTGGCAGCGACTGCGCCAGCAGTTGTTGCTTGAGGGTGGTCACGTCGGCAACCAGGCGCTGGGCAATCGGCGCCAGGCCATCGAGGCTGCGCTGTTGGAACAGGCTGTATTCGAGGCGGTGGAAGCCGCTGAAGGCCGGGTCTTGTTCGCGTTTTTCAAAGTAATCCGCGCGGGCGTTGATGGCATTGTCCAGCTCCGCCAGGCGTTGCGACGCCGGGGCCAATCGCTGGTAAGCCTCACGGGCCGGCACGTACAACGCCTGGGCCTGGGCCAGGTCACCGGCGTCGATCGCTTGCTGCAAGGCGCTCACGGCCTTGACCAGTGCACTGCCCTGGCTGCTCAGGTACACGCGGAACTCCGACAGCGGGCCGATAAACGCCACCATCGACGGCTTGGCCTTGGCCTGGGCGTCGGACTCCGCCGTCGCGGTCACATGCAGGGTGCCGCGCGGGTTGCTCAACAGGCCGCAGGTGATCGCATAGTCGCCGGGCAGCAGGTTGGCATTGATCACCTGGCTCAGGCCGGGGGCGATATTTTCACGTTCTTCGACCACCAGCACGCCATCGAGGATTTCCCACTCCACCGCGCGATCCGAGCGGTTGATGATGCGAAAGCTTGCGCGGCCAGCCGGTACGGTCAGCGCGTTCGGCTCGCAGGCGTGGCCATGAATGGTCACGGCAATTTCATTGTGGTTGGTCTGGCGCTTGGCGGCGGCCATTTGCGAGGCGTAATAGAACAGGCCTGCGGCGGCGATCATCACGACCACCGAGCCGGCTACCGCCCAGCGCAAGGCGCGGTGCGGGGAGGCGGGTTGAGGCGTTGGGTTGGACAAGGGACGGTCCTTACTGGCTGGAAACGGAAGAAGAGGTGACGGCCGGCTTGGCCGGTGCTGCGGGCAGGAAGAACATCACCAGGGCCACGACCAGGTAAATCAGGTAGGCGCCCAGGGTGCTGACGGTTGGCGCTTCTTGATACCCGAACATCCCGGCCAGTACCGAGCCCAACGGGCTGTCCATCGGCAGCACGGCGCTGAAATCGAACAGCACGGTTTGCAGGTGGTTCCACAGGCCGGCTTCATGCAAGGCCTGCACTGAGTTGGCGAGAATGCCCGCGGCCACCACCAGGATGAACAGACCGGTCCAGCGGAAGAACGCCCCGAGGTTCAGGCGCATGCTGCCGGTGTAGATCAGGAAACCGACGATGACCGCCAGGACCAGGCCGAGCAGGGCGCCCAACGGTGCACCGGGGCCTTCGCTTTGCTGGAACACCGCCAGCAGGAAAAATACGGTTTCCAGGCCTTCACGCGCCACGGCGAAAAACACCATGAGGATCAACGCGATGACCTGATGTCTGGAGCCGGCCAGTGCATGATCGAGGGAGGCGTGCAGGGAATGCTTGATGGAGCGCGCCACCTTGCGCATCCAGAACACCATGGAACTGAGGATGCCCACAGCCACCAGGCCGACCACGCCTTCAAACAACTCCTGTTGCTTTTGTGGGAACTCGGCGCTGACCAATTCCAGACCGCCGCCCACCAGCAAGGCCAGCGCGGCAGCGAGAAACACGCCGATCCATACCGCTGGCATCCACTGGCCGCGGCCGGTCTGTTGCAGGTAACTGGCGATGATGCCAACGATCAGGGCTGCTTCAATTCCTTCGCGCAACATGATGAGAAAGGGGACAAGCATTCGGCACCGCAGGGTAACTAGATAGGAAGCTAATTTGTAACATAATGATACTCATTGCTAAACAAGAAATATTGACCTTTACTGAACGCCGGCTGAACGGTGGTGGGGAAGCGCAACCGCCCTTATGATGCACACCACCTTTTGAGCCGTTGGATTGCCCCGCCCCCATGTCGGAAAAAGACACCATTTCCATCCATCTTGTGCGCGAAGCGCTGGCGCAGAGCTGTGCGCCGGGGGCCGCCACCGTTGAAGCGTTGAACAAGGTGGGCATCGACCCCGAGCTGTTGCTGCAGCCCGGCGCACGTGTGTCGGCCACCGCCTACGCGCGGTTGTGGCGCCTGCTGGCGCGGCGCCTGGACGATGAGTTCTTTGGCATGGACCCGCGCAAGCTCAAATCCGGCAGCCTGGCGTTTCTGTGCCGGGCCGCCCTGGCCCAACCCACCGTGGTCGATGGGTTGGAAACCGGGCTGGGGTTCCTGTCATTGATGCTCGACCATCTGCCCGCGCAACTGGTGCGCCAGCAAAGCCTGGCGGAAATCGTGCTGTTGGAAACCGAGGCAGAGCCACGCCGGGCGTTTACCTATTTCACGTACTGGATGATCGTCCACGGCGTTGCCTGCTGGTTGGCGGGGCGGCGTATACCGATCCTCGCCATCGAGCTGCGCTGCCCCCAGCCGGATTTCTGCGATGACTACCAGGTGATGTTCTCTGACAACCTGCGCTTTGATCGACCTCGCACCCGCATGATCTTCTCCGCCGACTGCCTCGACCTGCCCATCAAGCGCAGCCCCGAGGAGCTCAAGCGCTTCCTCGCCCATGCGCCGGCGAACATCCTGGTCAAGTACCGTGACCCCGACAGCCTGGCCACCCGCATCAAGCACGACCTGCGCCAGATGCCACCCGACATCTGGCCGGAAACCGACGGCCTGGCCGCCAGCCTGTGCATCTCCGCCTCAACCTTGCGCCGCCGCCTGGCGGAAGAAGGGCAGACCTATCAGGGCCTCAAGGACAGCGTGCGCAAAGAGCTGGCGATTGTCTGGCTGGCGGAACCCCACATCAGCTTTGCCGAGATCGCGACGCGACTGGGGTTTGCCGACACCAGTTCGTTTTATAAGGCGTTTCGTAAATGGGCGGGGTCGAATCCGGGGCATTATCGGAGTTTGATTCTTAATGACGCTATATAGGACGTAGAGCGCGGATAAGGCTCAGTTCAAGTTCCCAAACGGCTTTCTATCGCAGTAATGATAGCTTGCAAATGATATTGAATATCATCGATGTCTAGCTATACCAAGGCCGCCAAGCCTTCGACGGATTTCAGAAGTCCCCGGGCTTCAGGTAGAGCTACACTTTTTCGACGCTGGCGTTGGCACGCATCGTAATGCTTGGCTCCTGAAGGGAATCGGGAGCACAGCATCAGTCCTCAACTATTGGCTTGGAATATGAGGCTCGTGGAGCGGATACGTTTCAACAACCAGCGGTCATCGGTAGAGTTTGAAAACGTTACGCAGTGAGTTTGGAGTGTCTAGAAAGGCCGGGATTGTTGTTCTAAATTATTTTTTTGTCCACCTAACATCAATGTTGTGCTTACACCAAGCAAACCAATAAAGCAGGAGGCTGCAACTATAATCAAAGTCAAGGAGAAACCATATATATCTAATAATCCGCCGAAAATAGCATAGGAGATGCCAATAATAACTGAATTAACTAGGTTCGCAACAGAAAGGCAGGATGCTCTGATACGTGATTCAACATTATCATGAATATATGTTTCATATGAGGTTTCGTATATGGCAGGGAGCGACATGATTAGAAGAAAACTTACGATCGAGGTGAATGTTCCGATATTTAGTGATAAAGTTAAGATAAGAAAAGTAACAGTGATGGTCGTGGTGAAGGCAATTATGCCGAGAGAGAATCTAGAACAAATAAAACCAGCCGCCATGAACATTACTGCCGATATAGCTTCAATTGCAGCATAAATACCAGCAATTGTAGGAACTTCTAAACCTTGCATGGAAAAAAATGGCTGGCCATAGATAAACAAAGGGATCGTTGAAAGCTCGAACAAAGCATACCCAATAAATAAAGGTATAAGAAAGGCGCCTTTTTTAGATCGAAAAAAACTAATTAGTGAAGTAAAAATTGTCTCTGTTTTTTTATTAGTTATGTCATTTTTTTTATTGGGGGGCGGTGACATGGATGGGAGCTTTGTTTCGGGAATAAAGATTACAACAAGAGCTCCAATAAGCTTTGATATTGCAAAGAAAATATAAACACTGTTCCAAGACCACGTGTCTTGTAATGCGCCACCAAGAAGCATAGATAAACCTAATGAAATCGCACCGATAGCTCGGGCACGTGATAATATTTTAGGGTACTCTTCAGTTCGGTGCTCAGCCAGTAAGTTATCATACAATAATGCCCTGTCTGAACCTGAGCCCATAGCAATGCTAGCGCCGAATAGGCAGAATATAATTACGAAAGGAATAAAAGAGGAAAAGAGTAAAAATCCAATGCCGCTTATAAATAATCCTAAAAATCCGAGCATAAGAGAAAATTTACGACCATACCGATCTGCGAGTAAACCCGATGGGATTTCTAATGCTACGCAAGAAAAGAATAAAAAAGATTGAAGAAAACCTATTTCTCCTTGTGTGATACCAAGTTGCAGCAAGTAAAGTACAAATAGACTTCTCTGGACATCCAGATTCATGAATATTGACAAGGAGTAATATAAATTATCGTTCTTGTTTTTTAGAAACGTTAATGCGCGCATTTTTATTTAAACTCCTGTTTTTTTGTAAGTTCAAAAGATTTAAAGTTAAAGTTTAAGATGCACGCATCTACTTTCGAAGGACCAATTTTTGCCAAATACTGAAAAGCTTCCCAAGCCATAAAGTTAGCAATAATTGAATTTGTTATGCCATTGGACGGAAAACGTGAAGGAACAATTATTTGTTTGCAAACGCTGTGTACCTCTCTAATCCAGCGTAGATAGGTCTGAAATGACGATCTATCTTTGAGAAGCGGCCCAAGTATGCCGTTGTTAATGCCGACCGCACCGAACAGTGCTGATGTGCCTGCTTTTACTGCTGCGTTAGCAACGTAACGCTGAATAGCTCCTTTAGGTTCATCAGCACAACAGATTATTAAATCTGCGCCTTTAGCCAACTTCGCTAACTGGCTGCTGGAGGTTATCTCAGATATAATAGATTTGGCTTTTACTACTTTTTGATCCTCTACCAATCGCTGAGCAAGTATATCTGCCTTATATTGACCAACATCGTGTGCGCTAAAAACAAACTGGCGATTAAGGTTGTTCATGCTTACTTTGTCGAAATCAATCAAAACAAAAGAACCAACACCTGAACCCGCAAGGCTTTGCGCAACCAAAGATCCGGTGCCTCCGCATCCAACAACTACTATGGATGAGTTTTTTAGCTGTTGACTTATTTCTTGGTTTGGTGCAACAGCTTCATTCCACGACCATTGTATAGTCTGTAACGGAGTCATCCCGGAAGGAGGGGCTGCGTGAATGAGATTATCATCTTTTAGTTTTCGAAGAAGACTTCTTTCTGGCCCATTGTCGTATTCCAATACTGCTCCTGTTGTACTAAGTAAATGAAGTAGTTTAGAAATATCGGAGTTATGGGGGGTTATGCTTTTTACGCCATTCTCTGCGATCAGTTTAAGTTGGTCGCCATCACTAAGAACTACAACATCACCACGTAATACCCATTGGGTTTCTTTTTCAAGCAAGGGAGTGGTCCTCTTTTATATTGGTGCCATTTGTGTTTTTAACAAACATAGCCATCGGCCTATAAACTGTTTCAGCCAACAGCATGGGTAAAGCGGCACTGCTGGACTTGAAGTAAAGTTTTAGAAAAATAGATTTAATAAAATTAATGGATTCAACGGAGGTGTCCAAGCCAGATATTTTTCTTTGGAAGAGAGTTAGACGCAGACTTTTCTCACTTGCCGCATTTACAGTTAGCATCTTCAATATTTCTTTTTCATTATTTGTGAGTTCTTGCCAGAGTTGACTGCACTCCATGATAAGATGAAGTGATTTTCCTTTATTTTTTTGTCGTGGCTCAACAAATGCTTGAAGCAAGGTCTCTGCGTGACTCATTGTCTCAAATGGGCTATTTAATCGCTGATAGCTTGCAAGAACGGGGAAAGAGTAATATGAAGAGAATACAGACCATGATAATAGTATTTTTGTGTTTGGGTTGGGGATTATATCTAGTGCCTTAGTTAGTCCAATGCCGCGATACTGTGGATGTACAATAACCCTGAATGATTGCAATATATATTTATTTATTTCCGAAAACTCAGGGAATATCTCAAATGCTTTTGGCCATGGGCGAATACACAAGTTAACACCAATCAGCTCTCCTTTAGAGTAAGCAGTGACAACATGATCAACTAGAGGTGCTAGCATATCAATATCATTCGGGTTGTCATTTTCATAATGATAGCGAGAAAGTTTTTTATAGTCGTCTATAGTGCCCTTTTTAATTTCTATTTCTAGGGTTTTTAATATGTCCGTATTTTTTGTTTTTTTATTGAAAATTCGGTGTTTTCCGTTTGACCGAAGCTCAATATGAATGTCAGGTTTTAAAAAGTCGACAATGTCATCATGGCAACTTGCAATAAAAGCACTTTGTTCATTGGAACGAAGAATTTTCCCTAAATTTATAGCAACAATCTGGGCTGTACGCCTGTCCAATCGTGTTGTGAACTCGTCAAGGATAAGTGGTCCTATTCCTTGGAGTAACGCTAAAGCGATAAGGAAACGTTCTTTTTGCCCATCAGATAGCTGGGAAAAAGGACCAATCAGGATACGTGGTTCTCCCAGCCCAAATTTTGAAAGATAACGAATGACTTCGCCTGCATCTTCATAAGATATGATTTCTGCGATAGTTTTATTCTTATTAATATGATTTGGAATTTTTCTTATGGTCGAGAAATGCCGAGAAATATTTTTTAATAGTAAGCTTTTCCCCACACCGCTTGCCCCTGTTATTAGAGTAATCCCGTCTGTAGGAATGTCTAAATTTGATAGCGACTCCACCCAACCATCTTCAGATAGGCCAAAAGTTTTAATTATGTCTTGGCAAATTTTGCTAGAACTATTCACTGGGGGAATATGTAAGTCTACTTTTGTATGTATCATGTTCATAGTATGGCTCACGTTAGCTTATTGGCCACAGTAGGTATGTCAGTTTTTGAGATTTACATTGCTCAAACAAATGCTTGGAATAGCACCAATTGTCACGTTTGGACATAAATCGTTTAATAAATCATCAAGAAATTGTCTATCTGCATTGCTGAATGTAGATGATTTTAATGTGTTAACATATGACTTTTGGGCTTTTAATTCACTTCGCCAGACTGGGCATAATATTAAAGATGCGTATCTACCCCAAGTATCATCGGTTGGTCCAGAAACGATCATTAGCCGCATAGCTGCTTTAATTTTTGGATTGGAATAGCTGTCAGAAACTGGAGTGCAAGGAATGCCATGTTTATGAAGAGTCGTCGCGATAGACCAAGCTACTATAGCGTTGGGATAATAATCCGAAAATGCCAGAATATAACCATTTCTCGATGCTGTAGGCGACCAATCTAGAGTTATTAAATTTTTTAGCGGCGCTGGATCATCAGATGGTGTAGATGCCTTTGCCCACCCGACGTGTTCTCCGCAATTGGTACTGTTTATAATATTTTTAATTTCGTTACGAAGTGATTTTTTGTCATTTCCAACAAGCTCGCCTGAAAAAACGAGAATACCTCTAAGAGATGTTTTCTTAACGATACGCTGTCCATTTATTGGTGGGGCTGAGTTAAATGGAGTAGCGGTGTCTGCAGTTTGGTTAATAATTCCTTTTTCGTAGAACGTGATATTCTCTTCAGGGTTACGAATAACTTCTATCAGAATGGAGGGGAGGCTATTATAGGGGCAGAAAGCCTCCCATCGATTAGGGGCAATTTCGCAGACTTGTCGTGCTCCTGGCCATTTATCAGTACGAAACGGTATCCAGGCAGGGGATGATAGCAATCCTTCAAATGCTGGAACTTTTTCCGGAAAACTGATAATGGCACTGCCATCTTGTGTTAATCCTAACTTTGCTTTACTCATAATTAGATGGCGGACAATGACATCGTGACTCGCCAGATAATTAAGTCCGTTTAAATAATCTTTTCCTGAAACATTATCCAGTTTGCAGATGTTATTGGCTTTGGGGGAGAGTGTGTATGTATGCCCCTCATCCTTAATATCTATATCGCAGCCCCCTTCTATGTCCACGTTTGGGAGTGGTGCAGACAAAGGGGCCCGTGGAGGTAACGCTCCCAAACTCGCTAATTGTAGAGCTCCATAGTTGCGAGGACATTTTATTGGTCCAGGGGGTGCATCCACAGCAATTCTAATTGTCGTCATACGACCTCCTTACTTTTTCGGCGCTAGTTTGTCAGGAGTTTTTAATTGTCATGTTTTTGTGGTCTGAGTTATTTTATGTTGGTGTTATATAAGTAATTTCGCAAAAAATATGCGAAAAAGTATTTGATTGATACACTATCAATTTAGAGTCGGTGAATACGTTGTTTCTTAACTGCTAGGGTTCTGTGGGTAATAACTGTTTAGGTAATCTTCAGATTTTTTTACTGATTTTTTAAGAAACATAATATAATTTTTTTCATGCTCAACAAAATCACCAATCTGATGAGATAAAGGCGGAGGTAGTGTTTTTTTTGCTTTGAATAATTCTTCTCTAGCATCCCTTCCTAGATCATCAATCTTACTTAATGTGGGTAAAATTAATCCACGTATTTGCTGTTCAAAAAGTGGAAATCTATAAGTATCTACATGTAAATTTTGAACGGCAATGGTGAAGCCACAGTTTATTACGTTATGCCACCACCCAGGGGGGATATAAAATGCATCACCTGCCGATATTGTACCTTCAAAAATTTCGGCACCTTGCTCGATCACTTTATTAGCAATTTCGGGATTGAATAGATCTTGTCCATTCGAAACTGCAAATGTGTGGGATGGCGATACTATGCGTGCTTTTTTTTCACCCACAATCATGGTTAGCACGGAATTAACGAAAAAAGAATCTGTATGGAGAGGGCTTGATACATGTTGATATCCGATAAGTAAATTTGTCGGCGGTATTGAAATCGAAGGCGGCAGTTTGTATAACCAGTTATCAGGAAAGCAAGGTAGTGTCATATCTATATCATCTAGAAGCTCAGGAAGCTCTTTCTGAAAAATCCACCCACCTAAATATGGTAGCTCGGTGTTGTTGTCAAAAAAAATATAGTTTTCTGCTACGCGTATGTATTCTTTTAAATCTATTTTAACTTGATTTTTATAAGGTTCTTGTGGTTTTGTCTTGTAGTAACAGACAGGCACTTTTATGTGTCCATAAGTATTTCTAAAAAAGTCTGCAGACCACCGCTTAATTGCTGGCCAGTCCTTGCCCATTCCTTTTAGAATGACTGGATTTTCATTCGCAAGGTAGTTTTTTTGAAACAGCATTACATCGCCAGCATCAATTTCATCAAGAAGAGTTATATTTTTGTTTGGCAAAATAATAATCCTTGATCAATGGGTTGCTATTGGTTTTTTAAAAAAGGTCAAACAAATGAATGACCTTTTTTATAATAGTTCCGGCGAACTATTAGCAACGGCTAAAAATGGCTTGAAGCATCAGTTCATCATCTGCTAAGTCCATGAAGAAAGAAATGTCTTCATTTTCATTGGTGGCAGAAAAGCTATGGTCTGATTCTGGTACATATTCGATCACTTCTTCATTTTTCATCTTGTGCTCTCACTGGTCAATTGAGTTGATGAGGTAGTAACAGCTTTAGATTAAGCGGTCACTGATCAATTTGACGTTTCGGTCCAGAACCTCGCGGAAGGCCCTGATTTCGCAGGAAGGAGCCGCGTGCTCTCTGAACTAATCAGCGTCTTCTTGAGTAAAGACCATGTTGGCAGTGCTACGCAAATGTGCACTTTTCAATTTTATGCATCAGTGCGTCCATAAAAGAAGAGCTGGCTACTGTGATAAAAAAATATGTAAGTCTAACTGCCAGACGCAGTGCGGTATTAGGAAATTACTTACGAAGGACTTCTTATTTGGCTTACAGAGGTAACTTTCAACATTTTAGGACGCTCCAAACAAAAAAAGCCCCATGACCAAACGGACCATGGGGCAAAAAATTGGCTGGATGCGACCAACCAAAGGAGCTCTTTACGTTACTGGGCAGTCGCCACGACGGTGTCTGGTTTCCAGCCACCCCCTAGCGCCTTGTAGATCGCCACAATCCCGCGATACAGGTCGACTTCGGCCTGGGCCTGGGAGTCTTCGGCGGCCAGGCGTTCGCGTTGGGCGTCGAGCAGGACCAGGAAGTCCACGGTGCCTTCGCGGTAGCGGATCGCGGCGAGGTCGGCGGCGGCGCGGCTGGATTCGCTTTGACGGATCAGCGAGACCAGGCGTTGCTGGCGTTTGCCGTAATCACTGAAAGCATTCTCGGACTCTTCCAAGGCCAGCAACACTTGCTGCTCGTAGGTCGCCAGGGCGCCATCGGCTTCGGCGTCTGCGCCGCGCAGGCGGGCACGCACGCTGCCCAGGTCAAAGGCGGCCCAGGTAATGCTCGGGCCGAGGGCCCAGGCGTTCGCGGCCGATGAGCCGATCTGCGAACCCCGCCCGGCGGTAAAGCCGAGGAAGCCGCTGAGGCTGACCCGTGGGAACAGGTCGGCCTTGGCCACGCCGATGCGCGCGGTGGCGGCGGCGAGTTTGCGTTCGGCGCTGAGGATGTCCGGGCGTCGTTGCAGCAGTTGCCCTGGATCGCCGATCGGCAGCGCCTTGGCAATCGCCGGCAAGTCTTTCGGGCTCAGGTCCACGGTCAGCTTGTCGGGGCGCTGGCCGAGGAGGGTGGCGATGCGGTTACGCTCGCGCACTTGCTCGGCTTGCAGTTGCGGCACGCTGGCTTCCACCGCCGCCAGGCGTGCGTCGGCACGCTCCACGTCGAGTTGATCGCCCACACCGGCGTCGCGCAGGCTGACGGTGATGGTGCGTGACTCCTGTTGGTTCTTCAGGTTGTCCAAGGCGATGCGTTCACGCAACTGCGCGCCACGCAGTTGACCGTAGGCGTCCACCAGTTCGGCAATCATCGTGACTTGCAGTTGGTAGAGGTCGGCTTCGGCGGCCTGCTGGTCGGCGTCGGTGGCTTCCAGGTTGCGCTGGATGCGCCCGAACAGGTCCAGTTCCCAGGCCATGTCCAGGCCCAGGTCATACCGCTCGCTGTTCACCCGCCGGGTGGTCTGGCCAGGGATTTGCCCCTTGGCCAGGTCACTGCTGGCGCGGCTGGTAATCGTCGGCATGGCGTCGTTGCTGGCGTCGTCGCGGATCGCCCGTGCAGCGCGCAGGCGGGCAAAGGCGACGCGCAGGTCACGGTTGCCTTGCAGCGATTGCGTGACCAACTGGTTGAGGGTCGGATCGTCGAACTGCTGCCACCAGATGCCTTCGAACTTGGCGTGGTCATACTGTTTGGCATCCGCGGCGGCGGTGATATTCGCCGCCTCCGGGGTCTGGGTTTTGTAGTCCGGGCCCACGGCACAGGCGCTCAGCGCCAGGACCAGCAAGCTCGGCAGAAAGACTTTCACACTCATTGCTGTGTCTCCAGCTTCAAGGCCTTGGCCGCTTTGCGCGCTTCGCTGCGCTCCACATAGCGACGGATCAGTACGTAGAACACTGGCGTCAGCAACAGACCGAAGAAGGTCACACCGATCATCCCGGAGAACACCGCCACACCCATGGCATGCCGCATCTCGGCACCGGCACCGGTGGACAGCACCAAGGGCACCACGCCCATGATGAAGGCGAACGAGGTCATCAGGATCGGCCGCAGACGCAGACGGCAGGCTTCCAGCACCGCAGCGAGCGGGTCGAGGCCTTCCTGCTGTTTGTCCTTGGCGAACTCGACGATCAGAATCGCGTTCTTACAGGCCAGGCCCACCAGTACGATCAGGCCGATCTGGGTGAAGATGTTGTTGTCGCCGCCCGAGATGATCACCCCGGTGATGGCCGACAGCAGCGTCATCGGTACGATCAGGATCACCGCCAGTGGCAGGCTCCAGCTTTCGTATTGGGCGGCCAGTACCAGGAACGCCAGCAGTACGCAGAGCGGGAATACGAACAGCGCGGTGTTGCCCGAGAGGATCTGCTGATAGGTCAGGTCGGTCCACTCGTACGTCATGCCGTTGGGCAGTTCATCCTTCAACAGTTTTTCAATCGCCGCCTGGGCCTGGCCGGAGCTGTAGCCCGGTGCCGCGTTGCCGTTGATTTCAGCGGTGATAAAGCCGTTGTAGTGCATCACACGGTCTGGCCCTGAGGTGTCGCTGACCTTGATGAAGGTGGCCAGTGGGATCATCTCGCCTTTGTTGTTACGCACTTTCAGCTGGCCGATCTGGTCGGAGTCCTGACGGAACTGTTGTTCAGCCTGCACGTTGACCTGATAGGTACGCCCGAAGCGGTTGAAGTCGTTGGCATACAACGAACCCAGGTACACCTGCAGGGTGTCGAAGATGTCACTGATTGCCACGCCGTGGGTCTTGGCCTTTTCACGGTCGATGGCCGCGTCGACCTGTGGCACGTTGACCGTGTAGCTGGTGAACAGGCCGAACAACTCCGGCACGCCACGGCTCTTGGTGATGACGTTCTGCACTTCTTTGTACAGCTCGTCATAGCCGAGGTTGCCACGGTCTTCGATCTGCAGGCGGAATCCGCCGATGGTGCCCAGCCCCTGTACCGGCGGCGGTGGGAAGATCGCCATGTAGGCTTCTTCGATGCCGCTGTACTTGCCGTTCAATGCACCGGCAATTGCCCCGGCGGACATGCTCGGGTCTTTGCGCTCATCGAACGGTTTCAAGGTCACGAACACGATGCCGCTGTTCGGGCTGTTGGTGAATCCGTTGATCGACAGGCCGGGGAAGGCAATCGCGGCTTCCACACCGGGTTGCTTCAGGGCGATGTCCGACATGCGCTTCATCACGTTTTCGGTGCGGTCCAGGCTCGCAGCGTCGGGCAGTTGGGCGAAGGCCACCAGGTATTGCTTGTCCTGGGCCGGTACGAAACCGGTCGGGGTGTGGGCAAACCCGAAGAAGGTCAGCACCATCAGGCCGGCGTACACGAACAGGGCAATGCCCGTGCCGCGAATCACCCGGCGTACGGTACCCACGTAGCCATGGCTGGCTTTCTCGAAAAAGCGGTTGAAGGGACGGAACAGCCAGCCGCCAAAGAGCTTGTCGAGGAACTTCGAGAAGCGATCCTTCGGCGCATCGTGACCGCGCAGCAACACGGCGGCCAGGGCAGGGGACAGGGTCAGCGAGTTGAACGCCGAGATCACCGTCGAGATCGCAATGGTCAAGGCGAACTGTTTGTAGAACTGGCCGGTCAAGCCACTGATAAAGGCGGCTGGAATGAACACCGCACACAGCACCAGCGCCGTGGCGATGATCGGGCCGGTCACTTCACTCATGGCTTTTTCAGTTGCCGGGAACGGCGCCAGGCCCAGCTCGATATTACGTTCGACGTTCTCCACCACCACGATGGCGTCGTCCACCACGATGCCGATGGCCAGTACCAGGCCGAACAATGACAGGGCGTTGAGCGAGAACCCGAACAGGTGCATCACCGCAAACGTACCGATCAACGATACCGGTACTGCCACCAACGGAATGATCGAGGCGCGCCAAGTCTGCAGGAACAGGATCACCACCAGCACCACGAGGATCAGTGCTTCGAACAGGGTATGCACGACCGCTTCGATGGAACCGCGCACAAAGATCGTCGGGTCATAGGCGATGCGGTAATCCATGCCCGCCGGAAAGCTCTTTTTCAACTCGGCCATCTTGGCGCGCACATCGTTGGAGATGTCGATGGCGTTCGAGCCGGGGCGCTGGAAAATCGGAATCGCGACGGCCGGCTGGTTATCGATCAGCGAGCGCAGCGCGTATTGGCTGGACCCCAGCTCGACGCGGGCGATGTCCTTGAGGCGCGTGATTTCACCGTTGGCGCCGGCGCGGATCACAATGTTCTCGAACTCTTCCTCGGTGACCAGGCGACCCTGGGTATTGACCGACAACTGGAAGCTGGTATCCGTTGGAGCAGGCTGGGCGCCCAGGGCACCGGCTGCTACCTGGCGGTTCTGCTCGCGGATCGCGGTGACCACATCGGTCGCGGTCAGGTTGCGCGAGGCGGTCTTGTTCGGATCCAGCCAGACACGCAGGGAGTAGTCGCCCATGCCGAACAACTGCACGTCGCCCACGCCACCCAAGCGGGCCAGCTCATCCTTGATATTGAGGATCGCGTAGTTGGACAGGTACAGCATGTCGTAACGCTGATCCGGCGAGGTCAAGTGCACCACCATGGTCAGGTCGGGGGAGGCCTTGTCCACGGTAATACCGATGCGCGTCACTTCCTCAGGCAATTTTGGCTGAGTCCGCGTCACACGGTTTTGCACCTGCACCTGCGCGTTGTCCAGGTCGGTGCCCAGGGCGAAGGTGATGGTCAGGGTCAGCTTGCCGTCGGCGGTCGACTGCGAGGACATGTACAGCATGTTCTCGACGCCGGTGATGGCTTGCTCCAACGGCGCGGCCACGGTTTCACCGATGACCTTGGGGTTGGCGCCCGGGAAGTTGGCGCGTACCACCACGGTGGGCGGCACCACTTCCGGGTATTCGCTGATCGGCAACTGGAACAGCGAGATCGCACCGGCGATCAGGATCAGCAGCGACAGCACCGCTGCGAAGATCGGCCGCGAAATGAAGAACTTGGAAAAATTCATCTTGAGTCGTATCCCTTAACCGCGTGGAGTCGCAGCGCTGGCAAGTTTGGGCGCGGTTTTGTCCGGCGCCACTTGTTCCAGGTTGCTGGCTTCAAGCGCTTGTCGTTGTTGGGCCAAGGCGGCGAGGGTTTCCTTGCTGGCCATCGGAATGGTTTCCGGGGCGACCGGCGAGCCGGGGCGCGCGCGTTGCAGGCCCTTGACGATAATGGTGTCGTCCTTGTTCAGGCCGCTGCGCACAATACGCAAGCCTTCGATCTTCGGCCCCAGCTCCACCGCGCGATAAGCCGGCTTGTCGCCTTCCATCACCAGCACGAACTTCTTGCCCAGGTCGGTACCCACGGCCTCGTCGTTGATCAGTACGGCGGAGTAGGTGCCGCTGCCGACCAGTTTCAGGCGTGCGTACAGGCCAGGGGTGTATTCGCCTTTGCTGTTATCGAACACGGCGCGGCCACGGATGGTGCCGGTGGCCGGGTTGACCTGGTTGTCGACAAAGTTCATCTGGCCCAGGTGCGGGTTGCCGGTTTCATTCGACAGGCCCAGGTACACCGGGGTGGTCGCCCCGCGACGGCCCTGGCGAGCCAGCTCGGTGTACTTGAGGTACACGCGCTCATCGGCGTCGAAGTAGGCGTAGACCTTGTCGGTGGAGACCACGCTGGTCAGCGTGGTGACATCGGCGGTCACCAGGTTGCCGGCGGTGATTTCGGCACGGCTGACGCGGCCGCTGATCGGCGAGGTGACGCGGGTAAAGCTCAGGTTCAGCTTGGCCAGGTCCAACTGCGCCTGGATCCCGGCGACAGCCGCGCGGGCTTCCTGGGCGGCGGTGGTGCGCGAGTCGGCCAGTTCGGCGGAGATCGCATTGCTCTGGCGCAGGCGCTCGCCGCGTTGGGCTTCGTTATCGCTGCGGGTGGCAGCGGCTTTGGTTTGCGCCAGCTGGGCTTCGAGGCGGCGTACTTCGGCCTGGAATGGACGCGGGTCGATCTGGAACAGCAGGTCGCCTTTCTTGACCAAAGCGCCTTCGGTGAAAGCGACTTGGTCAATCTGGCCAGAAACCCGTGGACGAATCTGTACGGTCTCAGGCGCTTCCAGGCGACCGGTGAACTCGTCCCACTCGTTGACCGGTTGTTCGAGTACCTTGGCCACGCTGACTTTCGCAGCAGGCATGGCGGCCGCTTGTTCCGGGGCCTTGCCGCACGCGCTCATCACTACCACGGCCAAAATCGCCAAGGGAAAGCGTAAGTGTTTGAGTGACTGTTCCATGAGGTGCATCCGCCAATGTATTTGAGATGGGCGGATCATGCGCGGCGAGGCGGTATGTCACGAATCGAATGAAGCAAAGGTAACTATCATTCGGAATGATATAAGCGCGTTGTCAGCCCTCTAGCATGCAGGTTTCATTAGGCAGCTATCAATGTGATTGATAGCAAAGGTGTGTTGCGCAGGCTGCAAGGAACTTATCCAGGCTTACGGTGTGCCCTCAGCCGTCAACTGCGCGGCGATCCGCTCTATCAGCAGGCGCACGCGCCGGGGCTGGACCCGCGAGGGCGGGTAGACGATGTTCAGTGCGGTGCCACCCAGGTCGTAGTCCTTGAGTACTTCGACCAAGCGCCCGGCATCGAGGTCGGCGCGCACATCCCACACCGATTTCAAGCACAGGCCATGGCCGGCCAGGCACCATTGCCGGACCAGCGCGCCGTCATTCGCCACGCGGCGGCCACTCACCAGGATGCGGTGTGTCTTGCCGTGCAGCTTGAAGGTCCATTCCCGCGCGATATTGATACCGAAGCGCATGACCAGGCATTCATGTCGGGTCAAGTCCTCGGGGTGTTGCGGGGTGCCATGCCGGGCCAGGTACAGCGGTGACGCACACACAACACGTCGGTTTTCACCGATCAGCCGCGCATGCAGCGTGCTGTCGGCCAACGCGCCGAAGCGCACGGCGAAATCGATTCCCTGGCTGACGGGATCGACGTAGCCGTCGCTGAGGTTCAGGTCGATGCTGACCTGCGGGTACTCCTGCATAAACTGCGCAAGGATCGGCTCGATGTATTGGCGGCCCAGGTCTTCCGGGGCGCTGAGGCGGATCGGCCCGGAAATTCTCTGGGTGCCCAGGCGAATGCTGTTGTGCAACTCATCCGCCTCCGCCAGCAGGCGCCGGGCGCCATCGACCAGCAGGCGGCCTTCATCCGTGAGGTTGATCGCGCGGGTGGTGCGGTTGAGCAGGCTGGCACCGTAGAAACTCTCCAACTGCGCCAGCCGTTCCGACACGGAGGCCGGCGATAAACCCAGTTCCCGGCCGGCCGCGGATAACCCGCCTTTCTCGACAATCAGCAAAAACAGCTCAAGGTTCTTCAGTAGCATTATTCGGTTTTTCCGAAAGTGATTTTTGATTTGCGCTCAATTATCAAAATAAACCTAAAGGCTTAGGGTTGCATCCGTGTTTATCCAACGGAGTGACGCTCATGTCATACGTGAACCTGCAACGGCGTACTTTCCTGGCCCAGGCGGGCGCCGGTGCCGCGGTACTAACCGCCGGATCGTTGCTCGGCACGGCCAACGCGGCCACGGCGCCAACGGACGCTGCCCCAGCGGCAAGCGTACGCCAGGCCAAGGGCGGCTTCTGGCCGGGCAATACGCGCCTGGTGGTGTCGGTGTCGATGCAATTCGAAGCCGGCGGGCAACCGCTCAAGGGCACCGACAGCCCGTTTCCCCCTGTGGACTTTCCCGACAACGTGCCCGCCGATCCGGCCACCAGTACCTGGTTCGCCTACGGCTACCGCGAAGGTATTCCCAGGCTGCTCGACCTCTGGGACCGGCATGGCGTCAAGGTCACCAGCCACATGATCGGGGACGCGGTAAAGCGCCACCCTGAATTGGCCCGCGAGATCGTCGCGCGCGGCCATGAAGCCTCCGGCCATGGCCCGCGCTGGAGCTCGCAATTTGCCATGAGCCGTGATGAAGAACGCACGTTCCTGCGCCAGGCCGCCCGCATGCTGCAAGACGTCACCGGCCAACCGGTCAGCGGCTACAACTGCAATTGGTTGCGCCGCGGCCCCAATACCTTGTCGTTGCTGCAAGAGCTGGGCTACGTCTATCACATCGATGATGTGAGCCGTGACGAGCCGTTTATCGAACAGGTCAACGGCAAGGACTTTGTGGTGGTGCCGTACACCTTGCGCAACAACGACATTGTCCTGATCGAAGGCCGCAACTACTCACCGTCGCAGTTCCTGGAACAGGTGAAGCTGGATTTCGACCAGCTGTACGAAGAGGCCGGCAGCCGGCGCCGCATGATGTCGATCAGTGCCCACGACCGCATCAGCGGTACGCCGCAAATGGTCAGGGTCTGGGATGAGTTCCTGCGCTACGCCAACAGCCACCCCGGCGTCGCCTTCATGCGCAAGGACGCGATCGCGCAATACACCCTCAAGAGCCCCCTCAGCGTCAGGGAAGGCGAGACGATTTGAACCGTCCCCCACACAAGGAAACTGCAGCATGAAACACTCAGCGATATCGCGCTTTGGCATTGTCACTACGCTCCTGGCCTCGTCGTTTTGCAGCGCGGCCATGGCGGCAACCCCCGAGCTGGTGAAGCCGGGCGTGCGGGTGATCGACAACAGCCTGTCGGCCGCACAGCGGGCCAGCATGGAAACCGCCGCCCTGCGCTATGACACCTTCTGGAATACCGGTGACGAACGCCTGGCGCTGGAGGCCCTGGCCGATGATTTCGTCGACAAAACCCCGCCGCCCGGTCGCCAACCCGGCCCGCAGGGCGCGTTGCTGGCGTCGCGGACCTTTCGCGGTGCGGTGCCGGACCTGCGTTGCGAGGTCGAACAGATGATCCTTGCCGGTGACCGGGTGGTGGTGCACCTGCATTTTCGCGGGCATTTCACCGGTACATTCGGCCAGACCCAGGGGGCGGGGCAACCGGTGGATTTTATCGCCACCGATATCTACCAGATCGAAAACGGCAAGATCGCCGCCAACTGGCACATCGAAGACAACCTGAGTGTGATGAAACAGCTGGGCGCGCTCTGACGCCTGAGAGGGGCAGGGCAGACACTTCGGGCCAGGTCGAAGCATCCTGGGGTGGCAATTCCCTATAGTTGGGGCTTCTATTATTGCAGTGTTGCCCCCTGAGGAAACTCCATGACTTCGTCTATCGATCCTGGCCTGTTGGGTATTTATGAAGCTTGGCACACCACCGTCTGTGCGGGCGACCTCGCGGCCACTGCAGCGCTGTACGCAGAACACGCGGTGTTCGAGACACCCCTGGTGCTGGCGATCTACCCCGACCACGGCAGCGGGGTACTGGTGGGGCGCGACGTGATCCAGCGGTTCATGGAAGACAGCAAGCGCAAGTTCCCCAGTGACTTGGCCGAGTGGTATCGCAGCGACAAAGCGTTCATCAATGGTCGCAACCTGACCTGGGAGTACCCGCGCAAGACGCCCAAAGGCGAACAGGTCGACCTGATGGAAATGATGGAGATCGAAAACGGCCTGATCACCTATCACCGCGTGTATTGGGGCTGGTACGGCGTGCGGTTGCTGGCGCCTGTCCTGGCCAAGGCGCATACGTTGTGACGCGGCGGGCGACGGTCGCCATCATTGGTGGCTCAGTCACCGGCGTTGCGGCCTTTATCAAGCTGGTGCGCACGGGCGTGGCGGGTTGCATCGAGATCATCGATCCCGAAGGGCTGGCGGATTCAATCGCCTTCACGGCCTCCCAGGACGCGCTGTTGTGCAATACCTCGGTGCAGACCATGTCGGTGCTGGACGACGACATGCATGACTTCCAGCACTACCTGCGGGCCCAAGGCATCGATGTCGGTGAGCAGGCGTTTGTGCCGCGGGCCTGGGTGTCGGGCTACCTCAAACGACGGTATGCCGAGTATCGCGACCTGGCCGAGGCCCGGGGCATCGAGCACCGGGTGGTGCGTGCGGCGGTGCGCCATATCAAGCCGGTCGCCCACGGTGAATACCGCTTGGAGCTGGAGGATGGCAGCCAGCGTTCAGCCTCGGCGGTGCTGGTATGCACCGGCAGCGCGGCGCCGTTTGTGCCGCCGCTGGTGACCCCGCACCTGGGCGCACCGGGGATTTTCGCGACGCCGTACCCGACCCGGTCCTGGTTGGCGAGCCTGACCCGGCCTTCACGGGTATTGGTGCTGGGCAGTCGGTTGTCGGCCATCGATAGCGTGCTGCTGTTGTGCGGCGCGGGGCACCAGGTGCTGATGGCTTCGCCGTCCGGGCGTTTGCCGGGCGTGCGCACGGGCACTCCCCGACGGTGCACGGCGAGCCTGGATGAAGCGCGGTTTGCCCGACTGGACCTGGAAAGCCCCAAGCTGTACTGGCATTTGCTGCGCATCGTCGCGCGTTCGGCCAAGGCCATCAGTGGCCGCTCGTTGCGCACGCAGATCGATCGCAGTGCCGAGCCTGTCCAGCGCCTGCGCGGTGAAATCGCCCTGGCCGAGGGGGGCGCGACAGACTGGCAAAACCTGCTGGTGCAGTGCATGGACCTGGCCGACATCAAGCTGCGCGCCGCGCCGCCGGCAGTCAGGCTGGCGGCGCTGCAAAACTGCTGGGAAGCGGTTGGGCGCTACCTGTTCGCGGTGCCGTTGCAGACCGCGACCACCCTGTTGCGCCTGATTGACCAAGGGCAACTGCAATTGGCGCCCCAGTTGCCGACGACGCTGGAGTGGCAGGGCAGATGGCAGGCCCGTGACCGCCATGGGCATGTCGAGGTGGTCGACGCCGTGGTCTGCGCCACCGGCTTTCACAAGCAACCGTTCCATGCCACCCCGGACGGCCTGGCCCTGCACGTGACGCCCGCCACGCCCTGCACGCCCCCCGAAGTGTCTGCGCAATTGCAGGTCAGCTTGCCGGGCGCCGGGGCGCCGGAAAACATCTGGCTGCTGGGCGTGGCCTCCTACCTGGCGGCGCCGATGGTCAATTCGGTGTACCAATCGGTGCGTCAGGCGGGCGAGGTGGTGGTGATGCTCGGCGAGCACTTTTCATTAATGGACGAACAGGCAACCGAGGCAGTGGCATGAAAGTGTATGGCGACAGAGGTTCGAGCAATACCCGGCGTGTGCTGACCACAGCCGCTTACCTGGGGCTGGACGTGGAATTCGTGTTCCTCGACCTGTTCAGCGGCCAGAACCGCACGCCGGAGTACCTGGCGCTCAACCCGAACGGCACGATCCCGACCTTTGTCGACGGCGACGTGGTGCTGTTCGAGGCGTCGGCCATCATGATTTACCTGGCGGAACAGGCCGGTTCGTCGTTGTTGCCCTCGGGCAAGGCCAAGTACGAAACCCTCAAGTGGATGTTCTGGGCCGCCGAGCATTTTCGCCGCGGGCCCACGGTGCTGATCGAACAGCGTTTCATGGAGCGCCTGAAGGGGCATGCCGAAAATCCGACCCTGGTTGCGGAAGCCCTGCACGCCATCCACCGCTACACCGCCGTGCTCGAGGGGCACCTGAGTACCCGACGGTTTATGGTCGGCGATGGGCTGACCCTGGCCGACATCGACCTGGCGGCGCCCTTGAGCCATATCCCGCGTACCCAGGCGCCGTTCCTGGAGTATCCCCATGTGGCGGCCTGGTATGAGCGGATCAACGCGATTGCCGCCTGGCAGCAGAGCGGGGTTGCCCAAGAGCGCAGGATCCGCGAAATCGAAGGGCTGTTCAGCCCGCGGCGGGAGCCGGCATAAGCCTTTTGCGGGCCGGCGCCATCGCATGCAAGGGCGCCTCCAGATGCCGCAAGTGTTCAATCCCCAAATGCATTTTGAACGCGCGCCAGCCGGCGCCGGTGACGTGCACTGCGCGCGTGCCGGTGGTTCGCCTTAGCCAGCCCAGCTGGCAAAAGGTCTCCAGCAGATGGGCCCCAAGCGGGCCGGCGATGTGGTGCTCGCGTTCGGTCCAGTCCAGGCAACGACGGGCCTGGACGTGGTCCTGGAAGCACGGCTCGCCACTGTCCGGGTTAAGCGATTGCAGCCATTCAATGCCGCGCAGCGTCAGCACATATTCGCGTTCGTTGCGATCGAGGATGTAGCCACGGTCGAGCATGCCCTGGGTCACCGCAACGCCGACCTGACCGGCCAGGTGGTCGTAGCAGCAACGGGCAAAGCGCAGCTCATGGGCGGCACGGTTGGGCAGGCTGCGCCAGGTACTGGTCTGCGGCGACACCGCCGCCAGGCTTTCCAATACATGGGATACATCAGGGCCGGCCAACTGATAGAAGCGGTTGCGGCCCTTGGTCTCGACCGTGAGCAAACCGCCATCGAGCAACTTCGCCAGGTGTGAACTGGCTGTCTGCGGTGTCACCCCAGCAGCATCGGCCAGGGCACTGGCGGACATGGAACTGCCATCGGCCAGGGTGATGAGGATCACGGCGCGTACAGGCTCGGCGATCAGGTAGGCGATGGATGAAATTTTGGGCTGGGTCATTCCATTGAACTCCGCGCTTTGCCAGGTGATGTCGGGTTTCAGGATGACATAAACACTAACACTTCGACACAGCCCGAAGCGTTTCAATTGAAAAGCTGCTTATAGTCAAAGCGCCATTATGGATAGGAAAGACGGGGTTATGGAACTCAACACGCGCTACCAACGACAGGTACTGATCGCCACCAGCCTCAGCTATGTGGTCGTCATTCTGGATACCTCCATCGTCAACGTGGCACTGGAGTCCATCTCCCAGACGTTCGGCTCGGATATCACCGGCCTGCAATGGGTGATCAACGCTTACACCCTGACTTTTGCCAGCCTGCTGCTGACGGGCGGCTTGCTCGGCGACCGCTACGGAGCAAAGAAAATCTACGCCGTCGGCCTCGGCCTGTTTGCGCTGGCCTCGGGCTTATGCGGGCTGGCCAACGATCTGCCTGAACTGGTGGGCGCACGCGTCCTGCAAGGGGTAGGGGCCGCGCTGCTGGTGCCATGCTCCTTGATGCTGATCAACAGCGCCTACCCACAGACCCACCAGCGTGCCAGTGCCATCGGCGTGTGGGCAGGCTGCGGTGGTATTGCCATGGCGGCCGGCCCCTTGGTGGGTGGGGTGCTGATCGAACTGTTCGGCTGGCGCAGTATTTTCCTGATCAACGTGCCGATTGCCCTGGTCGGCGTCTGGCTGACGTCGCGCATCCCATCTTCAGCGCCCCTGGCGCCCAACCGCCACTTGGATGTCACGGGGCAAATCACCGCCATTATTGCGCTGGCGACCTCGGTGGCCGTGCTGATCGAAGGGGCCAAACTGGGGTGGAATTCCGAGTGGGTCTACGTCGGGGTGTTTGTCGCGTGTATCGCCTGGTGCGCATTCCTGGTGACCGAGAGCCGGCACAAGGACCCGATGCTGCCGCTGCATTACTTCCGTAACCCGGTGTTTTCCGGGGCAACGTTCCTGTCGCTGGTCTCGGCCCTGGTGTTCTACGGGTTGTTTTTCCTGCTCAGCCTGTACTTCCAGACCGACCGGGGCTGGTCACCGTTGGAGACGGGCCTGGCGTTCCTGCCATTGACCGCCATGGTCACCCTCGGCAGCTTCACCTGCGGCCGGTTGACCCGGGCCTATGGCGCCCGCGCCGTGCTGTGTGCGGGGTTCGGCCTGTACACCCTGGGGTTTATCGGCCTGTTCGCGTTGGCCGTCGATGCGCCGTACTGGCGCATCGCGCTGTGTTACCCGGCGGTGGGGTTCGGTGCGGGGATCATTACGCCGGCCGCCACCTCCGTGCTCATGAGTGTGGTTGATCGTGCCAAGGCCGGGGTGGCCGCAGGCACGCTCAATGCCAGTCGACAAAGTGGTTCAGCCTTTGGCGTGGCGATCTTCGGGGCCCTGCTGACCTCGATCCAACCGCGTAGCGATGCCATCTACCTCGCTGTCAGCGTTGCGATCGGCTTGTCGTTGCTGGCCATGATGCTGTCCGCCCTGGTGCTCAAGGTGCCAGCTGCGCACCCCGTGAAAAACTGATGCGTTTGCATTTGTAAAACCATTGCCCAGCACGCCTTCGTGAATGCCGCGAGGCGCCGCTGCACCTGAAAAACATCATCACTAGGGATAATGATCATGAATGTGCTCTCTGCGGCAGCCGTTGTAGATATAGCGGGAATCGGCATTGGCCCGGCTAATTTGAGCCTGGCGGCGCTGGCCCAGCCCAAACCCGGCCTTACCGCGACGTTTTTCGAGCGCAGCAGCGAATTTCAATGGCATGCGGGGATGATGGTGCCTGACGCCATGTTGCAGGTGCACTACCTCAAGGACCTGGTCAGCCTGGTGGACCCGTCCAATCCACTGTCGTTCCTCGCCTACCTGGCCAAGCAAAAACAGTTGTTGAGCTTTATCAACGCCAATTTCGATCAAGTGCTGCGCCGCGAATTCAACCAGTACTACCGCTGGGCCTGTACCCAACTGCCCAACCTGCATTTCAACAGCGAAGTGCGCTCGGTGGAGTTCGAGAACGGGCTGTTCCTGCTCAAGGGCGATACCTGGGTCCAGCCGGCGCGCAACCTGGTGCTGGGCACCGGGCAACAGCCTTCGATCCCGGCATTCGCGCGCCCACACCTGGGCGACACGCTGTTCCATTCCTCCCAGTACATGACCCGCAAGCGCAGCCTGAAAGACAAACGCGTGGTGGTGATCGGCGGCGGCCAGACCGGCGCCGAGATCATTCAGCACCTGCTGTCCGACACCAGCGCGCTACCGGCCAGCGTGACCTGGGTGTCGCGGCGCTGGAATTTCTCGCCGCTGGATGAATCGCCCTTTACCAACGAGCTGTATACCCCGCAATACAGCGACCACTTCTTTGCCCAACCCGAGGCCGTGCGCCAGTCGCTGCTGGTCGAACAGAAACTGGCGAGCGACGGCATCTCCCAATCGTTGTTGCAATCGATTTACCGCCGCCTGTACGAGCTCAAGCACGTGCTGCATCACCCTTGCAAAATCCGCCTGTTGCCGGGCCGCGAGTTGACCGCAGTCCAGCAGCGACCCCATCACTGGAGCCTGTCGCTGGTGCATGGGCACAGCCATGTGCAGGAAGAGCTGAGTGCCGACATGGCGGTGCTGTGCACCGGGTACGCCTACCAGATGCCGGAATGCCTGGGGGCGATCGAGCCACGCATCACCCGGCGCAACGGCGAATACGTGTTCAACCAGGACTACTCCGTGCAGTGGGACGGCCCGCAGGGGTCGGCCATCTACGTGCAAAACGCCGCGCGCAGCCAGAAAGGCATCGCCGACCCGAACCTGGGCCTGATTCCCTGGCGCTGCGCAAACATCCTCAACAGCGTCAGCGGGCAAGCCCTGTACGACCTGGACGAACCCGACGCGTTCGTCCAATGGGGCCCCAGCGCTGCCTTCGACGAGGTCAGCGACGCGCGTTTCGATCGCCTGACCGCCCTCGCCAACTAGACCCAGGAGCCCGGCCATGGAGCCCATCACACTACCGCCCAACGGCAACGCCCCGGTCATTCGCGAAACCAAGGAACCGGTGGCGCTGCAAGGCGTGCACCTGTACCTGCACCACTTTTCCGGCAAATTGGTCAACGCCCCGATCCAGTCCTCGCGTTTCACCATCGATCCCGACTGCGCAACGCATGAAGACAGGCACGCAGTCAACGAGATCTGGTTTATCAGCGGCGGCGACCTCAACGTGTTCTACGACGGTACCTGGCACGCGGTAAAAAATGGCGACAGTTTGTATTTTGCCCCCTGGCGCCCACATTTAGCGCGCAACGCCGGCACCGCGCAGGTCCAGGTGTTTTCGGTGTGGTGGGCATGAGCATGCAGCAGGATTTCGACCTGGTGATTGTCGGCGGCGGCATTATCGGCGCCTGGGCCTTGCACCACGCGGTACAGCGTTACCCGCACTGGCGGATTCTGTTGATCGACCGCTACCGCATCGGCGATGGGGCGACCTCGCACTCGGCGGGGGTGCTGCTGGCCACCGGGCGCTCGGCACGCGAACGGCGCCTGGCCGGGGAGAGTGCCGGGCTGTACCGCGCGCTGCGTGATCGGCTGGGCATCCGCACCAGCCAGGCGCCGGTGTACTGGCTGGCGGATCGCAGCCTGACGCCCGAGATTCAGCAGGCCGTGGTCGAGGCCACGGTCGAGCCCGCCGACCTGTCGGCCGCCGACCTCGGTGAACGCCTGGGTGCGCCGCTCACGGTGGGCACGGGCGAGTGCCTGTTGCGCGGCGGCACCGCCGAAAGCTACGAGCCGCCTTGGGTGGCGCGGTTGCTGATCAGCCAGAGCCTGGCCAGCGCCCAGGTGCGTTGCATCGAGGGCGTGGGTGTGCAGCGTATCGATGCGCAGGGCAGCGGTTCGCGTATCACCCTGGCCGATGGCGCCAGCGTGCGCGCCCGACGCACCCTGGTTGCCACCGGGCCATGGGTCAGCGAGTCGCCGTTTGGCGCACTCGCTACCGAGCACGGGCTACGGGTCAAGAAGGTGGTGGCCTTGCATATCGATGGCGTACCGCCGGCGAATGCCGCGGCGTTGTTCCTGCCGCAATCCGATGCGTACCTGATGCCACTGGCCGCCCGCAACCAATGGCTGTTCAGCTTTCGTTGTGATGAATGGGATGTGGCGCCGCGCAAGCACGCGCTGGAAATCACTCCCCACGACCGGGACGTCGCCAACCGCACGCTGGCGCACTACCTGCCGGCGTTGGTGGCGCGGTGTCGCGGCGGCCGGGTGTTCTGCGACAGCTACAGCCCCAGCGGCGAATCGCGGGTGAGCTTCGACCCGGTGCACCACCTGGTATTTGCCGGTGCCGGCAGTGGTGCGGGTTTCCGCCTGGCCCCCGGCATTGCCCGCGAGGCCCTCGATTTGATCGTGGCTCATCGGCCCGATACGGCGGCCATCGCCGAACCCACACTTTCCGCTGCCTCGATGGATTGAAAAGATGACTGCTATCACCGCGCAAAAATTCTTCCTGATGCCGATTCCTCCCACGCCCAACGGCAGGTTGCACCTGGGCCACATTGCCGGTCCTTACTTGCGCATGGACATGCTCGGGCGCTACCTGCGCACCCAGGGGCACAGTGTCGATGTGGTCTCGGCGGTAGACGGCTTCGACTCCTACGTCCTGTGGAAAGGCGTGCAGGAGCTGCGCGCGCCCGAAGAGGTGGTGCGTGACTACCACGGGCAGATCGCCAACGACCTGCGCGCGCTGGATGTCGAGGTCGATGACTTCCTCGACCTGGTGCAAGGCCCGTACGCCGCGCAGCATGCAGACAATGCCCGGCGCACGGTCGAGCGCCTGGTGGCGTTGGGCGTGACCGAAACCGTGGTCGAACGTGTGCTGTATTGCCCGCATACCCGTCGCTACATGGCCGGCGCCTGGCTGGTGGGGCAGTGCCCGTATTGCCAGGCCGGGGCTGGCGGCTACTTCTGTGAAGCCTGCGGTGCCTTGTTCCGCCCGGAAACCATGCTCAATCCCCAGCCGCGCATGGGCGACAGCCCGTTGCAGTGGGTCGAGGTCGAAAGTCTGTTCCTGAAAGTGGCCCACCCCGACCAGTTGCTGCGGCGCATGGCGGCGTCCGGTGCGCCGGCGTCGATCATCGAGGTGATCGCGCGCTTCCTGGAACGCGAAAATGGCCGCGTGCGGCTGACTGCACCCGGCGACTGGGGTGTGGCCTGGAGCCCGGATCGTTTTGACAACCCACGCGTGTTGTTCGAGTCCGGCTGGGAATACGCACTGACCTGCGCCGACCGTGCCCGCGAGCACTCCCCGGAGCACGGCCACGCCATGCTGCGCAGCAGCGAGGTGACCACGCTGGTCAGCTTTGGTATCGATAACGCGGTGTTGCTGCTGGCGGGCAGCGTGGCGGTGATGGATGCCCTGCAGGATCACCAGTCGTTTGACTACGTGTTGACCAACTACTTCTACAACCTGCAAGGCGCGAAGTTTTCCACCAGCCGCCTGCATGTGGTCTGGGCCGCCGATATCGTCGAAAAAACCCCGGCCACCAGCGATGGCGTGCGTTATTTCCTCTGCCGCGAAAGCCCCGAACTGGGCGAAACCAATTTCGCCGTGGAGGAGTTTGTCGAGGTGGTCAATGTGGACCTGGCCGGTGCCCTCGACCGGCGTGTCGACCTGGCCCTCGGCAGCCTCGATCAGGCCCGGTTGCAGTCCATCGAGCCAGACTTGTTGCCGGGCCTCGAAATGGCCGTTGCGCGCCTGGGCCAGGCGTTCCGGCTCGACGCTGTCTCGGTGCGCGACGCCTGGGAGGTGTTGCACCAGTGGATGCAACGCCCGGACCTGGACGTGACACAGCCTGGGCACGCTTATTTGTGGCTCAAGGGCCTGGCGTACCTGGCCGCGCCGATCATGCCGCGCCTGGCCGAGCACCTGTGGCACCGCCTGGGCCATGACGGTTTGCCGGTGGTCCAGGCGCTGTATGCCGCCTCGCTGCCGAGGCCGGAGACCGTGGCGCGCCCGCGCTTTGCGGCCTTGTCCCCGCTGGCGCTGGCGCCATGCTTGCCGGCCAGCGTGGTGCTGGCGGGTGCATCCAGCGATGCATGAATACGCTGACGTCATCGTGATCGGTGCCGGCACCACCGGTACCAGCGCCGCCTGGCACCTGGCGCGCGCCGGCGCGTCGGTACGGCTGCTGGACAAAGGCGCGATTGCCAGTGGCTCGTCGGGCGCGTCGCCGGGGATCGTGCGCGAATATTACGCCGATCCTGCCCTCAGCCAACTGGCGGCACGGGGCGTGCGGGCCTATCGCGATTGGCGGCAGCACTATCCCGGCACTTGCGGCTACCAGCGCACGGGGTTCTTGACCGGTATTCCCGCCCGCGAACAAGCGGCCACCCAGGCCAACGTCGAGCTTTTGCGCGCGACGGGCGCGGCGCTTGAGTGGTTATCTGCCGAGCAAATGCAGGCGCAGGTGCCAGACCTGATTATCGACGGCCTGGCGGGCGCGGTGTTCGAGCCCGACGCGGGCTATTGCGATCCGCGCCTGACCGCGCGCAGTTTTGCAGCCGGTGCGCGGGACCTCGGCGCGGTGATCGACGAGGGGCGGGCGGCACGACGGATCGTGCGCCAGGCCGGGCGCGCCATCGGCGTGCAGACCGACACCGGCTTTATCGCCTGCGCCCATGTGGTCAATGCCGCCGGGCCGTGGGCTGCCACACTGGCTGACGATTGCCAGGCGCCATTGCCGATCCACGCCACCCGGCAAAGCGTCGGCATTGTCCAAGTGAATGGCGTTGACTCGCCGATGCCAGGCTATTGCGACCGGGAGGCGGGCTTCTACCTGCGCCCGGACCAGCCCGGCAGCTATTTCATCGGCTCGCTGATTGCCGCCGAAGGCGTACCGATCGACCCGGATAGCTTCGACCGCAGCTTCTGCGACGCCAACGTGCTGGCCTACCGCGACCGCGCCGCCCTGCGCTTGAAGCGCCTGACCGGCGCACGGGCCACCGGCCGCCGCGTGTCGTTCTTCGACAACACACCGGATGGCAACCCGATTGTCGGCCCCGACCCTCGGGTGCCGGGGCTGTTCGTCGCGGCGGGGTTGTGCGGGCATGGCTTCAAGTTTGCGCCGTTGTTTGGGCAGGCGATTGCGCAGTGGGTATTGCAGGGCGAGATGCCGGCGCATATGGCGTTGTTTGCGGTAGAGCGATTTCTCGGGAGCGTTCAGTCAACCTAGTTGATCCTGACGTCCGAGCCGGCGATCAGCCGGTGTCGACGATTCGACAAGGCCGAATGCCTGTAAGGACTGTTAGGACTGTAAGGAATGTAAGGAATATAAGGAATGTAAGGAATGTAAGGAATGTAACTGTGGCGAGCGGGCTTGCCCCGCGTTGGGCTGCGCAGCAGCCCCAAAACCAGGCCCCGCGGTGTGTCAGTTAAAAACACATCGCCTGGAATGGGGCCGCTTCGCGCCCCAACGCGGGGCAAGCCCGCTCGCCACAACAAACCCGCTCGCCACAGCAAGCCCACTGGCCACAACGGCCCTATCTACCGGGGGGCTCAGCCGCGCGCTTCATTTCGAATGAAGGTGCGAAACACGTGATCCCACAGCGGCGAAGAGACCCCGAAGTTCTTCTCGATACCTTTGCGATGGTGCAGATCGTGATTGGCGATCAGCCCTGGAATGAACCGATAAGCCCAATGGTTGGGGCGGTGCATCACGTAGTGCACCGAGATGTAATAGAAATAGCCCACCACCGCACCGACGAATACCGAGGTCAGTTGCCCATACCAGGCCAGCAGTAACAGGACCGCCAGCGCCGAACTGGTTTTCCAGCTGGATACACCGATAAAGGCGAGCACATCGACATGGTGGGTCCAATGTTCGTGGCGATACAGGGAGTGGAACAGAAAACGGTGTACCCCATATTCCACCAACGTCCATCCCAACAACCCGGCAAGCGCCAGGCCGGGATCAAACGGTGCGAGGTAAAGTGCGAGGATCACGAACAGCGGAACGCTGAAAAAGTCGAGGTAGTACGCGACCGATGACATCAGCCATTTGTTTGATGCTGCCATGCGCAGGGTGTCCTTGAATGCCCGATGAGGGGCGGGCGTGCTGTCCGTAGGGGCGCTGAATGTACCCGAAGGTGTGTGCCGTTTGAATGCGCGGCCGCAAATAAATCCTCCCATCCACACCGCGCAAAGCGGCCGAAGCGCTGTTGGTGGCGCAACACCGGTTCAATAAACTGTGCGATTTCACGGGCCCTACGCTTCGCGCGAATGGGGGTAACCCGTTGAATCTACGAGGCTTATGCTTTGGCATGATTTGTGTTGTCAGTGGGTTGGCACTGACCCGACAACGGGAGGGTTAACCCTCACCTTTCATAAGAAACCACACCCATGCACATCCCCTTCAAGCGCACGTTAATCGCCGGCCTGCTGGCCATCGGCACATTTGGCGGGCTGTTGCCTGCCGTGGCCCAGGCGGCCAATGATCAACAGTTCATCCCGTTGGCGACCTATCGGGTCGGCGCCTACGCCTCCAGCGGCATTCCGTGGTGGGCGGGGGAGATTGACTACTTTCGCTACATCAACGAGGTCGAGGGCGGTGTGAACGGCGTCAAGCTGGTCTGGCAGGAGTGCGAGACCGAGTGGAAGACCGATCGCATCATCGAATGCTACGAGCGCTACAAGGCCGGCCTGGACGGCGCGCCCACCGGCTTCTTCTTCACCCATAGCACGCCGGCGTCCTATGCGCTGATGGACCGTGCCGCCGTCGACCATATCCCGTTGATCGATGGCGCCGGCGGGCGTACCGAGTCGACCGATGGCCGCGTGTTCCCCTATGCCTTCCCGTTGCTGCTCAACTACTACGGCCAGGCGTCGGTGGGCATCAACTACATCGCCCAGCGTGAGGGGGGGCTGGACAAGCTCAAGGGCAAGAAGATCGTGACGGTCTACCACGACTCCGCCTATGGCCGTGAAACCCAGGCCGCCATGCAATTGCTCGCAGAAAAGTACGGCTTCGAGAACATCCAGATCCCCGTGGCCGACCCTGGCAATGAACAGTCCACCCAATGGCGGCAAGTGCGCCAGATCAATCCGGACTGGGTCTTTCTGCGTACCTGGGGCGTATCCACGCCGGTCGGTATCAAGACCGCCGTACGTTTCGGCATCCCGGTGGATCGCCTGATCGGGGATGTCTGGGCCGGCTCCGAAGCCGACGTGATTCCCGCGGGCACCGCTGCCAAAGGCTACCAGGCACTGGCGCCGTTCCCGGGTGGCGACACCTTTGAAATTCACCGCAGGCTCAAGCAGTTCATCCTTGATCCGGGCAAAAGCAACCTCAAGGACCCCAGTTACTTCGGCAAGGTCTACTACAACATCGGCCTGATCAACGCGGCCATTGCGGTCGAGGCCCTGCGCACCGGCCAGGCCAAGTTCGGCCACCGTGGGTTGAACGGCGAAGAAACGCGCTGGGCGTTCGAGCACCTGGACATCGACGCAGCGCGCATCAAAGCGTTGGGGCTCGAAGGGTTGCTGGCGCCGTTGAAACTGTCCTGCGCCGACCATGAAGGCGGCGGCGCGGCGCGGGTGCAGCAGTGGGACGGGCAAAAGTGGGTGTTGGTGACCGACTGGGTCCAGGCCGACCGCGCCACCTTGCGTCCGTTGATCGAAGCCAAATCCGCTGCGTATGCCCAGGAAAAAGGCATCGCAGCGCGTGACTGCGCGGCCGAGTAGGCCACCGGCTCAGGCGGCGGAGGCCGCCACGCTGCCAGGGATGGCGGCAATCAACTCACGGGTGTAATCGCTGCCCGGCCGGTTGAAGATCTGTTCCACCGTTCCCTGTTCGACCACCTTGCCATTGCGCAGCACCAACACCTCATGCGCAAAGTTGGCCACCACCGACAAGTCGTGGGACACCAGCACATAGGCAATCCCCATTTCCCGCTGCAGCTCTTCGAGCAGGTCGAGGATGTGCGCCTGCACCGACACATCGAGGGCGCTGACCGGCTCGTCGAGCAGCAACAGGTCCGGCTTCAACGCCAGCGCACGGGCGATCGCGACACGCTGGCACTGGCCACCGGACAGCTCGCGCGGCAGGCGATCGAGGAAGCTGACCGGCAGGTGCACGCGACCGATCAGCTCGCGCGCCGCGTGTTCCAGCGCCGCCCCCTTGAGCCGCCCGAACGACACCAGGGGTTCGACAATACTGTCAAACACCGTGAAGCGTGGGTCGAGCGCGGCGAACGGGTTTTGCTGGACCAGTTGCAGGCGTTGACGCAGCGGGCGGAATTCGCGCCAGCTCAGGGTGGTGACGTCTTGCTGCTCGAACCAGACCTGGCCCCGGGTGGGTTTCTCCAGGCCCAGGGCGATGCGCAACGCAGTGCTCTTGCCTGAGCCGGATTCGCCGACGATGGCCAGGGTCTGGCCGGGGTAGACCTGCAGGCTGAGGTCTTGCAGGGCCACAAAGGTGGGGTCTTCGCCCTTCACCTTGGGCAGGCTGAAGGTCTTGCCGACGTTGTGCAGGCGCAGGATCGGTGCGTGCGTTGCATCGGACCTGGCCAGTGGCTCCTGGCGCCTGGCGAACGCGGGAGCGGCGGCGATCAGCGCACGGGTGTAGTCGTGGCGCGGGTTCGCCAGTATCTGCCGGGGCGGGCCCTGTTCGACCACTTCGCCTTGCTTCATCACCAGTATGCGGTCGGCGCGGTCGATGGCCACGCCCAGGTCATGGGTGATGATCAGCAGGGAAATGCCCCGTTCACTGACCAGCCGTTGCAGGTGGTCGAGAATCTTGCGTTGTACGGTGACGTCGAGGGCGCTGGTGGGCTCGTCGGCAATGATCAGGCGGGGGTTGCCGGCCAGGGCGATGGCGATCAGCACGCGCTGGCGCATGCCGCCGGAGAGTTCATGGGGGTACTGGCGGGCCCGCAGGACCGGCTTGTCGATACCCACCTGTTGCAGCAGCTCGACAATATCGGCATCGACGCCGGGGTAGCGCTTGCCCTTGGCCAGGATCAGCGCCTCGGCGATTTGCTGGCCGGTGCGCAGGGTCGGGTTGAGGCTGACCATCGGGTCCTGGGGCACCAGCCCGACGGTGCGCCCACGCTGCAAGCGTTTCTGGCGTTCGCTGGCATGGGACAGGTCGTTGCCGCCCACCCACAGTTGACCCGCGCTGATCTGCGCGTGGTCGGGCAGCAGGCCGAGAATCGCGTTGGCCAGGGTTGATTTGCCCGAGCCCGACTCGCCGACAATCGCGACGGTTTCGCCCTGGGCCATCGACAATGACAGGCGTTGTACCGCCAGCAGGGTCTGGCCGCCGGAGCGGTAGCCGACACTGAGTTGGCGCACATCGATCAACAGGTTGTTATCGGCGGTCATCGCTGGATCTCCTCAAAGGTGCGGGCGATATGGTTGAGGCTGAACACCACGGCCACCAGGAACAGGCCTGGCAGCAACGAGACCCACGGAGCGGTGATCAGGAAGTGCCGACCGTTGGCGATCAAGGTGCCCCATTCCGCTGCCGGTGGCGCAGCACCGAAACCGAGAAAGCTCAAGCCCGCTGTCGCCAGGATCGCGGCGCCGAAATCCAGGGTGGCGAGCACCGCCACCGGGCCCCACGCGTTCGGCAGGATGTGCCGCAGCAAGGTGCGCCGCCAGCTGGCGCCGCCCAGGCGCGCGGCTTCGACGTAGGGCAGGGTCTTGACGCGCAGCACTTCGGCGCGGGTGGTGCGGGCGAACCCCGGAATGATGCCGACGCCCACGGCGATGGCCACCGGCACGGTACCGAAGCCGATAGCGGTGACGATCGCCAGGGCCAGCAGCAGGCCGGGCAGGGCCAGCAAGACATCGATAAAACGCATGAGCACCGCATCGATGCGACCGCCGGCAAAGCCGGACAGGATGCCGAGCCCCAGCCCGCCGACCAGGGCGATCCCAACCGCGAGGAACGCCGCCAGCACTGACAGGCTGGCGCCGTAGACCACGCGGGTGTAGAGGTCGCGCCCCAGCTCATCGGTGCCGAACCAGTGGCCCAGGCTGGGCGCGCTGAGTTTGGCGGCCGGCGCGGTGGCGTAGGGATCGAAACTGCTCAGCAATGACGGCGACACCGCCGCGACCAGGGCAAACAGCACCACCAGCAGCGCCAGGCTGAAACCGGGACGGCGCAGCAGGGGCAGCACCGCCGAGGCGGCGCGTTGCAGTCGGCTGCGACGGCGCCAGAGGGGGGGAGCCAGGGTGGTTGGCGCAAGACGCCGGTCAATCGTGGTCATGGTCTAGGACACCTTTGGCGTATGGGAGATGCGCGGGTCGAGCCAGGGATAGAGCAGGTCGACCAGCAGGTTCACCAGCACAAATGCCGCCGCCGAGACGGCAACGATGGCCAGCACCACTGGAATGTCCTGGCGCAGCACGGCTTCCTGCGCCAGGCGGCCGATGCCGGAGCGGGCAAAGATGGTTTCCACCAGCACCGCGCCGGACACCGTATTGCCCACTTGCAGCCCGATCAGGGTGAGAATCGGCAGGGCCGCGTTGCGAAAGCCGTGACGCGCCTGCACCTGGCCACGGCTCAAGCCCTTGGCATAGGCCGTGACGATGTAGGGCTCCTGCCACACCCCTTGGAAACTGCGTTGCAACACCTGGGCGTACACCGCCGCGCTGGGGATCGCCAGGGTGATCGCCGGCAGCACCAGGCTTTCAACCCCACGGCTGCCGGTGGCGGGAAACCAGCCGAGGCCGAACGCGAATACCTGGATCAGCAGCAGGCCCATCCAGAACACCGGCACTGAAAAGCCCAGCGACGGCAACCGGGTCAACGCGATTTTTAACGGCCGCCAGCGCAGGTACGCAGTCAGGTAGGCCAGGCCGACACCGCCGAGCAGCGACAACACAATCGCCAGCCCGGCCAGGGACAAGGTCTGCGGCAATCGCTCGGCGAGCAGCTCGGCCACCGGTCGATTCAGCGACAGCGACTGGCCGAAGTCACCGTGCAGCGCGCCGAGCAGCAGGTTGAAATACTGCTCGAACACGCCCTGGTCGAGGCCGTAATAAGCGCGGGCCTTGGCCAGGTCTTCGACCGACAGCGCGTCGGCCTCCATGCCCGAGGCGCTGAGCATGATGGACAGGGTGTCGCCCGGCAGCAGGTACAAAATGAAATAGGTGATGCTATAGGCGCCCCAGAGCACCAGCAGCGCCTGGCCAATCCGGCCGATCAGGTAACGGCTCATGGCGTACCGACCTCGATATCACCCAGCAATGCGAAGCCCTCGGCGGTCCAGCGAAAGTGTTTCACCCGTGGCGAGGTCGCTGCCTGCCACACGCGTTCATACACCGGGAACGCCGAACCCTCATCGATCAACAGGTCTTGCAAATCGCCATAGGCCGTGGCGCGTTGTGCGCCCTGGGTGGCGGTGATGCCGGCATCGAACAGGCCCTTGGCGGTGTCCAGCACGGCCGGCTCATAGAGGTTGGTGGCCAGGGTCGAGCTGTTGGCGGTGCGCGGGTCGAGGATGGTTTGCAGGATGATCGGATCAGCACGGGTCATATAGTTGATGGTCAGGTCATAGTTGCCGGCGGTGTTGTTGGCGACCCATTCGGCGCGGGTGACCACGCTGAGTTTGAGCTCGATGCCGACCTTGCGCAGCTGATCCTGGATCAACACATCGCCGGCGGTTTCTGCCGGGCTGATGTTGTAGCTCAGGCTCAGGCGCTTGCCGTTTTTCTGCCGATAACCGTCCGCGCCCTTGGCCCAGCCGGCTTGATCCAGCAGGCGCTCGGCGGCGGCCGGGTCGTAGACCAGTTTGGCGCCCTGGCTCTTGAAGTAGGGCGTGGTCACATCGAAGATGCCGTCCACCACCGGGAACGCGGCGTTGTACACCGTGCTTGCGTAGCTCTTGCGGTCGATGGCTTTTTGTACGGCCAGGCGCACCTGTTTGTCGGCCAAGGCACGCCCGCCACGGGTATTGGGGTACAGGTTCAGCGCCGGGCCCGGCAGCGAGCGGCTTTGAATGGTTGCGCCCCTGGACTGGAACAGTTTCAGGTCCACCTCGGAGAACGGGTTGCGCGGCCACAGGATGTCGGCCTTGCCTTGCAGGAACAGGCCGTTGCGCACGCTTTCCTCGGGGATATAGCTGATGTCCACCGCGTCCAGGTGGGCCTCGCCCTGGTTCTTCATATTGGCCGACGCCCAGGCGTAACCCTTGCGCTTGGTCAGGTGCGCGCCGACTTCCGGGGTATAGCTGGCCAGGATGAACGGGCCGGTGCCGATGATCTTGCCCAACGAGCGTTCCTTGGCGCTGAGCGCATAGGAGGCCGGGGCAAGGATCGACAGGTTGGTGGTGGATGTGGCCTGCAGGAAGCCCGCATTCGGCTTGGCGAGCACCAGCTTGACGGTGAAGTCGTCGACCACTTCGGCGTGATCGAACCCCGCCAGGTAAGTGGCGCCGAAGGTGGCCGGCAACTCGGTGGCCAGCGCCTTGTTGCTGTCGAAGGCCGTCTTGACCGCCAGGGCATCGAAGCGCTCGCCGTTGCTGAAGGTGACGTTATCGCGCAGGTGGAAGGTGTAGGTGAGGGCGTCGTCGCTCACTTCCCAGCTTTTGGCCAGCCAGGGAATGATCGTGCCGGTTTCCGGGTCCTGGTCGGTCAGCGACTCGGCGACATTGCGCAGCAACACCCGGTGTTCAAGCCAGTAGACCTGGAACGGATCGACGCTGACCAGGGTGGTGTTGTCGCCGAAAAAGGCGATGTTGAGGGTCTTGCCGGCCTGGGTGTCGTTACCCGACGGTGAGCAAGCGGCAAGGCTTAACGCCAATGCGCAGGGGGCCAGCAGACGGCTCATCAAGTTGGAGGTATTCAATGGAGTGCCCTCAGGTGGCGATTGCGGTGTATGCAAGGGGTGGGTCAGAAGTCGTAGGCCAGCTTGGTGTACCAGTAGCCGCCGCCCGGATAGAACGGCGGGTTGCCATAGGGCGCCAGGCCCAGGTTGCTGTAGACGGCGTGCCGGTCGGGGCGCACGTCGAAGATATTGGTGCCGCCGACGCTGACGGTCAGGTGGTCGACGAAGGTGTAGCTGACGTCCAGGTCGGTGATCCATTTGGCGCCGAAGCTGCGGTCGCCCGTGGGGTTCACCGCCAGGGTCTTGACCGCGCCATAGCGGCTGGTTTGCAGGTTGACCGCCAGGTCCGCGACCTTCCAGTTGGCGCCGAGGATCCATTTGGTCTTGGGCGACGCTTCGGTGAGGTCGCCCTCGCGGTCGCGGCCCACCAGGGTCACGCCGGAATTGGCGAGGGCGGCGGGTGTGCCGCGACTGTCTTCAATGGTGGTCTTGTTCCAGTTGAAGCCCAGGCTCCAGCGCACATCGCCCCAGGCGTCCAGCGGCGTGGTGTGGTCGGCAACGATGTCCAGGCCGCGGGTGCGGGTGTCGAAGGCGTTGGTGTAGTAGTTGACCCAGGTACCGGTGGGCACACCCTGGGCGGCGAGGATGGCATTGATGACGCCATTGCCCTGGTCGTAGATATTGCTGGTCAGGGCGATGCGGTCATCAATGTCGATCAGGTAGGCATCGGCGGTGATGCTGGTGCGTGGCGCTGGCTGCCAGGTCAGGCCCAGCCCCAGGTTTCGCGATTTCTCCGGCTTGAGGTCGTCGCCACCCAACGCCTTGGCCAGGTTGCTGCCGGAAGGGGTCAAGCGGGTCACGGCGGGCACCACGTTACCGTTCACATCGGTGGCCACTCGGTTGTCTGCCACCGTGTAGCCGATCTGCGTCAGGGACGGCGCACGAAAGCCGGTGCCGACCGTACCGCGTACCGCCACCGTGTCGGTCAGCTCGTAGCGTGAGTTCACCTTCAGCCCGAAGGTATTGCCAGAGTCATCGTCGTAATGTTCGACACGGCCGGCCACGTCGAGGAACCAGCGCTCGGTCAGGTCAAAGCCCAGGTCGAGGTAACCGGCGTAGTTATTGCGGATCAGGCTGACTTCATCCTCCGGGCGAATCGTGACGGCCGCCTGCGCCCCCGACGCCGCCGGGTAAGTGCCGGTGATATAGGCCTCGGGATCTCCGGCGAAGGTGCTGAAATGTTCCCAGCGGTGTTCCAGGCCGACGGACACCTGCACAGGCGAGGTCAGGTTGAACAGGCTGTCGTAGCGGCGAGTGATGTCCAGGTTGTTGACCCACTGCTCAAAGCGAAAGGTCGCCAGGTTGTCGAACCGCGTCGGTGAGGCGGTGCCCAGTGACGGGTTGATATTCAGGTCGCTGGAGTGGTGGACGTTGTTGCGCCCATAAGTGGTGCTCAGGTCCCAGTTCCACTCGGCCACTTGCCCCTTGCCGCCAAACAGCAGTTGGTAGTCGCGGTCCTTGATGTTGTTCAGCGGGTAGTAACCGTCCGGAAATACCTCGGGCACCGCGGCCCTGCCGGTGGGTAGGCGAAAGTAGTTGGCGGCCTCGGCGTCACGCTCGCCATAGGTGGAGAAGGAGTACAGCGTCAGGTCTTCCAGGGGCAATTCGGCGTTGTAGGCCAGGTTGAATGCCTTGAGGTCAGGGTCGCCGTTCTTGATCGCCACCCGGTTCCAGGCGGCTTCCTTGGCGGGGTCGCTGAACGCCCTGACCGTGCTGTCGGCCTTGTCGTTCCAGGCGGCGGTCCCGCGTTTGCGGGCATCGGCGGAGAAGTGGAAAAAGCCGCGTTCGCCGAGCTTGAACCCCTCGTCGCCCGCCACCTTGATGGTTTCGCCCTGGCCGGAAAACAACTGGCCGTAACTGGTCTCCAGGTGGCCGCCGCTGTTGTCTTTCTTGAGGATCACGTTGATTACGCCCGCCACCGCATCCGAGCCGTACTGGGCGGCAGCGCTGTCTTTGAGCACCTCGATATGGTCGACGGCGCTGACCGGGATCAGGTCGATGTCCACCGCGTTCGCGCCGCTGTTATCGATCGAACCGCGCTGGCCGGTCGCGCCGTTGTGCCGACGCTTGCCGTTGACCAGCACCAGGGTGTAGGCCGGGCCCAGGCTGCGGTTGCTGAGGGGGCGGGTCACTGAGTTATAGCCGGCAATGTTGGTGCCGAAGTTGAACGAGGGCAGCAGCTTGGCAATGGCCTCGGACAGTTCGGCGCGGCCGGTCTTGAGCAGTTGTTCGCTGTTGATCACGTCAATCGGTGCCGGGCTGTCGGCCACGGTGCGCTGTTGGCCGCGCATGCCGGTGGAAATCACCGTGACCGTGCCCAGTTGGGCGTCATCCCTCGTGGTCTCGGCGAAGGAGGGCGCGCTGGCCAGCAGCAAGGAACTGGTCAAGAGTGATAGGTGGAACTTGTTGAGGGGGAGCGGGGCGGTGATGTCTGGCATGTTGGAAAGGTCCATGTAAGCCTGCTGAAGGCTCCTGGTGGTCGTGGGGGTACGTCCTCCGCCAGGCATGGGGTCGGTCTGTGATGTGAAGTTATTACTATAAGAAACGGGAGTGAAAGTCTTTTTTGGAATAAGCTAATTATTAGATATTGTTATCTTAATAATTTATAAGATCATCTATTTTTATTATGTTGCCCGTGAGCGGCTCAACGCTGCGCAAAGTCCTCGGTGCACGCTCCATAGGCCCCAGCATCGCGGGCCCCCTCGGCTTGCATATGCCGCAGATAGATAATATGTTAACGGAATAACTAAAAAGAATCAGTGGGAGGGGGGTATGCCTGCCTTGCTTCACGCTTGCGATGCATTCGCCAACTGGAACCGCGACTTGCGTGCAGTCTGCGGTAACTTCAACACGACGCTGTCAAACCAGCACAGTCTGTTTATCGGCAGTGTCCATGGCCAGGATGTCTGCGGCCTGGGGGTGGCGCATATCCGTACCAACGCAGGGCTGATCAGCCGCCAGCGCACCTCGGGGGACGGGGACGATGATCGCTACTGCTTTCTGATTCTCCAGGGCGCGGGCCATCAGCGCATTCGCCAGCAAAACCGGGTGATCGAGTTGGGGCCAGACGACATTGCCCTGGTCGACTCGGCGCAGGCATTTGAGATCGAACCCCAGGGCCTGGTGCACAACATCTCGATCCATCTGTCACGTGACGAAGTCAGCCACCAGCTTCGCCCCGAACAGTTGTTCGGCAAGCTTGCGCGCAATAGCGTCGCCACTCACATGATTCGCACGTTGGCGCGCTCGCTGGGGGATGTGGAGTTGCGCAAGGACGAAGGTGGCCGCAGCGATGGCCCGGCATTGGCGCAAGCATTGATCGGCTTGGCCGCCGCCGGCCTGCGCGAGCGTGACGAACGCCAGCCCGGTTTTGCCTGCGTGGGTCAGGATGATATTTACGGACTGGCCACGTGACTGGTGGAAACCTCACTGCAAGAGACGGAACTGGGCCCTGAATACCTGGCCCGACACCTGAACGTCTCGGTGCGCCAGCTTTACCGGCTGTTTGAGCAACGCCACGAGAGTATCTCCCGCTACATCCAGCAACGCCGCTTGGAACGGGTGGCGCAAGACCTGTGCGCGCAAGACCTGCGCCATGAATCAATCACCCAGATCGCGTTTAAATGGGGGTTTGTCGACGCGGCGCATTTCAGTCGCGTCTTCAAGCGCCATTTCCAGCATGCCCCTCGGGACTATCGCCAACACGCCCTATAAATGCCGGCCTGGCAGGGAATGCCAAGCGGTTTGGCAGACTCAGTCAAGTCCTTGGGCGTGGCAGGCACTCTAATAAGATTGCCTGGGCTGGGGTTGATACCGAGCCGATTATTGCTGGAGAAAAATAAAAATGAGAACACGGAGCTTGCTGATCGGCAGCCCTTTACTGATGGCTGCGTTGTGCCCGGGTGTGTGGGCGGGGCCGGCGCAGGTCGACGGTCGACGCATCATTGCCGCCGACCAGGAGCCAGGCAACTGGATGAGCCACGGCCGCACCTACGACGAGCAACGCTACAGCCCGCTCGATAGCGTCAATGCCGACAACGTCGGGCAGTTGGGCATGGCCTGGACGACGAAACTGGATATCGACAGCGGCACCGAAGCCACGCCGCTGGTGGTCGATGGGGTGATGTACACCACCGGGGCTTTCAGCATTGTCTATGCGATCAATGCCGCCACCGGCGAGTTGCTCTGGAAATATGACCCTAAAGTCCCGCCCGAAAACCTTAGCCAGGGCTGCTGCGGACCGGTCAATCGGGGCGTGGCGGTGTGGCAGGGCAAGGTCTATGTGGGCAGTTTTGATGGACGCTTGATTGCCCTGGATGCGGCGAATGGTCAGCCGGTGTGGAGCGTCGACACCATCATCGATCGCACCAAGAGCTACTCGATCACAGGCGCGCCGCGCATCGTCAAGGGCAAGGTGCTGATCGGCAATGGCGGCGCCGAGTTTGGCGTACGCGGCTACGTCACGGCTTACGACGCCGAGACCGGCCAACAGGTGTGGCGTTTCTACACGGTGCCAGGTGATCCGAAACTGCCGCCGGAAAACCCGGCCATGGCCAAGGCAATGAAGACCTGGGACGGTGACGGTTGGGTCAAATGGGGCGGCGGCGGTACCGTCTGGGACTCCATGGCCTACGACCCGGAGCTGGACCTTCTTTATGTGGGCACGGGCAACGGCTCACCCTGGAACTACCAGTTCCGTACCAATGGCAAGGGCGACAACCTCTACGTCTCGTCGATCCTGGCGCTGCGGCCAGACACCGGCGAATACGTGTGGCACTACCAGATCACCCCGCAAGACCAGTGGGATTTCACCGCGACCCAGCACATGATCCTCGCCGACATCAAGATCGACGGCACCCTGCGCAAGGTGATCATGCAGGCGCCGAAAAACGGCTTTTTTTACGTTCTGGATCGCACTAACGGCCAACTGCTGTCGGCGAAGAATTTCGTCCCGGTCAACTGGGCCAGCGGTATCGACATGAAAACCGGACGCCCGATCCTGACCGGTGCGGCCGACTATTCCAAAGCGCCGAAAGTGGTGCAGCCCAGCTTTCTCGGTGGGCACAACTGGCACCCCATGTCGTTCAGCCCTAAGACCGGCTACGTCTACATCCCGGCCCAGTACACCTTGGCCGAACTCAAGGCCGCGAAGGCACCGATGTTCTTGTCGAACAAGTCAGTGGTGAACTTCGGGCTGGATGTGCCGGACCTGCCTGAAGACCCGAAAGCCTTGAATAAAATCCGTGACGCCTGGAGCGGTGAGCTGATCGCCTGGGACCCGGTCAAGCAGCAGGCCGCCTGGAAGCAGCCTTATATCAGCGCCGGCAACGGCGGCACACTGGCCACGGCGGGCAACCTGGTGTTCCAGGGCACGGCCGATGGCCGCGTGGTCGCCTACCGCGCCGACACCGGCAAGCCATTGTGGGAGCATCGCGCCAACTCCGGGGTGATGGCCGGGCCTGTCACCTATACCGTCAAGGGGGAGCAATACGTGGCGTTCTCGGTGGGATGGGGCGGGATCATCCCCTTGCTCACCGGGCCGTTGACCAATAAGGGCAAGGTGCGCGCCGAATCACGGGTGATAGCCTTCAAGCTGGGCGCCCACGGCGAACTGCCGCCCCCCAAGGTTGCCCCGGTATTGCCGACCACCCACCAGGCACTCACGGCAACCCCTGAGCAACTGGCGCAGGCGCGCGGCCTGTTCAACGGGTTGTGTGCAGGTTGCCATGGCCTCAACGCGATCAGTGGCGGTGTGGTGCCGGACCTGCGCTACCTGGACGACAACAAGCACGCGGCGTTCCCGGCGTTTGTCAGCGGCGCGCTGATCACCCGCGGGATGCCGAACTTCTCCGACATTCTCCAGCGCGAAGACATGGAGTTGATCCGTCAATACCTGGTCAAGCGCACCCAGGATCTGCAAGCCGACCTCAAGGCTGCCGGGCACGTCGACGCCCACTGATTCCCCGTTGTTTCACCTGCGCCTGGCGACTCCCCACGGAGTCGTCGTGGCGAAGCCATGCCCCCAATAACAATAAAGAGACCCGCCATGAAAGCACTCAATACCCTGACACTGAGCACACTTCTCGCCAGCCTGGCCCCTTTGGCCCAGGCCGATGTCAAACCCGATCCGGGCGACTACACGGCGCTGCCCCAAGGCACGGACGTGGTGGTGTTGTACCAGCAGAATCCGCGTGGGGATAAGGTGTACTCCGGCGGCAAGAAAGTCGCCGACAACCTCGACCTTGACCTCACCGTTGGGGTGTTGCGGCTGATTCACTTCACCGAGTTCTTCAACACCGGGCTGACCTGGGACCCGCAGATCGTCATCCCCTTCGGCTACCAGAAGACCGGCGCCACCGACAGCAAGCATTCGGGGCTGGGGGATATCACTTTCGGTGGCACGGTGTGGACCATCGCCGACCTGGCCAAGAACGAACACCTGGGCTGGTCGGTATTCGTCACCGCGCCGACCGGCAGCGAGAAGAACCAGGGCTTTGCCTTGAGCAGCAACCGCTGGGCCCTGGACTTCCAGGTCGGTTACATCAAGGGGCTTACCGATAAAATCACCTGGGATGTGATCGCCGAAACCGAGTTCTACGATGAGCAGCGTTCCACCGATGCGAAAAAGGATCCCTTGCTGCAATTGCACAACCACCTGCGCTACAACTTCACCCCGGACACTTACGCTGCGGTCTCCTACCGGCATAACTGGGGCGCGCGCGAGACCCTTGACCATGAAACCCTGGCCACCAGCCGCAGCAACGGCACGCTGGGCTTCACCGTGGCGACCATGCTGGGCAAGCAGGTGCAAGTGATGGGGCAGTTGATGCATGACACGTCGGTGCGCGAGGGCGTGAAGATTGATAATTCGCTGCAGTTTCGCCTGGCGTACTTCTACTGAGCCAAGGGTTGCCCGGCATGGACACGGTCCATGCCGGCGCCGGATCAATAGCGAATCATCACCGATTTGAGTTCGGTGTAATCGTCGATAAATGCTGAGCCGAATTCGCGCCCGATCCCCGATGACTTGACGCCGCCAAAGGGTACGGCCGGGTCCAGCAGGGTGTGCATGTTCACCCACACCGTCCCGGCATGGATGGCCGGTACCATGCGCAGCGCCTTGCTCAGGTCATTGGTCCAGAGGCTGGCACTCAAGCCATAGGGCGTGTGGTTCATCAGCGCCAGCAACTCTTCTTCGGTGTCGTAGGGCAAGAACGTGGCAATCGGGCCGAAGGTTTCCTCGTTGAGCAAGCTGTCGTTGAGGCTGTTGGCGAGGATCACGGTCGGCTCGACATAGCAGCCGGGACGATCCATGGGCTTGCCGCCGTGAATGATCGTATTGTTTTCGGCACGGGCCTTGGCAAAAAAACCTTCGAGCTTGCGTTGGTGCTGGCGGTTGGTGACCGGGCCGAATTCAGTGCGTTCATCCAGCGGCGAACCGATGTGCAGTTTGCCCAGGCGCTCGGACAGCCGAGCCATGAGCGGCTCGATCTGCGAGCGATGGGCGAAAAAGCGTTCAGCCGCGGCGCAGATCTGCCCGGAGTGCAGGAAACCCGCCTCGATGATGCCGTTGACTGCCGTGTCGAGGTCCACATCGCGCAGGAACCCCGCCGAGTTTTTCCCGCCCAGTTCCAGGGTCGCGCGGGTCAATCCTGCGCTGGCCGCACTGCGGCCTACGGCGATGCCGGTCGGCACCGAGCCGGTGAATGACACCTTATCGGTCCCCGGGTGTTCAACCAGTGCCTGGCCGACCCGACCGCTTCCGGTCAACACGTTCAGGGCCCCGGCAGGCAAGCCCGCGTCGACTGCCAGTTCGGCGATGCGCAGGATAGTCAGCGGGGTGAATTCACTGGGCTTGATGATAATGCTGCAGCCGGTGACCAACGCCGAGGCGAGTTTCCAGATGGCGATCATGGTCGAAAAATTCCACGGCACGATGCCCACCACCACGCCAACCGGTTCGCGCAGGGTGAACGCGGTATAGCGTTCGCCGGCAAAGGAGGGCAGGGACGGGGTGAGGGTCTGGCCGCTGATCTTGGTGGCCCAGCCGGCGTAGTAACGCAGGAAGTGCGCGGCCTGGTCCACTTCGAAGGCGCGGGAGACCTGGATGATCTTGCCGGACTGGCACGTCTCGATCTGGGCCAGTTCCTCGCGGTTGCGTTCCAGCAGGTCGGCAAGCTTGAGCAGCACGTTGCCGCGCACGGCCGGGGCCACTTGGGACCATTGCTGGAAGCCACGACGAGCGGACTCCACCGCCGCGTCGACGTCGGCAGTGTCCGCATCGGCGACGTGGGCGATCACCTGGTCGGTGGCGGGGTTGATGACTTCCAGGGTCTGGCTGGAATGGCTCTGCACGTAGCCGCCATCGATAAACAGCGTATGGCGACGATGCAGGAAGGCTTCGACTTGGGGCAGGAGGGGGATGTCGGTCATGGGGTTTTCCTGGTGGCGAACAAGGGCAAACGGGGAGGTTAATCAACCGCTGCCACGTCGGCTTGACTGTGACTGCCTGGCGCCATGCCTGTGCCTGCCATCGGCGCGCCAGTCGTGTTGGCGGGGCGCGGCCAGCGCCCATGAAAAGTACAATTTTGCATCTGGAAGGTGCATTTTCCGGACATGCCGCTCACCGCATACTGAGCCTGCAGCCGGCGCCGCCCCTCGATAATGGAAGGCCGCCGGACATCCAATAATAAGCAGGGCCCTCCATGAAAAAGCCAAACCCGCTCCTCGAAGACCTCAAGTCCATTCTGCCGACCATTGCCGCCAATGCGTTCAAGGCGGAGCAAGACCGCAGGGTCCCCGACGAAAACATCGCGCTGCTCAAAGGCATCGGCCTGCACCGTGCTTTTCAGCCCCGTGCCTTCGGTGGCATGGAGATCTCCCTGCCGCAATTTGCCGATTGCATTGCCTTGCTCGCCGGAGCCTGCGCCAGCACGGCCTGGGCGATGAGCCTGCTGTGCACCCACAGTCATCAACTGGCAATGTTTTCCGCACAGTTGCAGCAGGAAGTCTGGGGCGAGGACCCCAATGCGACCGCGAGCAGCAGCATCGCGCCGTTCGGGCGCACCGAAGAGGTCGACGGGGGCGTGTTGTTCAGCGGCGAGATGGGCTGGAGCAGTGGCTGTGACCATGCCGAGTGGGCGATTGTCGGTTTCCGGCGCAAGAATGCCGAAGGCACCCAGGACTATTGCTTTGCCGTGCTGCCGCGCAGCGACTATCAGATTCGCGATGACTGGTTTGCCGCCGGCATGAAAGGCAGTGGCACCAAGACCCTGATCATCGACAACGCCTGGGTGCCGGAGCACCGCATCCAGAAAGCCAAGGACATGATGGAAGGCAAGTCGGCAGGCTTCGGCTTGTACCCGGACAGCAAGATTTTCTACTCGCCGTACCGTCCTTACTTTGCCAGCGGTTTCTCCACCGTCAGCCTGGGGGTTGCCGAGCGCATGCTGGAGGTCTTCCGCGAAAAAACCAAAACGCGCGTGCGTGCCTACACCGGGGCCGCGGTGGGTGCGGCTACACCCGCACTGATGCGCCTGGCCGAGTCGACGCACCAAGTCGCCGCGGCCCGGGCCTTTCTCGAAAAGACCTGGCAGGAACACGCCGAACACAGTGAGCAGCAGCGCTATCCGAGCCGTGAAACCCTGGCGTTCTGGCGCACCAACCAGGCCTATGCGACCAAAATGTGCATCCAGGCCGTGGACCGTCTGTTCGAGGCCGCTGGCGGCAATGCCTGGTTCGAGCACAACGAGATGCAGCGCCTGTTCCGTGACTCGCACATGACCGGTGCCCATGCCTACACCGACTACGACGTCTGCGCGCAGATCCTGGGTCGTGAGTTGATGGGCCTCGAGCCCGATCCCAGCATGATCTGAGTCATTCGCCCTACGCGCCATAACAATAATCAGGGCTGCTTGTGCAAGCAGTCCGGGAGTCTTGCATGTCTGATAAATGTTCTGCGTCTTTCGACCCTCGCGCCTTTCGCCGCGCCCTGGGCAACTTTGCCACTGGCGTCACCGTGGTGACGGCGGCCGACGCCAGCGGGCGCAAGGTCGGTGTGACGGCCAACAGTTTCAACTCGGTGTCCCTTGACCCTCCGTTGGTGCTGTGGAGTATCGACAAACGTTCCAACAGCCATGAGGTGTTCGAGGAGGCCAGTCATTTTGCCGTCAACGTGCTGGCGGCGGACCAGATCGACCTCTCCAATAACTTCGCCCGACCCAAGGAGAATCGCTTCGCCGAGATCGAGTACGAATCGGGGGAGGGCGGCTCGCCAGTGTTTGCCGACTGCGCGGCTCGTTTTCATTGCGAGAAGTACCAGCAGGTCGACGGTGGTGACCATTGGATCATGATTGGCAAGGTGGTGGCTTTCGACGATTTCGGTCGCTCGCCGTTGCTGTATCACCAGGGGGCTTACTCCATGGTCTTGCCCCATACCCGAATGACTCAGCGCGATGAAAACCAGGCGCCGAGCAGCCATTTCCAGGGGCGTCTCAGCCATAACCTGTATTACTTGATGACCCAGGCGGTGCGCGCCTACCAGTCCAGCTACCAGCCTCGGCAACTGTCCACCGGCCTGCGTACCAGCGAGGCGCGCATGCTGATGGTGCTGGAAAACGACGCCAGGCTGAGCCCCAATGATCTGTTGCGTGAGGTGGCGATGCCTGTTCGGGAAATCGATGAGGCCGTCGCCAACCTCAAGCGCAAGGGGCTGGTAAACGACGATGACAACGGCGTACGTCTGACGGCGGCCGGTATCGAGCAGACCGAAGACCTTTGGGCGATCGCGCAGGCGCAACAAGAGAAAGTCTTTGCCGAATTCAGCGAAGCGCAGATCGAAACGTTCAAGACCGTGTTGAAGCGACTGATCAGCCACTGCTGACTGCCAGCCCAAGCGCGTTTGATCTTTAGCGGCAACCAATAAAAATCCGATGCCTGTGATGGCATCGGATTTTTTTGCGTCAGGTTCGGCCCCGCGAACTGACCCGCAACGTTGTCAGCATCCAGGCTCAGCGTGCTTCGGCCAGCGCATCGATCCAGTGCCGCTGAAACGCCGCAAGCGCTTCCTTCGGTTGCTGCAACTGCACAAATTCCAGCATGGGATCGGCCACTTCAGTCCGGACGCCCGCCAGTTCCTCAATGGCGGCTAATCCGCAAAACGGCACATACGCTTCGGAATACCCGCCTTCATGCACCAGCACGAGACGGCCTTGACACAGGCGTTCGGCGGCTTTGCGCACGCAGCGGGTCATTTGCCGGAACGAGTCGCTGTGCAACAGCATCCGGGCCAGCGGGTCGACGGCGTTGGCGTCGTAACCGCAGGCGACGATGATCAACTCTGGCTCAAAACGCTCCAGCGCCGGCATCACGATGCGCTGCATCGCGTAGAGGTAAGCCTCATGACCGCTGCCGGGGGGCAACGGAATATTGATATTCGCTCCCAATCCCGCGCCACGGCCGCGATCCGCTTCACCGCTGTAACCCGCAGGAAAGCAGCCGTCTTGATGCAGCGAAATGGTCAGCACGTCGGCACGCTCTTCGAAGATGGATTGCGTACCGTTGCCGTGGTGCACGTCCCAGTCGATCACCGCGACTTTGCCCAATCCACGCTGCGCTTTGGCGGCCTCGATGGCGATGGCGATATTGGCCAGGAAGCAGAAGCCCATGGCGCTGTCGGCGAGGCAGTGGTGGCCCGGTGGGCGTGACAGGGAATAGGCATTGTCGACCTCGCCGGACAGCACCGCGTCCACCGCGGCCATGGCCAGGCCGGCGGAGAGTCTGGCTATTTCATAACTGCCGGGCCCGATGGGCGCGTTCGGCCCCAATTCGCCGCCCCCGGCATCGCTCATGGCCTTGAAACGTTGCAGGTAGCCAGGCGTATGCACCCGCAGCAGGTCCTCATGCGTTGCCGGATTGGCGCTTTGTACCTGCAGGTGTCGGGTCAGGCCGGAAACGTCCAACAGGCTCTTCAACCGGCGTTTGGTTTCCGGCGATTCGGCGTGGCCGGCAGCGGCAGGCGGTTGCACCCAACCTCCTACGGGCAAGGTCAAGGCGTGCAGTCCAGCGCTGTGCCAAAGGCTGAGTTCGTCGAAGAAAAATGCACTTTTTCGGCTCATCGTCGTTTCCATTTTTTTAGGGTAAAAGGGCTGCTCATGCGCTAGGGCGGCAGCTCAGAATCAACACCAGGGACAGCAAGGTGATGCAGGCCCCGCCGATCAGCAGCGATTGAAAGTCGCCACTGGCTTCGATCAGCCGCCCAGCCACACTCGGGCCGATGGCCAGGCCGCCACCGATCACCAGGTTGGAGGCGTTCATCAGTTTTCCGGAGCGGTCGAGGTCGGCCAGGCAGGCCAGAATCAACGGCAGGATGAAGGTCCAGGTGAACTTGAACAGCAGCGCGGCCAATGCAAAACGCAGCATGTCGGGTTGGCCCAGCAACAACAGCACCGAGCCTGCCATCACCGCATAACCGAGCAGCAGCAACAGCAGGCGTGGCAGACGATTGCCGATCAGCGAGGCACAACCGGCGCCGACAATGCCTGTCATCGTGGCGATGGCAAGGATCTCGCCGCTGGACTCGGCAGAGAGGCCGGCGCGTGTGCTGATGGAACCGATAAAGGTCCAGACGCCGCTCAGGCTGATGTAAAAACTCAGGATGCCAAGAATGCCCAGTGCGGCCTTCCACTTCGAGGCGAGGGCTACTCGCTCGGCGACTTTTGCAGGCGGCGGGCTGCCCTGGGGGAAATAACGAGCCAGTGGCAGAAAAACGGTCATCAGTCCGGCGAGGATCAAGTAACAGGCCGACAGCCCGTAGTGTTCGAACAGGCGTGGCAGGATGCTCAAACCCAGCGCCCCGACCACCAGTTGCCCCATCACCCATAAGCCATAGACGCGTCCGGGGTTGGACGTCGAGGCCGCGCTGGACAGGCAGATAATCATCAATGAACCGCCGGCCAGGGCGCTGCAGAAGCGCAATGCCAGAAGCATCGGGTAATCGTGGGCCAGTATCGACAACAGGTTGGCTGCAATAAACACAACCCCGGCCGCCAATGCGGCGCGGCGCCAGTCGACACGTTTGAGCCACCAGAGAGCGGGCAGGGTGGCCAGGCTCATGGCGCCCAGTTCAGTGGAGAACAGATCGCCGATCTGTGAGGCGCTCAACTGCCATTGAGTCGCCAGTTGCGCCGCCACTGCCGGTGCGGTCATGAGGATGGTCGGGGTGATGGCGGCAAACAGCACAATGGCGGCCAGCAATGCCAGTTGCGATGAAGCGAGGGAACGCTGATGGGGCAGCGGTTTGGTCTGGGTGTTCATGGTCAAGCTCCGATGAATGAATTCAGAACACATGGACCAGGCGCAGCAGCGCGTCGGTGCCGTGATAGCCGTTGTCGGTGGCGACGTTCTGCGAGAGGCTGAACATCAATTGATTCTGTTGATCGAGCCAATGACCGACTTCGAAACCCACCTGGGTGTAGCGCTTGTGGGTGTCGTCGATGCGCTGGTCATTGATGCGCAGCTCGCCGCCGTCGGCGTGGATCAGTCGCAACGCGCCATAGGTGCTTGGGGTGAAGTCGTAGGAGGCAAAGGCTTGCAGTCGATACAGCGGGTCCTGTTTCAGGTCGCTGCCGAAGTAGTCGTCGTTCTTGCCATAAAGCTGGGCTTCGAGGTTGGCTTCCAGCACCCATTTTTCACCGATGCCCTGGGTGTAGTTGTAAACGAAGGTGGCGCCCCAGCGATTGGCGCCGGGCGACACATCTGGATGGTTGCTGTGGTACTCACCCACCGGCAGGGTAATAAGGCTCAGCAGTCCGCTGTAGGTGCGCGAGGCGGGGTCGTTGATGAAGAACACTGTGCCGCCGACCTGAGGATCACCGAATCCGCTTTCTCCAGTGTGCTGGCTGGCACCCGGCAGGCGGGCGTTGATGTCGGCGAAGGGCACGATGAACTGTGGCGTGCAGAGCGTGCCGCAGATGTCGGTGAAAAAGACCTGGCGATAAGCCATAGCGTTGACCTGCAGGTCGGCCTTGCCGGTGCTGTCGGCCGGGCCGTGGAAATCGCCGGCGCGGCTTGCCGGCAAATAGAGTACGCCCAGGGTGGTACCCGAGGGCGCGCCAAAAAAATCCCGGGCGTTGAGGTCGGCAGCGCCAGCGTGCAGGCTCGACAGACCACTGATGAGGGCCAGTGCGGTGTTGCGGGTGAAGGTCCTGGTCATGGGCATTGCATCTCTTCTTTGAGTTGTTGTGCGGCGAACGGATCGCCCGTCATTGGCAGAGGGGCAAAAAAAAGCGCAAAAGCGCCCCGTGGCGGTCAAAAGGACCGCGAAAAAGTCAGCGCGAGTCAGCGGTGCAGATCAGTCAGGCGGGGCGTGCAGCAGATGAGCTATTCGGGCTTTGTCCTTGACCCCGAGTTTGCTGTAGATGGCGCGGATGTGGTGGCGCACGGTATTGGGTGACATGCCCAGATCGCGGGCGACTTCCTTGTAGGTCTTGCCTTCGCCGAAGCCCTGGGCCACATCGTTTTCCCGTGGGCTCAGTTGCACCAGCACCGTGCGGCTGCGGGCTGCCAGCAGGAACAGGTCACCGACCGTCGAAGCCTCGACCTGCAAGTGCTTGCCTTCATACCCCTGGGCGTCCATCGCCACCGGCAGGCAAGGGCCGGTCCAGTCCGGCCATTCGCTCAGCAGCAAGTCGACGAAGCCACGTTCCGCGCAGTGCAGTGTGCCGCGCTGGTCGCATACGGCGAGCGCCAGATTGCGCGGGCTGGTGAGGGTTTCGCGCATGGCCACCAGGGTGCGGATCTGATTGGCCGATACCGCCGCTACCAGATGCAGCATGAGGTTGTTCAGCAACAGGCAATCCTGACCGGTAAAGCACGGTGCGTCGGGAGCGCGATACACCGTGAGGTGATCACTGAGGTGGGTTTGCGGGTCGACGTACGCAACGCACAGCAATTGGCCAATGCCATACAGCTCGCCGAGCCAGTTGAGCCCAGGACCGCTGGCGGGGTTGCGCATGTCGACGATGACCGCTTGTCCCAGGTTGTCGTGGACCTTGCCGACGGTCACGTCGATATGACGAATCGATTGCCAGTCCGGCAGGTAGCTGCGGGGCAATTTGTAGAGGTAGGAGTGGTGTTCTTCAGGCAATCCGTCAATCAGTGCCGCACGGCCCCACCAGGCACTGTCGAAGGGCAACAGTTGGCTGATGCAGCTCAGCGCGGCGTGATGGAAATGCTCGATATCTTTGTTCTGCGCCAGGCGCTGAAGCTCCAGTGTTATCGCGCTGAACGCTTCCAGGAGGCTGGCATGTCCATGATCATGACGGCTCATTCGTAGGTACCTCTGTGCGACATTCTTATTGTTTTCGTCACGAAGTCATTAAGGACCGGAACGTCGTCTGGACGTGGGCAGGGCCTGGGGATGAGTATCAGCGGTTTGAAAGAGGATCGCTATCCTACAGATGCACGATGGATCGTATGACTGACGGCTGCGGGCATCGGCTGTCGCGCAAACGCAACCGGGCTAATGAGATGGTCACCCCCACACCCTGCGAGGGCTACGCTTTCGCAGGGTGTTTTGTTTTTGGAGGCCATCATCATGAGCGAGTCAGCGCTGATCGGGATCGATCTCGGCAAACATAATTTCCACCTTCTGGGCCAAGACAAATCGGGCCGCGAGGTGTTTCGCAAAAAGCTCTCGCGAGCGCAGATGATGCGGTTCTTCGGCAACTTGCCGAGCT